>ERZ836877.1245-NODE-1245-length-39675-cov-8.084932_pt1 | contig 39675 bp, 52 predicted proteins | sample MGYA00519469_ERZ836877 | MGnify/ENA primary metagenome ERZ836877 (study PRJEB31850, sample SAMEA3708809) | human gut metagenome | biome: human gut; feature: human-associated habitat; material: faeces | place: China | collected 2014 ...
ATGTCTTATCGAGCATTTTGGCAACGCAGATGCCGTGCCGCAGCCGCCGGAGCGGCACTTAAGCCGTAAGGCGGGAATTGTGCGGTGTTGCCCAAGAAGATAAAAGAGTGAGTTACGCCTTTTCTACCTCACAATCACTCCAGCTGTCTGCTGTGACGGCGGCGCTGGTGTCCACGCTGGTTTGGTAATGGCAACGTTCTGCAGCAAAAAGGTGGATTCGGTGTTGGTGGTGTAAAACAGGGATGTGCATGGTCCTAAAACGATGAAGAAGGAACTTTTTAATTGGATTTTTATTCAAATCTTTTTAACAAAAACTTTCTGCCCCAGCCCCCAACCGCTACTTGCAATTTGCCAAACGGTATAGTATAATACTTAAAGCGGACAGGGCTGTATATTGCGCTGTTTTGCATACGGATGTGGGCCCCGTGCGCAGGAGCCCTGTGAACCATGTCAGGCGGGGAACCGAGCAGCATTAAGCGGTGGTCTCCTGGTGCTGCGGTCAGTCCGCATTCGTATGCAAAGCAGCGCAGCCGCGGGGCACACCCCGCGCGGGCCTTGTCCCTTTTTCTATGCCGCAAAATATTTTACAGGGGGTGGTTGCATTGTACCGTGCGCTGTACCGCAAGTGGCGTCCGCGCAAGTTTGCGGATGTTGTTGGCCAGGAAGCCATCGTAACGGCCCTGCAAAACCAGATCGCCGCCGGGCGCATTGGCCATGCCTACCTGTTTACCGGCACCCGCGGCACCGGCAAAACCACCTGCGCCAAAATTTTTGCCAAAGCGGTCAACTGCCTGGATACCACCAGCCCGGACCCCTGCGGTGAATGTGCTGTCTGCAAAGGCATTGATGAGGGCACCATTCTGGATGTATCGGAAATTGATGCCGCCTCCAACAACAGCGTGGATGACATCCGTGACCTGCGCGATGAAACCGCCTATCTGCCTGCCGTGTGCAAGTATAAGGTATATATCATCGACGAGGTGCACATGCTGTCTACCTCGGCGTTCAATGCCCTGCTGAAAACCATGGAGGAACCGCCGGAGCATGTGATCTTTATCCTTGCCACAACGGAAGTGCAAAAGGTTCCGGCTACTATCCTCAGCCGCTGCCAGCGCTATGACTTTCAGCGCATTACGGCGGATAAAATTGCCGGTCGGCTGGAATATGTGGCCGGGCAGGAAAACATTGAGCTGGACCATAACGCCGCCGAGCTGATCGGCCGCCTGGCCGATGGCGCCATGCGTGATGCACTGTCTATCCTGGATACCTGCGCCGGTGTTTCCAACACTGTGGATGAAGCGCTGGTGCGCCGCATGGCGGGCGTGACGGACCGCAAATATCTGTTTGAGATCAGTGATGCCATTGCCGCGCGGGACGCTGTGAAAGCCTTGCAGGAGATTGCCGCCCTGCGCCAGCAAAGCGTGGATATGCGCCGCCTTTGTATGGAGCTGGCTGGGCATTACCGCAATTTGATGCTCAGCGCCCTGCCCGGCGGCACCGACCTGCTGACGGGAACTTCCCCCGAAGAGGAAGCTGCCTACGCTGCGCGGAAAGATTTCCCCCAGGCGGAAGCGGTACGCGCCGTCAATGCGTTTGGCGCCGCGCTGGAAAAGATGGCCCGCGGTACGGACCAGCGCATTGAGCTGGAACTGGCGGTTTTCTCGCTCACCCAGCCGGAAGCAGTGCCTGTTGCGCTGCCTGCCGCCGTGCCCGCCCGTCCGGTGGTTACAGCAGCCAGTCCGGCCCCCTTTGCCGCCGCCCCGCAGCAGGTGCCCCCGGTGCAAATGGCATCGGCCCCCGTGCCGCCTGTGGCAGCCCAGCCGGTTCCGCCTACCATGGAACAGCCGCCGTTCAGCGCACCCATAGCAGGGGAGACCCCGCCCTTTGAGCCGGAGCTTGCCCCCGCCGCCCCGGCGGTGCAGCAGCCCACCCCGGCTCAGCAGCCGGTGTACGCGGCGGATGTGCCCATCCCCAAACCGGTGCGCACCGTGGCCAAAGAGCCGCAGCTGTTCCCCCAGTGGCAGGCGGTGCTGGAGCTGATTGCGGAAAACGACCCCATGCTGAACTCTTACCTGCGCGGAACCCAGGCTTATTACGATGGCCGCCGCGTGCTGATCGAGTGCAGTGATGATTTTCGCGATTTTATGCGCCGCAGCAAAGAAACCAGCAAAAACATCAAACAATATATCTACCAGGTCACCCACATCAAATGCGGCATCGGCCCGTATGAAAAAACCGCTGCAGCTGTATCCAACGCCCCCGTGGCCGATGTGGAAGAGACCCTGCGCCAGATGAAAGACCTTGGCGTGGATGTAGTGGTAGAAGATAAATAATGTTGCTGTCAACCGCAGTGTTGCGGTGTGCCGCCCGGCGGCAGCGCCGGGTGATAATAATATGGATAATAAGGAGAATTACCTATGAAAGCAAGACTTCCCAAAGGCTATGGCCGCCCCGACCCGCAGGCAATGATGCGTCAGGTCCAGAAAATGCAGGATGAGATCCGCGCAAAGCAGGACGAGCTGGAAGCCCGTGAATACACCGGCACAGCCAGCGGCGAGATGGTTACCGTTACCATGACCGGTAAGCACGAAGTGACCGCCATCAAGATCAAGCCCGAAGCCGTAGACCCGGATGATCTGGAAATGCTGGAAGACCTGATCGCTGCAGCTGTCAACAGCGCGGTTGCCGCAGTGGATAAGGATTCTGACGAAGAAATGGCTAAAATGACCGGCGGCATGAATATCCCCGGCCTGGGCTGATCGGGGGCCGCTGCATGCAGAACGCCGAACCCCTTGAAAACCTTGCGGACCAGTTTGCCCGGTTCCCCGGCATTGGCCGCAAGGGTGCCGTGCGCATGGCCTATGAGGTAATGTCCATGAGCAATGAGCAGGCCATGGAGCTGGCCAAGGCGATTGAAAACGCCAAGGTCAAGCTGCACCGCTGCCGCCTTTGCCAGGATTATACCGCCAACGAGGTGTGCAGCATCTGCGCTTCCCCCAAACGGGACCGCTCCGTGATCTGCGTGGTGGAATCCCCGCGGGATGTAAAAGCCATTGAGCGCACCCATGAGTTCAACGGCCTGTACCATGTGCTGCATGGCCTGATTTCCCCCATGGACGGCATCGGCGCGGATCAGCTTTGCGTAAAGGAGCTGCTGGCCCGCCTGGACGGCACCGTAAAGGAAGTCATCATGGCCACCAGCCCTACGGTGGAAGGCGAGGCGACCGCCATGTACCTGGCCAAGCTCATCAAGCCCCTGGGCATCAAAACCACCCGCCTTGCCTATGGCTTGCCGGTTGGTTCCAGCCTGGAATACGCTGATGAAACCACTTTGTACCGCGCTATGGAAGGCCGCGGCGAAATGTGACGCCCGATTTGGCTTGACAAAACGATTTTACTGCGTTATACTGTATACCCCTTAGCGGAATGGACTTGCGTGCTGCAGGGGATAACGGCTTTGAAAGGAGGTGCGCTTGATGGCACAGGAAAAGCCCGGCAAAAAGGTGATTGCCCAAAACCGTGAAGCGCACCACGAGTATTTTGTCATCGAAGCGCTGGAAACCGGCGTTGAACTGGTCGGCACCGAGGTCAAAAGCCTGCGCGCCGGCGGGGTCAACCTGAAGGATTCCTGGGCAGATATTGATGATGGTGAGATCATCCTGAAAGGCATGCACATCAGCCCATATGAGCAGGGGAATATCTTTAATAAAGATCCCCGCCGCCCCCGCCGCCTGCTGGCGCATAAAAGCGAGATTCGCCATTTGCAGCAGCAGATCAAACTGCAGGGGTACACACTGGTGCCGCTCCAACTGTATTTCAAGCAGGGGCGTGTAAAAGTGGAACTGGGCCTGTGCAAAGGCAAAAAGCTGTACGATAAGCGTGCTGATGCCGCCGCACGGGACGCCAAGCGCGATATTGACCGCGCAATCAAAACAAGAAGATAATTTTTTCGCGCACACACTTTTGTTCTCCCACGCTGTGTGGTTCTGCCGCATAGCGCTTATATGGGGCTGTAATGGTTTCGACGGGGAGAGAGAGGCGTGAGCAGCGGGCCGTGGCGGTGCACCACGATAAAAGTGCCAAACAAAATTAACTGACAACGATTATACTGTTGCCGTCGCTGCCTAATTAGGCACGACCGTCCTGCCTGTTTTAGTACCGCACAGGGTCAGGGCGTCGATTAGGTACTGAACGTGCACGGGCCTAAGCTTTGCCGCCTGTCATGAATTTATGAAGCTACCAATGTGTCAAGCGTGTGCACTCGCTCGCACTGCGGGAATTTTAATAAATGCACTGCGCCCGGAGATACTCTAACCGCTTTCTTTTCGGACACGGGTTCGACTCCCGTCAGCTCCACCATAAACCATCAAGACGAACACACTACTTTTATCACGATGATAGGTAATGTGTTCGTTTTGTTTTGTCCGTTTCCGGGCCTGAAATAGAAATAAATTAAGTCTAATTTGTGAACAAATAGAACATCATTAGAGACCCATTACAACAAAATAAGCGGCGGGCTACCTCTATTTTCAGGGGAAGGCCTGCCGCTTTTATTATGGATTATTTAATTTGCCGGTAACTTGCCAGTCAGTTGCCTTTGCCGATCTGCTTAATAACCTGATCCGCACCGGTAGCCGCAAGGCCGGAAACAATGCCCACGGCCAGGGCGGTCAAGGGATCAGCGGCGGGAAAGTCCGGCACGTTGATGTACATGGCGGCCAGGCCCAGCAGGCCGCCAAGGGCGCCGCAGATGGACGGCAGCCACTTATTTGCCAGTGGGGTCTGCTTGACAGCCGTTGCGGCCAGGTAGCAGATGACGGTGATGCAGGCAACGGATGCGATGCCAAAAGATGCAAAATCCATGATGATTTCCTCCTATGTATTCGTGTTCAGGCGGTCCTGTTCTCGAGGTCGGTGATGCGGTGGTTTGCCACGCGCATCTGCTCTTCAAGTACGGGGACCCGCTGGGCAAAGTTGTTGTGTGCGCGGACCTCGCGGGTCAGTTCTTCCAGTTTAGTGTCGGTTACTGCCTGTGCGGTGGCCATGCGCTGTTCGGTGCGGCGGGAGGTTGCCAGGGTGGTGATGACCACGCCAACAACGGAGCAACCCCCGGTAATCAGGGCAACGATGATTGCGTCCATACTCAGTCCTCCCACTTGGATTTGTACAGCCCTGCCGCGGTCAGGCCCAGCTGATTGCAGAGCGCATAAACCTGTGCCGCATCACCAAGGCTGATGGGGCCGATGGTGATGGTTTGCAGCGTGCTGGTATTGGCGGCGGGCTTGTCCTGTGCGGGGGCAGTCACGCTGCTGTAGCTGCCCAGTTTGACGGCAACGGATGCTGTAGTAAAATCAGCATCCAGCCAGTTCAGTGGGTTGGTGCGGCTGCCTTTCCACCTGACCTCAAAATGCAGGTGTGCCCCGTAACAGTTGCCGGTATCCCCGCTGTAGCCGATCAGCTGGCCCTCGTATACCGTCTCCCCCTGGGCCACGCAGAGTTTGCTCAAATGGGCGTACAGCGTCTCCAGCCGGCCGCCGCGGTAATCCGCATGGCGCAGCTTGAGCATATTGCCATAGCTGTTGGTATCCCCCTGGGTGCGCTTGCCGTTCCAGCGGTAGGCTGTCTCTACTGTGCCGCCCTCTGCGGCGTATACCGGCGTGCCCACCGCCGCGCGGAAATCCAGCGCCCGGTGCAGGCTGCCGTCATTGTAGAGCCAGCCCGCGGTGATAATGTGCTGGGCCAGGGGCCAGCGGAACAGGACTTCACCGTTTGAAAGTCTCATGATTTGTTGTCCTTTCTGTTTGTTAGTCAGCCAAAGTCCCATCAAGAAAACGTACGTGTGCGTATGCAGTGCTTGACATGATATTCTCCTTACTGCGTGAGTTCCTCAGCGTTCGCCTTGTCCTCAGCGTCCAGAGCGTCGTAGTACGCCTGTGCCAGAGTCTCCACTTCTGTGATGTCGTCCTCCGTCAGCAGGCCACTGTCCAGATGGGTGTACGCCTTGTCCAACCAGTATGCCACGTCACGTCCGGCGGCGATTTCCCGCTTGATAGAGCGTAGGGTCAGGTCATGCCGTGCTTTGCTTTTGATTGCCATAATGTATATCTCCTTTAGGTGGTAGTCATAGACGCAATCGCGTCCTCAAGATTTTTGATTACGATGTTAACGTCTCTTTGATAGTCCAGTTTCAACCCCGCGCCGTCGCTCGCTTGCACCACGGTGTCGGGCGCATAAGCGGTGAGGGCTTTGTAAGCAGCAATTTCAGCAGGGGTGAGCGGAGTTTCGATGGGGGTGTCACGAATCACGCTTTGCTCAGCCAGCGCTTTGGTAGCATCGAAAGCACCCTTATCAATCCTCAGCACCTTTATCCCTCTCTCCAAGTCTACCTCGTCGCATACCCACTGCTGCCCATGCGGGTCAGTGTAGTTGCCGCCAGATGCTACAGGGATGCCGGGTAAGCCGTTGGGGGTGGACAGGGTGAGGAGCTGTTCACGGTAGGGTTCATAATCGGGAGATGATGCGTTCCATGTCAGGCACACGTTTTCACTGGCCATATCGTTTAACAAATACTGAAACTTTGTTGCGTTCATCTTAAGCGTTATATGATGTTCAGCTTTACCCTTATCAATACCAAACCATTGGTTTTCATTGTTTTTGTTAGTAAATAAGATGTTTCCGCCTTGCGAAACAAAATCGCCTTTGAATACTAAAGTTATCGGTGTGTTTTTCTTGGCAAAACACTCGACAACGGTACCACGTTTCAGGTTGGACGGCATCCAATTCTTCCCCGTCACCTTCACCACCACGCTCCCACTATCCCCTGCACTTACAATTGGCACAGGGTTATCGGGGCTGGGGGTTCCGTCCTGCGTGCTATTTCCGTACACGGTCAGGCCGCACAGCGGGGCGGAATATGCGTCATTACAGCTTATCGGGTTGCCTGTCTCGCTGCCAACAAGCACATTCTGGCGCTTCTGCAGCGCAGCAGTATCTTTCTTTAGCTTACTAACCGCCTCCTTGTTCTCGGAAATTTGTGCCATAGAATCCTTGATGCTGTTGGCAGTGTCGTCGGCATCTGCCGCGCTCTTTGCGGCAGATGCCTTGCTGGCCGCAGCATCTTTCTGTGCAGCCACCGCAGCCGCTTTTGCATCTGCTGCCCCTGCAGCAGCATCACTGGCAGTCTTAGCGTCACCGGCAGCAGCGGTCTGCTTGCTTGCAACATCAGCCTGCATCTTCTCGATCACGGCAATGTTTGCGGCAACGCTCTCATCAGCCGCCTTTTTAGCAGCGCTTGCCGCACTGGCAGCATTCTCCTCCGCGTTTTTCGCGCTTGCATTGGCAGCGGTTGCCGCGCCGCTTGCTGTCTGCATATAGCCTTGGGCATCACTGGCAGACTTTGCCGCCGCCGTTTTCTGCGCTTCCGCCTGTGCGGCACTGCCTGCAGCGGCAACAGCACTCGATGCAGCGGCCTTTTCACTCGCGGCAGCAGCCGTTGCGCTGTTGGCAGCGGCGTCGCGGGCAGCTTCAGCCTGGTGCTTGGCATCTACAGCACCGTCCCGCAAGTCCTGCATCTGGGCAAGGGCCTGGGCATTCTCGCTGGGAGTGGCGGTGCTGTTGGCACCGGGCACCTGCGCGTGATCCAGCACCATGTAGGGGAGATTGCAGCTGATGCGCTGTACACCGTCCTGCACGCCCCGGAACGTGATGGTGGCGTACTTGGATGCTCGCATACAGGCTTCCGGAGGGACGGGTACAAGGCCGTCCGTGTCCGCCAATACCGTTACACCCTCATCGCTGGGCGTGTTGTGGAAAGTTGCATCAATCGCAAGGCCATCCCACTCCGGGCCGTGGCGCAGCAGCAGCTGTTCCGTGCCGTAACTGTCCCAGGTGCCCAGCACCAGCACGCCCATCAGGCCAACCACCTGCGCAGTGTGGCGGGCAAGGGTAATGGTATGTGTTGTCATCTTGTGGCTTCTTCCTCCTTTTTATTTATCTCTCTCTCGCTGGCTTCCACCATCGAGATCACGTTCAGCAGCACCAGCCGCACCACAGCAGGGTGCAGGCAGCTGTTGTTGATGGCGTTGATGACGGACTTTTGGAGTTCTTCAATTTTTGCGGTTGTGGTCATGAGCGCTCCTCCGGGGCTTGCGCACCCTGCTGCACCTTGTCCAGCGTATCCATGGCGGCGCGCAGGACAGAGAGGTACTGCGGCAGATCGTAACGGCAAAAATATTCGGCAACCCCGGCGGTTTGCAGGGTCGTTTCATCGGCCGCTTCGGCCAGGCCGGATAGAGCAAGAGACAAAAGGTTGCGGGCATCCTGCAGGGAGCCGTCCTTTAGCTCGGTGTCGCTTGAAAAAGTATGGAAGGATTGATGCATGTATACACCTCCGTTGGGTTTCGTTAGGAGTTGGAAGGAGTGCGCGTGCGCGCACGGGTTGAAAATTGGGCCGCAATCCCGTAGGAGCGCACAGTGTGCGCCCGTCGCCTTGCAATAAATCCCGTTGTGGAATCCGCCCCAAGGCCCCGGAACGGTCAAGACCGTTCCCTACAGAGCCGGACCTTAGGCCCGTTTTAACTCCCAACTCCTACTTCCTACCTTCTAACTCTCAATCAGCATTCGATAATGTTAAACTTAAGGTTCTTAAACGTTCCTGTCCGGCGGTTTTTGACAACGATGCCGTATTTGCTGCAATAGGCGGTTGTGGTATGGCGGGTGCCGTCCTCGTCCAGGTAACCAAAGGTAAAGCTGGGCTTGCCCTGCAGCAGGGTGCGCAGGTAGTGGTAGTCCTCTTTGTCCAGGATGGGATACTGGAAACTCCATGTACCAACCTTTTCCCGCACCACTTCCCGGTGCATAAACCCGGCCTCGTCGCGGCCGGAATCGCTGGAATCCAGGTCAGAAAACGAGAGTTCCTGCTCTTCGGCGGTACCCAGCATGGGGGAGCCGTCAATGGTAAAATCATTGCTTTTGGTCCAAAGCATCAATAAAAGCCTCCTGTTGCAATGGTCTGTTTGCGCTGCCAGCGCTGCACGGCGCGACCTACATCGTCGTCTGTCAATTCAATGCCATAAATGGCTTCCAGGATCTCCCGCAGCACGGCCAGCAGTTCCTCAAAGCCGGAAAGCAGGGTGTCGGTGTTGTCGGCCATGGCGCTGGCCAGCAGGGTTTGCAGCACACTTTGCGGTGCGGCAATCTCGGGGTTGGATGCCGCGCCGGAGTATTCGCCCATCATGGCAAGGGTGGGCTGGCGGATCACGCCGCCCCGGGCCAGCATGGGGATCTGCGGCGCGCTGACATGATCCAGCGCAAAGCCAAAGCTGGTGCCGCCGATCAGGGGCACATCCTCCGGCACATCGATCTTGAAGCGGTTCAGCACATCGATCATGCCGTTGACCATGGCGGCCGCACCGGAAAGCAGGCGGTTCATAAAGCCAATGGCAGTGTTCACGGCAGTGCGGATGGTGGCGACAATGCCGTTCCATGCCGCACTGGCACCGCTGTTGACAGCCTGCCAGGTATCGGCAAACTTCTGCCGGACATCATCCAGCCTGCGGGAAAAGAAATCCGTGATCTGGCCCCAGATGCCGGAAACGCCGTTCAGCAGGCCAAGCACCAGGTTGCGCCCGATATCGGCAAACACTGTGGAAGGGGAGTGGATGCCCAGCATGTTTTTGACAGCGTTGACCAGCGGGTCGATCATGTGCTGCTGGATCCAGCTGCCGATGTCAGCCAGCAGGCTGATCATGCCGTTCAAAAAGCCCTGGATGCCGTTTTGGCCGATATCGGTAAAGTGGGAGCTGATCCAGTTCCCCACGCTGGCAAAGGTGGGGGCCAGCAGCTCAACCATGCTGCCGATGAAGGTGCCGATCAGGGTGAACAGACTTTCCACAATGCTTGCCCAGTCAATGTTCTGCAGGTATTCCAGTGCGGTCTGCCCCACCTGCGCCCAGTCAATGCCGCGCAGCAGGTTGGTCAGCCCGTCCAGGATGCCCTTGGCCGCAGTGCTCAGATCCCCGGCGGCCTGTACCCAGTCCACGTTGTTGATGCCGGCCATGGCGGCTTTGGCAAGGTCACTGCCAAAGGCGCCAAAATCAAAGGTCTGCACAAAGCCGTGCAGGGTTTCCAGCAGGGCTTTCAATTTATCGGTCAGCACGCGGCCCAGGCTTTCCCAATCCAGCTCCGCAAAGCACTGGTTCAGCGCGTTGCCAATGCCGTTGCCCAGGGTGTTCCAATGGAAGTGCTGAACAAAGGTATCCACAAACAGCAGGGCGGTGTTCAGCCCCTGCGCAATGGTGGAACCAACCAGCCGCCAGTCCAGCCGGGCAATAAAACCGTTGAGGGTACTGGCAATAGTTGCGGCCCAGGTCTGGGCTTTACCCTGGACGCTGGGCCAGGGGATAGCCGCCATGGCTGTGTTGAGCTTTTGGGCCACAAGCTGCCCGACCTGGTTCCAATCGCCCGCTTTGACGGCGGCCAGAATGCTGTCCAGGAAGGGACTTTGGCCGTCATAGCTGTAATTTGGGGTAATGCCGCCGGAGCCGGAAGAGCTATCAGGTTTGTCCAGTCGTTCGATCTCATCAAAACCGGCAAGGCTCTTGGCGGCGTCCTGCACCTTTTTGGAAGTGCCGGATGCCGCGCTGCCCACGCCCGCCATGCTTTTTGCTGCGGTGCGTGCGGCGGAAACGCTTTTGCCGGTGAACAGGGCAATGATCTTGGCCAGGCAGGCAAACACCGCCGCGGCGGCATTGGCCAGGGCAGCCAGGGCGGGAGTCAAAACCTGCACCAGCGGTGCAGCGGCTGTGGCGGCTGCGCCCTGCAGGTTGCCCAGGGCGGTTTTCAGCTGACCGCTGGTAAGGGCGGCACTGCCCAGGTAACTGACCACCTGCCGCAGCCCCGCCGAAATACCGTTGAAGATCAGCGCACCGGAGACAATGCCGCGCAGGCGGGCCGTAAAGCTGCGGCAGCCTGTGGAAGCGCTGGCAAACCGGCGGTCAACCTGGGTAAGGCGAGAGACCAGCCCGCCCAGGGCCCGGCTGCCGATGGCAGAAACCCGCCCCAAGCTGGCAGAAAGAAGGGAACGGAGCTTGCCGCCAAGCGGGCGGAGCAGCCCTGCGCCAGACTTTGCCAGGTTGGCAAACCCGCTGAGAAGCGAAACCTTTTTGGCGGGCGGAGCATGTGTGGTGTTATCCTGGCGCGCGGCGGCCTGTTGGCGTACCGCGGCCTGTTCCGCTGCCTTGGCGGCTTTATCATAGGCGCGTTGTTCGGCAGCGGCCTGGCGCTGGGCGGCAGCCTGCACCTGAATGGCAAGTCGCTGGCGGGCATCCTCAATGGCGGCATATCGCTGGTCCACACGCCGGGCAAGGGCGTCAACGCTTTTGGGAGCTTCCTCGCCCAGTTTTACCTGCGCCATGGCGGCGTTGAGCTGGTTTTTGCTTTCCTCAAAGGCGCGGACGGCTTTGTTCAGGCTGAGCTGCGCCAACGCCACACTCTTGCTCCAGGCGGCACCGGCGGCCTGGGCGGCCTGGGTGCCGGTGGCGGAAATGCTTTTCTGGATCTGGTCCCCAACGCCGTCAAAGGCGTGCTGCACCTGGGCTTTGGTGCGGGCTGCAGCCGCCTGCAGTTGGGCGTTGATGGTATCCTTTAAGGCCAGGTCAAAATAGATCGTGCCGACACTGGTTCCCTCCGGCATCAGGGTTCACCTCCAAACAGTTTTGCCATGGCTGCTTCCAGGCTGTCCATCTGGCGGCGCAGGGCTGCGGGGGAAGTAGTTTCCAAAGCCCGGCGGGCAAGGTGTGCCTGCCATTGCTGGTGGATGCGCTGGGCCCACGGCCCCATGGCGGCCAGTTTCTTGCGGTCAGTTTCGCCCCGCACAGCCACAACACGGCCCAACGGGGTGTTGTCCATCAGGCCGCCCACCAGCTTTGCCCATTCGGGGTAGGGCAGCTCCGCCTGCGCTGCGGGCAGAATGCCGTACTGCGTGGCCAGGCTCTGCTCGATCAGCACGGCGTCAAATGCGGTATCGTACAGCGGCTGCGGGTCATTCGGCGGGGTCCTGAAATCGCTGCTCCACAACCTCCGGCTTTTCACCGGTGGCGGCGCTGATCACAAGGGTGAACAGCTGCATATAAGCGGGGAACGGCAGGTCCATCTCGTTCAGCTCCTTGGCGGCGGGCTTGCCCAGCGCCAGCTCCAGGCAGCGGTCGATCACATCCGCAGAGGTGTTTTTGGTGGCGCTGGTGGCAGCATCCAGAATTTTGGTCACGGTCTTTTTGCGGTTGTCCACGGGGTAGATCTTTTCGCCCACGCGGATCTCCGGTGTTTCGGTCAGCAGCTTGCCGTCCAGGGTATACAGTTTGCCCATAGGGAATCCCTCCATTGTGTTGTATTCATTTCAAACCCCAAGCCCGCCCGCCGGTTTGCCCGGCACAAAACAAAATCAGCCGGATGCGGCGGGGGTAAAGGTGGGTTTGCCGTCACTCTGCACCTCAAATTCCAGCCCCGCCACGTTTGTGGAATCACCGCCGCCGGGGTTGGTAACGCTCAGTACACAGTCAAATTCCAGCTTAGCACCACTGGGGAACTCCCACTCAAAGCTGCTGTCGCAGGTGGAGCCGGTGCCCCAGGCGCTGTTGGCAACATAATCATTGCCGGCATCGCCGATGCTGCGCTTGCCGGACAGGGTGATCTTCAGGCTTTTGCCGGTCACCATGCGGCGCACCCAGCCTTCGGCCTCCATCGGCTTCCACTCCTCCACGTTGCCGTCAATGGCAACGGTAAAGGTTTCCATATCGGCGATGGTGTTTTTGGCAGCGGCGCCGCGGGCACCAATCTTGAACTTGTTTTCAAATACGGGATAAACACCCGTTTTGTTTGCCATGGTTTTCACTCCTTTTTGCAGGTTATTGTCAGGTTGATGGCGTACTCAAACACGCCGTCTGTGCCGCGCCCAAGGGGAACAGGCCCGGCACCGGGGTCTGCCAGATACACAGCCGCGCCGGACATTTCAGCGCCCATCAGGCCGTAGAACAGTGCCCACAGGGCATCCGCTTCGGTTTCGGCTTCCGGTTGGGATTTACCCCATCTCAGCAGCAGGCGGAACGCCTGAACCCGATAGCTGGTCTGTGCAGCACCGCCCAAGGCAATATGTGCCGGGCCGCTGCGGCTGGCAGGGTATACGCCCAGAAAATGCTCTGCATTGGCATCTGCCGTGCCAAGCCGGATGCAGCCGCTTAGTCCCGGCCGCCGGGCTTTGATCCAGTCTTTCAGCTGTTCGGTCGTCATTTGGGCAGCCTCCGTTTCAGGGCAGATTCATAGGCGGCTTGCAGCCAGCCTTCCTGCGCACCGCCCGGCATCCAGTCGCGCAGCCATCTGCCGCGGGCGTTGGCATTGTTTGCAGTCTGGAAATTATATTCCGGGTGAAAGTACAGCCGCCGCGCATAGGGGGTATCGGTAACCAGCGCGGTGTGTATCGCGTCCGGCAGTACCTCCTGCACCACGCTGGTGCGGGCGTTCTGCATGGTGCCGGTATCAAACGGCATGACCTGTGCGGTGGTCACCTCGGTGCGCAGCAGACCCATAGCCTCCAGGGCTGCATCCTGCATGGCGCGCTGGATGGCTTCGATCGCGGGCTGATTCAAACGGATCTCAATTTCCATCAACGCACCTCCAGCCGGGTAAAGTTTACGCTGCCGTCCGGGTTGCGGCACTTGGTGCCGCGGTAGATCACCCAGCTGCGGCCGTACAGGGTCAGGGTTCCGGCCAGGATCTCAATGTCCGGCGCAATGTCACCGTCAAACAGCGCTGTGCCGGACAGGGTAATCAGCCGCCGTTCGGCGTCCAGCTCCTGCCGGGGCTTGTCCTGCCAGTTGCAGGCAAGGGAAAGCTCAGCCAATACCTGCGGCGCGCCGTTCTCACCCTCTTCGCCGGTCAGCACCACAGTACAGGGGGTGCAGCACACGGCGGGGGGCACAAGCCGGGGCCACTTCATGGGATCAGCCGGACCGCAAGGCCCGACTGCCTCAGCTGCGCCAGAACGGCGCTGCTTGTGGTAACGCCGCCCTGGGTAACGGTTTTGCTGCTGTCAAAGCTCATGCTGACCCCGTTGATGCCATAGCTGGCCAGCGGGCTTTGCAGCATGTCTGCATACTGGGCAAGGAAAACCGCGTGCAGGCAGACGGCTTTCTGGACGCGGCGGCGCTGGAACTCGGTCAGGTGTTCAAAGCCGATGGCAGCAATGCGGCCAAAGCAGAGGTCGTTCACCTCGTCCTCGGCCTGCAAGATCCGCTGGCCGTCATAGGGTTGGCTGCTGTCCGTCAGGGCCATGTAATCGGCTTCGTCAACGTAAGCGCCCATCAGCTGGCAGCCGTGTCCACAAACACGCTGTCCACCTTGCCGTCCTTGCCGTTCGGGAAGGTGAACACATCGCTCAGTTCACGCTCCTGGTACAGGTAGCCGTCCCCCTCGGTGTGGGAGCCGGGGTTGAAGTAGTAGATGGAGCTGATCTTGGGCACCAGTTTGGTGGTCAGCGGGGTGGCAATCAGGCAGTTGATCTTGTGGGCATCGGCAGCGGGTTCAAAACCGCCGTTCTCGCCGTCAAACTTGAAAGCGTCATAGAACACTTCATCGTCGATCACTTCCATCACGGGCACACCGTCGATCTCGGTCACGCGGGTCTCAATGCCGGTGCCGCCGTCCGCGATCTGGGTTACTGCAATGGTGCGGGTAAAATCCGGGGCCTGCTCCAGCGCGTCCATAATGGCGCTGGTCACATAGGCAATCAGTGCGCCCTTGGCCTTGTAGCGGCGCAGCTTACCGGCAGACAGGCAGGTTTTCAGGTAGGCGTATACGTTGGCCTTGGTGATGGTGGCGGGGTCGGTTTCGGTGTGGTAGCCGGTCTGGGCTTTTGCGGTTGCGGCCACCTTGGCAAAGAACAGAGCGTCCTTTTCGGGTGCGCTCTGGGTTTTGGTAAAGGTTTTGGCAATGTTCTGGATGGAGGCGGTCGCGTTGGTTTCGTCCACATCGGCCTTGTCCACCAAAAACTCAATATCGCGGTCGTGGGTTACGGTGAACGGGTGGTCGGTCTGGGTATAGGTGCCGCGGTTCCAGCCGCCGCTGCGGCTGTGGTTCTTAAAGCCGCTGGTGCTCATGCTGGTAAAGTGGAAGGTTTTTGCGTCCAGCCACTTGACGTTGGTGGTGATAAAGGGGGTGCAAAGGGTTTCCTGCGTCATGATCTCAAGCAGTTCAGGGCTCCAGACCTGCGCATAGTTCAGGGTGTTTGCCATGGTGTCAGGCTCCTTTCAGGGTGGTTATTTGAACCGGTTCCAGCGCTTGGCGCCGGCCGGGTCTTTCTGGGGTGCGGTGGGTTTGGCAGCTGCGTCAGGGTCAGCCCCAAGCCGAAAGCCGCCGGTGGTCTTTTTGGCAGCGGTGGGGGCTTTCCATTCCGGGTGACGTTCCAGCACGTGCTGCATGGCAGCGGCAATGGCAGCTTCGTCAGCGCCCGGCCCGGCTTCGGCGCGGGCCAGCGTGATGGCATCCGCCACCATGGCGCTGTCCACACCGGCTTTGTAGGCGGCAAGCTCACAGTTGGCGGCCAGCAGGGCAGCTTTTGCCTGTGCAAGCTCGGTATCCGGGGCAGCAGTGCCCTCTGCCTGCGGGGTGGGGGAAGATTCCTCCTGCGCCGGGGGCTCCGGGTCCTGCTGCGGGTCGGGTTCTGCATCCGGCCCGGCGGGTGGTTCGGTGTCCGCCGGCGCGTGGGCATCATCCGCCGGGGCTGCATCCGGCTGGGTATCCGCAGCGGTGCCTGCGGTATTGCCTTCCGGCTTTGCTTCCTGCCCGGCGGGGGCCTGGGCAGTGGTTTCAGGTTTCTTCTTTGCGCTCATCAGGGTCTCCTTTCTTGATTTTTGGTATAAAAATTGCCCGCACCGCCCTCATGCAGGCGGTACAGGCATGAAAAAACCACGGTGCGGTTTGCATCGTGGAGAGTGAGTTTATAACTAAGTTGTGAAATAGGAACGGGGAACGGCATCAAAACCGTTCCCCATCGATTGGCATTTGGCAGGCGTACCATCCTCCTGCATCTCTCAGGGCAAAGCCCTTGTCATTACCAGCGGCGTGTGGTCGGTACGAAATCTACCACCTCAAATGCCTTTCTTATCCTATGCTTATTGTAGCATTTTTACTTTGCCTTGTAAAGAATTTCTTTGTTGTGGATGAGGCGTTCCCATTCTTTTTGGCGGATCTTCAAAAAGGTGATAATGGAGTTTTTATAGTGTACAGGATCCTGCGATGCTGCAAGCCGAAGTGCAATGCGGAAATGTTCGCCGGTTTCACCAACGGTAATTTCTTTCAAAAGCATACCGGTTTGTGGGCGGGGGTCCCGGATGATGTAATCAGGACTTTGGATAATTTCAGCCAGATATGTACTGAACCGTTCATAGTCATCAGGATGGCGCTCCTGGATATGTTGAATGCGCTCATCAGTGATGATAACCTCATCGGTTCGGATATCTTCCGTTACGACCTTATATAGTTCTTTGTCCAGCTTACATACAAAATTCACGTCCGGGTTCACACCAATCCTGTTTGATGTGTCCAGTATACCACTTGCGGCAGGGGTTGTATAGCGTTCCAGCGCTGCCGTGTCCCTCTCCCGCCACACATTCCGGCGCAGCACATCCCCATGGTCGGCCACAAAATCCCGCAGCTCTTTTTGTGCGGTGCGCACGCTGGCGCGGGCGGCCTTGATGGCATCAGGGTCACACAGCCCGGCGGCGCGGCGCTTGGCTTTGCGCACATTGCGTTCCAGTGCGCGCTGCCGGGTTTCCAGCTGGGCGGCGGCTTCCACTTTGGCTTTGTCCATCGGGCGTGGGCGGGTGCTGGTGCCTTCCACCCATGTGCTCAGGGTGTGGCGGCAGCTGGGGTGGAACAGCCCGCCCTGCATGGCAACGGAAAGCAAAGGGTACTGTCTGCCGTTCCGGCTTATGCCATATGTTCCGCCGGGCGTATGCGGGCCGCTGTATTGCTGGAATACATCATCAATGTAAACAAGCCCCTGCCAGGGCAGGCAGGTTTTGGAACAGGCACCGTATTGGCTTACCAGCACAGTATCAATGCCAAGGCGCTCCCGCTGGGCGGCTTCTCCCATCAGCATGGCGCGGGTCCCGGCGGTGCGCAGGGCCATTTCGGCATAGGTGGAAATGTTTACCCGGCGGCCGTTGCGGTAGCGGATGCAGGCAATGCCCTGATCCAGAAAATCACGGGTCGCCGCGTCGGTGGCCTGCTGCAGGGTCTGCCCGCCTGCCTGCATGGCAGCGGCGGTGCGCAGGATGGTTTTGCGGTACACATCGTTCATGTAGCGAAGGGCGGCGCGTTCGCTCTGTTCATTGGCCTGCTGCATTTCGTTCAGCAGTGCATTCATCCGCGTGTCATCCATCCGGAAAAATCCGTCAGTTCCGCCCTGTGCGGCTTCCTCTTCCAGCAGGGCATATGTTCCGGCATCAATGCGGTCACGGTATTCCCCCAGAATGGCGGTGTTTTCCCGGCGGAACCGCCGGATGTCGCGCAGCTTGGCGGCCTGCCAGGCCTGCCAGTGCCGGGGTGTGCCGTTTTGGCCGCCCTCGGTCTGCTCCTGCTGCTGGTGGCGGGCCAGGCTGCGGTGCAGGCTTTCTACCAGCTCCAGTTCAAGCGATTCAAACAGGGCGGCAATGTCTTGAGCGGTCATGCGTCAGGGCCGGGCATCAGGCCGGACGGTGCATCCAGCTCCGGCTCGGCGGCATCGGTAATGCCCTGTTCCAGCCGGATGCGCTGCACCTCGGCGGCTTTCCAGGCATCGTCCTTGCTGGACCCCCACAGCTCGTCCACCTGGGCTTCCACGCTCATCACGCCTGCACCGGCCGCGGCGGCAACGGTCTGGACCCGGCTGTCAAAGCTTGGTGCACCATACTCCCCAAAGCTGCAGGAAGCATGGTATTCACCGGGCAGCAGGCCGTTCAGGATATCCTGCGCTTTCAAAGCAGTTTCGGCCAGGCGGGGCAGGGCTTTTTCCAGCGCATCGGTAATGGCGCTGCGGGTGTAGCCGGTCACGTCCTTTTTCTCGCGCTGGGCATCAGCGCTTGACATTTTGCCCAGATCAATGCCCAGGGTGGCAGGGCTCATAATGCCCTGCAGGCACATGTCCAGCGTGGCGGTGTAGCTGGCCAGGAAAGCATCATACTTAATGTCAGGCTGTTCCGTCTGGATCTTGTCGTCCGCGTTTTCCTTGCTGCTCTCGTGCACAGCCACAAAGCGGCAGCCAAAAGCGTTGGGCATCCGCAGCGCGCCGTTTTCCGGGTCACGGGGAATCAGGGATTCCGGAATATAGCGCTGCACCCGCCCTGCCCGCACAGCGTCCATCCATTGGCTGATAATTTCATCATGGGCATCAAAGGCATCTGTCTTTTTGTCAAAAATACTTTGCCCGCGCCCGCGCCAACGGGCGGACGGCCAGAACTGCAGCGGCACAGCCAGCATAAAATCCCCGGCAAAGGTCACATCCCGCAGGTTGGCAGTGTCCGGTTCCGCGGTGACAGGCAAAACCTTGTCCCCGTCCAGCAGCTCATACTGCACACGGCCGGGGGCATATACCTCCCGCAGGATCCGCCCGCGTTCCCCCACAGGGGAAAGAAAGCAAATCTCCTGGATGCGCCCGTGGCTGGTGCGGTATTCCACCTGGTCCGCGCCACGGAACTCCAAAATCGGATCTGTGCTGACGTTGGGGTCCAGGCTGATCTTGAACGCCCCGTCCCCGGTCACCAGCGTGTCGGCCACAGCGCGGCTGACAAGGCCCGGCAGGTCGTTCTCTTCGGCCAGCTGTGCCCAGCGGGCGGCAGCGTCCTGGGCGGCGGGGCCGTCAAAGTCCAGCTCGTTCAGGTCGGCTTTCACAATGCCGGCCAGAATATCTACCATAATGCCCGGCAGGCCGCTGTGGGCCTTGCGGATGCTTTCATCCTCCGGCGCAGCGGCCCAGAACCTGGCCCGGCTCACCTCGTCATCCCCCAGCAGCTTGAACAGCTGGTCCAGCTCGGAAGCGTCGCCGCGGTACCAGATGCGGTTGCGCAGCACGTTGGTTTCAAAGCTGACTGGCTCGCGGATCACAAGCCCTTTGCCGGAGGCAGGCTGAATTTCCAGCCAGCTGCGGATCATCGTTTTCACCCTTTCTATCCATTTCATCCAATCTGCTCCTTATACGGCAGCCAGGCGTACTGCTCGGCGTTTACGCAGTGGTCGTTGCGGTCCTCCGGGCAGTTGGGTTTCTTTTCGTCCCAGCTGTATACGTTGTATTCCTCAATCAGGGGGGCACAGGCTTCCTGCACAAACAGGTGGTCCCCATGGGCCAGCCAGCCGCATTCCAGGTTGATGCGGTCCAGCACCGGCAGCCGCTTCCAGGCAGGCACAAAATCATAAATGCAGCCGTGCAGGCGGCGGTACTTCTGGCATTCGGTGATCGTGGCCTGATCGGCAGAATCCAGATATACCGTGCGGGCAAAGCCCCATGTCTTGCGCTGTTGTTCCAGAAATTCCAGCAGCAGGGGCGGAATGTCACTAGGGGCCAGCGGCGGCAGGCTGTGTTCGGCGCGGGTTTTGTTGTTGTGGGCCTGTGCTGCCAGCGTCACCTTGCGCCGGTCGGATAAAATACCATCCATAACAAAGGCAAAAGTATCGGCGGTCTGCTGGCTGTAGCTGGTGTCCACCCCGCAGGAAAGCTGCACCCAGTGCAGCGGGTGTTCCGGCCGGGTCAGCAGGGCGCGCAGCTCTGCCGCACAGATCAAATGGCGCGGCTCCAGGCTGAAGATCAGGCCGGTAGCACGCCCGCGCAGGCCTAAAATCTTGTTTTTGTACAGCTTTGTGCCCGGCGGTACCATGCTGATGATCTGCCGCCGCTTCTCTGCGGATAACCCCAGGTTGTGCTCAAACGAGAAAAACCAGTGTACCCAGCCCGGCTTTGCGGTCTGGCACAACTGGGCGGTGATCTCTTTGGGGGTGTCCTGTGCCCATTGGGGCAGGGGGCGGGCATGGTCGATAAACTCTGCATAAACCGGTAGGCCGGGGTCATCCGGGTTCAGGGTGGCCAACAGGTAATCGCAGCGCATGGCTGCTTCCCGCACAAAGTCGATGTCTGCAATGTTGATCTCATCAATGTACAGGCAGCCGTACTGGCCGCCAAGGGCTTTTTTCCAGCGCGCTTTGTCGGCGTAGCCCATGACGTAAATTTTGCGGTCGCCGCCGGGGGCGTGCAGCAGCAGATGGGGAAGGCGGTCTTCACCGCGTCCGCCCGGCCAGTACTCTATCAGGTCGCCAAAATCATCCAGTACGCCAAGCTCCTTGGTGATGATGTTCTTTTCAATCGTGCCCTGATCCAGCCCGGCCAGCACGTGCAGCCGCTTGGGGCTAGCCGCGCACCGCAGGATAAACTTGAACAGTCCCACCGTGGTTTTGCCTGCTGCGGTCGTTCCTTCCAGAAACTCCACCGGTGCGGTGCAGCGCAGGAACGCCTTGTACTTGTCCGAAAGCAGCAGATCAGCCATCCGGCGCCTCAAGCTGTTCCAGCACTTTGCCCAGCTGGCCGGTGTTCAGCTTGGCATCCAGCTTCAGCTTGTCCTGGTACATCCCCAGATGCTTGCCGATCAGCTCCAGCGCACGCAAAGCGCCTTTGCTGTCAAACTGATATTTCCCGGATTCCACCATGCCGCCTGCATCGGCATCGTATACCATGACCGGCTCCGGCTCACGGCAGCAGCGGTAAGTGTCCACAAGCTGCTGCAGAACATAATCCTGCGTTAAAGCAAGGCGGGCGGTCTGTTCACGCTGCAATTCACGCACACGCGCAAGAATGTCCGCATTTGTCAGCATCCGGCTGGCAGTTTTGCGGGCAGAATTTTCAGCGTACCCCGCCCGGATGGCGGCCTGCGCGCCGTTGTAATCAATGATGTATTCCTGGCAAAAGCGTTCCTGCTTGGAAGTGATAGAAGACACAGCGGCCACCGCCTTTCTGCAATAAAATACCCCGCCGGGTCCGGCAGGGCTGAAGTTTTGATAAATCCCGGCATACACGGGCAAAAAGGAAAGAGAGCTTTGTTGTGTGAGCCTTTGCCGGGTGCCGGGGAGTGGGGCCGCACAAGGGCCTTGCACCCTTGCTGTGCCGTTGCTTGGGAACACAGCGCCCCTGCCAAAGGGCCGGCTGTGCGGCATAAAAACAGCCAGGCGGGGCATGGCCGTCTGGCTGAAATGGGGAGGATAAAATGACAATACAAAAGCCGTAAGGACGTTTTGTGTTCCTTACGGCTTTTGATGATAGGATTATAGCATGTTTATTGGGGGTCTGTGAGGGTCAAAAATTCACTTGACAAAGAAAAAGGAATGCAATATAATGAGTGTACGGATGATAACTAAAAAGTTAATATCCGATGAATAGGGAGTAAATGCTAAGGAGGTTGCCCAATGCTTACGCCGTTCGGAAAGACGCTGAGAGTATTTCGGCTGAACCGTGGTGAGTTGCTGAAGGACATGGCAGAGCGTCTTGAAATCACTCCGGCTTATCTGTCAGCCATTGAAAACGGAAAAAAGGTGCCGACCCCGGAACTGATGGCAAAGCTGTATAAGGCTTACGACCTCAGCCCGGAACAAAAAGAAGAAATCGAAGATGCCCGCGCAAGAACAATCAAGATGATCGACATTACGTTTAAGAAGGACGTTGATGCTGACCTTGGAATTTTATTTGCTAGAAAACTGGAAAGTCTATCCGACACCCAGCGGTTAAGTATCAAGGAAATTTTAAACCGCATGAACTGAGGAGGTCTTTTATGGGGAATATTGCCGTAGATCCGCTGTCACGAGCAAAAATTCGCAGATATGCCGCTTTATGGCGTAGTGTACTGGGGTTAGAGGGATTTTACATACCGATTGATACGGTACTAGAAATCATGGCCTGCCCGCTGAAAGACGGTGAACCGCTTATTGAAATGGAAGTATGCGAAGATTATGAGATGCCCAATGAATATGCGGTATATTCACCCCAAAAAAACTTACTAAGAGTTCGCAATAGTGTTTATGAGGGTGCTTGTGCCAGTAATCCGAGAGATCGATTTACCTTGGCGCATGAATTAGGGCATTTTGTCCTTCATCGCCATCAAGGTGATCAACTTGCACGATCAGATAAGGAGATTCGCGCGTATCAGAACCCCGAGTGGCAAGCAAATGCGTTTGCATCAGAGTTCCTTATGCCTCACGATAAAATCCAGGGGATGAGTGTCGATGAGGTAATGAAACGTTGCGGGACTTCTAAACAAGCAGCTGAGATAGCCTTAAAAAACTAAAAAAGCCGAACTGTTCCAAGCAGTTCAGCTCTTTTAGCCACTGACATCTGGAGAAACAACATAGCCAATGACATACTTATTAAGTTTTGCATCTTAAGTATACCATGAAGTTTCTTCTCTTGCAAGTGGTACCTTGTAAAGAAGGAGGAGTCTGTGGATGAAAAAATATACAGCATATATTACGACCAAATCTGGTCGACGTATTTATGCTCGTCAGTTTGGTCTGAAAGCTTTCTGCATCGATGTAGAAGAGCCGGAACCCGATAAGCGCGCAGAGTAATCACAAAGGCAAGCTCTTAATTGGCAAGAGCTTGCCTTTTTTGTTACATTATGCAGGTGGTTTCGATTGCCTGCTTATGCCTCCTCCTGACCCACCGATATTCCAGGTGCATCTCCACTGCAATCTGTTCAAAGCGCTGGCCAAGCAGGTATCTTCTGCGCAAAATTTCCTGATCACGGGCATCGGTAATTTGATTGATGATTGTGATGATGTCGCGGCGGGTATCTGCACAGATAGCAATCTGGCGTTCCAGCTCTTGCTGCGCCTGAATGATGCGCTCCACAGCACGGGGGATGCCTTGCCCGTCCGGGGTGCCGGTAGGCATGGCGGAAAGAAGAGGCGTGACGCGGCAAGCCTGGCTGCGCAGTGTGAGCAGCTCCTGCTCAAGCTCCCGCTCCTGGCGCAGGCTTTGCTGGTAGCGGCGCAGCCAGGCAACTTTCTCTTCATAGGTCATGGCATCACCCCTTCCGCGGCTCATGCAGGGCTACATAGCAGCCATAGGTCTTGCCTTCGGCGCGGGCGATCTCGCTCATGGCACGTTTGCTGCGCTGCTTGGCCCGGCTGATGATGGCATCGTCGCTGCGCACCAGCGGGGCACAGGCTTTGCAGTAGCGCTGGCTGCAATAGGCGTGCAGCATCATTTTGCCGCAGCGGGCGCAGGGCCTATCGGAATATTTCGGCATCAATCCTCACCTCCATGCGTGTGATCCATGTAGATCTTCGGTTCGTCGTCCTCGTCCAGGTGGGCGGCGGCTTTCCCGGCGCAGAGCCCGGCGGTGTAGGCGGCGGCCAGCAGCGCGGCCAGAACGGCGCTGCCGATGATCGAAAGCAGAATGTCCATCAATCGCGCCACCTTTCGCCGAGGCTGCAAAAATCATCCGGCGTGTTGCGGCCATACAATGGGCACTGGACGGTGGCCCAGTAGCGGCAGCGCCCGCACCGCGGCAGGCCCAGCAGCCGCAGGTGCATGGCACGGGTGATGCGCAGCCCGCACCACATCAGCCCACAGATCAGCATGCCGCCCGCAAAGAGCACGCAGGGGGCCGCGACAAACACAAGGGCCAGGCATTTGAGGATATAGAGACAGTTGGAATCAAAGACAGGCATCCGCCCCACCTCCCAACAGCCGAAATGCTTTGTGGATGACGGCACATCCATGCCCATACACAAAACAATTATGTTCCAGCCCGCAGCCAAGGCAGGCTTCGGGGCGGCGCTCAATGGCCAGGCGCTGCAGCTGGCGCAGCTCTTCCGGCGTCATCCGTTCGGCAGGGATGCACCGGCTGTTTTCCGCATCGAACCGCATGCCGCTTGAAACAGGCATCATAATTCCACCACCTTGATGAAAATGCCGGGGGTATCGGCCCAGAACTTTTCAATCACCTCACTGCACACGAATGCGTCATCGCGCCAGAAGTGCAGGCGGGTCATTTCGTCTTTCAGGGCTTTTTCCAGGTTGTCGGTATCAGGCTTGGTGGTGCGCCACTCGCCGTCATTGTGGCGGCCGTCAGTGGGAAACAGCCACTTGACCAACAGCCGCACCGGGCCGCTGCAGGGGGTAGGCGGTGCATAAGGGGCCAGGTAGGCGTGCAGCTTGGCACGGGTGGCTTTCAGCTCCGGGCTGTCGTGCAACACGGCGCAGGGCTTTCCGCCGCGCATAAAGGCATGCAGCTGCTTGGCATTGTGGGTTGTGGTGGGCGGCTGCATGGGAATAAAAAATTGCATGTATTTTCACCTCGTTCTTTTTTTTGTGGCCAACGTGTTGGGGTGGGTTCCCGGAGGGATGGGGGCTGTGTACGCCCCATCCTCTGGGATACCCCAACACACGGACGGATTTTTACTATATATATAAGGCTATTTTCCGTCCGTATTTGGTACGGATAGCGGCTATTTTCCGAAATACGGAAGTTCGGACGGATTTGTGATAGCGGCTATTTTCCGTGAAATATAAGAAATATTATCCGTTGCTTCCGGGCTCTTTCAGCCCCACGCTGGTGCCATCAATCCAAAATCCGCCGTCGGATTTCAGGCGTCGGCGCACGGTATCGGGCTTCAGGTTCAGGTATTCAGCCATGCTGTAAATGGTCACTTTACCATCCATGGTGCAGGCTTCAAAGGCGGTGCGCAGTTCGGCACGCTTGCTTTTGGCGGCAGTATCTTTGTCTCCCCAGCGCTTTGCGGCACCGCGGGAGCCAAGCTGCTTGTAATCGCTTTCTGGCTGCAGGTCCTCCAGCAGGCCGCTGTCCAGCTTGTGTACGGGATAGTCGAACCAGAGGTTGACCGGGTCAAAACGGGCAAACTCGCGCAGAGTGCCCTCAATGCGCCAGGCGGTCATGGCATCGGCGCGATTGATGGCAGCCGCGGTGTCTGCATCCAGGCGGTGCAGATCGGGCAGCGGCAGGTGTTCCTTGGCAATGGCCAGCATCCGGCTGCGGCTCAGGGCATCGTCCGGGCCGTAAGCATCGGCATGGCCGCGGGCATCCAGCAGGGCTTTGGCTGCGGCGCAGGCCGCTTTGTTGTGCAGCTGCTCCCGGATGGCATCGGTGGGGACCAGCTCGGTCATATCCAGCATGGCATCCGGGTCACGGGCAAACACACCGGAGCCGGAAGCACGGTCCATGCTGCGCTTGCCGCCCTGCGCGCCCTTGCTGTGGTGGTGGCAGTAGATGACGGCACAGTCCAGTTCCCGGCAGACCAGGTCAAACTGGTTGCAGAACTTGGCCATCTGATCAGCGCTGTTTTCATCGCCGGTGATGACTTTATAGATCGGGTCCAGCACAACGGCCAGGTAGCCTTTCTTGGCAGCCCGGCGGATCAGGCGGGGAGCCAGCTTATCCATGGGGACGGAGGCACCGCGCAGGTTCCAGATGTCGATGTTGGCAAGGTTCCGGGGCGGCAGGTGCAGGGCTTCGTATACATCTTTGAAGCGGTGCAGGCAACTGGCGCGGTCCAGTTCCAGATTGATATAAAGCACCTTGCCCTGCGCACAGGCAAAGCGGCCAAGCCAGGGGGCACCCTCGGCAAGGCAGATGCACAGTTCGATCAGGGCAAAGCTTTTGCCCGCTTTGCTGGGACCGGCCAGAAGCATTTTGTGGCCCTGGCGCAGCACTCCTTCAATCAGGGCATCTGCCAGCGGCGGCAGGCTGGCCCAGTCATCGGCAAGGTTTTCGGTATCGGGCAGGTCGTCCGTGCAGGCTTCAAACCAGTCTTTCCATTCCTCCCAGCAGGATTTGCCAGTGTTGGTTTCCAGCAGGTACTGCTTTTTGCCGCCGCGCAGGATGCCCGGCATGCGGGATAGGCGGGCAGGGTTGCGGTTGGCTTCGTCCAGCGTCAGGCCGTTTTTCTTGCAGGCAGCGTACAGGTAGTCAACCCGGTGGCGGTACTCGGTATAATCCGGCGCGCCGACCCGCACAATGGCGTGCAGGCTTTTGCTGCCGCTGTACACCAGGGCCGCGCAGGGCAGTTCCAGCTGGCGGATAATGGCCTGCTGCTTTTCCAGCTCCATGTTGTCGCATTCCACCAGGGCATAGCGGTAGTCGGTCACATTGTTGTTGCTGCGGCCGCCCTCCACGGGGTTGAAGCAGATCCAGGCACCGGCGGCGGGGTTGTAATCGCCCACCACAGCGCCGATGTCCCCGCCGCAGCGGGCAAGCTCGTCCATCAGCTGACCGGCGGTGCGGTCCCAGCAGCCTTTTGTGGGGGCATAGCGGTCATCCCGCAGGTAGCTTTCGGTCACATAGGCCACATGGTCCTCCGGCTCAAACAGGGCTTGCAGGTAGCGGCGCAGCTGGTCGGCGGGGTCCCATTGTTCGGGGATGTTCAGCTCCTGCACATCCAGCCAGCGGGTATCCACCACAACGCCGTCCGGCCGGGTGCCGGGGGCGCAGATCGCGTCGTTCCAGTCCAGCTCATGCCCGGCGGGGCCCGGCCAGCCGTGATTGCGTGCCAGGGCAAAAATGCTGTTTTCGGTGATCGGTTTGGGATTGCCGCGGAAACTTTCCCACTTGCGGGTACATTCGCCCTTGTGGTACCGGCTGCCATCGCGGGAACTCCATTGCTCCCATGCGGTAACAGGGAACCCGGCTTCTTTCAGCCCCATGCCCACCGTGACCCATTCCTCATAGGTCAAGTTTGCCGGAGAGATAAAGTCCAAGGCTTCCTTGAGATCATTTGCATTGTCCATTCCGTTTACCATCCGAAGTCAAAGATTGGGGTTGTTTCCGCAGAGGGCATATAGGTCTTTGGGTCCACGCCCTTGGGGGCGCCGCGCCAGCCGCAGGCGGCGATACGGTCGATCATGTGCTTGGCGGCGTTGAAGCTCCAGGTGCCCACATGCTGGAAGCCGTATTTTTCCAGGCAGCGGATCTGCTTGGGGGTGGTTAATCCCTCATCCCGGCGCTTGTTCAGCCGGTCCAGCAGCAGGGATGCTTTGCCGGCGGATTCCACCGCATCGGGGCAGATGCCCTGCTTTTCCAGCGCGGCGGTCTGTTCGGCGCTGGGGGGACCGGCTTCCCACCCAAAGGCGGGCACATAACCGGCCAGATCCTCAGCTTGGATGCTCATTTCGTATTGCAGCGGGTCCACCAGGCGGGCGCGCTTGCGGCGCTGTTCTTCCAGCTGCTTGGCAAGGGCTTCCTCCCGCTGGGCCACCACATCTTCGGCGGCCTGCCGGGCGGCTTCCTCCACGTCCTCCGGGCAGGCGGCGGCAGCCAGGTTATCGGTCATCTGTTGGGCAACGGCGTGGTCCTCGCACACAAGGTCGGCCGGGCGGCAGAGCTCGTGGCGGTCGGTCAGCCAGAGGAAATCCAGGAGCAGCAGGTCCTTTTTGCCTTCGTGCAGGCGGGTGCCGCGGCCCACCATCTGGCTGTACAGGCTGCGCACCTTGGTGGGGCGCAGCACCACAACGCAGTCCACACTGGGGCAGTCCCAGCCTTCGGTCAGCAGCATGCTGTTGCACAGCACGTTGTAGGTTCCGGCGTCAAAATCTGCCAGGACCTGGGCGCGGTCGGTGCTCTGGCCGTTGACCTCGGCAGCATGGAATCCGTGGCGGTTCAGGGTATCCCGGAATTTCTGGCTGGTTTTGATCAGCGGCAGAAAGACAACGGTTTTGCGCCCCTTGCAGTAGTGCGCCATTTCGGCGGCGATCTGGTCCAGATAAGGGTCCAGGGCGCTGCCCAGCTCGCCCACGGCATAGTCCCCGCCGGACATGCCCACGGTGGAGATGTCCAGCCTGAGGGGGATGGTCTGCGCCATAATGCGGCACAGAAAGCCGTCCCGGATGGCATCGGTGAGTTTGTACTCATAGGCCAGGCTGTCGAACACCTCGCCCAGATTGCGCAGGTCGCCGCGGTCCGGCGTGGCCGTTACGCCCAGGACCTTGGCCGCGGGAAACCAGTCCAGAATGCGGCGGTAGCCGTCGGTCACGGCATGGTGGGCTTCGTCAATGATGATGGTGCTGAAATAATTGTGGGGGAACTTTTCCAGCCGCTGGGGGCGCTGCAGGCTTTGCACGCTGCCAACGGCAACGCGGTACCAGCTGGCCAGGCAGGATTGTTCGGCTTTTTCCACCGCGCAGCCCAGGCCGGTTGATTTTTGCAGCTTGTCGGCGGCTTGTTCCAGCAGTTCGCCGCGGTGGGCCAGGATCAGCACCCGGTCCCCGGCGCGCACCTGGTCTTCGGCCACGGCAGCAAACACAATGGTTTTGCCGGTGCCGGTGGGCAGCACCAGCAGCGTGCGCAGCCGCCCCTGTTCCCACTCTGTATGGATCTGTTCTTTCGCCCGCTGCTGATAGGGGCGCAGGGGGAGAGAGTTTGTGTTGGGCATAAGTATCCTTTCCGTGTTAGTGAGGAGTGAGGAGTTATTGGAGTGCGCGTGCGCGCACGGGTTGAAAATTGGGCCGCAATCCCGTAGGAGCGCACATTGTGCGCCCGTCGCCCTGTGGCAAATCCTGTTGTGGCATATACGGCGGGGTTTTCGGAACGGTCACTGCGCCCGCAGGCGCGTTTCGGAGGCCAACCGGGGCAACGCCCCGGCTCTTAGGCCGGAGATAGACCGTTCCCTACAATGCCGGACCTTAGGCCCGTTTTAACTCCTACCTCCTAACTTAAAAAGCTCCCTGCTTCCACCCGGTGCTGGGGGCGGCGGTGGGTTCGGGGCGGGGCAGGAACTTTTCGATCTCGTTGGCCTGCCCGGTCTCACCGGCGTGGGGGCCGCTCTGCTTGGTGTATTCCCGCACGCCCAGGCGGCACATGCCCTGTGCGCCGACAATTTCGTTCCAGCGGGGGCGGAACGTCTCGCCGCGCTTGCACTGGCCGATGCTCTCAAAAAAGGCGCCCAGCAGGCCCTGGGTCTTGGTGTGCAGGTACAGGCGGTGGGTGACGGTGGTTTCGCCTTTGTCGCCGCCATGGATGGTAATGGTCAGCTTGGCCATGCTGCAGGGCGGCAGCTTGGCGCTGCCCTCATAGCGGGCACGCTCAAAGCTCTGCACGGTAAACAGGTAATCGCCCGCAGGCAGCAGCACAAATTCCCGCTGTTCGTTGGTAACCTCGCTGTCCCAGTCCAGGGCAGCATCCGGCATGTTGTTCATATATTCAGCCATCGGTAAATCTCCTTTGTATTTGTTAAAACGGTACATCGCGGTTGGTGCAGATCATCTCCAGCACCTGGGGCCAGGCGGCCACCAGGCAGCCGCTGACGAAATCAGCCGGGTAATCCTTGACCGGCATATCGGCGGGGAAGTACCCGCGCTGGCCGACCACGGTCTGCAGTTCCTCCGGGGTCACATTATTGGCGGCCATCAGCTGGGCAAGGGCGGTCGGCACGCCCTGCGCCTGCAGATCACTGGCGGAGATCCCGGCAGGCACGGCAGGCGGTGCAGCAGGTGCAGCGGGAACCGGCACCGGTGCAGGCTTGGGGGCGGGGGCATCCTCTGCCATGATGGGGCGCGGCGCGGGGGCTGCGCCGGGGTGCGGGTCCGGGATGCAGGCGGCGATGCTGGCATACTCAAAGGGCAGTTCTTCCGGCAGGCCAAAGCGGTTTTTGGCACCCCAGCAGGGGTGGTGGCTGGTGTAGAGACCCCGCCGCCCGCCGCTGGCTTTGTTCTTGGCGTTGGGGGCACTGCCGGCCTTTTCTACCACGGTTTTGTAGTTGGCAAACAGCAGCATGTCGCACCATTCCCGCAGCAGAGGGGCTACCTGTTTGCTGGTTTTCATGCTCCAGCGGTCATAGTTGCCAACGGCGTCGGGCTGCTCAAACTTGGTGATGGCGGCATGGGCCAGGACTACCACGTTGTGCCCGGTGTTCAGCACTTCTTCCAGAGCGTCCAGCAGCTTGCCGAACTCTTCTTTCGCGTAAGTATAGCCCTTGCCGTACCCGAAATCTTCAATGCCCTTGACCTTGGCGCGGGCACAGACGGCGTCAATGCAGAGCCGTTCGGCCCAGTCGGCGGTGTCGATCACCAGGGTGCCGCAGGGCACATTGCCGCGGCTGACCTCGGCAACTTCATCCAGCAGCATGGCCCAGCTGGTGGGCGCGGGCAGGCGGGCAACGTTCAGCCGCTTGGTGCCGCCCTCGGTGTCAATGAATACCGGGGCGGGGAACTGGGCGGCAAAAGTGCTTTTGCCGATGCCCTCCGGCCCGTACAGAACGGTTTTGACCGGCGCGGCAATGGTGCCGGATGTGATTGCGTATTTGCTCATTTCAGAACGCTCCTTTCGTCCATGCTTTGGGGGCGGGTGGTTCCTCGGCGTCTTTTACCCTGCCATCCTCAATGATGATCTGGCACTCCCCGCCGGTCGAAACACGGGTGGCGATGGCCTGTAATCCTTCGGCCTGCAGCCAGCTGCCGAACTCCGCCAGGGTGGCAAGGTCCATCTGTTCCAGCTTGTCCAGCAGCACAAAGCCGCAGTCGGGGTTCAGGCGGCGCACAATGGCGGTGGCCACCCGCAGCTGGTCGCTGCCGCTCATGTCCTGCCAGTGCTTGCCGTTGTAAGTCAGGCTGCCGTCCTCCACACCCAGGCCGGTCAGGGGCAGGTCTGCGCCGTTCAGCAGGTCCATGCGGGCGGTGCGCTTTGCCTTGATCTGCTCCGTCAGGGCGGTGTATTCCTGCGCATAGCGCTCGGCTTCGTCCTGAGCCTTGGATTTTGCCAGGTTGGCGGATACCTGCCGGTTGATCTCCTCCACATTGCGGATGCTCTGCTCCAGCTCGGCGGTGGATTCATCCTGCAGCTGGGCCACGGTCTTGGTGGCGGCTTCCTCCTGCACGCAGGCGACGTTGTATTCCTCTACCAGCTGGCCGCGGTGCTCCTGCAGGGTTTTGAGCTGTTCCTCCAAGCGGGTCAGCTCATCCATGGCGCGGTGCTTGGCGTGGGTAATCTCGGTCAGGCGGTCGCGCTGGCGCTGGTTGTCGGCGTTATGGAGCAAAATCTCCTGCTGCTGTTGGATCAGCTCAATGGCACTGACGGGTTCGGACGGGGCGTCCGGGTATTCGGTCAGCTCTTCGGCGGCGTGGCGTTTCTGGGCGCCGATCTGGCCGATCACGGTGCGGCGGTCGTACAGGGCTTTGATCTCCCGGTCCAGGCCGGTCAAAGCATCCCCCACACCGATGATGTTCAGCAGGGTGTCGGCCTTGTCTTTATCGCTGGCCTGCATAAAGCGGGGCAGGTCCAGCGCCAGCGGCTCCACAAAAGCGTTCAGCAGCTGCTGGCCGCTGCGCTGGCCGGTGGGGTCCGTCACGGTCAGGCTGCTGTTTTTGCCCTTGCGCTCCACCACAACGCCGTTAGACAGGATCACTTTCAGGTGGGGCGGGGCAAGGGCACCGTCCCGCACTGCGGCGGTAGGGCGGAACTTCTCGCCGCCCAGGGCCCAGGCCAGGGCATCCAGCACACTGGTTTTGCCCTGGTTGTTGTTGCCGCCTACAATGGTCAGCCCGGTGGGGGAGGGCGTGAGGGCAACCGCCTTGATGCGTTTTACGTTTTCGGCTTCCAGAGCCGCAATTTTTACAGACATTTTATTGCCTCCGTTTGAATTTCAGTCAGGGTGTTGGTCAGCTGGTTGATGGCCCCGGCGCGGGTGTCCGGCGGCAGCTTGGCCAGCTGCGGCTTGACGGACTTCCAGGCGTTTTGCATGGCGCGCCCGGCCAGCAGCAGGCTGTCATAGGCGTTGCGGGTGTCCAGCTCGATTTGTTCCGGTGTGGCGGCGGCAGCTTTGGCGGCTTCCAGCTCGCTGCGCAAAGGGGCGGTCAGTTCATCGGCCAGGGTGTGGGCACGGCGGTTGATCTCATCCTCGTCCACAGCGGCGGCCACCGGCTGCGCTTTGGCGGCTTCGGCTTCCCGCTGGTATTTGTCGGCACGCATCCGGGCGGCATCGGCAACCTGGCGGGCACCGGCCAGCTGCTTTTCCGCCTCGCTGGCCCGCTGTTCGGCTTCGGTGGCGCGGCGCAGGGCGGAATCTTCGTTTTTGTGGGCGGTGCGGTAGCTTTCCTGGGCACCGGTGGCGGCGGCTTGCAGCTGACGGTTCTGCTCATGCAGGCCGTTGACATCGGCCAGGGCGGCATCGCGGGCGGCTTCGGCGGCGGCTGCGGCATTGAGGGCGCTCACCCGGTCGGCGCGCAGCTGCTGGTTTTCTTTCAGCAAATCCTGGTATTGCTTGTGGGTGGTAATGTCGCCGGATTTGACCGCCTGCACCAGATCGGCGGGGGCGCTGGGTTTGGCGGCAGCATATAATAAGGATGGGGAAAGCGAATCAAGGATTTTCTGCTGTTCGGGACTGCTGTTATCAAACAGAGCGGTAACTTGCAACAGACGGTAGGCCGCGGACTTGCTGACGCCTATACTCTCGCACCAACGGCGGAATGCATCCTCGCCGCGGTTCCCATGTTTTGAGTTGTCCCAATTTGGGACAAGTGCCTCATGCGCGATTGCTACCCCATCAGCCATGCGGCGCAGCCCAGCTTCTGCCAACCTCCGCCCTGCTGCGCATTCTCGTTCTGCAAGGTGCAGGTCGTTGACCGTTTGCTCATCCAGCACGCTGTAATCAAACGCCGGAGCCGAACAAGCAGTTTTCGCATCGGACGGGTTTGACATTGCACCGGAAGTATCCGCAGGGGAGCAGGGGTCCGGCGGGCAGCTGTTTGCATCCGCCTGGGTGGTCGATGTTTCCTCCGCCAACGTGGCAGCAGGGGCGGCCATAGTCACAGCAGCATCCGCATTCGGGGCAGTCGTGTTCACTTTGCATGGTGGTTCCTCCTTGTTGGGCAGTGCGCGCAGGGCCTTTACCACAGCGTCCGGCACCTCGTAGTCATCCATCAGGATGCCGAAGCCGTACCCCAGCCAGTCTTCCTGCGTCAGGTCAGGCTCTTTGGTCTGGGCCTTGGCGTACTGCTGGGCGGCAAAATCGCTGGGCACCCATTTGTTTTGGCGTTTGTCCCAGAACCAGAACCTGCCGTGCTTTAAGGCGTACAGCAGGTGGTTGTCCTGGTTCTGGCAGATCATGTAGTCTATCAACCTTCTACCTCCATGTTGATCAGCGCTTTGCGCTGGGCGGCGCCGGTGTCTGCGGCGCTGTAGCACAGGCTGATCTTTTCCAGTTGTTTGACCTTGCTGCTCGTTGCCTCGGCCAGAATGCTGCGCACGGTTTCGTGCAGCAGCAGTTCGGCATCCTTGCGGTTGTGGGCAAAAGCAGCGCGGATGGCGTCATACTCGTTCATGGCGTTACCTCCACAGGTGTGAATTTCTGCAGCAGTTCTTCGGCCAGCGGCTTGGGCAGGTCGGTCATGCGGTTATTGCGCCAGCCCACGAGGCAGAGCCGCCCATAAAACCAGCGGCCGTTGTAATGCCGGGTCGGCAGGCTTTGCCCAACCTGCGGCAGATAAAACAGCGCGGCAAACCGGTTGCTGATCGGGCAGCGCTGCGCGTACCCGCCCATAAAGCGCTGCAGCTCCTGCAGGGTATCCGGCAGGCGGTAAAGTTCCGGCTCTGCGCCGGGGTCAATCACGATTCCGCGCATGTCGCTACCTCCCGCAGCGTGATCGCGGCCCAGCCACCCAGCAGGCAGGCTGCCAGCCCGGCCAAGGATGCCGCCCCGCCGCCCTGGGCCAGGGCGGCCACGGCGCACAGCGCGCCCAGCCCGCAGGCAAGCAAAGCAAAATTGGCGCAGACCTTGCAAACGCGGGCAAGGTGGAGTAGAATGCAAGTGATGAATTTTTTCGTCTGGCCGTTCCGGTGTTGCAGCACCGGGGCGGCTGTTTTTGTTTGGGGCATGATTGGTTCTCCTTTCAGTTTAGCCGCACGCCGCGGGCGCGTAGCTCGGCCTTTTTGCGTTCCAGTAGCTCCTTGGCATCGGGACGCTGCATAAAGCGGTGGTAAAAATCCAGCGTTGCCGCCGCCAGCCGCTCGGTAGCATAGGGGTCCGGCTCCGCGGTGGTGGTGATTTTGATAGTGGCGGGGAGAGGGAAAAGGGTCATGGGGTAACCTCCTCTTCGTCAAGGTCGTAGATTGTGCTGCCGCCGGACTTGCTGCGGATGCACCCAGTTGTGATGTGCCTGTTGTTCGGGTCGCCAAGGACGGTTTCATTCTTCACGTCCTTGAATGTGACCTCCGGCGGGATCTTGATGCTGGAACCGTTTTTGAGCTCAAAGCCTTCGGCGGTCTGGGTTACGGTCGTACTGCCCATGCGGGTGGTGATTTTTTCGGTGGTCAAGGGAATACCTCCTTTTTAGCGATGCTGCATAAGCCAGCGCTCGATTTTTTCGCAGATGTGACAGATGTTGTCAAAAAAATTGACTTTCTGCTCAGTAATGAGTATCTTGATAACGAGAATTAAAAGGTTCATGGCAGTAGTTTGAATAGGCTGATGGGGATGTTGATATAATCGCATTTGGAAAGGACGTGTTAAAATGCTTGACTTTGGTAAAATCGTGTTAAGCATGAAAGATGAGAGAATTCTTGAAGCACTTGTTCGCTTTGATGTTGCAAAGATAAACTCTTTTGATTCCGCTCACCTTTTAGAACTTGGCCTTATTGCCAAATTCAAACCCGAAGAATACGATGATGTCTATTACATAACAGAAAAGGGGAAACTTTACCTAAAATTCAAAGAAGATATGGAATTGGAAAAAAGAGAGAATTTTCGCAGGGAAGAAGAACGATTTCAAAAAGAAAACAAAAGAGAATGGATTGGAATCCTTTTGTCTAACGTGCTTTCTTTCATGGCCGTCATTATCTCTTTAATAGCATTGCTAAAATAGAGAAAACAATCGCCATTGTGGAAAAGATAACCGGTAAGCAATACAGCCATAACGGCACTTTATGAGTGTCCATATAGCCACTGATTTTTGAAAAAGCGTTACGAAGGTAAGGACGGATTCTTTTCAAGCTTTCACCTCCTAAAAATTTCCAGCCCTTCCGGTTCAAAGTCCGGACTATGGGACAGGTGTTGTGGTAGAATGGTTGTAGCTGCTAGGAATGCTCCACAAGGTCATCAATGCGGACGCCGAAGTGGTCGGCAATCTTAGCTGCTGTTGCCAGGGTAGGGCCGCCGCCGTTCTTCCAGCGCTGGGCATTGCCTTTACTCAGGCCAAGCGTTTTAAGAACGGTGGTAGCACTTTCACCATGCTGCACGCATAAATTTGTGAAAGTGTTCCAAAAGTTCAAAAAAATGCACCTCTCTTTCCATTTTGTATTGACGTAAGTGCACTTTTGTAGTACTATAGAGTTGCTAAACATCAGTATTAACGCGGTGCCCTCATGTCATAAGTGCATTATAGGGCATTTAAGTGCACTTTGCAAGTGATTTAATGCACTTTTATGCACTTCTGCGTTTTGCACAAATTCCGGAGGTGCATTTTAGTGTTTTTTGATATGCTGCAAGCACTCTGCGATGAAAAAGGCATCGCAATGTCAGCACTGCTTGATCAGGTCGGGATGAGCCGCGGGAATATCGCGCGCTGGAAAGCGACCGATAAGCCGCCCAAACCAGCTACCTTAATAAAGCTGGCAGAGGCGCTGGGCGTTGACCGCAAACGTCTGGAAGGGGCAGCTGAAAGCCAGGAAGCGGAGACAGAAATGTCTGCCCACGACATCCTGGACGATGTGGATATTGCTTTTTACGGTGAATATAAAGAGCTTTCCGAAGATGACAAAGCAGTGCTGCGCGATATGGTCAGGGTGATGCGAGATCGCCGGGCCAAGAAAAAGCAGGAGGAATAAATCCAGTGTTTCAGTTGTCCGACTTTTACGGATATTGCAAACAAAATGATGTGGATGTTATGCCGTTCGCAATGCTGCCGAGGGCGGCCTGTACCGTGCGGGATGGTCAGAATTATGCCGTTGTGCTGAATTTCAAGCGTCTGCATACCGTGCGCCAGATGCGCACCGCAATGCTGCATGAATCGGGCCACCTGCACACAGGCGCACTACATAAGGTAAACAGCCCATTCCAGCTGGTGGAGCAGAACGAATACCGCGCGGATGCGGACGCGTTCCGCCGCTGTCTGCCGCCGGAAGAAATCCGTACAGCCATGCGGGAAGGCTACACAGAGCCGTGGCAACTGGCTGATTACTTTGACGTAGAAGAAAGCTACATAAAAAAAGCCCTGCACTACTGGACGCAGTGCAGGGGGATAAACTTTAATCAGTAAATCAAACCAACCAGGAGGGAAGTACCATGTGTTCGATTCCGGAACTAAAACCTCTTGAATTGTATATCGGGACAAGTGAAGCACAAAACGCAGTGGTATACCCGCTGGACCAGCTGCCGCATTTGTTGGTTTGCGGAATGAACGGGTGTGGGCGCTCCAGCTTTCTGCGGGCACAGACGGCACTTTTGGCACATGGGGCCCCGGCAGAGCAGCTGCGGCTGGTGCTGCTGGATGAAACCGGTGTGGAGTTTGTGCAGTTCAAGGAACTTCCGCACCTGTTAATGCCGCCGGTTTCTGCCCCGGAGAGAAAGGCTGGCGCCATGCGTGCACTGTGCATGGAACTGCAGTGGCGCTACTCTGTGTTTGCCAAGTGCGGCGCGCGGGAACTGGAGGATTATAACCAGCAGGCTGAAACGCCGCTGCCCCACATTGTTGCCGTAATAGACGGCCTGGAAGATCTGCTTGCGCAGAAAGAATGTGTGGGTCAGATACAACAGATCTGCCAGAAGGGCCGCCCGGTGGGCATCCACATAATTGCGGCGGCCCGGCAGGTTCCGGAGGAAGAGATTATTGCCGGATTTGCCAGCCGCCTTGCATTCCGCGTGGCAACAAAGACCGCGGCAAACCGGATGGGAGCCCCCGGGGCGGAACTGCTGCCGATCCCCGGAACGGCATTATTCTCTCCCATTAACTATGCAAACCCTGTGCGGGTGCAGACTAAAGAACTGACCGACGAAGAAATTGAAACCCTGATCGCTCCCGTGGCAACTGGGCACCACTATGATGACGATTTTGTGCGGGAAGCCAGCAGGGTGGAGAGCGACGAATGGCCAGACCCCATGTATGAGTACGCACGGCAGTGCGTGATTGAGGCAGGTTATGCCTCCACCAGCCTTTTGCAGCGGCGCTGCAATCTGGGGTATGCCCGCGCGGCCCATATTTTGGACCAGCTGGAACAGGCAAAAGTTATTGGCCCTTATGAGGGGGCCCAACCGCGGGTGGTGCTGCCGCCATATGCAAAGCCCAAAGCACCGCAAATACCCAAAGCGGCCCCCGCAGCCAAAGGCATTAAGATCAACCGCAGCACGGCACCGCCGGTAAGCGACCCGGTGACGGAACCTGCGCCGCCCCCGGCAGAAGAAACTCCAGCACAGCCACTGGTACCGGAAATTGTCGAAACGCAGCCGGAGATTCCGCGCCAGGTCTCCACGGTGCAGGGGTGCGATGGCATGGAAGGCCATGATTTTGAGCACCTGTGTGCGGATGCTTTGCGGGCCAATGGTTATAAACAGGTGAAAGTTACACAGGCCAGCGGCGATTATGGCATTGATGTTCTGGCACAAAACAACGGGATATCCTATGCCATCCAGTGCAAGCGGTACAATTCGCCCGTTGGCAACCATGCGGTGCAGGAAGCCTATGCAGGTGCCGCCTATTATGGCAGCAGCGTGCCGGTGGTCCTGACAAACCAGGATTTTACCCCAGCCGCCAGGGAAATGGCGGCCTCTCTGGGCGTAAAACTTTGGGGGCGCAGCGAACTGGACGACTTGCTGCGCGTGTATGAATCGACAGAGCAGAGAAGAAAGCGGATGATCCTGAAAGTATTAAAGGTCGTCCTGAAAATTGCCCTGTATGCCATTGGAGCCGCCGCAGTTGCCCTGGTGGTTGTCGCGGCGGGAATCGTGGTTATTAGCGCATATGCCATGGTGTTTGCCGTTATTCTGATGTTTGCACCCATCCTGGTTTTCTTCTGCCCGAAAAAGAGGCGGAGAAGGAGATAAAAATAAAAAACGCCCCCGGTGCGCCAACACCGAGAGCGTTTCCATAGATCAGCTTGCCCACAAAAGTGGATACAATCGACCCGACAATCGTATTGTACCACCTTGCGGGCAGGATTGCAAACCCAAAAGGTGATACCATGAAAAAGAAGCAACCAAATACCCGCCATGGCCGGGCGGCGATTTACGCCCGGTATTCGTCCCATAACCAGCGGGAAGCATCCATTGAACAGCAGGTCAAAGCCTGCCGGGAACTGGCCGTGCGGCTGGGGCTGGATGTGGTGGAAACTTACGAGGATAAAGCCATCAGCGGCAAATCCGACCGCCGCCCCAGCTTTCAGCGCCTGCTGCGGGATGCGGAAAAAGGTTATTTTGACTGCGTGCTGGCGTGGAAGTCCAACCGTATGGGCCGCAATATGCTGCAGGCCATGACCAATGAAGCCCGCCTGAAAGACTGGGGCGTAAGGACCTTTTACGCGGAGGAAGATTTTGACGATACCGCTGCCGGCCGCTTTGCGTTGCGCAATATGATGAACGTCAACCAGTTCTACAGCGAGAATATGGCAGAGGACATTACCCGCGGCATGATGGATAATGCCAGCAAGTGCCTGAGCAACGGCGCGCTGCCATTGGGGTACAAGGCAGGGGAGAACGGCCGCATTGTGCTGGATAAGGCGCAGGCTGCCGTGGTTCAGGAAATTTACACGCGGGTGGCCTGCCGGGAGCCTTTTGTGGATATTGCGGCGGATCTGAACCGGCGTGGCATCAAAACCAAGCGCGGCGGCCCGTGGACCAAAAGCAGCTTTTATACGATCTGCCGCAATGAGCGCTACCGCGGCATTTATATTTACGATGACGTCCGGGTGGAAGGCGGCGTTCCGCGTATTGTTTCGGACGGCCTGTTTTATCGTGTGCAGGAGGTGCTGAAAGTGAAAAAGACCCCACAATCCGCCCGGCATCATACCGGGGCAGAGGATTACCTGTTGACAGGCAAGCTGTTCTGCGGCAAATGCGGCAGGCCCATGACGGGCGTTTCCGGCACCAGCCGCTCCGGCGAAATGCACTACTATTACACCTGCCAAAAGCGCCGCCGGGAACACGCCTGTGATAAAAAGAACGTGATCCGCGAGCAGATCGAGAAGAGTGTGGCACAGGCCATCAAGCAGTATATGCTGACGGACGAGATGATCCAGCACATGGCCGATGCAACCATGGCCTACAATGCCCGCCAGGAAAAAGACCTGCACCTGCAGGACCTGCAAGGCCAGCTGGCCGCGGTCAAAACCTCCGCAGCCAACCTGCTCAAAGCCATTGAGATGGGGGTCATCACCGAAACCACCAAGGCCCGCATGGTGGAGCTGGAACAGGAACAGGGGCGGTTGAACGCCCAGATTGAAAACGCCCGCGCCGAACTGGTACTGAAGTGACCCCCAAAAGCTAGACAATATTTTGAAGTAAAAATTGTTCAAGCAGCTAAAAGGGCTTGCTGTCTGTGAATTGCAGGCGGCAAGCCCTTTAACTTTGCCTTGATGCGGCGGTTGTTGTAGTAATCCAGATATGCAACGAGTTCCTGCTTGAAGTGTTCCATGGAGCGGAACTCCTGCAAATACAGCAGCTCACTTTTGAGCA
>ERZ836877.1249-NODE-1249-length-39638-cov-7.734305_pt1 | contig 39638 bp, 40 predicted proteins | sample MGYA00519469_ERZ836877 | MGnify/ENA primary metagenome ERZ836877 (study PRJEB31850, sample SAMEA3708809) | human gut metagenome | biome: human gut; feature: human-associated habitat; material: faeces | place: China | collected 2014 ...
CGCAGTATATCTCCACGGTGTCGGCGTCATAGAGAATGACCACACGTTTGCCGACGTGTTCTCTGGGTACGCTGTAGTGATGCTTGAAAAGCGACACATAGCAGTTCTTCCCGACAGTCATCAGCTTGCGTTCCTTCACTGTGAAGCGCCGCTCGGGCAGCGGACGCAGCATGTCTTTTTCCATACGGTTGAACATCTGCACCCGTGAGACGTCCCGCCCGGCCATTGTCTTTTCGTTGAAATCGAGCAACGAGATATGGATGGCGGTGTTAAGCTCGTCAAGGCTGCCGAACGTCATTCCCTCGATATCGGCATAGACGGATTTGTAAGAGGTTGTTTAATAAGATATGTGAATTCACAGGCCAAAAAGTCAGAGATGGATTTATATCTGAGTTGAAGGAGCATAGCGGTGGCTATGTGACTGAAACGAAGGTATAAAGACACTCTGAATTTTTGGAGGCGAAGCCTTTGTTTTCATAATAATGGGGGTTATTGGGTCTGTCTGATTGTGGCCGTTTTTTAACATTAGTACAGTCTTGGTGTCTTTTTGTTAACTTGCCCGTTGCTCATCGGTCACATAGCAACCGCTATGCTCCCTCTTCACAATGTGCAATTTAAGCAAAAATACACCAACCTGTGGATTCACATATGTTATTAAACGACCTCTAATCCTGATCTCCCGATCTCCTGAAATCGTTTCCCGCCGGAGTCTGGAACATCCGCAGACCGAACTCGGCTACGACGGCATATACATGGTCGAAAATATCGCTCTGTATATGCTCGAACGCCTTCCATTCGACGGTGCTTGTGAAGAAATAGAGCTGAAGCGGCAGCCCGGAGGGCGTAGGCTCCATCTGACGCACCATTGCGATCATGTCGTGATTTATGTCGGGGTGATGCTCGAGATAGTGCTCGAGGTAGCGGCGCAGAAGGTTGAGATTGACCGTACGGACGGCGTCGGCTATGTCGAGGCCTTCGAGCCAGCCGCGCTGCCCGAGCTTCTGAAGCTCTTCAGACGTGCAGAACCGCACCGAATTGATGTCGATATATATCGGACGCTCCACGCGCCTGCCGCCCGACTCGCGCATTGCCTGATAGTTGCGGAATGAGTCGGCCACGAGAGAGTAGGGCGGTATGGTGCTTATCGAGTTGTCCCAGTTTCTCACTTTTACGGCCGTGAGGGTTATTTCGAGCACTTCGCCGTTGGCGCCGTATTTATCGGCCACGATCCAGTCGCCGATATGAAGCATTTTGTTGACCGTGAGCTGCACCGAAGCCACGAAACCGAGAATGGTATCCTTGAACACCAACATCATGATACCTGCCGTGGCGCCCAGGGCGGTGAGTATGGCCAGCGGACCGCGTCCGAAAAGGATACTGCAGCAGATGAGCACGCCGACGCATATCGCTATCACCTTGATGGTCTGGAAGAGACCCCGCACGGCCCATATCTTATATCGCTGACGTGCCTTGACGGCCTCATAGAGATTGTCGGCCAGAATCATTATGATATATATGTACGTGCCCAGGATGTAGAGCGCCGTGATGATGCCGAGCCAGTGTATGCCGTCTGTGCCCTGGCTGAAGAATCCCGGCAGCAGCCAGTTGACTATCAGTGCCGGCACAAGCTGTGCTATGGCGTTCAGCATGCGGGTATTGAGGATATCGTCGTCCCACTCGGTCTTGCTTACATTGACTATGTAGTGCTCGATATGCGGGATTATGAACTTGGCCAGTTTGTACGACAGATAGGCCACAAGGGCGATTCCGGCCAGAAGTATGGCCGTGATGATGTTGGAGGAGTATGGTGTGCCGATGTTTTCGGCAAGAAAGGTTTTGACAGTCTCGAACATTGGGCCGGAGGTGAGAAGTAAAGATGGGTGAAAAGAGAAAGGAATAAGCAATAAGGCTTGATGGCGGCTTGCCAGATCCTTATTACTTATTCCTTGTTATTTATGGCTTAAAAAGCGTGTGCTTATTTTTCGAATTTCTTCACGATTACGGTGGCATTGTGGCCGCCGAAACCGAAGGAATTCGAGAGTGCGGCGCGCACGGTGCGCTTCTGGGCGCGGTCGAAGGTGAAGTTGAGGGTGTAGTCGATTTCCTCGTCTTTGTCTTCGGGATCGTGGTTGATCGTGGGAGGAACGATGTCTTCCTCAACTGCCTTGATGCTGAATACTGCTTCGAGAGCGCCTGTGGCTCCGAGGAGGTGTCCGGTCATCGACTTGGTCGAGGATATGTTGAGTTTGTGTGCTGCCTCGCCGAAGAGTTCTACGATGGCTTTCACTTCGGAAACGTCGCCCACGGGTGTCGATGTGCCGTGTACGTTGATGTAGTCGATGTCTTCGGGCTTCATGCCGGCATCGTCGAGAGCGCTCTGCATTGCGAGCTTGGCGCCGAGGCCGTCGGGGTGGGTGGCGGTGAGGTGGTATGCATCGGCCGAAAGACCGCCGCCTGCAACCTCGCAGTATATTTTGGCGCCGCGGGCAAGGGCGTGTTCGAGCTCTTCAAGTACGAGCACTGCCGAGCCTTCGCCCATCACGAAGCCGTCGCGGCTCTTGCTGAAGGGACGCGATGCGGTCTGGGGGCTGTCGTTGCGGGTCGACAGGGCGTGCATGGAGTTGAAGCCGCCCACGCCGGCCGGGAAGATGGCTGCTTCGGCACCGCCGGTGATCATCACGTCGGCTTTGCCAAGACGGATGAGGTTGAATGCGTCGATAATGGCGTTGTTGCTCGAAGCGCAGGCCGAAACGACACCATAGTTGGGGCCATGATAGCCGTACTCCATCGAGATGTGGCCGCTTGCGATGTCGGCGATCATCTTGGGGATGAAGAAGGGATTGTATTTGGGGCCCTTGTCGGCGTTCATGGCGTAATATCCGGCTTCTTCCTCGAAGGTATGGAGGCCACCGATACCGGCTGCCACGATCACGCCTACGCGGTTCTTGTCGATATTCTTGCCTTCTTCGGCCTCGATTCCGGCGTCGGCCACGGCCTGACGGGCTGCGACCAGCGCATACTGTGCGTACAGGTCGAGCTGACGGGCCTTGCGGCGGTCGAAATGATCCTCGGCTTTGAAACCTTTTACTTCGCAGGCGAACTGGGTTTTGAACAGGCTGGCATCGAAATGGGTGATGGGGCCGGCACCGCTCACGCCTGCTTTGGCGTTCTCCCAGGTGGTGGCAACATCGTTGCCGAGCGGGGTGATAGCTCCAAGGCCGGTAACTACGACTCTTTTAAGTTCCATTATACGTGTGGGTGTTTGGTTCAGTTTGTGAAGAGAGAGGGGGAGGTATACATAGTAAAAACCGCCGTGCTCTTTCACTGTGGAAATTCGCGGCGGCTGTATTGTGCTTGTGTCGTGTCCTTACTTCGCGTTGGCCTCAACGAAAGCAACGGCGTCGCCGACGGTTTTGATTTTTTCAGCTTCTTCGTCGGGAATGGTGATACCGAATTCTTTTTCGAAGTCCATGATGAGTTCTACGGTATCGAGGGAGTCTGCGCCGAGGTCGGTGATGAAGCCTGCGCTTTCGGTTACTTTTTCGGGTTCAACGCCGAGCTTGTCAACTACGATGTTTTTTACGCGATCTGCAATTTCTGACATGATAGTATAGTTTTAAATTTTAGTAAATTCACGTTTTGCGGTGCAAAGTAAGCAATTTTTCTTCAAAATAGGAAATTAAATGGTGTGTATTTTACACACCGTGCCTCCTGCAGAGGAGCTGAAACGCCTCTACAGAGTGCTCTGGCACTGTTTTGGTCTCAACGGTGAAAAAATGTTAAGCCTCCCCGCGGTCAGGCTTTTAGCCTTAAATCCTTGCGTGAAAGGAAATAAATTTGGAAAAGGCGCGGCATTTTCGTATCTTTGCGCGATTTTACGACGTAACATACATTTTTTATAATTTTATGAATCCCATCAAAAAAACCATCGAACTGCCCGACGGCCGCACGATCACCATCGAGACCGGCAAGTTGGCAAAGCAGGCCGATGGAGCGGTAGAAGTGCGCATGGGCAACACCATGCTCCTCGCCACTGTCGTTTCTGCTAAGGAAGCGGGCGAAGGAGTCGATTTCATGCCACTGCAGGTTGAATACAAAGAGAAATTCTCCGCTGCCGGTCGTTTCCCCGGCGGCTTCCTCAAACGCGAAGGACGTGCGAGCGACTATGAAATCCTCACCGCCCGTCTGGTCGACCGCGTGCTCCGTCCCCTCTTCCCGGACAACTATCACGCCGACACCTTCGTCAATATCATCCTCTTCTCGGCCGACGGAGTCGACGCCCCCGACTGTCTCGCCGGTCTTGCGGCTTCGGCTGCCATCGCTGTCAGCGATATCCCCTTCAACGGCCCCATCTCCGAAGTGCGTGTGGCCCGTGTCGACGGTAAATTCGTAATCGACCCGACCTTCGAAGAACTCCAGAAAGCCGACATGGAACTCATGGTCGGCGCTACCTACGACAACATCATGATGGTCGAAGGCGAAATGGACGAAGTGAGCGAGGCCGAGCTTCTCGCCGCTCTCCGTGCCGCACACGACGCCATCAAGGCTCAGTGCAAGGTACAGATGGAACTTGCCGAGGCCGTCGGCAAGGCAAAACGCGAATATTGCCACGAAGTCAACGACGAAGCCCTCCGTGCCGACGTGCACGAGAAGTGCTATGACCGCGCATATGCCATCGCGAAAGCCGGCTGCGCCGACAAACACTGGCGTCAGGACAGCTTCGACGCCATCTGCGACGAATATATCGAATCGCTTCCCGAAGAAGAGCGCGACGAAAAGGCTCCTCTCGTAAAGCGTTACTATCACGACGTGGAGAAAGAGGCCGTGCGCCGCTGCATTCTCGACGAGGGCATACGTCTCGACGGCCGCAAGACCACCGAGATCCGTCCTATCTGGATCGAGACAGACTATCTTCCCGGCCCCCACGGATCCGCTGTCTTCACCCGCGGCGAGACCCAGGCCCTCGCTACCGTGACCCTGGGTACAAAACTCGACGAGAAGATCCTCGACGACGTTCTCAATCAGGGCCGCGAGCGCTTCCTCCTCCACTATAACTTCCCTCCTTTCTCCACCGGCGAAGCCAAGGCTCAGCGCGGCGTAGGCCGTCGCGAGGTAGGCCACGGCAACCTCGCCCACCGCGCCCTCAAGCGCATGTTCCCCAAAGATTTCCCCTACGTATGCCGCGTAGTGAGCGATATCCTCGAAAGTAACGGCTCGTCTTCGATGGCCACCGTCTGCGCCGGCACTCTGGCGCTTCTCGACGCCGGCGTCAAGATGCGCAAGCCCGTCAGCGGTATCGCCATGGGTCTTATCACCGACACCGCTTCCGGCAAATATGCCGTGCTCAGCGATATCCTCGGCGACGAAGACCACCTCGGCGACATGGACTTCAAGGTGACCGGTACCGCCGACGGCATTACCGCAACCCAGATGGACATCAAGTGCGACGGCCTCAGCTATGAGATCCTCGAGAAAGCCCTTCTCCAGGCCCGCGACGGTCGTCTCCATATCCTCAACCTCATCAACGAAGCTATCCCCGCACCCCGCGAGGACTACAAGCCCAATGTGCCCCGTATCGTCACCATGCTCATTCCCAAAGAGCTTATCGGTGCTGTTATCGGCCCGGGCGGAAAGATCATCCAGGGTATACAGGAAGAAAGCGGCGCTACCGTTTCCATCGACGAAATCGAGGAAGGCGGATACATCGAGGTGGCTGCCCCCAACCGCGATGCCATCGACAAGGCTCTCGCCATGATCAACGCCATCGTCGAGCTGCCTGAAGAAGGTAAGGTTTACGACGGCACAGTCCGCTCCATCATGGACTTCGGCGCATTCGTCGAATTCATGCCCCACCGCGACGGTCTCCTCCACATCAGCGAAATCGCATGGGAACGTCTCGACGACATGGCCGCCTCCGGTCTCAAGGAAGGCGACAAGGTTCAGGTGAAGCTCATCGAAATCGACAAGAAGACCGGCAAATACCGCCTCTCGATGCGTGCCCTTCTGCCCAAACCCGAAGGCTACGTTGAGCCTCAGCGCGCTCCCCGTGGCGAACGCGGCCCGCGCCGTGAGGGTGGCGACCGTCCCCGTCGCGAAGGCGGCGACCGTCCGCGCCGTGAAGGCGACCGCGGTCCCCGTCGCGAACCCCGCGCACCCAAGAAAGACTAATTGAACCCTATGCATAAAAAATCGCCGGAAGCGCTGCTCCCGGCGATTTTTTAGTGCAAATATTTGTAAATGTAAAAAAAATCAGTATATTTGCGCATCGACACAATCCTAACAGCTATTACTATGAAAAAAATTACTGCATTTTTGATTGTCGCATATGTGTTTGCGGCTTGTGCTGATTTAGATGAAGTGTCTGTACAAGAGTCGCTTAATGACATCGCGCATGTGTTGGCGGTTGTCGAACCAGAACCTGATACAATAAACGTTAATCAATTTGAAATTCAACGAGTGCTAAACTACTTGAATCGGAATGATGATAAACCTGGTTCACGCTATGCGGTAACATATGAAACATCAACGATATGCGATTCCGAAGGCAATGAAGCCTTATATATTGTAAATTATCCTGAAAGCGGAGGCTTTTACATAATTAGCGCACGCAAGGACGGTTGTCCGGTTCTTGCATTCAGTACGGAAGGCAATTTTAATGTTTCTGATTTTAAAGAGTCTGATTTGTTGACATGGCTTGAAACGAGTGCACATCAAGTGACGCACATGCAAGCGATATCGCCTGATAGTGCGGCGCTCAATAGAAAGCGTTGGACGCAGTTTGAAAAACCAATGCATTCAAATCTCAATAGCGTATCAAGCCGGGCTCTTGATTCAGGCGAATTGCAGCGACTAACTGGGATAATGATGAATAAAACATGTGAATGGATGACGCAGAATGAAACAGAATTTTATGACTATCAGTCTTTCAGAACGCGTTATCCTGATAAGGCTGAATATTATGACGAGGTGCTTCCTGGCGGAATGATATATCTATCATATTATGAGGATTATGAACAGCTCACAATGTTTGTGGAATATACGGAGACTACTAAATTTGGGAATGATTATAATGCTTATAGCATAGCTTGGGGTCAGAAGCAGGATTTCGCAAAATTATTTCCTATATGGCAATATGATTCATATGGTAATCCGATATATTATGCTCCAGGTTGTACAACGATTGCAGCTGCTCAAATAATGAGGGAATACCAATGGCCCGAGTACTTGCCGTGGGATAAGATGCCAAAAAAATCGGCAACGCCAGAAATATGTAGTTTTTTGTATGATCTTGCAAGCGTCTCTAATCCAAATTACAATCCTGAAACTGGAGAAACGGGTATTTTTTTGGAAGACATGGCCCGAACCTTGAAAAGTTATGGCTATAAAGCTAAATACCATAGTAAGTTTAGTGGAAATAATATGGAGTTTCCATGCGTAGTTCATAGCGCATTTAAAGCTAAGAGCACAGGTGGAGCAACTGAGCATGCATGGTATGTAGATGGTACCTATGGTTGGGTTAGTGAACGATTTCTTGAAGTCTGGAGTTTTCCACAGCCCAATGAGTTCAGATGTGTTGATAAAATATCTTTATCTGAATATCCTGAATCCTCACCGGTATTTCATTATGTGAATTGGGGGTGGGGTGAAAATGAGGGTAATGGCTGGTATTATAATATCGAGAATATTGCGCCGCCAGGACAGACGAATATCGGCATGAGATGCATGATAACCGGGATACGACCTAATGTCAAATAAATAAAAGATCTGCGAATGAAAGTATTGAGTAAAATCATTGTCTTTATATTGCTGCTCGGTGTTTTTTCGGGCTGCCATGATGAAGAAGAGGTGCTACCTCCTGGTTCAAGTTCATATTACTACTATGTAACTGTAACCGATGCCTCCGGCAACGATATGTTGGATCCAGATAATCAGTCGAATGTAATCAACTGCTTAAGTCTTGTCATTGACGGCATAAAATCACCGGTATATACGGTGAAACCGGAAGATACACCGTCAAAGTATGGGTTGATACAGACTCTCGATGGCGGTTTTAGCGCTTTAGGTGTCGGACCCTTTCAGACGTTCTCCAGACGTGATAAAAACATAGAGCTGAATATCAGTGGCACGACATACAATATTAAATCTGAAGTTCGCATAGAGGCTGTGGAAGAAGGCTCTGGCCAATTTATTTATGATGATATTTATTTGAATGGTGAACTGTTGGAATTTATGAAGGCCCCTGTTGTAATTCCCATTACTATATAAGTGTGATGTGGGTTTAGCGACCCTAAGAAAGGCTTTCCTTAATAATTTATATGCATAAAAAATCGCCGGAAGCGCTGCTCCCGGCGATTTTTTTGTGTTTTCGAGTTATTCGTAGCTGGTCTCAACCTCGATGAAGCTGTCGACGGTGGGCGTGCCGAATTCGATGGCGCCCATCTCTTCGTTGGAATTTATGACAAGACTGTAGATGTAGTGGCAACCGGGCTGCCATGCCGAAAACTTGCTTGTAGGCAGCGGGAACTTGAGAATGCCGTCGCCGAAGGTTGAGCCCTGCACGATATTCTCTTCGGGTGTGTTCTCGTTAGGCCACAGTTTGGTGCCGGTCGAGGCATCGTATATTACGCACATCACGCCTATGTAATTGTCGGCGCCGTTGCCGTTGCTGCGGTAGGAGAGGGGCTGTGGCATTGCAAACACAGTGCCTCCGCGGCCAAGGCCGGCGGTCGGTATCACGGTGGGTGTCGAGGTGAGGTCGAGGAGCTCGTCGGCGGCCTGCGACCAGAGCAGCACATAGTTCTGGGGTGTATTCTGGTCTGTCCACGTGCCTACATTGTCGGCCGATGCCGTCTCCGATGTCGAGCCCGAGGGGAATGTGAAGTTGCCCTTGGTCATTATGCTCGACAGAGCCACGTTCGAAACACGCACCTTGAGATTCTCGTTGGAGGAACTCAGCTTCACGGTCACTTTCGACAACGCATGCCTGAAATTGAACACAACCTGGGCGTTGGGCTGTCCGGCAGCTCCGCGCAGGTTGGGCGCCACGGCATAGACAATATCTTCGGTGCCGCCGGTGGCATCATAAGGCACAGGTGTCAGAGGGCCACCAGAACCGACCCATGACGCAGGCGCGAAGGCGTAGAAATCCACGTTCTCATTGGCCGGCCAGTATTTGACCGGCGAATAAGTCCAGGTATTGCCCGAAGTTTTTGTGACCTCTACATTGTCCATAAACAGATTGGCGGCCGCGGGCGTGCCCGTGTATGCATACACATTGAAGGCCGTCAGGTTATTGGTTGTGATGTCGCCCGCGCGCGACGACTCCGTGTTGGCCGCAAATCGTATTTCGCCCGAAGCCTCCTTGGCCGGTCCTGAATAGCTTTCGTCGCTCGAACATGCGCCCAGAGCGGCAGCGCCTGCCACCGCCGAAGCGATGATTAGTAAGTTCTGTCTGTTCATATATTCTTGAATTTGTTATGTTTAGACATTGTATTCGAGGTCTATTTCTATGGTCGTCCAGCCATCTACGATTACGTCGATGTCGCCCACGTCGGAGCCCGGCGTGTCGCCTTCGGGAATCTCAAGTCCTTTTATTTCAATAAAAACATGTCTTGGAGATATTGGGTTCATCATTTCCGCGGTGAGATCGAAACTTTTTGAGAAACTTTTGCCGTCGGTGCGTGTCACTGCGATGGTGAGTGTCGACGGCTCGCCGGGATCCGTGGGGGTGAATGCGTTCGCCGAAGCGGTCATGAGTCTGTCGGAAGCCGATATTTCCATCGGAGCGTAGAGGCGGTCTCCGTGTGTTTCGCTTATCATCGGGCCGAGCCTGAGCGACGAGGCTGTGCCCGAAAGAGCGGCGTATGCCTTTTTCACGCCTCCGATTCCTTTGATGTCGCTCACTCTGATGTCGTAGACAGTACACACGGAGTCGGGACAAGCCCTCACTATGCTTTTGGGACATTCCTTGCACGAACCGTCGCCGGTCATGTAGTTTACGCCGCAGGGAGTCACTTCGAGATGCTCCACCTCGGCCCGGTAGAGCATTCCGGTGGTGCCGAACATGTCCTTGTCCGTATTTCGGGCTGAGGCGGTCATGGCGTCGAACGACTGTGTGTCGGTGATCCGTACCGAATGGTCGTCGTTGTTGAATGCGATCATGCGGTATGTGCCTGTCGGAATCTTCACGCCGCCGCCCCCGGGGCCGGCGATGTCGAAACGCCACACCTGCTCATGGATGCCGAGTGGAAAGAATATCAGCGTCATGCCTTCGGGATCGGCTTCCGGCGCTTTGGTCCAGTCGAAGACTACGTCGATATCACGTACCTCCGCTCCCGGGCAAGCTATATCCTTGTGGCTGCACGACATCAGGGTCGCGCCCAGAAGGCCGACGGCCGCAATCACTGTTTTTATCGCTGCTGTCATGGTGGTACGCCTTTATTTTTTCGTGTGTCCGCCCGGAAACCACACCAGACTCACCGACAGGCCCGTAAGACCGAAATAGCGGTGAAACGAATGGCTCGTGCATACATAGCTGCCGCACTGAGGCTTATATTTTATCAGCGTTCCTCCCGAATAGCCGGCTCTCACGCCGAAATCCAGATTGAGATTGCGGCTGATTTTCATGGAATAGCCGTATGAAATGCCTGCCCCGAATGTGGCGTCGGGCGATTGCCACCCGCGGCCGCCGAATTCGAAATCATAATCGTATAGCGAAACATATATGCCCGCATGATGTCCTGTCAGGATTCGGCACTGTGCGCAGGCGCCGAACCAGTAGCGTATCTCCGCCACACCCATTCTGATACGCCAGTAGCGGTGCCGGCTGTCATTGCTCCACCACGCATACGTGCCTGTCAGTGAAGCCGAAAAATTTGCGGGAAGAGCCACCTCTATGCCAAGGTCGGGCGTCAGAAGGGCGTCGTGCAGCAGATTTGTCTTCAATGCTATGTCAGGACAGTCGCAGTCGGCCGGCCCTGCCCATGCGCCATGGGAGGAAAGCGCGGCTGCCGCCGCGCAGACAAAAATCGATGCGGTATGAATCACTCCCTTCATAGGATACAGGCCCGGTAATTCGGTTCTTACTGACAATCAAACGGCCATTCCCCGCCATTTGTTCATCTCTCATAAACGCACGTCTTCTTTGTCGGCTAAATGTCCGGTATGTCCAAAACTTTGCGGTCAACAAAAAAATGATTAATTTTGTTTCTTAATTGATTGCGCGCCCGTGTGGGCGTCGCTCTGCGTTCAACTGTCATGAAGAAACTGTTCTATATCATAGCATTGGCTGCCACATTGGCCGGCGTCTCTGCTCTGGCCGCGACACCGGCTGCCGCACGTAAGGATGATTTCGCCCGCAAACTCCGCACATTCAATTCAATCGTCAAGGAGCTGCAGGTCAACTATGTCGATACGCTCGACGCCAACGATATCATGGACAAGACCATAGGCGCCTTGCTCTATCAGATCGATCCATACACCGAATACTATCCGGCCGGTGACCAGGACGAGCTTCTGTCGATCTCGCAGGGACAGTATGCCGGCATCGGCTCCACGATTGTCAAGCGCGGCAACGAGGTGCTTGTCAGCGAGCCGCAGTGGGAATCGCCCGCCCGCCTCACGGGCCTGCGTCCCGGCGACGTCATTCTCGCTGTCGACGGCGACACCGTGCGCCCCTCCACGCAGATAGGCGATGTCAGCCGGCGCCTGCGCGGTCAGGCCGGCACTATCGTACACGTCGATGTACGCCGCCCCTATGTGCAGGATTCGCTTCTGTCATTCGATATCACCCGTGCCGACATCAAGGTCAATCCATTGCCCTATTATGGCGTCGACAAAGACGGCACAGGCTTCATACGTCTCACGACATTTAACGAGAGCAGCGCCCGCCATGTGAAAGACGCTGTCGCCGACATGCTCCGCAATCCGGCTCTTAAAGGCATCGTGCTCGACCTCCGCGGAAACGGCGGCGGTCTTCTCGAGAGTGCGGTGCAGATTGTCGGTAACTTTGTGCCTAAAGGAACCGAAGTCGTCCGTACCCGCGGGCGCGACCGTCGCGGCGAGAAGGTCTATAAGACCACCCGCCAGCCCCTCGATGCAAACATACCTCTCGTAGTCCTCACCGACGACGGTACCGCCTCGGCCTCCGAGATCGTGGCCGGATCGCTTCAGGATCTTGACCGCGCCGTCATCGTGGGCCAGCGCTCATTCGGCAAGGGACTCGTGCAGACCACGCGCCCGCTGCCTTTCGACGATATAATGAAGCTGACGACAGGCCGTTATTATATCCCTTCGGGCCGTCTGATACAGGCTCTCGACTATTCGCACCGTAATCCCGACGGCACTCCGGCCCGCACTCCCGACAGCCTTACAAATGAGTTCCGGACCCGCGCCGGGCGTGTCGTGCGCGACGGCGGTGGCATCACCCCCGATGTAACGGTCGAAACCAAGGAAATGAACCGTCTCATATACAATATAATCGCCGACATGTGGGCTTTCGACTATGCCAACCGTTATTATGCCGCCCATCCCGATGCTGTTCCTCTGGCCGATTTCAGAATCACCGACAGTATCTTCGACGATTTCAAAGCATTTATCGATCCTGCCCGATTCAAGTATGACCGCCAGTGCGAGTCGGCTCTCGACTATCTCCGGACGGCGGCCAGAAACGAGGGTTATATGACCGATTCGGTCGCCGCTCAGTTCGATATACTTTCGGCTATGCTGAAGCATGATCTCGACCATGATCTCAACATCAACCGCGAAGATATAATGGATATACTCCGCGACGAGATCGCAGGCCGTTATTACGGCGACGCCGACCGAGTGCTTATCACCCTTCCCGGCGACAGCACATATCTTCGTGCGGCCGCCATCATAGCCGACCCCGCCGAATACAAACGCCTTCTCACTCCCGCGAAATGAAAGATCTCCGTGCCGTGCGCGGAGCCTCCCTGATCCATACCCTCATCGCCCAGGGCGAACATGAGCATCAGGATTTCAAATTTGCCATTTCCGACGCACGCAAGATAGCGCGCTCAATATCCGCCTTCGCCAACAACGACGGCGGCCGGCTCCTTATCGGCGTCAAGGACAACGGTGTTGTCGCCGGCGTCCGGAACGAGGAAGACATCTACGTTGTCGAACAGGCTGCCGAACGATACTGCCGCCCGGCCGTACCGGTGGAGTTCAAGGGGTATAAGGTAGACGGAACCCTTCTTGTCATAGTGGCCGAGATCGCGGCTTCCGCGGATCGTCCGGTGATGGCCTCCGAGCCCGACGGCACATGGCGCGCCTACTATCGTGTCGCCGACGAGAACATCGCCGCACATCCCCTCATGGTCGAGGCCTGGCGCCGAAGCTCGCGGGCGGTCGCTTTCGGATCGCTGCACGGCGCCGTAGTCGCCTTCGTCGGGGCGGCCGAAACGCCTGTCGAAATCCGCGATATCGCTCTCGGACTTCATGTCAGCACCCTGCGTGCCGAGGACACTGTCGCCGATCTCGCGGCCTCGGGTCTGCTCCGCTTCGTCTACCACCGCGGCACTTTCCGCATAATCGGCTACTGACCAAACAGAATGCGTCGTTCATTGTTATATAGCTAAGAGGTCGTCGTACAAATGCACGGCCTCTAAAAAGCTATACGAAAATGAAAGGACGCAATCTGCTTCTGATGGCTGTGGGCACCCTCGCCGTCGGTATTCTGATGATTCTGTTCCGCAACGCTCTGGCCAGCTATGGTGTGGTGATAGGTTGCGGCATATTGTTCATACTCGCCGGAGTGGCCAATGTCACTGTCTTTCTCGGCGCCCGCGACAGAAACGGTCATGCCCGTATGGGCGCCGTCGGAACTGCCATCGGCTGGCTCGCCAGCGCCGCCGCTGTCGTGCTCGGTGTTGTCATGGTGCTTTTCCGCACCGTCTTCGAGACCATGGTCGGCTACATGTTCGCCATTTTACTCCTGTTCGGCGCTATTTTTCAGTTCTGCCTCCTTCTCTTCGGATCGCGTCCCGTGAAGCTGTCGAGCTGGTTCTTTCTCGTACCTATGGCTCTGTGCGGGGCCGCTGTCTTCATCTTCATGCAGCAGCCCGGACAGTCGGACTACACCATCATGCTCACCACAGGCTGCTCTCTCGCGTTCTTCGGGCTTATGACTCTCGTGGAGGCGGCCGCCATAAGTTCGGGCAACCGTGCGCTCCGAAAATCTCCCCGGATCTCCGGCACCACCCCGCCCACGCTGCCATCCGAGACCTCTGCCGGGACTGGCGACGAACATGCTTCCGAGGCCACGAAAACCGAATGAAGTGTCTCCGGAGCTATCCAAAAAGGCTCGAAAATGCGCTTTTTCGCTATCATTGAGGCTAAAAAATGCATTTTTGAGCCTTGCTTTGATGCGTAAATCAAAAATAATCACGATATTTGCACCTGCAAAACGCGCAGGACCCTCCGGCGCTGCCGTTGTTTGTCCCATAAATATACAACCAACCATATAAATCGCACAAAAATGACTAAAGCCGACATTGTCAACGAAATCTACAAGTCGACCGGCCTTGACAAAGCCGCAGTGCTCACTACCATCGAGCGTTTCATGGAAGTCGTTAAGGATTCCCTCGCCAACGGCGAAAACGTATATCTCCGTGGCTTCGGTAGCTTTATCGTGAAGACCCGCTCCGAAAAAACCGCACGCAACATCTCCAAGAATACCACCATCATCATTCCCGAACACAAGATCCCCGCTTTCAAGCCTGCCCGCGTGTTCATGGATGAGGTAAAAGGCGAATAATACTCCTCTCCGGCGTCCGTCGGGACGTCTTAAATCAACATATCCCTAACCTCCAAAAAAGCGTTCGAAAATGCCCAGCGGAAAGAAAAGAAAAGGCCACAAGATGGCTACGCACAAGCGCAAAAAACGTCTGAGAAAGAACCGCCACAAGAAGAAATAAGCCCGGCTTATTTCATGTGGCCGCACTACAGCGCGCATACAACAAAACAAGCTTGGGCGCCCGGGAGGTAAAGTCCTCCCGGTGCGGCAGGTTTGTTTTTGTTTTTTTGTTGGGCGGCGGAAGATCATCGGTCTTCCTGCGGCTCAAATGCCTCCACAATTCTTTTAACCATCCTTTATATCCAGCCCTCCTTTGATGAAAAGTGAATTAATAGTAGACGTACAGGCATCCGAGGTGTCGATAGCCCTTCTCGAAGAGGGTCGGCTCGTCTCGCTTCAGAAGGAAGCGCGAAACCTCGCCTATGCCGTGGGCGACATCTATCTGGCCAAAGTCAAGAAACTGATGCCGGGCCTGAATGCCGCCTTTGTAAACGTGGGCTATGAAAAGGATGCATTCCTCCATTATCTTGATCTCGGCTCGCATTTCTCTTCCTACGAGCAGTTTGTATCGCAGTTGCTCGCCGACAGGAAGCGTCTGCCGCGCCTGCCGCAGATGAAACAGCTCCCCGAAATCGACAAACACGGCTCCGTGGCCGACGTGCTCGCTCCCGGCAAGGAGCTTCTGGTGCAGATCGTCAAGGAGCCCATATCGTCGAAGGGTCCGCGCCTTACCACTGAAATCAGCTTTACCGGACGCTATCTGGTGCTTACGCCTTTCTGCGACAAGATATCCATCTCGCAGAAAATCAAGTCGTCCGAAGAAAAGCTTCGTCTATATCAGCTCGTCGAGAGCATCAAGCCCCGCAACTATGGCGTCATCATACGCACATCGGCCGAGGGCAAGCGTGTCGCCGAGCTCAACCACGAACTCAAGACGCTCATACAGTCGTTCGAGGACGCATGCCGCAAGGCCCAGCAGTCCGTCGCCCCCGCTCTCGTTTTCGAGGAAGAAAACCGTGTCGTGGGTATGCTCCGCGACGTCTTCAGCCCTTCTTTCGAGAGCATACATGTCAACGATCCCGAGATCTACCGCCAGATTCTCAAATATGTGAATCTCATAGCCCCCGAGCGCGCCGACATCGTGAAACTCTATGAAAAGGACGAACCGATTTTCGACCATTTCAGCATCACGCGCCAGATCAAATCATCGTTCGGCAAGACGGTATCGTTCAAATCGGGAGCATACATCATCATCGAGCACACCGAGGCGCTTCATGTCATCGATGTGAACTCCGGCAACCGCTCAAAGGCCACCAACGACCAGGAAAGCAACGCCCTTGAGGTAAATCTGCGTGCCGCCGACGAGATCGCCCGCCAGCTCCGTCTGCGCGATATGGGCGGCATTATCGTGGTCGATTTCATCGATATGGCCAAACCGGAGCACCGCCAGGAGCTCTACGACCACATGCGCGAGATCATGGCCAACGACCGTGCACGGCACAATATTCTGCCCCTTAGCAAGTTCGGGCTCATGCAGATCACCCGTCAGCGTGTCCGTCCGGTGCTCGACATCACCGTCGACGAAGAGTGTCCCTCCTGTCTCGGCAAAGGCCGGGTCAACCCCTCTATCCTGTTTACCGACACACTGTTCGAGAAACTCGAATACATGGTGCGCGACCTCGGTCTGCGCGATTTCATACTCTACGTCCACCCCTACGTCGACGCATATCTGAAAAAAGGTCTCTTCTCGACCATGTACGGCAAATGGCGCCGTACTCTCGGCCGATGCTTCAAGATCCTTCCTGACGAGAGCCTGGCATACCTTCAGTATCGGGCTGTCGGCAAGGATAGGAAGGAAATACCCCTCCGCGACGAGAAAGACAGCGGCAGAAGCTCCGATAACAAGAAGGCCCTCAAGGCCCGCACACGCGGACAGGACACCGATGCCGGGGCCGAGCAGCCCAAAGAGCAGCCAAAGCCCCAGAAGCCTGCCAAGGCCAAGGAACAGCCCAAGCCTAAAGAACAGCCGAAGGAAAAAGAGCTGCCCGCGGACAAGACGCAGCCTGCACCGGAGAAGCCTAAAGACCAGGATCCCGTAGAGCAGCCCGCGGCACGGCCTAAGCCAAAGACTCAGAAGCCCAAACCGCAGCCTAAACCCGCTGCTGCCGAAGAGAACGCCGACCGGCAGGCGCCGTCTCCGCTTCCGGCGGAAAGCCCTGATGTCGAGGCTATGCTTCCGGCTGTGATCGTTGAGACTCCGTCGCTTGAGCTGCCTTCCGACGAAAGCGTTCCTGCTCCCGCCGCAAAGCGGCGGCGTCGCCGTCGTCGTCCGAAAGCTGCCGAGGCCGGCCAGGAGACCGGCGTGTCTTCCGAACCCGAAGACACCACAACCGAGGAATGACTCCAAGCCCATAACTCCCGACGGTGCGTGTGTCTGACAAAGACCGCGCACCGTTTTTTTCTTCTCTCCCGTCAAACCTTGACGCGCAATCTGCGTTACTCTTTTGAAGAATATTTCAACCCTTTTTTTAACTAACATAAACCATTATGGATTTTTTGACTCAAGACAAGCTTGTCATCGTCGGCGCAGCCGGTATGATCGGCTCCAACATGGCACAGACCGCCATGATGATGCGTCTTACCCCGAACATCTGCCTCTACGACCCCTACGCACCTGCTCTTGAAGGTGTTGCCGAAGAACTTTATGCATGCGCTTTCGAGGGTGTCAACCTCACCTTCACCTCCGACATAAAAGAGGCCCTCACCGGTGCCAAATATATTGTCAACAGCGGTGGTGCGGCACGTAAGGCCGGTATGACCCGCGAAGACCTCCTCAAGGGCAACGCTCAGATCGCCGAGCAGTTCGGCAAGGACGTGCGCGCATATTGCCCCGACGTAAAGCACGTTGTCGTAATCTTCAATCCCGCCGACATCACAGGTCTGATCACTCTCCTGTATTCTGGTCTGAAGCCTTCGCAGGTATCGACCCTTGCCGCTCTCGACAGCACCCGTCTGCAGCATGAGCTGGTAAAATGGTTCAATATTCCGGCCGAACGCATCGTCAACTGCCGCACTTATGGCGGACATGGCGAGCAGATGGCGGTCTTCGCTTCGACAACAACTGTCGACGGCAAGCCTCTGACCGAAATCATCGGCACCGAAGCTCTTCCCGCCGACGAATGGGAAGCGATGAAAGTACGCGTCATCCAGGGCGGCAAGCACATCATCGATCTCCGCGGACGTTCGTCCTTCCAGAGCCCGGCCTATCTCTCGATAGAGATGATCGCGGCCACCATGGGCGGCAAGCCTTTCCGCTGGCCTGTCGGCACATATGTCAACAACGACCGCTTCCAGCACATCATGATGGCTATGGAGACCACCGTAGATGCCGATGGCGTACACGTAAAACCCGTCGAAGGCAACAAGGTCGAGCAGGCCGAACTCGAGAAGAGCTACGAGCACCTCTGCGAGCTTCGCGACGAAGTGATAAAACTCGGCGTAATGCCTCCTATCGACCAGTGGTCGACCCTCAACAAGAATCTTTGATGTAGCCCGATGTCCTGATCAGGCATCCGTCTATCACTACTTTACCGCCGGAAGAAATTAGTTCTCTCGGCGGTTTTTTCGTAAATTTGCGCTATTAACAACATCTCCGTGATATGAAAATAGCAGTCATAGTGGCCATGGACAAGGAGCTGGCGCTCCTCAGGCCCCATATAGAGAACGAAAGCACCGTCGAGGCCAACGGATTCACATATTATTGCGGCAGCATGGGCGGCCGCGACGTCGTTGTCGGCAAATGCGGCATCGGCAAGGTCAATGCCGCCGTAGGCGCCATGACCCTCATCGATACCTTCCATCCCGCGATGGTGGTCAACACCGGAGTGGCCGGAGGCACGGGTGCCGGAAATCCTCCTGCCCGTGTGCTCGACCTCGTGCTTGCCTCCGAGATAGCATACCACGACGTATGGTGCGGCCCGGGCACCGAGCGCGGCCAGGCGGCAGGGTTTCCGGCACGTTTCGCATGTCCGCTGCCGGCCGACATACGTCGCAGCCTCGGCGCGCGCGAGGGGCTCCTCGCCTCAGGCGATATTTTCGTCGACGATCCCGCCGACCTGCGCCGTATCCTCGCGCTTTATCCCGATGCGATAGCCGTCGATATGGAATCGGCCGCAATAGCGCAGGTCTGCGCTCTCAAGGACGTGCCTTTCGTCTGCCTCCGTGTGGTCAGCGACACCCCCGGAGCCGAAGGAAACATGGCCGCTTATACCGACTTCTGGAATGCCGCTCCCGAGCGCACATTCGAGTCGGTGGTACGCCTCCTTCAATTACTTTGAGCCCTCTGGGCCGATATTGAGAAAAATTTTGTAATTTAGCGATTTGAAACCAACAGACTCTATAATGGACAAGAGAGACCACCGGTATTGCGTCATAATGTGCGGCGGCATCGGAAGCCGCTTCTGGCCTTATAGCCGCACCAGACTGCCCAAACAATTTATCGATTTCTTAGGCACAGGCCGCACGCTCCTTCAGATGAGCTTCGACCGTATCAGCTCCCTGATACCGCCTCAAAACATTGTAATCATGACCAACGAGCGCTATGCCGACGAGGTGGCCGCCCAGCTCCCCGAGCTGGCTCGCGACCAGATTCTCTTCGAGCCGGCGCGCCGCAACACCGCCCCGTGCGTGGCCTGGGCCGCATGGCATATCGCCGCACGCGACCCCGAGGCCTCCATAATAGTGACACCCGCCGACCATGTGATTACCCGCGATGCCGATTTCAACAAGAGCATCCTCGCGGGCTTCGATTTCGTCGAGACTCACGATGCACTGCTCACGCTCGGCATTACTCCCACCCGTCCCGAGACCGGATACGGCTATATTCAGGTCGGAGAGCATATCGAGGGCGACTTCAACAAGGTGAAAACCTTTACCGAGAAGCCCGATCTCGAGCTGGCCAAGGTATTTATCGCCACCGGCGAGTTTTTCTGGAATTCAGGCATTTTCCTCTGGAGTGTCGAGGCTATCCGGAACGCTATCCGCCGATATGTGCCCGACATCGCCCAGGTTTTCGACTCGACTCCAGCCGCCACATACCGCTCGCCCGAGGCCGAGCGCGATTTCATCAATGCGGTATTCCCCTCCTGCATGAGCATTTCGATAGACTTCTCGGTCATGGAGAAGGCCGACAATGTATATGTCGAGACCGTGCACTTCGGCTGGAACGACCTCGGCACCTGGAGCGCTCTCTACGATCTGTCGCCCAAAAACAGCGACACCAACGTGACCCAGAACTGCAACGTGCTCAGCTATAACTCCAAAGGCAATATATTCGCGGTGCGTGGCGAGAAACTCATCGTTGTCGACAGCCTCGAGGACTATATCGTGGCCGATGCCGAAGATGTGCTCCTCATCTGTCCCAAGGCACGCGAGCAGGAAATCAAGCGTATGGTCAACGATGCGCGACTCCGCTTCGGCGACAAATACGAATGATCGCCGGCCATCAGATAAAATAAGACTCCTCGCTCCTCGCCCCTAAAAGAAACTACCATGCAGATAGACAAGATCATAGCAGAAGATGCCGCCAAGGCCGTCAAGGCCCTCTACGGCATCGATACCGATCCGGCGGCGATAGTGCCGCAGGCAACCCGTAAGGAATTCGAAGGCAACCTCACCATCGTGGTCTTCCCCTGGGTCAAGGCTGCCCGCAAGGCTCCCGAGGCTGTCGGAAACGAGATAGGGCAGTGGCTTGTAGACAACGAGCCTGCCGTGTCAGCTTTCAACGTCGTCAAGGGCTTCCTCAATCTGGTCATCACACCGACGTACTGGAACGGTGTCCTCGCGGCAATCGAGGCCGATCCCTCCTACGGCGTCACGGCCGCCACGCCCGAAAGCCCGCTGGTGATGGTCGAGTACTCCTCGCCTAACACCAACAAACCCCTCCACCTGGGTCATCTCCGCAATATACTCCTCGGTGCCAGCCTCAGCAATATCCTTGCTGCTTGCGGCAACAAGGTGGTGAAAACCAATATCGTCAACGACCGCGGCATTCACATCTGCAAGTCCATGCTCGCATGGCAGCGCTGGTTCGACGGAGCGACACCCGAAAGCACGGGCGCCAAGGGCGACCACCTTGTCGGCGACTGCTACGTCGCTTTCGACAAGCACTATAAGGCCGAACTCGCCGAACTTCAGGCCAAAGGCATGACAAAAGAGGAGGCAGAGGCCGCATCGACCGTCATGGCCGACGCACGCGCAATGCTCCGCGGCTGGGAAGAGGGCGACCCTGAAGTGCGTGCCCTCTGGGAGCGCATGAACCGCTGGGTTTACGACGGATTCGACGCCACATACAAGCGCATGGGCGTAGGATTCGATAAAATCTACTATGAGTCGCAGACATATCTCGACGGCAAGAAGAAAGTGCTCGAAGGCCTCGAGAAAGGCGTGCTCTACCGCCGTGAGGACGGTTCTGTCTGGGCCGATCTCACCGCCGACGGCCTCGACGAGAAGCTCCTGCTCCGTTCCGACGGCACTTCGGTCTACATGACCCAGGACATCGGCACCGCCAAGCAGCGCTTCGACGATTATCCCATCGACAAGATGATATACGTCGTAGGCAACGAGCAGAACTACCACTTCCAGGTGCTCTCCATACTCCTCGACCGCCTCGGCTTCAGCTGGGGAAAAGACCTCGTGCATTTCAGCTACGGCATGGTCGAGTTGCCCGAGGGTAAGATGAAGAGCCGCGAGGGCACCGTCGTCGACGCCGACGACCTCATGGCCGAGATGGTGAACACCGCCCGCGAGGTCTCCGCATCGCTCGGCAAACTCGACGGCCTCGACGAGACCGAGATCGACGCCGTGGCCGAGACCGTAGGCATGGGCGCCCTCAAATATTTCCTCCTCAAGGTCGATCCCCGCAAGAACATGACCTTCAATCCCCGCGAGAGCATTGATTTCAACGGCAATACAGGGCCTTTCATACAATATACCTACGCCCGTATCCGCTCAGTGCTCCGCCGTGCGGCCGAGGCAGGTGCCGGTGGCGCCGACTACGCCGCCGTGGTGCCCAACGAGAAAGAAATTGCGCTCATACAGCGTCTGAGCGACTTCCCCGCAGTGGTCCGCGAGGCCGGACGCACCTATTCGCCCGCGCTCATCGCCAACTACTGCTACGATCTTGTCAAGGAATACAACCAGTTCTATCACGACTGCTCGATTCTCCGCGAGAACGATCCCGCCGTGCAGTCGCTGCGCCTTGCCATCTCCGACGCCACCGCCCGCACAGTCCGCACTGGCATGGGGCTTCTGGGCATAAACGTTCCCGAACGCATGTAAGACACCTGTTCTCCGCGGGTTTCACTGCCCGCGAAGAACAAAGCCTGATGTTTAAGGGTTTAAGGTTAGTATAATCATCAGATAACTCCTCACTTCCAACTCCTAATTTCTAACTGATTAAAATGGATAACTACAATTACAACTCCTATAATAGTCCCCGCCACGACGCAATGTCGATAGGCTCGACTGTCAACAGTGTCATGAAGCGTGTCTACCTCAAGATGTTTCTCGCTCTTGTGGTGACGGCGCTCACATCGCTCTTTGCCGCCTCGTCGGCCTCATACATGACCTTCCTTATCACCCACTCGTGGTTCATGTGGGTGCTCGTCATCGCCGAACTCGGCATGGTCTTCGCTCTTTCGGGCGCTATCAGCAAGCTAAGCTCCGGTGTCGCCTCCCTCATGTTCTATATCTTCGCTGTCGTCAACGGCCTCATGCTGTGTACGATCTTCTATGCCTATAGTCCGGGCGCCATCGTGAAGACATTCTTCATCACCGCAGCCACATTCGGCGCAATGAGCATCTATGGCTATTTCACCTCCAACGACCTCTCCAAATTCGGCAATTATCTCTTCTATGCCCTTATCGGTCTGGTGATTGCATCTGTTGTAAATATATTCATGCACAGCAGCACCCTCGACTGGATCGTGTCTATCGCCGGTGTAATCATTTTCGTAGGCCTCACCGCATGGGATACCCAGCAGGTCAAGCAGATGGCCATGGTCACACCCGGCGGTATGGTCGGACGTCTCGCCACCCTCGGCGCCCTTACACTCTATCTCGACTTCATCAATCTCTTCCTCTTCCTTCTCCGCATTTTCGGCGGAAACCGCGATTAGTTTAAAATTAGAAGTTAGTAGTTACAAGTTAAACTTCTAATTCCTGACCCAAAGAAATGACTTACGCCGAGGCATACCGATCTATTGCCAGGCTGGCCTTTCCCCTCTTTTTAGGCCAGCTCGGCAATATTGCTGTCGGTTTCGCCGACAATATCATGGTCGGGCACTACTCGACCGATGCCCTCGCCTCGGCCTCGTTCGTCAACAATTTCTTTAACATCGCCATCTTCGCCTGCGTGGGCTTCACTTTCGGCCTCACGCCTGTCGTAGGAGCCATGTATGCCCGCGGCGAGAACGACCGCATAGGCCGTGCCGTGCGCGTCGGCCTGAGGGTCAATACGATATTCACCGTCGTCGTAAGCCTGGTCATGCTCGGTGTCTACTTCAATCTGCACCGCCTCGGGCAGCCCGCGCACCTCATGCCCCTCATAAAGCCCTATTATCTGATAGTGCTTTCGGGCATGATCCCTGTGGCGGTCTTCAATGTGCTGGCGCAGTGGAGTTTCGGACGGAACGACACCGGACTCCCCACGTGGATAGTCCTTGCCTGCAATGCCGTGAACATATTCGGCAACTATGTGCTCATCTACGGCAATTTCGGCGCGCCCGAGCTTGGTCTGACCGGCGCGGGTATCAGTACTTTTGCATCGCGTGTGCTCTGTATGGCCGCAATGGTATGGGTCTTTTTCCGCACACGCCGCGGGAGTCCTTATCTCCGGGGATTTTTCCACGGAGCGCGTCCCGGCGACGGAATGACACGCACCGTCATCGCGACCGGCTTTCCCGTGTCGGCACAGATGACCTTCGAAACGGCATCTTTCTCAGGCTCCGCAATCATGGCCGGATGGATAGGCGCCATTTCCCTGGCAGCATTCCAGATTGTGGTCATCAGCGGCATGTTCGGCTTCTGTATCTATTACAGCATAGGCAATGCCATGGCCATACCCGTGAGCCATGCGGCCGGATCGGCCGACTGCCGGACGATGAGGCGCTACGCCTGGGCCGGATATCATCTCATTCTCGCCGCCATGGTACTCGTGTGCATGCTCTTCATCTTCGGCGGCCGGCATGTCATGGGGCTGTTCTCCAACGATGCCGAAGTCATAGCCGCAGCCGTGACGCTGATTGTGCCGATGGCGCTGTATCAGTTCGGCGATGCCACGCAGATCACTTTCGCAAATGCCCTGCGCGGCACCTCGAAAGTCATGCCGATGCTCTTCATAGCCCTTGTTAGCTATATAATCGTCGGCCTGCCGTGCACATATGTCTTCGCCTTTCCCGCAGGCCTCGGCCTCTACGGCATAGTGCTCAGTTTCTCGGTATGCCTGCTCCTTGCGGCCGTCCTCTACCTGTATTTCTTTCTTAAGGCGACAAAAAGCCGTATATTACGCTAACCATTAACCGCTAATCACTAATCCAAACCTCATAATGGAACCAAAATACAGAAGAATACTCCTCAAACTCAGCGGCGAATCGCTGATGGGCCATCAGGGCTACGGCATCGATCCCGAACGCCTCGGCAGCTATGCCGAACAGATATCAGCACTCGTCGATGCCGGTGTGGAAGTCGGCATAGTTATAGGAGGCGGAAATATATTCCGCGGTCTCTCGGGCGCGGCAAAAGGCTTCGACCGTGTCAAAGGCGACCAGATGGGCATGCTCGCCACGGTAATCAACTCTCTAGCGCTCAGTTCGGCCCTCGAAGCCCTCGGTCGACGCGCCCGTGTGCTCACCTCCATAGGCATGTTCCCCGTCGGTGAGCCGTACAGCCCCATGCGCGCCCTCGAGACTCTGGCCGCCGGCACTGTAGCCATCATAGCAGGTGGTACCGGCAACCCCTTCTTCACCACCGATACAGCGGCCGCTCTCCGCGCTGTCGAGATCAAGGCCGACGTCATGCTCAAAGGCACTCGCGTGGACGGTATCTACACCGCCGACCCCGAGAAAGACCCGACGGCGACAAAATTCGACAGCATCAGCTACGACGAAATCTACAACCGCGGCCTTAAGATCATGGATCTCACCGCAACAACCCTCTGCCGCGAGAACGGCATGAAGATCGTGGTGTTCGACATGGATACCCCCGGAAACCTCGCCAAAGTCCTCTCCGGCGAGAATATCGGCACTCTCGTATATTGATTAAACCTCCAAAAATATGACAGATCCTAAAACTTACATCGGCCCTGCCGAAGAGAAAATGGAAATGGCCGTGGCCTATCTCGACGAAACTCTGGCGCGCATACGCGCCGGCAAGGCTAACGCAAAGATCCTCGACGGTGTGCGCGTAGAGTACTACGGCAGCATGGTACCCGTCTCGAACGTGGCTAACATCAGCGTTCCCGATGCCCGTACAATCGCTATCACACCCTGGGAGAAAGCCATGTTCAAGGCTATCGAGAAAGCCATCATCAACTCAGAGGTCGGCATTACTCCCGAAAACAACGGCGAGGTGATCCGTCTCTCCATCCCCCCCCTGACCGAAGACCGCCGCAAGGCCCTCGTGAAGCAGTGCAAGGCCGAGGCCGAGAATGCCAAGGTTTCTGTGCGTAACGCACGCCGCGACGCCATCGACGGTCTCAAGAAAGCCGTGAAGCAGGGCATGCCCGAAGACGTAGAGAAAGACGCCGAGGCCAACGTCCAGAAGATTCACGACAAATACCTCAAGAAGATCGATGACATCTTCGCCGCAAAAGAAAAAGAAATCCTTACCGTCTGAAAGATTAGACTATTAGGCTGTTAGGATATTAATTTATTAGGCGCGTAGCGCTTGAATTTACATAACCCCAGGTAATCGTACCGATTGGCAACGTTGTCAGGGGTTATGTAAATTCAAGCGCTACGGCGGTTTTTATAATGCGTATATAAAGATGCACAATAACATGATACACCTATTGTATTGTATATTGAAAGCTCATATATAATTTTGTTGTCGTAAATAAAAAAGCATATTATATGGCTATACAAAAAAACATAGGCGAACTTATCGAAGAAGAGGTCCGTAGACAGAGCATTCCAATTGTTGACTTTGCTGAACGCATTAATTGTCAGCGAAACAATGTGTATGATCTTTTCAAGAGGAATAAAATTGATATCATACAGCTAAAACGTATTTCAGAAGTATTAAATCGCAATTTCTTCAAGGAACTTGCAGAGGACTTGGAATTGATAAATAATTGTGACGAATCTGAGGTGGAAAGATATAGGCGTAAGGCAATATCCCAATTCTATGAGATTGTTCCACGCGTACTCCATAAATTGGGTAGGAATACAACGATAATTTTCGATAACCCAGATGTCGCTGAATACGGCGGTCCCATTCCGGATTTTTGTTTACCGGATTATTTGATAACGTTTACTATTGGCGAGACATTAGAAGAACGTATGAACTACAATTCGCTTCTTTCATTTTCTAATGTTTCGAATAGTAGTGGGAGTGTTGTAGAAATCTGTTTTAATAAGATTTATGGTACTAAATCTATAAATGTCAAGTTGGACTACAAGACTGAAGACCAGTGGTATTACGTTTTGGCTCTGGCATTTGAGGTTTATGAAAATTTCAGAAGGAGATAAGTAATGGATAATATATCTATGCTTAATGTATATTCAGAGATTAAAACATGTGTGTATAAAGGAGAACTTTATTCCGTTCGTGATAATGGTTCTATATTTCGCCATGTACGTATGGGTAAGCGTAAACGAAAAGATGATGATGTATGGACGTTTGGAAAACCGAATGTGAGAACGGGCTATATGGAGATTGGCTCTGAGAGAGTGCATCGTATTGTTGCTTTTGCTTTCCTTGGAGAACCGCCGACACCACAGCATGTAGTAGATCATATTGATACCAATCGTAGAAATAATAGGCCGGAGAATCTTAGATGGTTGACAAAACTGGAGAATGTTTTGAACAATCCGATAACACGAATGAAAATAGAATATCTTTGTGGTAGTATAGAAGCATTTGTTAATGATCCGTCAATTATCCAGGAATTTGCCAATGACAATCCTAATTTTGAATGGATGAGGACTGTAACGCAGGAAGAGGCTAAAGCATCCTACGAGAGATTGTGTGCCTGGGCTAAACTAAAGGATAAAGAGAGATCGTCAAAGGGAACTATAGGAGAATGGATTTATACACAACCGAGAAGGGTAGATTTTAAAGAAGAGAATTCTAATCTTAAACCAAGTCATTATGATTATATACATCCGCGCCAAATTGAAAGTGTAAATTTAGAAGAATCGCGTAATAATGGTTTAACAAAATCTCTAACAGCAAATTCTATGCAAAGGAATTGGTATACTCCGACTGAATTCCTGCTCTGTCCTGCTGAAATAGAAGATAAACCTCTCATCAGTTATTTTAATAAACTTAAAAAGGGATTGGCAATAACAAAAAATAAATATGGCACACATTTTATTGATGATTTTGCTCTATGTGCCGAAGATCTTTTGGTAATAACAACACATACTGATGATGGAATAAAAAAGTTTTCCATGATTTCCATAACATTTGAAAATGGAAAATACATTCATGAAGCTAGAACTTTTTTTGAGAGACAAGGTGCTCAAAAAGCTATTACTTTAGCTCAGGGCTTAGAATGGGAAGGCGAAGATGGGTTAGATGATTACTGTTGATTATTCGTTGTTAAGACTATATGTAAATAGAAATTGAAGGACGATCGATATGCAGACTATGGCTGATCTAAGTATAAGATGGATATATATTGACTAATAAGTCTTGTATTATGACATAGTTTTATATCAACACTTAAAATTTGTTCCGTGGAATATATGTTATCGCGCCGCCTCTGCCAAATGGGTAGTCTGTTACATCTTTATTCAGATAGGGAGAATCCGGAATAATGTCGCCCACAAATGCGAAGCGTGGCTTTTTGAAAACAGTTCCGTCTTCAGCAACCGTACAAATGGATTTATCTTTAACGTCAATGACAATACGCACAATCCCTCTATAGATACCTAAAATATAATCTATTTTATCAGCTTTGTCTGGCGATATAGCCCAGTATTTACGTGCTATCTCATAGTAGTTGGCTCGGTGATATACTCCGGACGCCTTTGATTGATCGTAGCTTTTATTCAGGCTGACTAAAAGTAGTCTCTCACCCGGTACAGGCTCAAGCTTGGGACAGTCGTATAGTATATTGATTTCTTCATCAGTTTTAATGCCTTCGTCCCACTGATGGTGCCCGCTAACAATATTGGTTAAGATATTTTTCTTGTTGAATGCGTGGTAAGTTAGTAAGTCGATTATTGATGATTCGATAATATATGCCTCATGGTCTGTCAAGTTATGCCGAATAATGTAATACTTTACTTCCAAACTGAGATTTTGGATTTCTCGGATAGTAGATAGTTTTAGGCTTTGTGAATTATCATCAATTGCAGCCTGAGCATGCTGATAGACTCGGTTACCACTACCTTTTCCCACATAAAAGATGCAATTATCGCGTGGATCTACAAGTACATAAACATAATATTTTAGTCCTTCTATTACATTTTGTTTAAAAGATTTTTTCATGCTTAGTTGGTATTAGTGTAATTTTGAGGCTTTTTATAGTTGCCTTTGAACCAATAAATTAAATCTTAATATCATGACATCCTAATCTCCTGACTTCCGGCTAAAGCAGCGGGAAGCGGAAGGCGCGGAGGCGCCTGGCAAGCTCGGTCTCGCGGCCCGAGCAGTAGGCGTCGCATATTTTGTGGAAGGCGGCCGAGTGGTTCATTTCCGAGAGGTGGGCCAGTTCGTGGAATATCACGAATTCGCGCAGTTCCGGAGGCAGAAAGATAAGGCGCGGACTCAGCGTGATTATGCCTTTCGACGAGCATGCTCCAAGCCGTGTCTTCGACTCCTTGACGGCCCAGCCGAGCGGACGGCGCCCTATGCGGGCGGCCAGTTCGCGCGCGTGCGGCACCACATATCGCCCCGTGGCCTCCTTGGCCCCCCATATCAGCAGCTTGTAGATATATTCCTGTACTTCGGCGCGCGCTATGTTTTCGACGGCTGCCGTGGTCAGATGTATGTAATAATTCTTGAATTTATGCCGCTGCGGGCTTTTTTCGACCATCGTCATGAATATGTCGCCCTTGTCGGTTTCCCATGCCTCGACAATGCTGAAATCGACCTCACCGGCGTCGATCACTTGTCCGACATGATATTTCGGTGCGGGACGGTGATCGATGATCCACTCTCGCTTCTCGTTGAGGAAGCGGTCGAGTTCATAGGCCGGAAGATTTCGCGGTATGGTGATCCGCAGTTCCGTGCCGATCCACCGTGCCACGATATGACGCGCCCGGCCGTTTACGGTGATTTTTACGTCGCCGAAGTCGGCATGACGGTATCTGCACGACTGCACTATGGCGACGTTCCGCTCCATTTACGATATCCCCCAGTGTAGTTTTCCGCGCAGGGCGTCGGCAAAAGTATGGTCTGCCAGCTGCATTACCATTACCTTGAAAGGAGCCTTGCTCAGACATATGCGTGTGCCCATGTCGACATCGGCCGAGCGGCCGTCGAGCGCCAGACGCACACGGCTCGCGCGCCCGGAAGGCACTATCGATATTTCGGCCGAGCCGTCGACCACGAGCGGACGCATGGCCAGAGAATGCGCCGCCACGGGTGCTATCACATGCACGTCGACTGTAGGCTGCACTATAGGGCCGCCCACCGACAGATTGTAGGCCGTACTGCCCGTCGACGTGCATACCAGCAGTCCGTCGGCCCGGTAGTCGCCCAGATCAACGCCGTCGACACTCACTCGGGCCGAGATCATGGAGGCTGTATCCTCGCGCGTGAGGGCGAATTCGTTCAGCGCATAGGGATAGAAATGTTCGCCGAGGAAGGGCGCGTCGAGGCGTATCAGTCCGCGGCGTTCTATACGGAAGCGGTCGGCTCCTACCATGTCGAGCAGCGATGGCAGCTGGTCGATGGTGAGCGAGGTGAGATAGCCCAGATGGCCGGTATTGACGCCGACGATCGGTATCTGCTTGTCGCCGACCCACATGGCCGTGCGCAGGAAGGTGCCGTCGCCGCCGAGGCTCACGGCCATGTCGGCGTTGAAGCGGGGTGTCTCGGTGACGGAGCCTACGTTTGTCAGCGCCTCGGGAATCACTTCGAGCAGATGGCGGTAGAGTTTGCGGTGCATTACCACCTCGACGCCCCGGCTGTGCAGGGTCTCGAGAAATCTTGCCACTGTCGGGGCCGCATCCTGCTGGCGCCGGCTGCCGTATATCGCTATTCTCATGAGAAATATCTGAAGAAGTAGTCTATTCGCTCGCGGAACGTGTCGTCGTCGGCGCCGCGCGGAGCCTGGGCTTCGAGTACGGTATAGCCGTAGCGCTCGAGCGAGCGCATGATGCCGGCCGTGTCGCGGTGGCTCACGCGGATATCGAACACCACAGGGAATTTCGGGTCAGCGTCGGCGAAAGTCTGTTGGCTGTCGCTTTCGCCGGGACCGCCGAGAGAGGTCACGTTGAGATTGAGAAGATGGGCATTGCAGTCTTCCACGGCACGGGCTATGCGCGAGGCGCTGTAATCCTCCCGGCGGCAACCCACAAGAAGTCGCGAGCTGTCGGCCACGGGAGGATAGAGATACTCGTTTTCCGGGAATTTTATCTTATTTGAAGCCAAATTCTTTCGTTGTTTTGTTATTTCTGAGTACTTTTGCATATCTTAAGCGCCATTTTGGCGGCAAAACACTCTGAAGTACTACCACAAATTTACGAACAATTCCGCGATTTTTACATATAGATGACCAATTTAAGCGTTAATATAAACAAAATAGCCACCCTGCGCAACGCACGCGGCGAAAACAACCCCGATGTATGCGCCGTCGCACTCGACATCGAAAGTTTCGGTGCCGACGGCATAACCGTGCATCCGCGCCCCGACGAGCGTCATATCAGGCGCGACGACGTATACAAGCTCAGGCCACTGCTGCGGAGCGAATTCAACATGGAAGGGTATCCCGACAAGCGCTTCGTCGACATGGCCCTGGCTGTGCGTCCAACACAGGTCACTCTTGTGCCCGACGCTCCCGATGCCCTCACATCGTCGGCCGGCTGGAATGTCGCCGCAAACGCAGAACTTCTGTCGCAGCTTGTCGATACTTTCAAGGAGGCCGGAATACGCACCTCTATCTTCGTCGATCCCGATGTGGATACCGTGAAGGCTGCCGCCGCAACCGGAGCCGACCGTGTCGAACTTTATACCAAGCCTTACGCCGATCTTTATCCTTCAGATCCCGAAAAAGCCGTGGCGCCCTATGTGGAGGCTGCCGAGGCTGCAAGGCGTCTCGGGCTCGGTGTCAACGCCGGCCACGATCTCAGCCTCGAGAACCTCGCGTTCTTCCACAGCCGCATACCCTTCCTGAGCGAGGTGTCGATTGGCCATGCCCTCATCTGCGATGCCCTCTACCTCGGCCTCGCCGAAACCGTAAAGCGCTACAAGTCACAATTATGAATTATGGATTATGAATTATGGGCAGACTGTAAAATATCATTCATAATTCATGATTCGGAAGAAATACATCATTCATAATTCATAATTAAAAAAAGTGTCTCTAAGGTCATAATTCATCATTCATAATTCATAATTAAGAAAAGTGTCTCTAAGGTCATAATTCATCATTCATAATTCATAATTAAAAAAGTGTCTCTCTGGAATCTTTGCCTCGAAGGAGGCTGGACAATGGTGCCCCTTGCCGCGCTGCTGCTCCTGTGCATATATGTCTTCACCGAACGCTGCATTGTCATAGCGCGTGCGTCGAAGGAAGACGATAATTTCATGAACCGTATCAAGACCTATATCCACAGCGGTGAGCTTGAGAGCGCCCTCAACCTGTGCCGCCTCACGTCTACGCCCGAAGCCGCTCTCATAGCCAAGGGAATATCGCGTATCGGACGGCCCATGAACGATGTCCTCGTCGCTATCGAGAATACCGGCAACCTCGAGATCGCCACTCTAAGCCGCGGACTGCCATGGCTCGCCACAATAGCCGCAGGCGCTCCGATGATAGGCTTCCTCGGAACGGTCATAGGCATGGTGCAGGCTTTCTACGCCATCGCCCAGGCCGGAAGCTCGGCTACCATCGACTCTTTCGCCGACGGTATCTATGCGGCCCTTGTGACCACCGTCGCCGGTCTTATCGTCGGCATTGTGGCCCTTTTCGCATACAACTATCTCGTGGCCCGTATCAACAAGATCATGAACCGTCTCGAAGCCCGCACCATGGACTTCATGGACCTTCTTAACGAGCCTGCCTGACGCCATGGCACTGAAACGACAACAGGAAATGCTGGCCACGTTCTCGATGGCCTCGATGACCGACGTGGTCTTCCTTCTGTTAGTGTTCTTCATGGTCACTTCGGCTTTCGTCTTCCCCACCGCCCTTGAGGTCGATCTTCCCGAAAGCTCACAGCAGACGCCCCTCAAGCCCTCGACACGCATGTTTATCGACGCCGAAGGCGCCTATTATGTCTCGGCCGAAGGCGCCGACCCCGTGCCCGTGCAGCCCGACTCGCTCGCCATGTTCATTCAGTCCATAGCTCCTGCCGACTCGCTCGGGGCTGTCGCCGTGTATGCCGATGCCGCCGTGCCCTACGGAAAAGTGGTCGAAGTGCTCAATATCGGCGCCGACAACGCAATCAAGATGGTGCTCGCCACCAAGCCGGCCTCTCCCTCCAAAACTCCCGAGCCATGACACCGCGCCGACAGGCCGCGGCGGCCACTGTAATCGCCGCAGTGCTTCTTGCCGTGTTCCTGTGCATGGTTCACCTGTCTGCGCCCGGCAAGGACTCGCCTGCGCCGCGTCCGGTTGCCGAAGTGGTCGAGATCGACGAGGAGTTCGTCGATCTTCTCGACATGGCCTACGGCCCCTCCGACCCGTCGCCTGCCTATGCGCCCGAGCCGGTGAGGCGCGATTCCAAAGCCGCCGAAGCCTCCGGTCAGGACAAGGTGGATGCCGGAAAAGCCGCCGCCCCGGCGCCGGACGTCACATCGGAGCGTCCTTCGCCTGTGACGCGTCCGGAAAAGCCCGCGCCGCCCGAGACCGGCCCCGACAAGACTAAAATAGCCGAGGAGGAGGCTCGCCGCAAAGCACGAAAGGGCGTCGGCGATGCTTTCAGGAATACTTCGGAGACTCCGGACAACACTTCGTCACGTGGCGAAGAAAAAGGCGACAGCGGAACCCCCGACGGCGGACGCTCCGACGCCAACGGTACTGGCAGCGGTACGGTCGGAGGCGGATGGACCATGCCGCGCTACGCGCGCGTGCCATCCGAGGTCACCGGAAGCATTATCCTCACCGCCATAGTCGGTTCCGACGGCAATGTGATATCCGTCGAACTCACAGGCGGCAAGTCGCCTGCCGCCGCCGACCGCGCTCTTGTGCAGGCATGTATGGCCGAAGTGCGCCGCCGCCGATTTACCCGCAACGACGACAAGGCTCCCGAGCGCTCGACAGCCCGCATCACATATACCTTCCGCTGACACCCGTTCCAAAAAAATTTGCAGGAATGGCATTTATGAGCTAATTTTGTGGCGAAATTAACCCATAATCATTTGTTTCAAGTATGTCTGTTTCCCGCCGTGCCCTTACCGAGGGCGAGATCAGAATCCTCGAAAGCCGAGGATGCTCCGCGCAGGACTGGAGCAAAGTCACAGTAGCCGACGGTTTCGATCCGTTGAGAATCAAGAATGTCACATTTTCGGGTGAGGTGTCGCTCGGTCGTTTCGACGGTGTGTTCCACCGTCCCGGCGGTCTGGAGCGTCCGGCCGGAATCACCGATGCCACTCTCCACAATGTAAGTGTCGGCGACGGTGTATATATCTCCAAGGTATCCAATTATATAGCGAACTACGACATTGCCGACGGCGTATATATCGACAATATCGGGCTGCTTGTCGGCACGCTCGACTCCACTTTCGGTATCGGTACCGAGGTGTCTGTGCTCAACGAGACCGGAGGCCGCGAGGTGCCTGTCTACGAGCGCATGTCGGCCCAGACGGCCTATCTGGTCGCTATGTACCGTCACCGCAGCGAGATGGTGCGCCGCCTCGTGACCATGGTCAAGGTGCATGCCGACCGCGGTTTCGGCCGCAGAGGCACCATCGGGCGCTGCTGCGAGATTGTCAATGCCGGAGCCATCAATAATGTCAATATCGGCGAATATGCCCGTATCAAGGGCGTTGCGCGCCTCACCGACGGCACCATATCGTCGGTAAAGGCCGATCCCGTCTTCGTGGGCCGCGATGTTATTGCCGAAGGATTCATATTCGCTTCCGGCGCCAAGGTCGACGACGGCGCCGTAATCACGCATTGCTTCGTAGGCCAGGCTTCGCAGCTGTCGCATCTGTTTTCGGCCCACGACTCGCTCTTCTTTGCCAACTGCGCATGCGAGAACGGCGAGGCCGCCGCGATATTCGGCGGACCCTATACGGTGACGATGCATAAGTCGAGCCTCCTCATAGCCGGTATGTTCTCATTCCTCAACGCCGGTTCAGGCTCCAACCAGAGCAACCACATGTACAAGCTCGGCCCGATACATCAGGGCGTCGTGGAGCGCGGCTCGAAAACCACCAGCGACTCATATATCCTCTGGCCGGCCAAGATCGGCGCATTCTCCCTTGTCATGGGCAGACATGTCAATCACCCCGACACATCGCGCCTGCCGTTCTCCTATCTCATCGAGAGTCACGGCGATTCATTCCTTGTGCCGGGCGTCAACCTGCGCAGCGTAGGCACCATACGCGACGCCCAGAAGTGGCCGCGCCGCGACAAGCGCCATGATCCCGATCTGCTCGACAGTATCAACTTCAACCTCCTCAGTCCCTACACCGTCGGCAAGATGATGGGCGGCATAAAGCTGCTCGACGAACTCGAGCGTACCGCCGGTCTGACCGCTAACCGCTTCGCATTCCAGACCATGACCATCGAGGCCCACGCCCTCCGCAAGGGTCGCGACTACTACCGCATGGCTATCGACAAGTTCATGGGCAATTCGGTGATACACCGCCTCGGCAAGACGCCCGTAGGCAGCGACGAGGAGCTGCGCGCACGTCTCCGTCCCACCCATCCGGCCGGCGAAGGCAAATGGGTGGACATATGCGGCCTTTTTGCTCCGAAGTCGGAAATCGACCGCCTCTGTGCCGAGATTGCCGACGGAACTGTCGCCGATCTCGATACTCTCGAGCTGAGATGGAAACAGCTGCATGCCGATTACTACGACATGGAATGGACATGGGTGGCCTCGCATCTGGAGCGCTGGTGCGGAAAGGCTGTCGACGAACTGACTCGCGCCGATGTGGCCGCCATCGTCACACGCTGGCTCGAGAGCGTGACCGATCTCGACCGCATGCTCCTCGATGATGCCGCAAAGGAATACTCTCTTACTTCGCGCACGGGCTTCGGTATCGACAATCCCGACGAGGATGCCGACGAAGACTTCATGAAAGTACGCGGCGAATTCGGCTCCGATCCCTTCGTAAAGATGGTAAAAGAGCATATCGAGAAAAAAAGCGCCCTCGGTGCCGACGCTCTCGGCCTGCTGGGCTTCTGATAAGCTAATAGCCCGGTCGCCCGTCAGCCTGATCTCATCGGCCGCGCTGCGCGTTGTTGCTGCCCCCGCTGTTGAGAGCGGGGGTGGAAGGAACGGGTGCCGACGGCATTCCGCCGTTTCCCGGACGTTGCACGCCGTTAGGTGCCGTTGTCGGTATGCCGTTCATCGGAGGACGTATCTGGGGGCGGTTGTTGTTCTGAGGGGGCAATGCCGGCCCCGGGTTTCCGCCTATCATGGGCGGCCGTGGGGGAGGGGCTACGGGAGGAGTGTAGAGCGGATAGTCCCAGTCCCAGCCCATGTTGCCCCAGGGCGAGCCGTAATATCCGTTTCCGTAGTAGTAAGGATTGTATACTCCTGAATCTACGTCTACTCCGAAGCCGAGATCGGCACATGCCGCGACGCCTATTGCCGCTATTGCCGTGAGTATGATTTTCGCTTTCATGATTGCATGTCTGTATAGTTATATATAAGTAACAATCGTGAAGGCGTTTTGGTGGAGGCGAAATAAATTGCTAATTTTGCAATCTATGGAACAACCTGAAATTTCCAATCCATCCTTGTGGCGGTTGCTGCTGCTGATAGACGGCACGGCCATACGGGCCGTAGCCCTCAGCACTGTCGACGACGTACAGACTCTGGCTTTCAGCGTGCCTTTCGATCCGACAGCCTCGGGTGGCCTGCTTGCCGCGGTCGAGGAAGCGGTCTACGCCGTACCCTTGCTGACAGCCGATTTTGCTGCTGTCGATGTCCTTGTCGATACCCCTCACTACCTTGTGGCCCCCTCCGAGATCGGGCCGGAGGCTCTTGAAGCGAGTGCCCGTTACTGCTGCCTCGCCGACGAGGGCGAAACTCTGCTCACCGACGGGGCCGTAGGGCAGGGCGCAGCCGTCGTCTGGCCATGTCCCGAAGATCTATCCAATTTTCTTGCCCGTACATTCCGCAATCCGCGGGTAAGTTGCCGCATAACGCCCCTTCTGAGATATATCAGCGCTAAAAACGCTGGAGGGAACGGTGCCAAGCTCTATGCACACCTCACCGGAGGCGTCCGTGCCGCTGTCGACATACTTGCTTTCGGCCGCGACGGCTCGTTGCTGCTGTGTACTACCAAGGATGCCCCGACCGTCGCCGATGCCGCCTACTGGGTCATGGCGGCCGCGCGCGAGGCCGGTCTCGATCCGGCGGCCGACAGCATATATCTGTGCGGCGATACGTCGGCTCGCCTTGCCCTCGCCCCCGAACTGGCCCGCTATGCGGCCAATGTGCTGCCATACATCTTCCCCTCGGCCGCTCTCCGCGGCGGTCACGATGCCATCAAGGCCCCCTTCCCATTGATTCTGATACCACTATGCGAATAATACGAGGTAAATATGGCCGTCGGCGTTTCGACGTGCCTACAAATATCACCGCTCGCCCGACTACCGATTTCGCCCGCGAGAATATATTCAATGTCATCGAGAACATAGCCGATATCGAAGGCGCCGACACGCTCGACCTCTTCGCCGGTACGGGCGCGGTCACTTTCGAGTTTCTCAGCCGCGACTGCCGCACCGCCACGGCTGTCGAAAAGGCGTCGACACAGCAGCGATTCATTCAGAAAGTGGCGAAAGAGCTTGGCGCGGACAATCTCAACCTCGTGCGCGACGACGTGCTCCGCTATCTCGAAGGCGCCTCCCGCGGATTCGACATCGTTTTTGCCGATCCTCCCTACGATATGCCCGGCTTCGCCGAGATTCCGGGTCGGATTCTGGCATCGAAAGTGGTCAGGCCGGGAACTCTCGTTATCGTCGAGCATTCGAAAAATCACGATTTTTCGTCCTTGCCCGGCTTTTTCGACCATCGCGTCTACGGTTCTGTCAATTTCTCCCTCTTCCGTGTTCCGGAACAGGAGTAAACTTTCAGCAGCCTGAAAGCGTTATATTTACAAAGCCGGAGATTTGATGCCTGATGGCATCGCGGGATAGTAATCCCATACTCTCGGAAGGCTGAAAGTGCCACCGGCGGTTCCTCTCTCCAAGTCTCGCGGCCGCAATTTAAGAGGTTGTTTAATAACATATGTGAAATCACAGGTTGGTGTATTTTTGCTTAAATTGCACATTATGAAGAGGGAACATAGCGGTGGCTATGTGACCGATGAGTGATGGGCAAGTTAACAAAAAGACGCCAGGACTGCACTAATGTTAAAAACGCCTCATCAAAATCTTCTTAAAAAACACTGTCAGCATGAAAACAAAGGCTTCGCCTCCAAAAATTCGGAGTGTCTTTATCTCTTCGACTCAGTCACATAGCCACCGCTATGCTCCTTCGTCTCAGATATAAAGTCATCTCCGACTTTTTGGCCTGTGCTTTCACATATGTTATTAAACAACCTCTAAATACGTCAAGCGCCCGGAGCTGTCAGAACAGCTCCGGACGCTTGCGTTTTTGGGGTTGGCGGTCAGTGGGAGGGGAGGATGTGTCGCGTCAGCCTGACCGCCCGGCCTCACTCCTTGGTGCCGTAGGCGAGGTCGCCGGCGTCGCCCAGGCCGGGCACGATATAGCTGTGGGCGTTGATCTGATCGTCGATCACGCCGACCCATAGCTCTGCTTCGGCCGGCATTACGGTCTGAAGATAGTCCACGGCCTGACGCGAGGCTATGACCGACGCCACATGCAGCTTCGCCGGAGTGCCTTTGGTGAGCAGAGCCTTGTAGCTCAGTTCCATCGAGGCGCCTGTAGCAAGCATGGGGTCGCAGAGTATCAGAGTTTTGCCGTCGAGGCGCGGCGAGGCAAGATATTCTATCAGAATATCGAAATTCTCTTTTTCCTTATATTTGCGGTAGGCCGATACGAAGGCGTTTTCGGCGTTGTCGAAATAGCGCAGGAAGCCCTGGTGGAAAGGCACCCCGGCGCGGAAGATTGTGGCGAGAACCAGCGGCTCGCTTATCACCTGGCATGATGCCTCGACGCCCAGCGGAGTGGTGATCTGTTCGGTCTTGTATTCGAGGCCCTTGCTGATCTCGTAGGCGAAGATTTCGCCGAGTCGCTCAAGATTTCGGCGGAAGCGCAGGCGGTCGCCCTGCACATTGATGTCGCGCATTTCGGCCAGATACTGGCTCACCAGCGACGGTTGTTCGGCAAAATTATGTACTTTCATAGTATTATGTCAACATTAAGAAGTTTTCTAAAGTTTAAAGAGTTAAGACAATCAGTCGCAAGTACTATTGTCTTAACTCTTTAAACTTTAGACTCTAATAAAATTATAGCCCGTCTTTAGCAGCCCGCTTCTCCATGCGCTCTATGCGCTTGTCGAGTTCGGGGTGAGTGGAGAAGAGCTGATTGATTTTTGAGGTCTTGGAGGCGCCTGCTTCCTGCTCCATCTGCTGGAGTTTCTTGAAAGCCAGAGCCATTGCCAGCGGGTTCTTGCCGTGTGACTTCAGGAACTCATAGCCGTAGTCGTCGGCTTCGTCTTCGTGCTTGCGCGAATATTTGGCACTGGCAAGGCTTTCGCCAAGTACTCCGAGCTGCGAGTCGGTGAGTGTGGCGACCTTGTTGCTCGACGATGCCACGGCGTCTTTGAGCGCGGAAGTAAGCAGAGCCTGTTTCATGGAGCTCTTGGAGTGTTTTTTGGCGATGTGGCCTATTTCATGGCCGATGACACCGAGAAGTTCGTCGTCGGTCATTATGTCCATCAGCGACGAAAACACGCGGATGCTGCCGTCGGGGCATGCGAAAGCGTTGACGTCGACCACGTCGTATACCTTGAAGTTGAGCGGCGTACCCTCTACGGAAGTCATTCCGGCGGTAATGGAGTCGAGGCGTTTGGTATAGGGATTATCGGCCGCAGTGACAGGATTGTTCTTGTCCATCCAGTCGATATATTCCTTTACATACTGGGCCATGTCGGCGTCGGAGAGAGTGAGAGCCTGGGCGGCTTTGCTTACGGCCTTGAGACCGCGGTTGAGATTGAACTGTGCGTTTGCCGTAAGCGGAAATGCCATCGCAACTACCGCGGCAAGCGCAAATATAAGAGGGCGTTTCATAATATCTGTTAAATCACAGATTGGTGTATTTTTGCTTAAATTGCACAT
>ERZ836877.1253-NODE-1253-length-39590-cov-3.132743_pt1 | contig 39590 bp, 32 predicted proteins | sample MGYA00519469_ERZ836877 | MGnify/ENA primary metagenome ERZ836877 (study PRJEB31850, sample SAMEA3708809) | human gut metagenome | biome: human gut; feature: human-associated habitat; material: faeces | place: China | collected 2014 ...
CGGATGCACGCCGTACACCCCTACGGTGTTCTCGTCTACAACGGCCACAACTGCCGAGGCGCCATATACGCCGAGAGCCGAGAAGGTCTTTAGGTCGGCCTGCAGGCCGGCGCCTCCCGAGGGATCGCTACCGGCTATTGTCAAAGCTGTATTGTATTTCATTGTTTTCAGTCAATCAATTATGTGCCTTGATATCTTCGTCTCACACCGGCCAGGGGCGGGGAGAGTAGGCGCTTTCCCAGAAAAGCCATTCCAGGCGCGATGCCTTCACATAGATATCGGTCATGCGGGCGCGGGTAGCCTCGTCGCTGCGTTCCGCCAGCTTGTCGCATATGGCTATCGCCTTTTCAGTGGAGGCGTCAAAGGCAGGATCGCTGTAGGCTCTGATCCAGTCGGCATAAGGATTGTTCTCCAGTTTCGCGATAGAGAGGATATGTTTCCCTACAGCCAGATAGATCCAGAAGCAGGGGAGAATGGCCGCGGCCTCCACAGCCACACTCTCCATCGCCTGCGATTTTAGCAGGGAAGTGTAGAAGAGGCATACTGGCGACATTTCGCGTGTGCCTTCGCTCACATACATCGAGTGGAGCGCTTTTTCCATCAGCACTCCGTCGCCGGCAAATTTCAGGAACGCGTCCATGTCGTCGATATCCTCGAGGCGTGAGGCTATATGGGCGAGCACGCGGCTGTATTCCGTAATGTAGAGATTGTCCTGCTCGATATAGCGTCTGAAGATGGCCGGATCGAGTGTGCCGTCGGCGAGTTCTGTTATGAACGGGAGGCGCAGTATGGCCTCATATACGGGAAGGGAGGCATCCCATGCCTCTGCGCTCCATTTTTTCTGGTCGGTGGTCATATGTATACAATGTTATTTTACGGCTGATACAGCCACATAATCGCCGCGGTCATAGCCCGGTTGAGGCTCCTCGGCCTTGAGGTCGGAGTAGAGCGGATGGGTGGTGAGTGTCTGTGAGGCGCACAGATTCTTGAACCCTGCCTCCTCCATCAGGCGCATTTTTTCGGCTGTAGTGCGCCAGTTGGCCTGTTTTACGAATTCGATAGGGTAGGGGTTCGGGGGGTAGCATCCTTCAAGCAGGGGATCGTCCCATGTGCCGAGCGCCTTGGCGAGATTGTACATCTGGCCGTATGTGCTCTCCTTGGGCACATCCACCAGTATCACGCGTCCACCCTCGGGGAGCGCGTCATAAACCTTGCGCAGCACTGTGGCAAGATCGGTGATATAGCTCGGGGAACCGTTGAAGATTATAGTGCCGTATTTCCCTGCGGGGTAATCGAAATCCTCGGCGGTGGCCACGGTTACCGTCATGCCGCGTTTGCCGGCGATTTCGGCCATACCTGTCGACGGCTCAACACCCTCCGACACCACAATGCCGAAGTCGTCGCGCATTATTTTTTCGAACAGGCCGCTTCCGCATCCCACGGAAAGTATCGGGCCGGGGGCGTCGGCGAGGGTGGAGGCTACCAGACGCACCTCGCTCAGGAGCACATTGGGATTCTGAAGGAACCAGCTGTCATATTCAGACGCATATTGGTCAAATGAACTCATTGAAAATCGTATAATGAATTGGATAATTTTGATTTCAGAAATCGATTATTGCGGTATCCATGGAGAGCATGTCGATGGTGAAAAGTCTTCCTTCGAGCGGTTCTCCGATACCGGTTATTAGCTTTATGGCCTCAGACGCCTGTATGGAACCTATCACACCAGGCACTGCCCCTATTACTCCCATGGTTTTGCGGGGCAGCGAGCAGAGGGCTTCCTTGTCGGGGTAAAGTTCGGTGTATCTTCTCCCCCTGCGGTAGTTGAATACCGTCACTTGTCCGTGGAATTCCCCTATTGCGCCGTGCACCCACGGTTTGCCGCACTCGTGGCATGCCTCGTCTATCAGATAGCGGGTGCCGAAATTGTCGGTGCAGTCGAGTATGAGGTCATACTGGCTTACAAGCCCGATGGCGTTGTCGGGGGTGATCCCTTCCGGGTAGGGAGTGAAGCGGGGCACACCCGACAGGGCAGAGAGGCGCCTGATGGCACATGTGGTCTTCGGCTCTCCCACCTGACTCTCGCTGTAGAGCGTCTGGCGCTGGAGGTTCGACAGGCTCACTGTATCAGGATCGGCGATCCCGATATGGCCCACGCCCGCGCCTGTGAGGTAAGTGGCGGCCGGCGCTCCCAGCCCCCCGGCTCCGATTATGAGCACTGAGGCATCAAGCAGTTTCCGCTGCCCTTCATCGCCGAATCCCGGCAGCATCGTCTGCCGGGAATATCTTTCGGTGAGATCCTTTATGGTTTCCATCGGGGTCAGTCGAATACGCGATCCCAGTCTTTCCATACCGGCTCACGTCCGAGCGCGCGCAGGTCTGCCGCCACCTGTGCCGGCGATGTGGGGTCGCTGATGGCGAACTGCTCCAGAGCGTCGGGATAAGTGGCATAACCTCCCGGATCGGTCTTCGATCCCGCACTCATGGTGGTCACGCCGAGTGTGGCCATGTTGTTGCGGAAGGTATGGTTCTCGCGGGTGGAGTATGAAATGTCTACATCCGGATCGAAAATGCGGAATGCGAAGGTGAGCTGCGCAAGCTCGCGGTCCGACATCACCACATTGGGCTGGAAGCCCGATTCCGACGGCCGCATGCGCGGGAAGTTCACCGAATAGCGGGTCTGCCAGTAGCGTTTGCGCAGGTACATGAGGTGGCGTGCCATCATGGTCACGTCGGTGCGCCAGTCCTCAAGGCCGATGAGCACTCCCATCCCTATCTTGTGCACTCCGGCCTGTCCCATGCGGTCGAATCCGTCACAGCGCCACTCGAATTTCGATTTCATCCCTGCCGGATGATAAACCTTGTAGCGCTGGTGGTTGTAGGTCTCCTGGAAGCAGATCACGCCGTTGAGGCCCGAATGGGTCAGGCGTGCGTAATCCTCCGTCGGTAGGGGCATCACCTCAATGGTGAGGTTGCTGAAATAGGGGCGGCATACCTGCAGGGCGCGTTCTATGTAGTCTGTGCCGGCAACGGCGGGGTTCTCTCCCGTCACTAACAGCAGGTTCTCGAACGGCCCCATGGCCTTGATGGCCTTGCACTCGGCCTCTATCTGTTCGGGAGTAAGCACCACACGTGCGAACTTGTTGTGCCGGTTGAAGCCGCAGTACACACAGGAGTTGGTGCAGGAGTTGGTGATATACATCGGTATGAAGATGCTCACCGTCTTGCCGAAGCGCTGCTCGGTGAGCGCTTTGCTGCGGCGCGCCATTGTCTCTATGTATGGGGCGGCGGCAGGGGAGATCAGTGCCATGAAATCGCGGTCGTCGAGATGCTCTTTGGCTAAGGCACGCTCCACGTCGCCGGCTGTCATGGCCATTATCTCCCGGGTGGTGGTGTCCCAGTCGTAATGTGTCTTTAGATATTCCGAAAACATGTGGGTAAATGTTTGTCAGTCCATGAGGAACGATGTGAGGGGGGAGGAGGCTTCGGCATGGTCGGCTATGGCGCCCAGTCCGGCCTCGTAGGCTTCACGCCCTGCCACTGTGGCGTCGGCAAAAGCGCGTGCCATGCGCACGGGGTCTCCGGCCACCGCTATGGCGGTGTTCACGAGCACGGCGTCGGCTCCGAGTTCCATAGCCTCGGCGGCATGGGAGGGGGCGCCCAGTCCGGCGTCAACGACTACCGGCACACGGCTCTGCTCTATGATAATCTTCAGCAGCTCGCGTGTCACAAGCCCCTTGTTGGAGCCGATCGGGGCTGCCAGAGGCATCACGGTAGCGGCACCGGCATCCTCAAGGCGTTTGCACAGCACGGGATCGGCCTGGATGTAGGGGAGCACTATAAATCCCATCTTCGCCAGTTCCTCGGTGGCGCGCAGGGTCTCCACCGGGTCGGGGAGCAGGTATTTTGGATCGGGATGGATCTCCAGTTTCAGGAAGTCGGTGCCGAATGCCTCGCGTGAAAGCTGTGCGGCGAGCACGGCCTCGGCGGCGTTGCGGGCGCCGGAGGTGTTGGGGAGCAGCTGTATCCCTTCATGCATGATATGACGCAGCATGTCGTCCTCGCGGTTGTCCATGTCGATGCGCTTCATGGCCACGGTGACCATCTGCGAGCCGGAAGCCTTGATGGCCTCCTCCATCATTTGGTTGGAGCGGAATTTGCCCGTTCCCACAAAAAGGCGTGATGTGAATTCTCTGCCGCCTATTATAAGGTTACTCATATTGTTGTGTGGTAAATGGTTTCAGTTCTTGTTCCCTGTCAGGGATGTTTCTATTGTGGAGATGAGGCGCGCGGTCTCGGCCACGGGATCCGCGGCACGCAGGATGCTGCCGCTGACGGCGATCCCCGCCACGCCGGTATGCATTACCTGCGGTATGTCGCTCTCCGTGATACCTCCGATGGCTACTACCGGTGTCGCCATCCCCTCCTCCCGGCATTGCGCGAGGATATGCCGGTATCCTTCCGTGCCGAGCACGGGGCTGAGATTTTTCTTGGTGGTGGTGAAACGGAACGGTCCCAGTCCTACGTAGTCGGCTCCTGCCTCTACGGCGGCTTTCAGATCGCTGTATGTATTGGCCGTTGCGCCGAGAATCTTTCCCGGGCCGAGCAGTCTGCGGGCCTCCGCTACAGGCATGTCGTTCTTGCCTACATGCACACCGTCGAGACAGTCGAGGCACGCGGCCATATCCACATGGTCATCGACAAGAAGGGTTATGCCGTAGCGTTCGCGCAACGGGGCGAGCCGTCTCACAGCCTCTTCTGTCTCCCCCTTTGTGGCGTCCTTCATGCGCACCTGCACCCATCGGCATCCCCCCTCCACGGCTTTGCGGGCACCCTCGGTTACCTCCTCAATGGAATTGCCGTTGGTTATGAACTGCAGCCTGAATGCCTCGCGGTCGATTTCGTGACGCCATGCTGCGCCGAGCATAGCCGCGCCGGCGAATCCTGCTACTTCAAGCTGCGGGAGCCTTTCGGGGGTAACTCCTCCGAGAGCGAATATTCCGGGAGTCAGCCGTCGGGAAACCTCCTCAAGGATAAATGCTCCGCGGTATCCTGGCTTCGAGATGCTTGGGAATATGGGACTTAGAAACGCATAGTCCTCCGTTACCCTTCCGATCTCCTCCAGAGTGTGGATCGAGCGGCTTGTCCTCCCTTTCCATCCCTCGGGGGCGGCGGGGTTGCGGCTGTTTAGGTGTATACCGCCGATCCCGTATTCACCGGCGAGTTCATGGAAATCATGTAGCGCCAGGCGATCGCGCAGACCGCCGGGAATCTGTTCCAGAAGCCCGCGCATTTCCTCCGCGCTGCATCCCGGTTTCCGCACATGCACATATCTGAAACGGTTCTCCGCGAGTGCGTCGGCTATATCCCGTGCCTCTCCGGGATAAAAATAGGGTACTGTTATGGCTATCAGTTCCATAATGTCAGCCTCCGCAGACAGCGCGTATTACAGTAAGTTTCATCCCTTCGGTCAGGGGCATGTCGTCCCAGTCGGTGCGGGGCACCACACGGTTGTTCACAGCCACAGCCTGTCCTATGCCGGTGAACCCTTCCTGTTCGAGTAATTGTCTGAGAGTGATGCATCCCTCTGCCACCTGGATATGACGTCCGTTGATTTCTACATCCATAAAGCTGAATTAGTCGACAAATTAAAAAATGTATGGCAATGCCGCGCGCCATGAAGAGAACGCTTCATGGCCACAAGTTGTTGCCTGCTTGTCAAGGGGATGCTGTGTAATACGTCTATAAGGCAGTGACATCAAGTTCTTACGGCGGTACTGACCGCTTCAAGTTCCAAGGGTATGATCTCAGCCCGCATGCTTTACCGTCGGGCACCCCTCTTGAGTGAGCATCGCAAATTTAATACAAAAAAGCAATCTGGCAAAATGAAGTTGCTCCCCGCCCGGTTTTTATGCGTCGTGGATGTGTGGAATTTGCCGGTTGCTGTCTTCTTTTATATCAGTATGATGGTTCTCCCTGCGAGCCGCCGGAAGTATCGTGTAACCGGATGTAACAATGTTTTTGCTTATCTTTGTGAAATAATCAGACTGTAAAACACGACGGTCCTAAACGGTTGGTTGATATTAAAAAGATTATGGTGAGAAAGATTCTGTTCTTAATGTTGTGCGCTATGACGGTTGATATGGTATGGGCGGAAACTCTTGCCGATCAGATGAGGCGGGAGGCGGTGGAGTTTGTCGGCGCTCTCCCTTCTGATCTTCAGAAGGTGCAGGAACGGGCCGTGAGGCTGGCTATGGCGGGCGATTTGTCGGCTCTTGAGGCTGTAAGAAACTCCAGAAACGGCAGACCTGAACTCCCCGCAGGGGTGACCGCCACGGATATCGGCGACCGGTATCGCCTGTACACGCCGATTGCCGGAGACGGGAAGCCGTTGCCGGTACTGATATACCTGCATGGAGGGGGATGGTGCTTTGGCAGTATGAACAGTTGCGCCCGTTTTTGTGGCGAATTTGCCGGTGAGGCCGGGGCGGCAGTGCTTGCGGTGGAATATCCTCTGGCACCGGAACATACATATCCTGCCGCACTTGATTGCTGCACAGAGGCTGTCAGCTTCGTGCGGGATCATGCCGCAGAGTATGGGCTTGATCCGGATGCGGTGTCAATAGGGGGAGACAGTGCCGGTGGAAACCTTGCCCTTGCCACAGCCCTCAGACTGATATATGCCTCCGGGGAGGGTGGCGGAACGGTGCCCCCTCTGCATTCGTTGGTGCTGTTCTATCCGGTGGTGAAAGCATGGAACGACGGATCAGGATCGTGGAGGGATTTCGGAGCCGGTTTCGGACTTGACAGCGGCATAATGGAGGCTTTCAATGAGGCGTATGTCGGGACAGAGGATCCCCGTTCTGAGTTTATCTCCCCTTTCTGTGCCGGGGAGAAACATCTCTCGCAGCTCCCGCCGGTGCTCATTGTGAATGCCGACCACGACATACTGCGCGACCAGGGCGCGGAGATGCACGCCGCTCTTGTGAAAGCGGGGGTAAATGCCACACGCACAGTCTTTCCCGGAACCACCCATCTGTTTATCACCGTGCCGGGACAGGCCGCCGCTTTTCGCGAGGCCGTAAAAATGTCGGCGGCATTCATCCGCGCTCTCTGACAGGCCGGTATGATGCGGCGGTCAGCGCTTTTCGGTGGCGAAAAATTTCCAAAGTGGAGCCGACATGAGTGCCTGTTTTACCCTGTCTTCCGACAGCATGGCATAGAGCTCGTCGCGTGAGAGCAGTTTCACCGCCACATCCTCTGTGGCGTCAAGATGCTGTTCCCCTACCGGTTCCACATCGGTGGCGATAAACGAATATGAGAGGTTGTTCTGGCTTCCCGGATTGGCGCTGACCACCATGTTGAGGCGCCATGTGCCTTTGCCGTAGCCTGTCTCCTCCATCAGTTCCCTTTTTGCCGCCTCAAGAGGGGGCTCGCCTGCTTCGGCCACACCCGCCACAAGTTCGGTGAATATCTCCTGCAATCCGTGGCGGTACTGCTCCACCATGACGAATTTCCCCTCTCGGGTAATCGCGATCACGTTCACCCAGGTGGGATATTCCAGGATATAATACTCGTCGTTGACCACCCCGTTGGGCAGTTCCACGGTGTCTTTTCTCACAGTCATCCAGGGGCGGCGGCACAGGTACTCGCTCGCCAGCGTCTTCCACTTCTCCATATACTCCGTTTGTTGATATGTCTCGTTGATGATAACGCGTTTTCCCCCGCTTATAGTGTTCTGCGCGGGATAGTTTCTTATGTATGGTGGTTGATAAACGGAAGTTTTTGCGTAAATTTGCTTCCGATAGCTGCGGATGGCCCATATGGCGCATCCGGCGGCTTCCAGGGCAGCGGTCGCGCCCTGTTTCCCCTCTCATTATTCCGAGCAATGAAAAAGTATAATTTTGATGAAGTGATTGACCGCCATGGGAGCGGCTGTACGAAACTTGAGGATCTGCGGGTACTTTTCGGTAAGGAGGACCTTACACCGCTATGGATCGCCGATATGGACTTCTGTGTTTGCCCCGAGATAACCGAGGCGCTGCAGAAACGCATCTCGCATCCTATCTACGGATATTCGCGCCCGAAAGAGACATACTGGAGTTCGATCATCGACTGGCTCCACAGGCGCCATGCTTTCGATGTGCGCCGCGAGGAGCTTACATATGTGCCGGGAGTGGTGAAGGGGATCGCTTTCGCCATAAATTTCTTCACATGCAAGGGTGACAAGGTGGTGATACAGCCACCGGTTTACCACCCTTTCCGTATCGTGATCGAGGGCAACGGCCGCGTTGTGGTGCCTAATCCGCTCGTACCTACCCCCGACGGCAGCTACGAGATGAATCTCGGGCAACTTGAGGAGATCTTCGCCACAGAGCATCCGCGCATGATGGTGCTCTGCAACCCTCACAATCCGATCGGGCTGCAGTGGAGCCGCGAGGTGCTTGCTGAAGTGGGACGCCTCGCCCGTAAATACGGCGTGCTGGTGATTTCCGACGAGATACATGGCGACCTCATGCTCGGAGGACGCACCCATTATCCTTTTGCCGCATGCGGCGAGGACGCCGAGGCGGTGGCCATCACTTTCGGCGCCCCGAGCAAGACTTTCAATATCCCCGGTCTGGTAAGCTCGTGGTGTGTGGTTAAGAATCCCGAGATACGCGATCCGTTCTTCCACTGGCTCGACGTGAACGAATTTAACGCCACCACATTCGTCTCCACCATCGGGGCGGAGACAGCATACACCCACGGCGAGCCTTGGCTTGAGGAGGTGGTGGAATACATCGAAGGCAATCTCGACGCCATGCAGGAGTACATTGACACCCGCCTGCCGGGCATACGCATGGTGCGTCCGCAGGCCTCTTTCCTGGTATGGATGGATTTCCGCGGTCTCGGCATGGGGCACGACGAACTGGTGGACCTGGTGGTAAACCACGCCGGCCTGGCTCTGAACGACGGGGAGATGTTCGGTCAGCAGGGACACGGTTTCATGCGCGTCAACGTAGCCACACCGCGCTGCGAGCTTTTCGAGGCACTCGGAAAACTTGAGAAGGCGCTGAAGGAATGCCGCGTCGGAGCACCTGTCTGAATGTCACCTGATAAAATTAAAAAAAGATACTGTTAAACACCCTCGAAGATGAAATATGCGATTTTGCCTCCTGGCGAACTGATTGAAGACGGAGTGGTGACACTCCCCCTGTCCAAGAGCATCTCCACCCGCATGCTGGTGCTTGACGCTCTTGCGGGAATTTACCATGACGTTCCCGACGGGGCAGTGGCCGACTGCGATGACACGCGGGTTATCATTTCCGCCATATCCGAAGCACGTAAGGCCGAGGCTTCCGGCGCCCGTGTGGTTCTTGACATGAAGTCGTCAGGCGCCGCCCTCCGCTTCCTTACGGCCTATTTTGCCATACAGCCCGGAGCTGAGGTTGAGCTTACAGGTGATGAGCGCCTCTGCGCGCGTCCGATGGAGCCTCTGGTCACAGCTTTGCGGCAGTGCGGGGCACAGATCGAGTATCTTGCCGGGGAGGGATATGCGCCGCTTCTGGTGAAAGGCCGCAGTCTCCCGGGTGGAGAGATAACGATTGACTCCACCGTCTCTTCGCAGTTCATTTCGGCACTGCTTATGGTGGCTCCTTATATGGAGAAGGGGCTTACATTGCGTCTGGAGGGTGAGCCGGTGTCATTGCCATACATACTGATGACACTCGCCATGATGCGTCAGCGTGGTGTAGAAGTGGAGCGCGAGCCGTTGCGGATAGATGTGCCGCATGGCTCATACACACACTTTGATCAGCCTGCCGAGGGCGATTGGTCCGCTGCCGCTTTCTGGTTCGAGGTCTCGGCACTTTCCGCCGGATGGATCACACTTACCAATCTTCCCGAAGACAGCATACAGGGTGACAGGGCGGCCGCGAAATTCTTCGACTGTCTCGGGGTCACACTCTCTGCCGAGGAAGTGGAGACCGGCGTGCAGCTTTGCCCCTCACCGGAGGTATATGGCCGTCTGGATCTTGACCTCACCGACAATCCCGACCTGGCTCCCGCTCTCGCCGTCACATGTTGCCTCATCGGGGTTCCTTTCAAGTTTGTCGGCCTCGCCACACTGGCTACCAAAGAGTGCGACCGCCTCGCGGCCATATGCGAGGAGATGGACAAGATAGGGCGTGTGGTGGAAAAAGTGCGTGATTTCGGTCTGGAATGGGAGGGGAAGACACATCCCGTGAGGGAGGTCCCCGTTTTCAGCGCCCACGGCGACCACCGCATGGCCATGGCTCTCGCGCCTGTTTCCGTATATCTGCCGGGCATCACCATCGACGGCGCCGAGTGTGTGAGCAAGTCGTATCCGGGATATTGGGACGATCTCCGCTCCATAGGTTTCCGTGTTGTGGATATCACCGCGGCCGCCACGTCTCAGGAAAAGGAGGGACAGGCATGAAAGGCGCTCTGATTATTCTTCTTGCGCTTGTGGTCACCGGCGTGGTGCTCTACCTGTTCCATCGCCGCGATGTGCGCAGGGGCACCGACCAGGCTCCCACTATGGGACCTATGCCCGACAGGGTGCAGGATGAGGATGGCGATGACAGCGCATGCTGCGGCATGCATGTCACCTGCGAGAAAGACTCGCTCCTGGCTGCTGTCAGCGACAAGATAGAATATTTTGACGATGAGGATCTTGACAAGTTCGCCGGACGTGCGCCCGACAGCTACGAGGACGACGAGATCGAGGAATTCCGCGACGTGCTGCTCACACTTATTCCCACCGACATTGCTCCCTGGGCGCGCAGCATCCAGCTCAGAGGGATAGAGCTCCCCTCGGAGGTGCGCGACGAACTGCTGATGATAGTGGCCGAGGCACGCCGCGAGGCCACGGGGCATACCGCTACAAAATGACTGAACTGATAGGATACAGCTTTTTTACCAATGCGCTCGCAGGGGTGCTTATAATCGCCGTCGCCACGGCCATGGTCGGAACCTACGTCATGGCGCGCCGTCTCGCCGCCATAACCGGCGGCATCACACATGCCTGTTTCGGTGGACTCGGCCTGGGGTATTACCTCGGGGTAAGTCCCATCGCCATGGCGGGAGTTTTCGCCATAGGCTCCTCGCTGATAGTGGAATGGATGTCGGCACGCTACCGTGTGCGCGAGGATTCCGCCATTGCCGTCGTGTGGTCTGTGGGGATGGCCCTGGGTGTGCTCTTCGTGTTTCTCACACCGGGATTCGTGCCCGAGCTGAATTCGTTCCTTTTCGGCAACATACTCAACATCTCTTCCCTGGACCTCTGGATTTTCGCCATATACACTCTCTTGCTGGGAGGGTTCTTCGCATGGAAGTTCCGCGAGATAGTGGCGTGTGCGTTCGACCGCGATTTCGCGCGTGTGGCGGGTCTGCCGGTGCGTTTCATCACGCTGACAATGACCGTGATGGTGGCTCTCTGTGTGGTGCTCGCCATACGTCTGGTAGGCATAATGATGCTCATGGCGGTGATATCGCTCCCGCAGATGGCCGCAGAGGTGTTCTGCCGGCGTTTCGGCTCCATAATGTGGCTTTCCGCCCTGATTTCTGTGGCTGCGGGCGCCGGGGGACTGATAATGTCCACCTACATAGATGTGCCATGTTCCGCCCTGATAGTGCTTCTGCTCGGGACGGTGTATGTGTGCTCGCGTGTCGGGAAAAACCTCGCCGCGTCATTTAAAGGGAAGTGCAGGAGATGACGTGGTTCGGCGGTCAGATAAAAAAGTGGAGCCGCAGGAGATTGCTGTTCTCGGCAGCCGCGCTTCTGGTTTTTCTGGGGGGAGCCGGATGGTGGACATACAACCGCTTCTTTTCCGAGCGGGCCAACCCGTCGATGGAGGAGTATCCGGTGCGCGGCATAGATATCTCGGCTCATAACGGCGATGTGGACTACAGCCGCCTGCGCGAAGGTGGCGTGCGGTTCGCCTACATCAAGGCCACCGAGGGCGCCGATTTCTGCGACCGCCGCTTCATACAGAACGCCACCGGCCTGCGCCGTGCGGGGATACCTACCGGGGCATATCATTTTTTCCGGTTCAACCGCGACGGTGAAATGCAGGCCTGGAATTTTCTCAACGCCCTGAGAGGGCGCGATTTCCTCCTTCCGCCGGCCGTGGATGTGGAGGAATGGGGCAATGCCGACGGCGTGCACATAGCCCGCATACGGCGTGAGCTGCGCCGCATGCTCGATCTTCTGCGCCGGGAGGGTTATGAGCCTATCCTTTATTCCAATAAAAACGGCTATCAGCGTTATCTGCGCAGCCATTTCAGTGATTTCCCCCTCTGGATATGTTCCTTCACCGACCCTCCCCTCGGGGGTGGCGAGCCGTGGGTGATATGGCAGTACAGCCACCGCGGTTCCATACCGGGTATCTCTGGATCGGTAGACTGCAACACGATCTATCCCACTCATCCTCTGGCCGCGGTAGTTACCGGGGCCGCCATCCCTGCAGATACTGTTAATGTCCGAACAGGCAACGTTTTAGTGCAATAAATCCGCTGCAATTCCGTTATTCATTCAGCAGACCGCCGCTATCGCAGCCGCCGGTCCGCGAGGTAATCTATGTAAAAACGACATGACTAAAAGATACTCAAATATTTATGCAGTCGTGGCGCTCCTGCTGGCTTTCATCCTCTCGCCGGCGGTGGCCTGCGCGTTCAAACTTGACACCTATGCGGCCTCTTCCCGTCTCTCTTCCGGGAAATGGGTGCGTGTGTCTGTCGCCGCCACCGGCATGCACTGCATATCGGAAAGCATGTTGCGCTCGTGGGGCTTCTCCGATCCCTCGAAAGTGAGGGTCTACGGATACGGCGCGAAAAGGCTTCCCGACCAGCTTACCACGGCCTATATCGACGATCTGCCCCAGACCGCATCGGAGTATGTGCAGGGGAAAGGTGTGTTTTTCTATGCGCTCGGGCCGGTGGCGTGGACAAATGTTTCCGGAAACCTCTACCGTCCGTCGCAGAACCCATATACCTCCGTGGGCTACTATTACCTCACTGACGACGGCGCCCCTGACGACGCGGAGCGTCTAGTGCCCCCTCACCGGGCTTTTACACAGGTCTCTGACGAAAGCTCGAATCTCAGGGTCAACACTTTCTATGACAGGCTTTTCCATGAAAAAGACCTTGAATCGCCCGGCGAGGCCGGTTTTTTCATGGTAGGTGAGGATTTCAGATACCAGACCAAGCAGACGTTCGACTTCACGCTTACCGATCTGGCCGAGCCTCTGAAAGAACTGCAGGACGACGGATCAGCCAAGGAGATCCCTACCGTGAATATAGAATTCTCATTCGTGGCACTTACCATATCGGGAGCCAGCCAGCTCACATACACGGCAAACGGCACGACGCTTACCGAGGCTGCAGTCGACAGAATCGAAGGTGTGAGCGGTGACAGCCACTATACGCACGGGCGCCAGAGCCTCAGCCGCAAGGATTATATGGCCCGTTCCGAGAAGCTGTCCCTCGGAGTGAACTACCGTTCATCAGGCACAGTGTCCCGCTCCAATCTCAATTACATAGCCATCGCATATCTGCGCAAATTGCAGCTTCCGGCATCGCGCAACCTTGACATCTACCTCTCTTCGCGCTCCGACGCGCGCCTTGCCAACGCCGGTGCCGATACCAGGGTATGGGACGTGAGCGATCCCACCGACATACGCGCCATGGAGACAAAGATGATAAACGACAGTCTCCAGTGGGGCGCTACCTCCACACGGCGTACATATGCGGCATGGGAGCCGGCGGGGAAATTCCCCTCGCCGGTATTTGTGGAGCAGGTGCGCAACCAGAACCTGCACGCCCTCCCTGTGCACGACATGGTGATATTTACCCCCGGCGAATGGAAATCGGAAGCCGAGAGGCTTGCGGCCTACCACCGTGACGATAAGGAGGATCCGCTGCAGGTGCTTGTGCTTACCCCTCAGGAGGTCTACAATGAGTTCTCTTCAGGTGTGCCCGACGCGCAGTCCTTCCGCAAATGCATGAAGATGTTCTATGACCGCTGTAACTCATCGGAAGCTGTGGAAGGGGAGGGCAGACTGCGCTATGCGCTGTTTATGAGCCGTCCTACCTACGACTACCGCAGGGTTAGCCCGAAAGTGGCCAATCTCAAATATCCGATGCTACCTACCTGGTTTACTGACAATGGGCTGAGCGACAACGATTCATATATGACAGACGATATGATGGCTTTTCTGGAGGACAATTCCGGAGCCAATCTGGGGCGCGACCGCCTGTGTGTCGCCGTAGGGCGCCTTCCGGTAACGTCTGTCGCCAATGCGAAGGCTGCTGTCGACAAGATCATCGCATACAAGGAGCGCTCTCCCAAAGGTCTGTGGCAGAATAATATAGTCATGCTCGCCGATGACCGCAACAGTGGCATACACATGATACAGGCTGACAGCATGTGGGTGCGCATGAACCAGGAGACCCGGCTTACACCGGGTGCCGGAGCCATCTACAAGAAGGTGTATATCGACGAATATGAGCAGGTCTCAGGCACATATCCCGAGGCGAGAACCCAGCTGTACCGCAATCTTGACGAGGGTGCCATGCTCTGGGCATATATCGGTCATGCAAACCCCTCCTCGCTCACTGCGGAAGGGATTGTGACCTATACCGACCTCAACAACTTCTATCTGCGCCACTGGCCTCTGGTATATGCGGCCACATGCGACTTCATGCGTTGGGATTCCACCGATATTTCCGGCGCCGAGATCCTGTTCAGCAATCCGAGCGGAGGCGTGGTGTCGGCAATAAGCGCCACCAGGCCGGTGTATATTGCAGACAACGGCTATCTTACCAAATCGCTCGGCATACAATTCTTCAAACGTGACGAAAACGGCCGCGTACGCACTGTGGGAGAGATATACCAGGCGATGAAAAACGAAATCTGGCTTGCCACTACCTCTCTTTCCAGATACGACACAAACAAGCTGCGTTATGTGCTTCTCGGTGACCCGGCCATGAGGCTTGTGTATCCGTCGAACATCGTAAGGCTCAACGAGGTGGCAGGAAAGCCGGTGGTGCCCGTCGATGGCGACGAGGAGCCTGTGCAGCTTATGGCCAGGCAGACGGCCGTGTTGCGTGGCAACGTCACGGACCCGTCGGGAAATGTCCTTACGGATTTCGACGGCACACTCACCGTGACACTTTACGACGCCGATTATTCCGTGACCACCCACGGTTACGGGATAGAGGATGATCCCGGTATTGAATATACCACCGACAAGATGGGGGGACGTCTGTATGTAGGCTCCGCTAATGTCACAGGCGGCGCATTCGAGATGACGGTTTCCATGCCCGCCGAGGTGGCCGATAATTACCGCGAAGCCACATTCAACATGTATGCCCAGGCCAAAGACGGCCGCGAGGCCAACGGTGTATGCCGCGACCTGTATGTCTATGGCATCGATGCCGACGCCATACCCGATGAAACGGCTCCTGTAATCGAGAGCATGTACCTGAACCATCCGTCGTTCCGCGACGGCCAGACCGTGAACTCCGCTCCCATGCTCATTGCCACCGTGACCGACGACCGTGCCCTGAACCTCTCCACCGCAGGTGTAGGCCATAATATGGCATTGTATCTTGACGGCGGCGACAGAAGCTATACCGATATTTCCGACTTCTTCGTCCCATTTGCCGACGGCACTCCGGGAGGCACCATCAACTACCCGCTGTCAAACCTGGCACCCGGATATCACTCCCTCAGGTTGCGTGTGTGGGACACCGGGCCTAACTCCGCCGAGGCTACAGTCAATTTCAGCGTGCAACAGGAGGTACCTCCGGTAATATACGACGTATATACCGACTGTAACCCGGCTTCTGAAAGAGCGAATTTCTATATATCGCATGACCGTCCTGATCTCACTATGACTGTGACGGTGGAGGTGTTCGACCTGACGGGACGCCCGATCTGGCAGAAGACACAGACCGCACGCAGCGACATGTTCACCACTATGCCTATCACATGGGATCTGCTCGACTCCGGCGGCCGCCGCGTGCAGAGGGGCATATACCTTTACAGAGCCACGGTTTCCGACAGCGACAGCGGGGAAAAGACCGCTACCGCGTCGCGACGGCTGGCTGTTACCGCCCAATAAACCGTGTCGGTTCGGATATTTTGCGAAAACTTTGTAACTTTGCAGAATAATCCCGTTTCCGGACACCCGCGACTGATTTTCACGGGCTCGTCCGGCGACGCGCATACGTTGAACAATGGACAATTCTCGCCACGACATAATTCCCGAGCCGGCACTGAGGCGCATGCCCTGGTATCTGGCCTATGTAAGCCTTTTGCGGGAGCGGAAGGTTGAGTTCGTGTCCTCTACACAGATCTCAAGGGAACTCAAGGTGGATGCCTCGCAGATTGCGAAAGACCTGTCTTTTCTCGATATAAGGGGGAAGACACGCATCGGTTATGAGGTGGCGCTTCTCGAGCACAAACTCGAGGAATTCCTCGGGTTCCGCAGGGAACACCGCGCGGTCATAGTGGGGGTCGGCTCGCTCGGCGGAGCGCTCATGCAGGATTCCGGTCTCGGACGGTATGGTCTGGAGATTGTAGCCGGTTTCGATGTAAACCCCGCAGTGGCCGGTACCCTCAGGCACGGATTGCCCGTGTATAACATCAGCGAACTCAAGGAGCGCTGCCAGATGCTTCATGCCGGCATCGGCATAGTCACAGTGCCGGTAGAGCATGCACAGGCTACGGCAGACCGCCTTATAGAGGCCGGTGTGAAAGCCATATGGAATTTCACCCCTTACCGCATCTGTGTGCCCGACGGGATCGTGATTTCCAATACCTCCATATACGCCCATCTCGCTGTGATGTACAACCGGATGCATTCGTAAGCGTGGCGCCCATATACGGAAACTTGCACATAGACAGCAATGAAAATCATAGCGGTAGAAAGAGTTTATAACGAGTGGCCCGAGGCGGCGCGTCAGGCGCTGGCATCGGATGCATTCCCCGCCCCCGCATGTCTCAAAGCCACACTTATGACAGATTCCGCCGTGGTGCGGCCGGGCACACCGCTGTTCCTCCCTGATTTCGCCGTGGACTGGAGGCTCGAGATTGTACCTGTGGCTGTGATAAGCCGCCTCGGGAAATGGATAGAGCCCCGTTTCGCGCATCGATATTATACGGAAGTCTCGCTTGCGGCGAGGCTCGTTCCGCCGCAGGGAGCGCCCTGCGGCGCGTTTGAAGCAAACTTTGACGGAGCCATAGCTCCGGGACATGCCGTTGCCGCACCTTCCGACGGCGCTTTCACGATATGCCTTGACGAAAAAGAGGAAATCTCGCTGTCGGCCGAAATGCTTCACATGGATGATACGGTGGCTCTCGCGAGCCGCTTCATGATGCTGAAAACCGGCGATATTATTGCCCCTTGCCGTACGCCGCTGTATGTGACGCCTGTGCCCGGAACCCGTGTTTCGGCCACGCTCAACGGCGTATCGGTTATAGACTTGAAAATAAGATGAACAACACCCGCAGGAAAAACATACGCGAGTTTCTGAAATTTGCGGCTGTATCGCTGTCGATGGCCGCTGTGTCAATTGATGCCGCTTCTTTCCCTTCCGGTTATTATGCCGGCGATTCACGCCTGAAAGAGGGGCGTTGGGTGAGGATCAAGGTAAGGAATACCGGCATGCATCAGATCACCGAAAGCGAGCTGAGGGAAATGGGTTTTCAGGATCCCTCCAAAGTGGCTGTTTTCGGTTTCCCTGCCGTGGCGCTTTCCGATTATAAACTCACTGATCGCACTCCCGACGACCTCCCTCCTGTGCCGGCTGTAATGCATGGCGGCAAACTCATATTCTATGGCGAGGCTGACACACGCGACGATCTGTACCAGGCAGGCTCCGCGGATGCGGGGATCAACTATCCGGTGAAGGTGACACGCAATTTCTATGCCGATTTCGGCACATATTTCCTTACCGACGCATATGCCGGGACTGCCCCGCGTGAAATCCCGGCCGCGGGGAATGCAGAGGCAGGTCTTCCGGTGGTGACCGGCGGATACGGCATGGTGCGCGTGGAAGAGGAGACAAGCAACAAGGGAGAGATCGGCCCCTTCTTTTTCGGACGCAGTTTCGTGGAGGAGCGTCGACAGGAATATACATTCGCTATGCCCGGATTCCGCGATGGCACCGGCATATTCGTGCGTATGGCCGCCCCCCTTCAGTTAAGCCTGGCCGGAAATCTCTCCATCATCTCCCCCTCCGGGGCGACAAGCCAGCTGAATGTGCCTACGTCAAGCATTTCATCGTATGTCTACAACGGCATGGAGTGGACCGGTATGGATTATCCGCAGGTATCTCCCGACGGCAATTACCGCATGGTCTTCGATGCGTCCACAATCCCGTATATCAACTTCGGGGCGCTCGATTATTTCACCGTTACCTATGAGCGCGACAACATTTTCCGCGGCGGACAGCAGCGTATGGTCTACACCCGCCTGCAGGAGGGGAGCCGCATACAGATACCCACTTCGGTGTCGCGGATGATGGTCTGGAATGTGTCGGATCCTTTCGACATCTGCCGTTTTGAACTCGCTGACGCTCCCGAGGGGGCGCAATCAGGCGGAGAAAAATATATCAGGGAGATCTCCTCCCCGCAGGCATATTCGGCACTCTCCGGCAAACCGGCTTCCATAATAGCTTTCGATCCCGAGAGCGAACTGTATCATGTGGAATTCGACTGCGATATCACTTGCCAGAACCTGCATGCCGCGCCTGTGCCGGAAATGGTGATCATTTCCTCACGCCGCATGCTCGGCGAGTCGGAGCGCCTCGCCCAGGCCCACAGGGATATCGACGGCATGGATGTGGCCGTGGTATGCCAGGACGATGTGTACAACGAGTTCTCATCGGGCACCCCGCATGTGATGGGACTGCGCCGCTTCGTGAAGATGCTCTATGACCGCGAACCGGGCAAACTGCGCTCCGTGCTCCTTTTCGGGGCTGCGAGCTACGACTGCCGCGACATACCGAACGGCGGCAGGCAGGTGTTCCGCGACACGCATATCCCCATCATACAGCAGGAGGATTTCAGGCTCAGCGGGCATCGCTCGAAAAGCTATATCTCCGATTCGTTTGTGGGCATGATGGAGGAGGACAACGCCAATGATCCGTTCAACATCTACCGGCGCCACATGGATGTGAATGTGGCGCGTATACCTACCGACAACCTGGGGGATGCAGCCGCAGTGGTGGACAAGACGATACGCTATATGTCCGCTCCTCCGCATGTGCGGTCTGTGAATTCCGCCCTGCTGATGTGCGACAAGGGCGACGCTATCGGCCACATGAGCGATGCTGAAATGCTTGACTCCGTGATTGCCGGCGCCGCTCCTTCCACTGTGGTATATAAGGGCTACAACACCTTGTTCCCGAAGCAGAACGGCCATGCCGACGAACTCCACCGCTATATCTCGAACATGCTTTCAAAAGGTGTGGGATACTGGGCATACAGCGGCCATGCCACACCATACTCTTTCGGTGCGGAGCCTATCTGGGACATAAGCCTGATACAGCAGACCGACTACGACATACCCCCCTTTACCGTTTTCGCCACCTGCCGCGCACTGTATTTCGACCATCCGGGAGGCGACATCGGCGAGGCCGCCCTGTACAAACCCAAGGGCGGATCGATAGCAGTCATAGGAGCGCTGAGGGAGGTATATAAGGAGAAAAACCTGGAAATGAACCTCCAGGCGGGAAAATACTTTTTCACAGCTTCCGAGGGGACAACAGCCGGCGATGTGTTCCGCCTGGCGCGGCGCAGCTCGGTCAGCACACCGCAGTCGCTCAACAACGATCTGATCATCAACACGCTCTCGTACAATCTTATCGGCGATCCTGAAGTGAAGATCCACCGCCCGCAGCTCACAGTGAATATAACCGCAGTGAACGGCAGGGAATTCGATTATGCGCTTCCCATGACACTCCCGTCGGCTTCTGAAATGGTTATAGACGGTTTCGTGGCCGGTGCCGACGGCAATATAGCTTCAGATTTTACAGGCAATGTGACATTAAGCCTTTTCGACGGCAGCAGAAACGCAAAGGTCGTGAATGTAGGTAATGCCGTTATTGAACAGAACTGGCTCGGATATGAGGTGCCGATGGCCGACGAGATCATCTTCGAGACCGTGGCACGGGTCGAGAAAGGGCGTTTCAGGCTGTCGGCGGTGATGCCGGCTCCGCAGCGTCCGGGATCACCTAACCGCATAGTCTTTGCCGTAGCGAGTGACGACAATGCCATGCGCGGCGCCACTTCGCTGAATAATATCACTGTGGAGCCGTCTGGCGTACAGCCTGAGATAACTGACGAAACGTTGCCTGAGATCACACGCATGTACATCGACGACGCGACATTTGCCGACGGCGATCTGGTGGGCGGTGACTTTATGTTCCATGCCGAGGTCGGCCCGAATCCATATGTGGTGGCCGGGCACAGCGCGCTGCTCGGGCAGTCTGTGACGCTCATGCTTGACGGATCGCGCAGTTTCACCGATGCGCCGCTTGCGTTCGTGGCGCAGGCGGGAGGGGGCGGCACACTCGATCTGCTGCTGACTGAGATTGCCGACGGGCCGCATACGCTCACTTTAAAGGTGAGAAACTATGCCGGACAGACTGTCGAGCGCACCATAAACTTTACCGTGGTCAATATGGTTCAGAAGGCGTCGCTTTCCGTAGAGGAGTATCCCGCCTCTGAGGTGGCCACAATAAACCTGGATTGCAATCTCAGGGATAAGCCGGTAGCGCGCCTGATTGTCAAGGATGCCGCCGGAAAAGTGGTATTTACCGATACCGGCGTCACTTTCCCTTACCGTTGGGATCTGCGTACAGGCACAGGAAAACAGGCTTCCGACGGCCTCTATACAGTAGAGGCTTATTTCAACAGTGGTCTGCGTTACGGTGCCGCTACTCCGGCGAGTGTGGTTGTGCGCCGTTAGCGATGCTGTCAAGTGCACGCATCACATTGGCGGGAGCACGTTTTGCCTCAAGTTCCTTTTTCATGAAATCCATATAGGGCGCCACGTGCGCGAAGAATTTACGGTAACCTTCGCAGAGGTAGTTCAGCCCCGGTTCACCGTCGGCTGTAGTGGCGAACCTGTTTTTTGGGCATTCGCCGTGGCAGGCGAACTGCCATCTGCATTCGCGGCACTGGCGCGGAAGGGTAGCGCTTTTGGCCGCTCCGAATTTCAGCTGTCTCTCGCTTCCCATCATCGAGATCACGGTGTCGCTGTGGATGTTTCCGAGCCTGTATTGGGGAAACACGAAGTGGTCGCATGAATATACGTCGCCGTTGTGCTCCATCACGGCGGCATGCCCGCAATTGGTATCGAGCGCGCACAGGCCGGGGCTGAAGCCGGCCCAGTTGGCAAGGGTGGAGTCGAAAATCTGCACGAATACTTGCCCCACATCCTCTTTTATCCATTCGTCGAACAGGGCGCAAAGGAAGTCGCCCCACTGCGCCGGGGTGACCGACATCTCGGTGAGCGTGCCGCAACTGTCGAGCGGCGTCGCCAGATGGCCGTCCGGTTTCACACGCTCCACGATGGGGGTGAACTGCAGGTAACGGCATCCTATCTCTTTGAAGAAACGGTAAAATTCAAGCGGATGGTCGGCGTTGTAGTCGTTGACCACAGCCATCGCGTTCCATTCCACATTGTATTGCTGCAGCAGGCGTATACCCTTCATCACACTCAGAAATGTGGGTTTGCCCATAGGATTGCGGCGGTATTCGTCATGGAATTCCTGCGGGCCGTCGATGGATATGCCCACAAGCCAGTTGTTGTCATGCAGGAAACGGCACCATTCGGGAGTGAGCAGCGTGCCGTTGGTCTGCAGGGCGTTGCATATGTCGTGCCCTGCGGCATACTGTTTCTGCAGCTCCATGGCGCGGCGGAAGAATGACAGCGGGCGGATGGTGGCCTCCCCTCCGTGCCATACGAATTCCACCTGTTTCGTGGTCTGTGCCTCGATGTAGGTGCGTATATACCTCTCGAGGGTGGCTTCGGTCATTACCGGGCGCTGTTTAGGCTCGAAAAGGTCTTTCTTCTCGAGATAGTAGCAGTATTTGCATGCCAGGTTGCATGCGGGCCCTGCCGGTTTGGCCATTATGTAGAGCGGTGCGGAGAAAGGGGAGTATACGGGTGAGGAATTCTCTTCTGACATATTGCGTGTGGTGTGGTTGTCGGGATTATTTGAGGGGTACCTCCTCTACAAACGGCCGGTAGAATCCGTCGGTCTCGCGGGCGAATACCTGTTTCATACGGGCAAGGAGGGTCGTGTCTGTCTCGGCGAGGTTGCGTGTCTGCGCCGGATCGTTCTTCAGGTCGAACAATCCCTCGGTACCGAGGTTTCCGAGTTCGTTGCCTGTCTGATTTGTCTCCGGGCCGGTATATGGGGGAAGGTATGCGTAGTCGGCCATGCGCAGTCCGAGTTTACCCTGGTTCTCAATCACAAGCTCCTCGCGTCCGTTGGGATCGCGTCCGAGCATGGTGTTGAGCAGAGGGCGGCTGTCGAGCGTGTCGGATACCTCGCCGCCGACGAGGTCGGCAAGCGATGCCATGATATCCATCTGGCAGAAGAGGGCGTCGCTCACCACATGCTCTATATGGCCTTTCCAGTATATGCAGAGTGGCACATGTGTGCCGCCGTCGAACAGGCTGTATTTGCCCCCTCTCAGACCGCCGGCAGGCTTGTGGCCGCATGCCTCGGCAAGTTCGCGTGCCTGGTCGCGGTATCCGTCGTTGAGCACCGGGCCGTTGTCGCTTGTGAAAATTATCATGGTGTTGTCGAGCAGGTCAAGCCGGCGGAGTTCCTTCATAAGCTCACCCACGCACCAGTCTGCCTCGGCGATGGCATCGCCACGGGGTCCCATTCCGGTGCTTCCCGCAAACCTCTGGTGAGGGGCGCGGGGCACATGAGGCTCGTGCAGTCCGTAGTACAGGAAGAAAGGCCGTTCGCGGTTCTCCTGAAGGAATCCTTTCACCTTGTCCACAAAATAGTCTGCCATATCCTCGTCGACCCAGCGGGCTTTTGTGCCCCCTTTCATGTAGCCGATGCGCGGTATGCCGTTTACTATGGAGTTCTGGTGGCCGTGCGCCCACTGCATCCTGAGCATTTCGGGATTTTCAAGGGCTGTAGGTTCCCCGTCGAAGTTTTTCTCGTAGTCCACATATATGGGGTCGTCAGCCTCAAGACCCACCACACCTCCGTTTTCCACGAAAACCGTGGGTACGCGGTCGTTGGTGGCTGCGATGATGCAGGAGTAGTCGAAGCCTATCTCACGGGCTCCCGGGCGTATGGTGTCGTTCCAGTTTACCGTGCCGTTCCCCATACCGAGGTGCCATTTGCCTATGGCGCCTGTGGTATAGCCGGCCTTCCTCATCATCTTCGGTAGTGTCTCCTGGGTTGTCGACACTACCAGAGGCGCGTCGCCGGGAAGGATCTTTATGTCGTCGCGCCATGGATACATCCCCGTCAGGAGGGCGTAGCGGCTCGGGGTGGAAGTGGAGGAGGAGGCATATCCGTTGTTGAAGCACACACCTCCGCGTGCCAGGCTGTCTATGTTGGGGGTAGAGATGGTCTTGGATCCGTAAAAACTCACGTCGCCGAATCCGAGATCATCGGCCAGAATGACTATGATGTTCGGTGTCTCGCTTTTCTCGGCACGTTTGTGCTCTGTGCGGCATGAGGTCGAGGCGGCCAGAAGTGCCGCGCCTGCTGTAAACGTTATTTTTCTCATGGTTGTGATAATGCGTCGGTTTCTATCTGCAAAAATACAAAATTTCCGGTTTTATCGGACAATAATAGTTGTTTTCCGGTTTATCGGACGGCGGCGATAAGACAGGCATGACCCGCGTCGGGCGAACGGGATGGTTACCGGGCGCGCGATGCGGGTCAGTTTTATGCGGGTATCGCAGCTGTCGTGTTACTCGGGCTGGTTGGCGTCGAAATGGGCTTTGATGTCAAGTCCGGTCTCGGGATCGTTGGTGGTCACGAAGTCCACTCCCTGACGCATCATCTCGATTATGTCGGATGCATTGTTTACTGTCCAGACATTCACGATCATGCCGAGGTCATGCGCCTCCCGGATCCATCGCAGATTGTTGCGGAGAAGGCCGATCTCATAGTCGAAACCGTGGTATCCCTGGTTGTGGAGTGCCTGAGGGGTGAGTGCGCTGTTGGCGTTGGCGCAGATGAATGCCACCTCTGCCTCGGGTTCGAGAGCTATGATTTTCTTGCATGCGTCCTGGCTGAAAGAGATGTATTTGATCTTTTCGTCACCTTTCATTCCGGCCTCCTCCACGGCTTTCACTGTGGCTTCGGCGGCACGGTCGTCAAGGGTCTTTGTGCCGTGGTCCTTCACTTCGATTACAAGGCGTGTTGCGTTGTCTGTGGCGCTTTTTACCATGTCGAGGAAGTCCTGCAGCTGCGGCATCTTCTCGCCGTTGCCGAGGGTGAGATCCTTGCACTGGTCGTAGGTGGATTCACAGATGGTGACGCCGTTGAAAGTGCGGTCGTGGTTTATCATCAGATGGTCGTCGGTGGTGATCCACACGTCTGTCTCTGAGCCGTAGGCATTGATGTCCATGGCTGCCTGGAGCGACGCACGCGAGTTCTGCACGGCGCCTTCTGCTGTCCAGTGGCCGCGGTGGGCTATGATTTCAGCGCCTTTGGGCATTGATTCCACTACGGTGAGGGTGGCGTTGCCGAGGGTCTGTTGTTGCTCGCCGCGATGCAGTACGAAGCGGTAGGTGCCTGTGGAGAATTCCTCGGGGAGTGTCAGTACAAGACCTTTTTCGGTAACGGTGGCCGACACTTCCACAGGCGCGTTGGCCGATGTGGTCATTTCCAGACGGTCGGTGCTCTCGAATCCGTTGCCGAAGATGGTGTAGGTCTTGCCGGGGATCACGGGGAAGCTGTAGAGGCGCACGTTTGTGGCGAGTTCGGGTTCTTTGTACTCAATTTTGCTTTTTACGGCTTTCCAGAGATTGGCGGCATCATCGGCCGTGAGTGCCTTGTCGTAGATGCGTGCCATGGCCACATCTCCGTGCCACGACTGTTCTCCCACTGTTTTGCCGTCGCGTGTCCCGGGGTCACATCCTATGCCGAACCAGTGGAGGGTGGCTGGATCGGGATGACGGTAATTGCCCGGGGCGTTCCCCTCACCTTTCAGCACGCCGTTTACGTATATGCGCGCCTTCTGTGCCTCCTTGTCGTAGACCGCCACAACGTGGTAGAACACGTTTTTCTGCGGTACCACGCCGCTGTTGGCCCAGCGCCATGAGCTGCCCCCCGTCTCGGTGACATTGGGGAGGAATGTGATGGCGTTGGCGGTGCGTCCGTCGTTCTTGTTGCAGATCATCAGGCCTGTGCCGCCGGCACCGTGCGAGGAGAAGAATTTTGCCTCGGTGTTGGGCACGTCCATATCCGCCATGAATATGGCTTCGAGGGTGTGACCGTCCTCAAGGGCTTTCTTGAAGGTGTCGTTGTCTTTGTAATCCACGCGGTAGTAGCCTGTGGCAAGCCCGGCGTAATCGTTGTTGAAATGTGCCACATAACCGCCGAATGCGGGGCTGTAATAGGTATAGAGCCTGTCGGAGGGAACGGTTGTCACATCGTTTGCCATCGCGGATATGTCGGTGGCTGTGCCGTCGGCGTTGAACACTATGTCAAGCACGTCGGCTTTGGGAAGCACCGTTTCTTCCGGATCTTTCTCGTCGGCCAGAAGGTTGTCGTAAAGTGCTTTTGCGTCGTAGGCGGTGAGGGCGCTGTCGTAGATGCGCGCGAGCACCACATCGCCGTGCCATGCCTGTTCACCCTTGTCGCCACCGGGGTCACACCCTATGCCGAACCACTGGCTGTTGGCGGCGGCATGGCGGAAGTTGCCTTTGGCTGCGGCGCAGCTTTTCAGCTCGCCGTCCACATATATGCTCGCTGTCTCTGTTTCCTTGTCGTAGACGGCCACGATATGGTAGTATTGCTGCGGCACAGGCTGCACATTACTGTTGGCCCACCGCCATGTGCTTGCATCGCTTTCAGACACGTTGGGGAGGAAAGTGAACGAATTGAATTTGCGCCCGTCGTTCTTGTTGCAGATCATCAGGCCGGTGCCTCCTGCCTGGTGTGAGGAGAAGAATTTGGCTTCGGAGTTGTTCACTTCGTCGGCCATTACCACTACTTCGAGGGTGTGGCCGTTCTCAAGCGCTTTCTTGAAGGTGTCGTTGTTCTGGTAGTCTATGCGGTAGTATCCGGAAGCGGCTCCTGCCCAGGGGTTGTCGAAATGTGCGGCATATCTGCCGTATGTGGGATTGTAGTATGTCTTCAGCCTGTCTGACGCGAAGGTGCGTATCTCGTTGGCCATCGGGGATATGTCGGTGGCGGTGCCGTCCTCGTTGAACACCACGTCGAGTATGTCGGCTTTCGGAGTATGGAGATTGGTGGAAAGGCTGTCCACACGTTCTATGCCTGAGGTGAAAAGCTGTGTGCCCTCGGCGTCGTAGAGCGACACACGGGCGCCGTTCTCCTCCCAGGCGATACTGTCGACCTGAGCCGCCTCCACGGCATATATGACACTGTTGTTGTGGTAGAGGTAAAGATTGGGGATTTCCTCACCCGACGTGGCAGCGGCGGCAACGGAAGCTGTCATCAACGCCCCGGCAAACGAAAGTATTTTAAATGGATTCATGGTGTGGCAGGATTACTTTTTGATGATTTTGGAAATGGAAACCGTATTGTCTGACTCCACGCGCACGATATATATGCCCGCGGCCAGGGCGCTCATGTCATAGGTGAGATCGCATGCGCCGGAAGAGACGGATGCGACAAGCATGCCGCTTGCAGAGGATATCTGCAGCGAGCTTACCGGAGACGGAGAGGTCACATACAGCATGTCGCCGCGAAGCTCTACGCGGGCATTCGTGGCGGTGGCGCCCGTGATGCCGCTGGTGGATTTGTCGCGGAACAGCATGTGATGGAAAGTGGTGTTGTCAACTTCGGCTGTAGTGAAGTCGGAGCGTGTGAGAACGGTTGCCGACGGCCGGAATTCCAGTGTCGTCACATCTTTGGCCACATGTACTGGCCTGTTGGAGTCTTCTCTGTAGAAGTAAGTGTCGAAGCCCCACACGGCAGTGACCGGCAGAAGCATCAACAACGGCGTGATTACTTTTTTCATGGATAAAAATGTGTTGGATAATCTGCCGCAAAATTAGGTTCTGCCGGTCGGAAGCATATGTTTTTTCGTCCGGAATGCTTGTACAATCGTCCATGAGGATTGTCCGGCCACAGTCACGCCGATGCTTCCAGGTGATGTTATGTGTGTCTGTATAGTGCTATTATGTAGGGGGATAACTGACTGGTGCCACGTAAGGATTGTGCACACCTCCTGTTATTCGGATAGTCCGGAGTCGTAATGTGTTTTGATGTCAAGCGCTGTCAGCGGATCATCGGTGGTGATGTAGTCCACTCCCCGGTTCATCATTTCGGTTATGTCGGTTTCGGAGTTGACGGTCCACACGTTTACCGTCATGCCCAGGTCATGCGCCTCCTTTACCCATTGTGGGTTGTTGCGGATCTCCGTCATGTGATAGTCGATACCGGTATAGCCGGAGGAGCGCAGGGTGCCGGGGGAGACTCCTCCGCTCAGATATGCCACTTTCGCTTCCGGATCGTCGGCAATGATCTGCCGGCAGGCGGCGTCGCTGAACGAGATGTATTCAACCTTCTCCCGGAGGCCGGCTGCCCGGACGGCGTTCACCGCTGCTGTGGCGGCGGCCTTGTCGAGGCTCTCCTTGCCGTGTCCTTTCACTTCTATGATGAGCTTGGTGCGGTTGTCAGACGCTTTGACTATATCGAGCATATCCTGCAGCTGCGGCATCTTTTCCCCGTTGCCGAGAGTTATCTCTTTGCACTGGTCGTAGGTGGAATCCATGATGGTCACGCCGCCATACGAGGGATCGTGGTTTACCATCAGATGGCCGTCGGTGGTGATCCAGATGTCTATTTCTGATCCGTACAGGTTGCGGTCTACCGCCGCCTTTAGCGCGGCACGTGAGTTCTGCACGGCGCCATCGGCTTTCCAGAAACCGCGGTGTGCTATTACTTCGGCTGCCTGCGCGCTCATCGCGCCCATTGCCGTTACTGCGGCGGAGATAATCAGAGATATGAATTTCATGGCGATCTGTTTTAGGTTGTAAAATTACTTTTTTTCAGTGATAAACATGTTGTATGAATCATTAAAAACGGTTTTGGGGATGGCGGGATGGGTGTGGGCAGGCGGTTTGCGGATTACAGCCGGTGGAAAGAGGCCTGAATGCCAAGCGAACCAGCATGCGTGCATAAGTGTTCTTATCTCAGAGAAATAAAGATAATATTGATTATGAAGAATTTCATCAGATCTGCTGTTGCGGCAGCTGTGGTGCTTGCCGCTTCGTCGGTATCGGCTCCTGAGGCCGGTGCCTGCTCGAGAGTGCTCTATAAGGGACAGGATTCCATTATGATTGTCGGGCGCTCGCTTGACTGGAAAACTCCCATACCCACAAATCTGTATGTCTATCCGCGCGGGATCGCCAAAAAGGGTTCCGATGTGCCGGGTTGCGTGGAGTGGACATCCATCTACGGATCGGTGTATGCCGTGGGCTACGACGGCGGCATAACCGAGGGTATGAACGAGATGGGGCTTGTGGTCAACGGCCTTTTCTGCAAGGGAACGGTCTACGACAACGGCGACTCCAAAGGGAAACCGGCCATATCGCTGGCTATGTTTGTCGGGTGGCTGCTTGATATGAACGCCACCACACAGCAGGTGATAGATGTGCTTGAGAAGCATGATTTCTCAATCGGGGGATCAACATTCGACGGAGGCACCGCCTCCACACTCCATTGGGGAATCACCGATGCCACCGGGCACTCTGCCATCCTGGAGTTCGACAACGGGAAAGTGAAAGTATACGATATGGGCGATTACCGTGCCATGACCAACGACCCGCAATGGCCTGACATGAGAGCCATAATCGATTATTGGGAAAAGATAGGCGGCCAGAACATGCTCCCGGGTACAGTAAGCAGTCCCAGCCGCTGTGTACGTGCCAACTATTTCGCCCACCATGTGAAGAAGGTGGCCGATCCTGATCTCGCCGTAAGCATAACACGGTCCATTATGGCTGATGTGTCGGTCCCCTATACCTATATGATCGAGGGTGAGCCTAACCTCTCCTCCACACAATGGAGGTCGTATGCCGATCTGCGTGACCGCAAGTATTATTTCGACATTGTCACCAATCCCGGCATCTATTACATAGACCTCATGAAGCTCGATCTTTATGAGGGCGCTCCGGTGCTAAAGCTCGATACCGCGAAGGATACACAGATCGTGGGATGCGCCAACTCGCACCTGAAACGCTCGGCTCCCTTCACTCCCATGTATTGAGGCTCAGGAGAGCCGGCCGTGCGTCTCATGCCTCCCCCTGTGAGGGAGCGTCAGTGTAGATGATGGCGTCGGTGAAGCGTACGGTGGATTTTCCGTCGGGGTTGAGCCATTTGAAGGTGAACGTATGTTTCCCTTTCGGGAGCAGGTATTTCCAGAAGAGGTCCACCCGGCGGGTTCGGTACAGCGCGGGAAGTTCGGCTGTCTCGGCGAGGGCGCCGTCTATGTACATTTCCACCTGTGCCACGTAATTCGGGTCGGGTGACTGCACATAACCGGAGAATGCGGCTCCCGTGCCGTCGATCTCGATTTCCCCGACGTCGGGCATGTTGCGGTGTATGCCGCGCTTCTCTATAGGCCATATCCCATCGAAGCTCTTCTCATAAGCCACCGGAACCGGCTTCTGGCATCTGATGGTCACGTTATCGCCCCCGGTCTCTCCTCCGTTGCGTCTGATCATCTGGAGGGCCTGGTTGTAGCTCATGGTGTATGTGTCGTTGAGGGACATGTCGGTATAGGCGAAATCCATATCCTCGGCTTCTTTCAGGTTGTCGAGCCAGTACGGCGGTATGTTGCTGTAGCCGAGCATGGTGGCGAGTATGCCGCCGGCAGTGGCCGGATTGCAGTCGGAGTCCTGCCCGCAGCGGGTGGAGATATCGAGTGTCTTTCCGAAGTCTCCGTCGCCGTAAAGCAGCCCGATAAGCACATACGCGCAGTTTATGCTTGCGTCGATGTCAAGCGGCGCGAACACACCTTCGGGGCATCCTGTCTCGGAGGTGTATTTGCGTTCGCATTCGAACCATGTCTGTTTCCAGTCGTCGGGATAGCGTTTGTGCCAGGCGATCACGTCGGCCATGCATTTGTAGAAGTTGCTCTCCTGCGGGATGGTTTTCAGCGCTTCCTCGGCGATGAACGCTATGTCGTCTGAAATAAAGGCGAGCGAATACATGGCGCCAACATATACGCCTCCGTACCAGCCATCGCCATAGTTCATTATGTGGCCGATCTTGTCTGATATCTCCGACGCGCTGTTGGGCATCCCCGGGCACATCAGTCCGGCATAGTCCGCCTCGATCTGGTAGTCGATGTCGTCGGCGTGCGGATTGTTGAGCCAGTGTCCCGACTGGGGAGGCATTATGCCGTGGAGTATGTTGTAGCGTGCCGCCTGGTTGGCGTGCCAGAGATGGTAGCCGGCGTTGGCGAAAGCCACGGCGAATGAATCGGCGGGCGCGTCCAGGCCGAGGCGGTCGAATACCTTAACGAAGGTAAGATCCATGTAGATGTCGTCGTAAAGCGATGGCCAGCGTTCGAAAAGTCTTTTGACGCAGCTTTTCTCCCACGTCACGGGTACGTAGTCCTGTATCATGGTTCCGCGGTATACGAATTCGGTGGGGCCTCCATAGGAGCAGCCGATGGTCTGGCCAGCCCATCCCCCCTTTATTTTGTCAAGAAGGGTATCCTTGCTGAGTGTGTACTCATCGGGAATCGTGTGTGTGGTGTGGCTGCGGGAGCATCCCGTGGTGACCGTTGCCACCAGTGCGACGGCCGCGCCGGTCAGGAAACCGAATAGTCTTTTTCTGTCCATAAGTTTTTCAGGTATATTAAGGTTATCTTTGCGCAAACGTTTGCGCAAAGATAATCAATTAATTCCGTTGATACAAGAGGAGATAGCGAAAAAATCAGAGACAAATTATCTTGTAAAAACGTGCTCAAAACATGTTACTGGATTGTTTCTGTCCGGATGGACCATTATTACACACCCTCCAATGCTTCGCGACGGTCGTTTTCAAGCTGCCGTACAAGTTCCTCAAGCGATTGGAAACGGCGTTCGGGGCGTATGCGCCGGCGGAAAGCTATGGTCAGCGGTGAGCCGTACAGATTGCTGTCGTAACCGATGATGTGTGTTTCTATGGTGGTGGCGCCGCTGTCGTCGACTGTCGGACGCACACCTATATTGGTCATGGCCGGATATCCCATGGCGGTAGTGGCATATACTCCCGGCGCCGGCACAAGCAGGCGCGGGTCGGCAAGCCGCAGGTTGGCGGTAGGGAATCCGAGACGCCTCCCGAGTTTCTGTCCGCTCTCCACTGTTCCCGGCACGGTATGCTCCCTGCCGAGAAGCAGGGCGGCTTTCCCCACATCTCCCTGCTCGAGCAGACGGCGTATCTCGGTGGAGCTGATGGCGAGCCCTTCGGGGGAGTATTCCCCGGCAGGGATAATCTCTATGCCGTGTGCCGTGCCCAATGCGCGGTAGGCTTCGAAATCTTCAGGGGCGTTGTGGCCGAACCGGTTGTTGTAGCCCATCATCAGCGCGTCCACACCGTAGCGGTCATGCAGCATCCGTAGAAAATCTTCAGCTGAGGTATGTCTCAGCTCATTGTCAAATGCTACGGCTGTTCCTTCCACCCCCTCTCCGGCGATAAGCCGGAGTTTTGTCGTGGTGTCGGTGAGCAGCCGTGGCGCTTTTTCCGGGGCTATCAGTTCGAGCGGATGGTTTGAGAATGTGATGGCCAGTGGGGAGAGGCCGCGCAGGCGTGCCTCTTTCTTTAGCTCTCCCAACAGGTAGCGGTGTCCGCGGTGTACACCGTCGAACATCCCTATGACAGCCATCCGCCGTGTGTCTCTGCCCTCTCCTTCTGTCATGGCTTCACGCGTATGAGGGTCAGGCCGTCGCGCAGGGGCAGTATCACTTTCTCCAGGCGCGGGTCAGCCGCTATGGCATCGTTGAATTCGGCTATGCCGAGTGTCTGCGGGTCGTGGTGTGTGAGGGTGTCTGTCACTTTGCCGTCCCACAGCGTATTGTCGGCAATGATGAATCCTCCTGGGCGCACCATGGGAAGAACAGCCCGGAAGGTAGCCAGGTATGTGCGTTTGTTGGCGTCCATGTACACCATGTCGTAGCCTGGTTCGAGTGCGGGCAATACCTCTGCTACATCGCCGATATGCAGCTTCACGCGGTTGCCGTATGGCGATTTATCCAGTTGCGACGTTATGAACCGTTCCATCTCGTCGTCGATCTCCACCGTGTCGAGTGTGCCCCCCTCCGGCAGCCCTTCGGCTATGCAGAGGGCCGAATATCCGGCGTATGTGCCTATCTCGAGGGCGCGCCGGGGGGCGATCATGGCAGTGAGCATGCACAGGAGCCTTCCCTGCAGATGTCCGGAACACATGCGCGGATACAGGAGCCGCAGGTGCACGTCGCGTCCGAGGCAGCGCAGGTTGTCTGGCTCCGGCGAGATGTGGTCGAGGATGTATTGTTCCGGATCGGGTGTCTGCATATTTTAAATGAACGATTCTATGGCAAGGCGGTAGCTGTCTATGCCGAATCCGGCAATGGTGCCGCGGCAGGCGGGGGCTATCAGCGAACGGTGGCGGATCTCCTCGGGGCGTGCCTGCGGGTTGGAGATATGTACCTCCACAACAGGACGGGAGATGGCGCGTATGGCGTCGTAAATGGCGAGCGAGGTGTGGGTGTATGCTCCGGCATTTAGTATTATGCCGGTGATGGAATCGTCGAATCCGGCCTCCTGCAGACGGTCTACGATATCCCCCTCGTGGTTGCTCTGGTAATACTCTATCTCCACGTTGGGATAATCCACGGCCAGAGCCTTGAGGTATTCGTCCATCGACACACGTCCGTAAATCTCCGGTTCCCTCACTCCGAGAAGGTTGAGGTTCGGGCCGTTGATTATGAGAATCCTGTCCATACGGGGGTTATTTTTTTGTTACGTTCACTTTTTCTGTCGGGGGTAGCATGCGGTTGCGCTCGTCCACGGCGTCGACCACCTCGTGGGCGAGGTGCAGGAACTCATGTCCCATCATCGAGTCTTTCAGCGCTATGGGGGTGCCGGCGTCGCCGTCCTCGCATACGTCAGCCACAAGAGGTATCTGTGCGAGAAGTTTCACTCCAAGTTCCTTGGCAAGCTCTACGCCACCCTCGCGGCCGAAGATGTAATATCTTTCGTCGGGGTGCTTGGCGGGAGTGAACCAGGCCATGTTTTCGACTAGGCCGAGGATAGGCACATTCACTTTGTCGCCCATGAACATGGATATACCCTTGCGTGCGTCGGCGAGTGCCACCTGTTGCGGGGTGGTGACAATGACCACTCCGGTGATGCCGAGCGTCTGTACGAGGGTGAGGTGTATGTCGCTTGTGCCGGGGGGCATGTCGATCACGAAGTAATCGAGTTCACCCCAGTCTGCCTCCCCGATAAGCTGCTTGAGGGCGTTGGAAGCCATGCTTCCGCGCCACAGCACGGCGGAGTTACGGTCCACGAGAAAACCGATGGAGAGGAGTTTCACCCCGAACTTCTCATGGGGGATGATGAGCTGACGGCCGTCGACCTCATGCATATATAGTTCCGCATCCTCCACTCCGAACATCTTGGGCACCGACGGACCGAATATGTCGGCGTCGAGCAGACCTACCTTGTACCCTTCCCGTGCCAGAGCCACCGCAAGGTTGCTGGCGACAGTCGACTTGCCTACACCACCCTTGCCGGAACTTACGCCGATGATGTTTTTTACCTGGGCCAGAGGCTTTGGAGCGGGTTGTGGCGCCTGTGTGCGTGTTTTTACAGCGATGTTGCCCTTGATCTCCACTTCCGGGGAGATGTATGTGGTGATGGCGGATTCGGCTGCCCGCACCAGCGACTTGATAAAGGGGTCGGTGGGTCGGTCGAATATCAGCGAGAAGCTGACTTTATTGCCGTCGATGCGTATGTCATCTTCCACCATTCCGGCCGACACGATATCTTTGCCGGAGGCAGGATAGCGCACATTTTTGAGCGCGTCTAAAATCAGTTGGGGGTAAAGGCGTTCCATTATGAGGTATGATCGTTAGAGGTCAAATGAGAGATTTTGGGAGGAGGGGAGGGGGATCAGAGGCATCAGAGCAATCAGAGCAATCAAGTCTCTCGATTTCTTAATTTCTCAATTTCTTAATTTCTATTATTGCTTGACTTCTAATGCTCTTACTTCTTACTTCTTATTTCCAGTGTTCCCCGTGAGAAACTGCGGTAGGTGTCGAGGGGTATCTCGTCCTGCGGTTCCTCCAGCGCGCCCTGCTGAGCCAGCGGGAAGGCGATGTATTTTATAGTGAGCCCGCGGTCAAGCCACTGCTGCTCATAGAAGGTGCGTATCTGCAGTATGTCATCGGCCATCCCCGATTCGTAGAGGTTGTCGGTGCATGCTTCAGGCACTATGCCGTTCAGCTCTGTCATCAGGCGCGTGTAAGTGAATAGAAACGGGCTGTCGGTTTTAAGTTTCACGATGCCCCCGTCTTTCATCACCTGGCGGTAAAGCTGCATAAAAGTGGTGGAGGTGAGGCGCTTGCGCACTTTCTTCATCTGCGGGTCGGGGAATGTGATCCAGATCTCGCTTATCTCTCCCGGTGCGAAGAAGTGGGGGAGCAGCTCTATGTTGGTGCGCAGGAAAGCGGCATTTTTCAGTCCGCGGTCACGCACCTGGCAGGCGCCGGTCCACATGCGGGCACCCTTTATGTCGATACCGATAAAATTCTTCTCCGGGAACCGCTCTGCGAGCCCCACGGTGTATTCCCCTTTGCCGCAGCCGAGTTCAAGCACTATCGGACCGTCGTTATGGAAATAGTCGCTGTTCCAACGTCCGCGCAGTGGAAATCCCTGCTCGCGGAGCACACCGAAGGGGTATTGGAAAACGCAGTCAAGCGTCTCCATCTCCCGGAATTTTTTCAGTTTATTCTTTCCCATGCCACAAAATTACGAAAAAGTGTGTAACTTTGCGCCCGATAATCAAGAGATAATGCAGCCCTCATTAGAAATAATGACCCCGTTCCAAACTATTCAACAGACTCTGGCTCCCGATCTGAAGCGCCTCAACGACCGTATACTGTCGGCGCTCGATTCGTCCAATGTGCTTATGAACAGGGTGGTGCATCATTATCTCGAAAAGAAAGGGAAGCAGATCCGACCCATCCTCGTGCTTCTGAGCGCGCGTCTGCTCGGGGAGGTGAACGACAATGTGCTTGCCGGCGCCACCGCCGTGGAACTGCTCCACAACGCATCGCTTATACACGACGATGTGGTTGACGATACGGTGACCCGCCGTGGCGCGATGACCATCAACGGCGCCTGGGACAACCATCTTGCCGTGCTTGTCGGCGACTTTTTCCTCTCGAACGCCCTGCTTCAGGGTGCCGACACAGACGATATCCGCATAATACATTCCATCTCCAATCTGGGGCGGCTCCTGTCCATCGGCGAGCTTGACGAGATATACAACGCCCGATACAACGAGCTTGACGAACAGGCATATTTCAATATCATCTACCGCAAGACGGCATCGCTTTTCGTCTCCTGTGTGGAGGTAGGCGCCTATGCTGTGGGAGTTGACGACGATCGCCTCGGGACACTGCGGGAATATGCCCGCCTGCTCGGCCTCTGCTTCCAGATCAAGGATGATATTTTCGACTATTTCTCCGACGAGAAAATCGGGAAACCCACCGGCAACGACCTCCGTGAAGGGAAAGTAACGCTCCCTCTGCTCCATGCGCTCGAGAACACCGCGCATCCCCGCCATGCCGAGATGGAGGCGCTCGCCAGAAAGGAAACGCTTGATACAGACGAAGTAAACGATCTTATAGCTTTCGCCATCGACAACGGGGGCATAGAATATGCCGAGGATACAATGCGCCGCATGCGCGACCAGGCTGTGGAGCTTATGGCGCGTTTCCCGCAGTCTGATGTCACCGATGCTTTTGTCGCGCTGATAGATTTCATCATTTCCCGCGAAAATTGATACCGTTCTATTTTCTGCATTTTTCCGCGCCATTTTTCGCTAAGTGTCACCGATAGGATCGCACGCTATAAAAAATCTTAAAAATCTTTTGCGGTCTCAGAGTTTTCAGTTACTTTTGTGTTAACTTTTTGTGGGGCGTGCATTGGCGCGTGACACAAGCAGTTGAATGGCGCCGGGGCGCTCTCCACGGTTTCCTGTCCCGGTTACATAACCTCTTTCTAAAAACATGTAAAACAGAGGGATTGCTTTCCCGGATTAAATCCGACCAATTTTATTTAACGCGACATATTAACACAACTATAAATTCATTTATTCATATTGTAGACAGGACTATTGAGCATGCCGAGAGGCACCTGTAACTCAACGGTTGGCATAACTACACTATTTTTATTCAATATGGAAGCTAACGAAGCTAAAAAACCGAAACGCCCCCGTATCGGGCAACCGGTCGGGCTTGGTGACAACACTGCTCATGCAGCCGACAATCATTACGAGAATCAGAACTTTAACGAGGGTGAGCACAGAACCGACAATGGCGAGCGCCCCCAGGGTGGCTATCAGCCACGTGTGCAGGGCGGTTATCAGCCCCGCAACAACTATGGCCAGCAGCGCCAGCAGGGCGGCTACGGCCAGCAGCGCCCTTACAACAACCGCAACAACCAGGGCGGCTATCAGCCCCGCTACAACAACCAGGGCCAGCAGGGCGGTTACAACCGTCGTCCCGGAGGTTACAATCAGCAGCGCCCCTACAACCCCCAGCCACGTCCCGAGGCTCCCGAGACAATAGGGGAGACCACATCGGCCACCACAGCTTCTGCATCCACATCTGCCGAAGGCGCAGAAAACAGTGCCGCACAGCAGCCTCAGCAGGGGGGCTATCAGCAGAGAAACAATTACGGCCAGCAGCGCCCCTACAACAACCGCAACAACCAGGGCGGCTATCAGCCCCGTTACAACAACCAGGGCCAGCAGGGGGGCTACGGTCAGCAGCGTCCCTATAACAACAACCGCCAGGGTCAGGGTGGCTACAACAACCGCAACAACCAGGGCGGTTATCAGCCCCGCTACAACAACCAGGGTCAGCAGGGCGCCTACGGTCAGCAGCGCCCCTATAACAACCGTCAGCAGGGTGGCTACAATAACCAGCAGGGCGGTTACAACAACCGCAACAACCAGGGCGGATATAACAACCGTCAGGGCCAGCAGGGCGGTTACAACAACCGTAACAACCAGGGTGGCTACAATAACCGCCAGGGTCAGCAGGGAGGCCGTTTCCAGAAGAACAACATGCGCCAGGGCAAGAGCTTCATACCACGTCCCAAACGAGTGGAATATGAAATGCCGGCTCTCGATCCGGATGAAAAGATACGTCTGAACAAGTTCATGGCCAACTCCGGCATCTGCTCCCGCCGCGAGGCCGACGAATTCATCCAGCAGGGTCTGGTGAAGGTCAACGGCGAGGTGGTTACAGAACTCGGCACCAAGATCTCACACACCGATACTGTGGAATATGATGAAAAGATTGTGGCACTGGAGAGCAAATGCTACATTCTGCTCAACAAGCCTAAGGATTGTGTGACAACCTCCGACGATCCCAACGGCCGCACTACAGTGCTCGACCTCGTGAAGGGCGCATGCGACGAGCGCATCTACCCCGTGGGACGCCTTGACCGCAACACCACCGGTGTGCTTCTGCTCACCAACGACGGCGACCTCGCCTCCAAGCTCACACATCCCAAATATGTCAAGAAAAAGATCTACCATGTGTGGACAGACAAGGATATCGCCGAGGAGGATATGCAGCGCATCGCCGACGGCATAGAGCTTGAAGACGGCCCCATACATGCCGACGCCATCAGCTATGCCACCGAGACAGACCGCAACCAGGCGGGCATAGAGATACACTCGGGACGCAACCGCATCGTGCGCCGCATCTTCGAGTCGCTCGGATATCATGTGACCAAACTCGACCGCGTTTATTTCGCCGGTCTTACCAAAAAGAACCTTCCCCGCGGCCGCTGGCGCTATCTCACACAGGAGGAGGTCAACTATCTCAAAATGGGCTCGTTCGAATAACCGGGGAGCCGCATAAATCAATCACGACACAATGAAACGTACTAAAATATCAGACCTTTTCGCACACGCCGCCGGGCTGATCGGGCAGGAGGTGTGTGTCAAAGGATGGGTGCGTACCCACCGCGGTAACAAATATGTGCAGTTCGTGGCACTCAACGACGGTTCCACGATACGTAACATCCAGATCGTGTTCGACATGAACGTCTTCACCGACGAGCAGCTCAAGCCGCTTACCACCGGTTCGGCAATCCGTGTCAACGGTCTGCTTGTGGAGAGCCAGGGCAAAGGACAGTCCATCGAGATCCAGGCCCGCGAGATGGAGCTTTACGGCACCGCCGATCCCGAGAGCTATCCCCTCCAGAAAAAGGGACACTCCCTGGAGTTCCTGCGTGAGATCGCGCACCTACGTCCCCGCACCAATACCTTCTCGGCTGTGCTGCGCGTGCGTTCCACTCTCGCATTCGCCATACACCGCTATTTCCAGGAGCGCGGGTTCTATTACCTCAACACCCCGCTTATCACGGCGAGCGACTGCGAGGGAGCCGGCGCCATGTTCCAGGTGACCACACTTCCCCTCGGCGAGCTTCCCCGTACTGAGGAGGGAGCCGTGGACTATTCGTGCGACTTCTTCGGCAAGCCCACCGCACTTACCGTGAGCGGTCAGCTCGAGGGTGAGCTTGGCGCAACAGCGCTTGGAGCCATCTATACGTTCGGCCCCACCTTCCGTGCCGAGAACTCCAATACACCCCGACATCTGGCCGAGTTCTGGATGATCGAGCCTGAAGTGGCGTTCATCGACATCGACGAGAACATGGACCTTGCCGAGGATTTCCTCAAATATTGCATACGCTATGCTCTTGACAATTGCCGCGACGATATCGAATTCCTTGCCGAGCATTACGACAAGGAGCTTGTAAGCCGTCTGGAATCTGTGATCGGCGAAGAGTTCGTGCGTCTGAGCTATACAGAAGCCATCGACATACTTCTCAAATCGGGGCACAAGTTTGAATTCCCCGTATCGTGGGGTGTCGATCTCCAGAGCGAGCACGAGCGTTTCCTTGTTGAGAAACACTTCAAGCGTCCGGTGATCCTGACCGGTTATCCCAAAGAGATCAAGGCTTTCTACATGAAACTCAATGACGACGGCCGCACAGTGCGTGCGATGGATGTGCTTTTCCCGGCTATCGGCGAGATCATCGGCGGATCCGAGCGCGAGGAGAACTACGACAAGCTGATGGGCCGCATCGAGGAACTCGGTATCCCGATGAAA
>ERZ836877.1259-NODE-1259-length-39393-cov-12.067517_pt1 | contig 39393 bp, 26 predicted proteins | sample MGYA00519469_ERZ836877 | MGnify/ENA primary metagenome ERZ836877 (study PRJEB31850, sample SAMEA3708809) | human gut metagenome | biome: human gut; feature: human-associated habitat; material: faeces | place: China | collected 2014 ...
TAATATAGAGAATATTTCCATTACTTCTTTGATTTTTATTATTATCCCTTTGACTACCTAAAGATAAATACTTTTTAAAAGGTCTGGAAATTTGTAATGCGTCAGCCCTGTGGATAAATAAAAATAGTCAAGTAGGTGTATATTAATGCGGATATTGCTTATCTTTGTTGCTGATGCAAGAAACAAGAGATATACAAGAACGATTACTGTTGGAAGAACTAGCGCAGGGAAATCAGGAAGCATTTCAGAAGATCTTCGAGCGGTACTATGCAAAAATTCTATGTTTTATTAGTGGAATAATCAAGTTCGATGATGAGGCTGAGGATTTATGCCAGGAGGTTTTTGTGAAAATATGGATCAATCGGGCCAACTTTGTTGATGTGCGTAATTTGGGTGTTTATCTTTATGTCTTGTCTCGGAACTTAACCTACAACTATCTTGAATCTAAACTGACGAGCCAGATCCGCATGGAAGAACAGCCTTTTAACGAAGAAGATTCGCATTCTCCATTAGATGATTTGGTAGCCAAAGACATGCAGTTGCTGATTGATATGGTTGTAGAAAGTATGCCTTCGCAAAGAAAAATTATTTATAAATTAAGTCGGGAAGAGGGACTGTCGAATGCTGAGATTGCCGAAAAATTACAGATCAGCAAGAAAACAGTAGAGAATCATCTGACTTTGGCTTTAAGAGAATTGCGAAATGCATTATTAACATGTTTGTTTCTGTATTTTTGTTAAAATCATTAGGGGTATGGCCGGAAAAATCTGTCCTTATGATAATAAATAAAGATGGACGATGGGAAAAATTAAAAAGATTATAGATTACTTTTTTTATCATTCGTTCCCGCAACAGATTGTGGAGAGGGTACATGCGCGTTTGCTTGACAATAAAGATGAGAAGGAGAAAAATGAGGCGTTAATAAACGTATGGAACGAAATTGGTTTCCCTGAGTCTGATCAAAAAAAATTGGATGTAGCCTATATTCGTTTACAGAGAAGATTGGGTTTACCACCAGAAATTAAACAAAAACGAAGGCATCTTTATCCGTCATGGCTACGGGTTGCTGCCATTTGGTTGTTCCCTGTACTGTTGTTTTCGTCGTCTGTCTATATGTTCAAGAAAACGTATGAAACCAAGCAGGATATGTCTATGGTTTCTATGGTGGAACATTTTGTACCTTTCGGGAAAAGAGAATTAGTGATATTGCCTGACAGTAGTAAAGTATGGTTGAACTCAGGTAGTATGCTGGTTTATCCTTCACAGTTTATGGGCGATGTACGTGAAGTCTATCTTTCTGGAGAAGGCTATTTTGAAGTGAAAAAACAGGAAGAACAATCATTTATTGTCAATATGCATCATCTGGAAGTAAAGGTTTTGGGAACACGCTTTAATGTACGAGCCTATCCGGAGTTTGATGATATCACAACGACCTTAGAGTCGGGAAAAGTACAGTTGAATCTGAAAGACTCGTCTTTGTCGTATGTTTTATCTCCTAATGAGCAATTGATTTATCATATAGAATACAAAAATGCTGAATTGAGGCAGGTAAATTCATCTGATTATTCAGATTGGAAAAATGGAGGATTATTGTTTGATAATTATTCGTTTAAAGAAATCTTGCGAGTTCTGGAAAAAACTTATGATGTAAAAATACATTTGCATACTTCTCAGTATGATGAAAATTTACTTACTGTGCATTTTAATAAGAATGAATCATTGGAAAATGTTCTGATGTTGTTAAAAGAATTGGTCCCAGGTTTGAATTACAAGATGAAAGGACAAGATGTATTTTTAGAGTAAAAGTAGGATAATATTAAAAAAATTATATCAGGTCGGTTTCTAACTCGCATTTTCTATACTGTTAGTTGCTGACCTGAAATTTTTTTTATAAAAAACATCTTGTTTTGATTAGGGGTGACGGTCTTTTTTTCTGTCCTTGTAGCAAAGTGTTTTTAATCGATACTATGTTTAATTAGATTTTAGAGGATTATACAATGAACAAACACAAAACAAGAAGGATTGGAACCACTTGCCTGGGTTTATTTGTTGCCGGCTGTTTACAGCTAAATGCCCAGAAGGTTTCATTTAATGATGGAGTTGTATCTCTTAAAGAAGCATTTCAGAAGATAGAGGCAGCTTCGAAGTATAAAATCGCCTATAATGGTACTCAGTTGGATGTAAATCAACAGGTAGAATTGAACCAGCAAGATACTGAGGTGCTGGATGTGTTGAGTCAGGTGTTAGCCGAAACTGGATATACTTATTCAGTGAAAGGAAGCTATTTAGTTATTTCAGCTCGCCAACAGGAGGTTAATCAAACTGCTAAGAAAGTTACGGGTATAATAGTAGATGAATTGGGGGAACCTGTAATCGGAGCTAATGTTGTAGTAGCAGGAACAACTCAGGGTACTATAACTGATTTTGATGGTAATTTCTCTTTGGAAGCATCTGAAAATTCAACATTGGAAATATCTTATATAGGTTTCCTTACTCAAAAAATCTCTGTAAAAGGGAAAAAAGACTTGCGTATAGTTCTAAAAGAAGATTCACAGAAATTGGATGAGGTCGTGGTTGTTGGTTATGGAACTCGCTCACGAAAGAGTATTACTGGTGCTGTCGATCAGGTAAATAATGAGGTTTTTGAAAATCGACCAGTAACCAATGCTACCCAAGCTTTGCAAGGAGCTTCTGCCAACTTGGTTATTCAGAGTAAGAACATGAACCCTAATGACAACAGCATGAATATTAACATTCGTGGTGTAAGTACAATGGGTAATAATGATCCATTAATTGTAATTGATGGGTTGATCTCCAGCTCTTCTACTTTGAATAATTTAAATCCGAATGATATTGAGAATGTTTCAGTCTTAAAGGATGCTGGTAGTGCAGCGATTTATGGTTCTCGTTCTGCTAATGGTGTTATTTTGATTACGACAAAGAAGGGTGCAAAAGGCAGCAAGCCTAAAGTAACTTTCAATGGACAAGTTGGAGTAGAAGATCCGCATATCTTGTTCTCTCCGGTTGAAGGATGGCAAAATGCGATGTATCGAAATCAGGCGAATGTCAATGTTGGAAGTGCTCCACAATTTACTCCGGCAGATATTCGTGATCTGTATGATCATCGTGGTGAAGAAGAATGGTTGTATGACCAGATTATACAGAATGGATTACAACAGAATTACAACTTAAATGTTTCGGGGGGTAGCGAACATACTACTTATATGGTTTCAGCTAGCTATTTTAACCAGAAAAGTAACTTTGTTGGAAACTTTGGATTGGAACGTTATAACTTCCGTAGTAATTTAAGTACAGAATATGGACGGTTTAAATTGACATCTTTGATGGCTTATAACCGAAGAAAGGAACGTACAATCGCCGGAGGTACGGGTAATACAATTATTAACTCTTCTCGTGTACCGCCTTATTATTACTATAAATTCATGGAAGGAGACAAATATCTGGTCAACGATGTGGTGGGGGATGATAACCCGTTAGCTCTACTGCAGGATGGAGGATATGAAAAGAAAGATGAAGATAACTTTATCGGAAGTTTGAACCTTGATTTTAAGATTATGGAGGGTTTGAAAGCTACAGGTTTGGTCGGATTGGATTTAACCCAGCATCATCGTTTCCGTCGAGATCAGAAAGTACCACTATATTCATCTGCAGATTTGGAAAATCCGGTGTTGTACTTGCATTCAAATACAATGACCGAAGATTACAATGAAAAGCGTTATACATTGAGTACCCAGTTCTTGTTGGATTTTAACCGTACATTTAATGAAGTACACAATGTTTCTGCTTTACTGGGTGTATCGAATGAATCATATACCAAACAGGCAAGCCGTATTGCTTGGGAATATACAGATGAGGATCTGGGTTTGCCAACGACTGATGAGTCAATACAAAATAAAGACAATTACAACTCTAATAATGGGACAGACCAAACCAGTATTACTTCTGTTTTTGGTCGTGTAGGATATAATTATAAAGACAAATATTACGGCGATGTCTCTTTCCGTTATGATGGATCATCCAAATTTGCCAAAGACCATCGTTGGGGATTTTTCCCATCTTTCTCTGCGGGCTGGCGACTTTCGGAAGAATCTTTTATGGAAGATTACAAGAGTAACATCGGAGATTTGAAATTAAGAGCTTCCTACGGTGTGTTGGGTAATCAGAATGTAGATAATTATTCCTATCAGACCGTTTATCAGATGAATAATAACGGATATGTATTTAATAACTTGTCTGTTCCTTCAACAAGTTATACAGATGGTAATGCTTTGCTGACTTGGGAAAAATCAGCGAACTTCAATATTGGAGCAGACGCTACGTTCTTGAACGGGAATTTATATTTATCTGTAGATTATTTTGATAAGAAGACATCCAATATTTTGTTGACACCTGAAGTCTCTACTATTTACGGTGGATCAGCGGCTAAAGAAAATGCCGGTGAGATGAGAAACCGAGGTTGGGAAGTGACGATCAATTATAAATTGAATTCGGGTGAATTCCACCATAACTTCAATTTCAATATTTCAGACTCAAAGAATAAAGTAACCGACTTTGGCGGTAAGGAACGAATTGACCAAAATGACCAGTTGTATAAGATTATACGTGAAGGCGAAGCTTTAGGTTCATATTATGGATATAAGACGGATGGTCTGTTCCAAAGTTATGAAGAAATTGCCAACAGTGCATTGCCTGTAGGTGCATCGGTTCAACCAGGTGATGTGAAATATGTCGACCAGAATAATGATGGAGTAATCGATGAAAAAGACCGTGTTGTTTTAGGTAATGCATTTCCTCGTTATACGTTTGGATTTACTTATAATGTAGCATGGAGAGGATTTGATCTGAATGTAATGTTACAGGGCGTTGGAAAACGTTCTCAATACCTTCGTGGAGAATTGATGGAACCATTCCATTCAAATTATTCTTATTGTATTTATGAGCACCAGTTAGATTTTTGGACTCCAACGAATCCTGATGCTCGTTGGCCACGACTGGTAGCTCCAGGATCGTCTTCATCTACCAATAACTGGGGTATGGCAGGATCTGATATCTATTTGCTGAACGCTGCTTATCTGCGAGTTAAGAATGTTCAGTTAGGTTATACAATACCTAAGACATGGACCCAGAAGTTTGGTGTTGATAAATTACGTGTAAGTATTAATGTGGAAAATCCACTTACATTTGCGAAGAATTCATTTATTGATCCAGAATCTTCAGAATTTGGTAGCGATATGGGTGGTATAAGCGGTATCGGTGCAAACAGTGGCCGAAATTATCCGACATTAAGTTATTATGGTTTTGGTTTAGATATTGAATTTTAATTATTTTGGATGTTATGAAAATGAATTTTTTACGATATAGTGCAGGAATAACCTGTCTGGTTCTTGCATCATTTACTTCTTGTAATGAATTGGATCTGGCTCCGACAAATAAATTTACAGACTTGAATTATTGGACGTCAGAGGCTAAAGCATCTTCTGTTTTAAGCATGGCTTACAGTCAGATGATGAGTTCTACTTATTATTTTGCAGATGAACGACTCTCTGATAATCTGTATGAAGGACGTGGTAATACAGATGAAAAACTAATCACCTCCGGCCAGGCAAATGCCGCACTCGGACGATTTGCCAATGATTGGTCATTCTGTTATCAGGGTATAAAAACTTGTCATACATTTTTGGAAAATGTAGATCGGGTTCCTGATATGGATGAAAGTTTAAAGAGCAGAATGAAAGCTGAAGCTCGTTTTATCCGGGCCTATCTGTTCTTCAGATTGGCTAATAATTATGGGGATGTTCCTTTGTTTGATTATGCGCTGACGGTAGAAGAGGCCAATAACATCAGTCGTTCACCAAAATCGGAAGTAATTCAATTTGTTCGTTCTGAATTGAATGAAATCGTTGATCTGCTTCCAACAAAACAGGAATATGCGGCTTCGGATAACGGGCGAATCACAAAAGGAGCAGCCATGGTACTGTTAGCTCGAACTTATTTATACGAAAACGATTGGGAAAACGTCGCTTCAATCTGTGAACAGATTATGAAGGGAACTTATGGTCAGTATGAATTGTTCCCAAGTTATGAAGGCCTATTTTTGCCAGAAAATGAGTATAATAGTGAGGTGATTCTGGATATGGGCTATTTATTGAATCTGCGGACCTGGTCTGAAATGTATGATGGTATTCCATTGTCGGTAGGTGGTCGTATCAATGCCTTTGCTCCAACTCAGGAACTGGTAGATGATTACATTATGAAAAATGGAAAGGCCATTGACGAACAAGGTTCAGGTTATAATGAAGATGATCCTTATATAGATAGAGATCCGCGTTTGAAAGCTACGATTGTATATCATGGTTATCAGTGGACAGATGGCGATGGTGTAACATCTACGATTTATATAAAACCAGGATCTTCAGCAGATGCTGGAGTAGCTAATTTGGATGAATATGCTGGTCAGGGCCAGAATGCTACTTCTACCGGATATTATTTGCGGAAGTGGTTTGATCCGACAGCACCCGAAGGAATGGCGGCTGGCTTGAATTTGATATTGATGCGTTATGCTGATGTGTTACTGATGTATGCAGAGGCAGAAACAGAATTGGGTAAAATGAATGAAACTGTCTGGAACCAGACGATTCGGCCTATTCGTGAACGTGCCGGTTTTACGGATGCTTCTGCTTTGAATTATCCGACTTCAGGAAATATGCAGCAGATTGTACGCCGTGAACGTCGTTGTGAATTGGCAATAGAAGGCTTACGTTTATATGATATTCGTCGTTGGAAAACAATCGAAACCGTATTGAATGGTAATCCTCATGGAGCCAAGTTTGCTGCGAACAACACTCAATATATTGAATTGGATAAGCGTTCATTTAATCCGGAAAGAGATTATTTGTTTGCTATACCTCAGTCTCAACGTGATATAAATAAGAATTTGGCCCAGAATCCGGGTTATTGATTAATTGGTAATTTTAAATTGTAAGAAAATGAAAACAATAAAATACTTGATGCTCGTGGCTTTTCTATTTGCCTTTGCTGCTTGTAGTAGTGATGGAGAGGTCCGGCACTTAGGAGTAACATCTGTTAAAACCTTATATGCTCCTGATGAGGGTGAAGCTGTCGTTCTGCAGCCTTCTGCATCAGCATCATTGGTCTTCGAGTGGGAACCGGCTTTGGCTGAAGATGGTGGATTGGTTCAGTATGAAGTAGCTTTTACAGGTATGGACGGTGATTTGTCTAATCCGGATACACTTATAGCCTCCGATAATAATGGGGCAGATTGTTCTGCTACAATATCTCATAAGACATTAAATCAGATTGCTGCTGCCCTGGGGGTGGAAGCTGGTATGGAAGGCACTTTGAAGTGGACGGTTTATTCTTCAAAAGGAATTAATCCTGTTAAAGCTGAAGAAGAACGGACATTGACCTTGACACGATTGGCTGGTTTTGCTGAAGTTCCAAGTGAATTGTATGTAACTGGAGAAGGAAGTGAAGCAGGTGCTGAATTAAGTCAGGCAGTGAAGATGCGGAAAGTAGCTGATGGAGAATTTGAAATCTTTATGAAGTTTGAAGAAGGAAAGTCATTCAAGTTTGTAAGTTCAAATAGTGGTACACCGAAAGAGTACTCTTTCAGTGGCGAAAAGTTGGTTGAGGGTGGAAGCTGTTCAGTGGCAAAAACGGGCATATATAAATATTATGTAGATTTTAATGCAGGTTCCTATACGTCGAAAGAGGTAACGAAAGTAAAATGGTTCTTAAACTGGTCTCAGCGTGAAATTGAACTGAATTATGAAGGTATGGGTATCTGGGCAATCCGAGATTATGTAGTTACCGGTTTGAGCGGTAGTGATAATACTGATGATCGCTATAAATTCCGTATGGAAAGCTCAGAAGGCGAAACAGAATGGCGGGCAGCTATTAATACGGATAGCAAACCGAGTGGAAATGAAGATTATTACTACATGACCGAAAAGGAAAATGTGGAACAATGGACAAACAATGAAGTTTGGAAGTCTCCGGCAACTGACGGATGGAATGATAAAACATATGATGTTACATTCTCTTTGAATCCGTCAGGTAGTTATACGCATAGTTTAGTAATAAAGTAAAAGGAATTATACATGAAAACAATATTCTCAAAACTGATATTCTTTGTATCATTTGTCTTGCTTTTGGCAGGATGTACAGACAATATGGGGGAAACAGACAGTCGTTTGTCTGATTCAAAGGGGTTAATTGAGCCGGTTGATGGTAAGGCTATTGTCCTTGAGACATCAACAACCGCAAGTACATATTTCGAATGGGAATATGCTGATGTGGAAGAGTCAGGTACTGCTTTATATCAGATTGCATTTGATAAAATAGAAGGAGATTTTTCCAATCCGGTTTATAAAATGTATTCGGATAATAATGGATATAAGAATTGTGCGACAATCACTCATAAAGTATTGAATGACATAGCTACAAAAGCTGGTATTAAATCGGCTGAAACCGGAACAATCAAATGGACTGTCTTTTCATCAAAAGGAATGAACACAGTTAAATCGAGTGTGGAAAATTCTCTAACCATTACACGTTTGGCGGGATTTGATGTAATGCCAATAGATCTGTTTGTGACAGGCGAAGGCTCTGAAGGTGGTACGGATTTGTCAAAAGCACACAAAATGAAGGCTATTGCTAATGGGGAATTTGAAGTTTATACCAAATTAGCTGCTGGTAAAGCATTCCAGTTTGTGGATGCGACTTCTGGAACGCCTAAAGAGTATTCTACTGCTGACGGCTTGATTAAGGAAGGCGGCACTGGAGTTGTTTCTACTGATGGAGTTTATAAGATTAATTTGGACTTTAATACGGGTGCATATACTTATTCTTTAGTAACCAGCCTTGGATTCTATTTCTGTCCTACGGATGAAATATTGTTTGAAATGCCGTATGTAGGTTATGGTGTTTTCCAGGCAAAAGGTACAGTTACGTTTAAAGAAGAAAGCTGGGGCTTGGATCAGCGTTACAAATTCCGTATGAATATGAAGGATAATGCCGGAGCCGGAGAAGAAAAGACCTATGAATGGGGTACAGTTGACGCTTCAATCGATAGTGCTCCAACAACTTCAAGTCCTGAATCCTATTATTATGTTCAGTTATTGTCTAATCTGACCCAATGGGATAATAAGTGGAAATTGATGGATCAATTTAATGGCATTGAGGCTACTTATACTTTATATCTGACAGCTGATAGTGAGTATACGCATACTGTTACCAAGTAAAATAATCAGACATAAATAGAAAATTGCAGGGTTGTAAAGGTTTATCTATTTTCGGTTGAATATAGCTTTTACAACCCTGTGTTGAATTAGATTCGCGTAACAACGGTCATTTAATAAAATAAAAGGATGGTAAATAGAATAATTCTTTTTCTGTTTTGTACTTTGCTATGGGCGTGTAGTGAAGAGAATGAAGTGACAAATAATGTGGAAGATGAAAATCAGATAGACTGGTATGCTGCTGCAGACAGTAGTTCCACATCATTGATCAATTCATTTTGGAATGTAGGAAGCCGATATTTTAATTATGATAGTAATGGAAATACTACATTTCATTATTGGCCTCAAGCTCATGCTTTAGATGTACTGATAGATGCATATTTACGTACTGCAGATCATGCTTATAAAACCTATTTTGATCAATGGTTTGATGGCGTGAAGGTACAGAACGGGAATACTTTTAGGAATGATTATTATGATGATATGGAATGGAATGCTTTAGCTATCTTACGGGCATACCAGGCCACAGGTGATGATAAATATAAAGCAGCAGCTTTAGAAATATGGGAATTTATCAAACAAGGTTGGAATGATAATGCTGGCGGTGGCATCAGTTGGGTTGAGGGACAAGAGTATAGTAAAAACGCTTGTTCAAATGGTCCGGCTTGTATTTTGGCGGCACGTTTGTATCAAGAATTTGGGGATGATGAAGATAAAGAATGGGCTTTAAAAATTTATGATTGGGAAAAAAGTACATTATTCAACAGTAGTAATGGAATGGTATATGATAATATCAATGCCAATACAGGAGAAATAAATAAAAGCTGGGTTTTTACGTATAATGAAGGAACTTTTATTGGTGCTGCTGTTGAATTACATCAAATCATGGGAGAAAAATCTTATCTGAATGATGCCGTTCTTGCTGCGGATTATACAATTAGCTCTTTGGTGAATAACTCAATTTTAAAAGATGAAGGTAATGGAGATGGCGGATTGTTTAAAGGTATATTTATCCGTTATTTTACTAATTTGATCCAGCAGGACCGATTAGATACGGGAACTAAGCGTCGCTATATCCAATTTCTAGAAAAAAATGCAGAAACTCTATGGTTGGAAGGTACAGCAAAACCATCGGTGTTTTTTGGTACTGATTGGCGTCAATCACCTGTTGGTTCAACAGGATTGACTGAACAATTGAGTGGCTGTATGTTGATAGAAGCTATGGCTTTGGTTGATGAAATGTAATGATGAAAATCCATTTTTGTGACAATTGAAGTTTTATTTGTTGAAAAGTTTTTGATTCTCGGAATATAATATAAAATCAATACAATGAAAAAATATGTATTAGTAGGTTTGTTGGCAATATCAATGTTTATGAGTTGCCAGTCAGAAAAACAACTGACAGATTACGTTAATCCTTTTTTGGGTACAGCTACGCTTTGGAATAAAGAGGATTTGGGCTATGAACGTCATTTAAAAGTCAGAACGTGGGGAGCAGAAGTGTTTCCTGGATCTTCTGTCCCTAATGCGATGGTACAGCTGAGTCCGGTAACTATGTTTCATAGTGGAGCTGGTTATCAGTATGAGGATACTGTTATTTATGGGTTTACACATACGAATAAGGGACATTGGAATTTGTTACATATTCCTTTGCTACCGGTAACCGGAGAAATATCTCCTTCTGATTATTGCTCAAGATATTCTCATCAGCATGAGTCTGCACATCCTGGATATTATCAGGTTTATTTGGAGAGATATGGAGTGAATGCGGAATTGACTTCGACTCTTCGGTGTGCTTATCATAAATATACGTTTCGTCCCGAGGATGAAAAGATGCTATTGGCTGATTTGACACGATCCAATAATCCTGTACGAGACTGGAGTATACAGAAATTAGATGATTATACATTTTGTGGTAATCAGAATGCGGAAGGAAATATGTTTTTCTATGCCGTTTCGAATTATAAAATTAAAGACATTCTTCAGAAAAAAGATAGCGTGCGTGAGGTTTCTGTTGTTACTTTTACCGATAGTAAAGGCAGTGATCCTTTGGAATTAAAAATAGGTTTTTCATTTGTGAGCATTGATAATGCGAAAGCTAATCTTATGGCAGAAATGATGGACAAAAGTTTTGCGCAAGTTCGAGAGGAAGCTAATGCTGCTTGGGAGAAGTTATTATCAAAGATTCAAGTGAGTGGAGGAACTGAGCGTGAAAAATCTTTGTTTTATTCGTGCTTATACCGCTCATTTTTATGGCCTGCACTTCGCAGTGATGTAAACGGAGACTATATGGATGTGCAGGGAAAGGTGGTAAATAACGGCTTTAGATATTACACTAATCCATCTTTTTGGGACGATTACCGGAATAAACTGATCCTTTTAGGCCTGATTTCTCCAGATGTGGCTGTTGATGTGATAAAATCAATTACGGATAAAGGAGAAAAAAGTAATGGATATATGCCAACCTTTTTTCATGGAGACCATGCATCCGTATTTGTAGCTGGAACTTACTTACGTGGTATCAAAGATTTTGATATAAATCGGACTTATAAACTTTTACTGAAGAATGCGACTGTCCCAGGGAAAGGAGGTCGTCCTTACTTAGAAGAATATATTTCTCAAGGATGGATAGCAGAGAAAGATACCACAAATGTCCCAACATGGGATGAGTATAAAGCTGCAGTCACAAAAACAGTTGAATATGCTTATGATGATTATGCAACAGCTTTGATTGCAAAAGAGCTGGGAGATCAGGTTAATTATGATTTATTGATGAAGCGGACGAAGAATTATAAGAATTTGTTTGATCCGTCGACTGGTTTCTGGCGAGGAAAGATTGCTGATGGCTCTTGGATCAAGGATTTCGATCCCTATTATCCTTACTATGCATATATGTATCGTGAAGCGAATGCTTGGCAGTCATTATTCTTTGCTCCGCATGATCCTATGGGAATGATAGCATTGTATCCTAATAAAGACGCGGTTGAGGTAAAACTAGATTCTTTGTTCAGTGAACCTTGGAGAAATTATGAGGCACATAATATGACTGGTTTTATAGGAAATTACTGTCATGGAAATCAACCTGATCATAGTGTTCCTTATACTTATTACTTCATTGATAAGCAGGAAAAATGTCAAGTGATGTTAGATAGTATCATGAATCATTATTATGATATGGGAAAAGAGAAGTTAGCTTATGCAGGGATGGATGATGCAGGTGAAATGTCTTCTTGGTATGTATTTAATGCAATGGGGTTGTATACTTATTCTCCGGCTGATCCAGAATATATAGTTTCTGTTCCTTTGTTTGATAAAATAAGCTTTAAATTAGGTGATGGAACTTCATTTACAATTGAAAAAGAAGGCGTAGATAAAAAGATAAAAGAAATTACATATGATGGTAAGAAACTGAATGGATGGTTCATTCCTCATGATTTACTGAAAGAAGGAAAGACTTTATTAATAAAAACGTATTAGACAGAAGGTGACGTTTTCATAAAAAGCTATTGTCTGATATTTCTTTGGACAATAGCTTTTTTATTGTTTCCTCTCTACCAAAACCCTCAATGAGTTAATTGTTGATAAAACAAGGAAGGATTGATTTTATGTTTAAGAACATAAGTGTAATTTTGCGGCTTTAAATGAAGAAAAGTCTTATAGACTTTATTTGACTGTGATTGAAGAGAAAAAGTTATTGTTTAGGTTTTAAAGAGAGAAATAAAGATGAAAAAGAGTCTTATTGCCTTGGCTTTTGGTACATTAGCCTTGGGCATAGCCGAATTTACGATGATGGGAATCCTTCCCTACGTTGCTTCTGATTTCGGAATAAGCATTGCGAAAGCCGGACATTTTATATCGGCTTACGCTTTGGGCGTTTGTTGTGGAGCTCCGGTCCTGATCCTGGCCCGTAAAAGACCGCTCAAACAGATTCTGATGGCCTTGGTATCGCTGATTATTGTCGGAAATCTGTGTGCTTCACTGGCTCCTAATTATTGGATTCTGATGTTAGGACGTTTTGTTTCCGGCTTACCTCACGGTGCTTATTTCGGAGTGGCTTCGATTGTTGCTTCGAAGTTGGCTGATAAAGGCAAGAGTTCGGAGGCTGTTTCCATTATGATTGCAGGAATGACAGTAGCCAATCTGTTCGGCGTACCGTTAGGAACCTCTTTAAGTCATTTGTTTTCATGGCGTGTTACTTTCCTGTTGGTTGCCTTGTGGGGTGTCATCGTACTTTATTATATAAGTCGCTGGGTACCGTTTGTAGAAGGTTTGCAGGATACAGGCTTTAAGGGACAATTCCGTTTCTTACGGAAACCCGCTCCCTGGATACTTTTGGGTGCGACAGCTTTAGGTAATGGAGGCGTATTTTGCTGGTATAGTTATATCAGTCCGTTGCTTACCCATGTTTCCGGTTTTTCGGATAACAGTCTTTCCGTTTTGATGGTATTGGCCGGTTTTGGAATGGTTGTTGGAAATCTGATCAGCGGACGTATGTCTGACCGTTATACACCGGGACGTGTGACGATGGTTGTGCAGGCAGGGATTTGTCTGACTTTATTGGCCATTTTCTTCCTGGCGTCCAATCCTTGGATGTCTGTTTTGCTGATGATCCTGTGTACAGCCGGTCTGTTTGCCGTATCAAGTCCGGAGCAGTTGCTGATTATCCGGGTTGCTCCAGGTGGAGAAATGCTGGGTGGAGCCTGTGTGCAGATGGCATTTAATTTCGGAAATGCAGTAGGAGCGTATGCCGGAGGCCTGGCCGTTACACACGACTATCGCTATACCGCGTTGGTAGGTATTCCATTTGCACTGATTGGTTTTGTTCTGGCCTTTATCTTTTATAAACAATATCAGATGAAGTATGAGGTCTAAACAATTTATAGTTTGACTGCAATCAAGTGTCGGTTAAACTGTTGTATGAGATTTGCACACGTCAATAAATTTTATTTATATTGCAGGGAATTTATATGATTCCCTGTAAATGAAGGTTGATGAACGGATATTGGTTGAAGCCTTGAAGCGAGGAGAAGAAAAAGCGTTTCGGCATTTGTATGATCATCATTATGTTGTTTTATGTAAAATGGCAAATGGTTTTCTGCATGATTCGTTTTGGGCAGAGACGATTGTAGATGATACCTTCTTTCATTTATGGGAAATCCGTGAGAATTTAGAGATTACAACTTCTTTGCGCAGTTATTTGGTACAAGCCGTTCGTAATCGCTGCTTGAATCAATTGGCTCAGGAAATGGATAAGCAGGAAATGTCTTTTTCTGAATTGCCATTGGAAACGTTGGATGCTTCATTGATCTTTCAGGCAGATACGACTTATCCGCTTGGTGTTTTGTTGGAAAAAGAATTGGAGCAGGAAATCCGTAAGGCCATTGATGAAATGCCGGAAGAGTCGCGGATCGTATTCAAGAAAAGTCGCTTTGAATTGAAAAAGAATGGAGAAATCGCGCAGGAGTTAGGTATTTCAGTAAATACAGTAAAATACCATATTAAAAGAGCATTGTCTTTTTTAAGAGAGCGTTTACGAGGGTATTTGCCTTTACTCTTTCTTGTCATTACCATGCTTTTGAGGAAATGAATTATTTTTTTTGAAAAAAATATCCATCTTCACTACCCGCAGATTTATTTTTCCTGTCTATTAAAATAGAGTCGAGCTTATGAAAGAGAAACAACAACATATTACAGATAGAAACGAGTCTGGTTTAAGTAACCTGACGGATGAAGAACTGTGGGTATCATCGGCTGTAGCGGATGATACACAGCAATATGATGTTGATCAAGCTTTCGAACGTTTCCGGAAGCGGACAGGATTGGACCAATCCGGCAGACAATCTTATAAGTGGTATCGGACGTGGAGTGTTGCAGCGGTGGCAATTGTTTTGTTAGGATTGATAACAGTAACTGCTTATTGGCAAGGAAGCCGGCAGATTCAGAGCAATTTCTCAGATATTGTAGTGGAAGCTCCGTTGGGTTCAAAAACAAAACTAACACTGCCTGATGGTTCGACAGTTTGGCTGAATGCCGGTTCCAAGATGGTTTATTCGCAAGGGTTTGGTGTAAGTGACCGTAGATTGGCTTTTCAAGGTGAAGGTTATTTTGAAGTAGAGAAAAATGACGAAATGCCTTTCCTGGTTCAGACGCATGATGTGAATGTAACCGTGGTAGGAACAAAATTCAATTTTCGGAATTATCCGGAAGATGAAGAAGCCATTGTAGAACTATTGGAAGGAAAAGTGGCATTGGAAAATCAGTTGAAAGAAGACGCCGTTCGATATTTGTCGCCCAATGAAAAGATGGTATTGCATAAGGCGACAGGAGAAATGGATATCACATCGGCAAAAGTGAAAGAAGCGACACTTTGGACCGAGAACATCTTGCTGTTTGATGAGGATTTGTTGCCGGATATTGTCCGGAAATTGGAACGTAGTTATCATGTACGAATAGAAATAGAAAACGAAGATCTGAAACAAGCCCGTTTTTACGGACAGTTTAACCAGTTGGAACAGAATATTTATGATGTATTGGATATGTTGTCAGAAACAGGGAAGTTGAAATATCATGAAGAAGGAAAAGTGATTTATTTGAAATAAATGTATAATCTTAAAAGAGGTTGCCCATGAAAAAGGATAAAAGAATTTGTTAACTGTATAAAGATAAAAAAGAACCGGAGAAATTGGCCTATCTTCCGGTTCTATTAAGTCCTTATACCCATCGAGTGTTAAGTGGATTTTGAAGACAGAGCAAAGATAAATGTTCTTTTGGAAAGATCCCGAATGAATTTATTACTAATACCAAAAAATCAGTTTATTTATGATTTATTCAAAGAAAGCCATTTGTGTGGCTCTGGCTTGTTGTTGCCTTTCGGGAACCGCATTTGCTCAGCATGTTAGTTTGACAATGAATAATGTAACGGTCAAACAGGCAATGGACGCCCTGAAAAAACAGAGTGGTTACTCATTTGTTTTCTCATCAGAAGATGTAGATACAAAGAAAAAAGTATCGGTTGATGCCGATGATCAAAAAGTAGAAGAAGTCGTTCGTCAGATTTTAGACGGACAAAGTGTGACGTATGAGATTAAAGGAAAGAATATAGTTGTGCGGAGCATTGCTCAGACGTCATCTTCACAACAAAAGAAAACGATTACAGGTACAATTGTAGATCCATCAGGAATGCCTGTTATCGGTGCCAATGTGATGGTTAAGGGAACCACCAACGGAACCATTACCGATATGGATGGTAAGTTTTCGTTGGAGGTACCGAAAGAATCTATGTTGGTAGTTTCTTATATTGGATATGCGAACCAAGAAATTAAGGTAAGTAATCAAACGAATTTATCTATTGCTTTGAAAGAAGATGCAGAGGCTTTGGATGAGTTGGTGGTTGTTGGATATGGTACTCAAAAGAAGGTAAATTTAACAGGGGCGGTAAGTAATGTTAAGGCCGATTTACTACAAAATAGAACTTCTTCCAATCCTGCTAATATGTTAACTGGTAATGTTGTGGGAGTTACCCTTGTTCAAAATTCAGGTCAACCTGGAGCTGATGCTGCTACATTAAGAGTGAGAGGTATTGGCTCTTTGGGGAATTCGGAGGCAATGGTTATTGTAGATGGCATAGAATCATCGTTAGATAATGTCAATCCTAGTGATATTGAGAATATTTCGGTGTTAAAAGATGCCGCTGCAGCATCTATATATGGTGTGCGTGCAGCTAATGGGGTTATATTGATAACGACAAAGCGTGGTTCTACAGGAAAAGCTGTAGTTTCTTATGATGGTTACATTGGATGGCAGGAAGCTTCACGTTTACCAAAGTATTTGGATTCTTATAACTATGGAGTTTTGATAAATGAAGCTTATACTAATGATGGTTTGGATTCTATGTACTCAGAAGAGGAGTTACAGAAGATGAAAGATGGATCAGATCCTGATCATTATGCAAATAGTGATTGGTTGGGAGCCTTGTTTAGTGAAAATGGGTTATTCCATAATCATTATTTGAGTGTTAAAGGAGGTTCTGAAAATATAAAATATGCTTTGTCTTTGGGATATCATAATAAAGAGGGATTAATGCCTAATACAAATTATGATAAGTTTAGTGTTCGTTCTAATATAGATGCAAAAATTAATAAGAGTTTGGATGTTTCTTTAAATTTATCGGCCTATCGAGATCATATGAAATCGCCAGCAAGTGGGGTCGGAACGATTGTTTCTGATGCTTTCAGAGAATCTCCTGTAATGCCAATTCAATATCAGAATGGGAACTATGGATTATATTTGAATAGTCATAATTCTGTCGCATTTGCTAGAAATAGTGGATTGTCAAATGTTTATAATAATAATTTTTTAGGAAGTGTTGCTCTAAACTATCAGATTATAGATGGATTGTCATTAAAAGGTATAGCTTCAACTTCCTTTAATTTAAAGGATCAACATGACTTTTTAAAACAAATGGACTTTTATCAGCCAGATTCCAATACGCCTTATATAACCAAGCGAAGTTCTGTGAAAAATAACGATAATAAAATGTTAGAAGTAAATTTACAAGCTTATTTAAATTATGATAAAACATTTGGAAAGCATAATATAAAAGGCTTATTGGGTTACTCTCAAATTTATAATCAATATCGAATATTAGAGGCAACAAGGAAAGATTTACCGGCAAATAATAATTTAGGAGAGATAAATGCGGGTGATGAAAATACACAGACAACGTCGGGTAATTTGGTTGAGTATGCTTTGCGCTCAGCGTTTGCTCGTGTAAACTATGTATATGATGATCGTTATTTATTTGAAGCGAATGTTCGTTATGATGGGACTTCTCGTTTTCCAAAAAACAATCGGTTTGGGGCTTTCCCTTCTTTTTCTTTGGGATGGCGTTTGTCAGAGGAGGAATTTTTTCATGCAGCCTGGGTTGACAACTTGAAAATAAGAGCTTCCTGGGGATTATTGGGTAATCAGGAAATAGGTGATTATGCTTTTTATAACACTTATGTATTTGGTGAGAATTATAATATTAGTAATGCTTTAGTACCAGGTATCTCTATTAATCCTAATATGGCAAATACATCTATTACATGGGAAAAGACGGAACAGTTGGATTTCGGAGTTGACTTAGATGTATTAGGCAGTAAATTAAGTTTCTCAGGTGATTTTTTTTTGAAAAACACTAGTGATATTCTTTTAAGATTACCTATTGCGGATATAGTCGGCACTACTCCTCCAATGCAAAATGCCGGCAAAGTAAGAAATATAGGAGCGGAATTTCAATTGAATCATAATAATCAAATTGGGAATGTTAAGTATTTTGCAAACTTTAATTTTAGTTATATTCATAATGAAATAACAGACTTAAGAGGTGGTGATACTCCGGGACGTTCCGTTGGTGACCCTATTGCCAATATTTATGGTTTGGAATGTGAGGGTATTTTTAGTAGCCAAGAAGAAATTGATAATCATCCCAAACAAGTTTGGGGAGCAAAACCCGGAGATTTAAAATATAAAGATCTTAATCAAGATGGAATAGTTGATGATAATGATAGAACATCTTTAGGCTCCTATTTCCCCAAAATAAACTTTGGGTTACGTTTAGGTATGGAATATAAGAACTTTGATTTTTCAGCATTGTTTCAGGGAGCTGGAATGGTTAATGCTATTGTTAAAAATGAAATTAATAAAGCATTCTTTAATGGAGGAAAGGTTGTTGAAGATCATTTGGATCGATGGACTCCAGATAATTTGGATGCCAGTTATTTCCGTTTGTCTATGAAAGATTCTCAAAAGAACTGGATGAATTCATCCTTTTGGGTACAGAATTCTTCTTATTTAAAATTGAGAAATATTCAACTGGGTTATACAATACCACAGGATTTATTGAACGGATGGGGAATATCTCGGTTAAGACTTTATTTTAGTGCGGATAACTTGTTGACTATAACAGGATTTCAAGGTGTTGATCCAGAATCGGCTTATAATGTAAAGAGTCTCTCAGCTAGTACATATTATCCGTTAGCAATTAGTTATTCTTTTGGTGTTAATGTTTTATTCTAAATTTAGGTCTTATGAAAAATAAATGGATAACTTTATTTCTATCATTAACTTTAATTGCTTGTAATGATAGTTTTTTAGATAGACTTCCACAAGATCAATTATCTGATGAATCTTTTTGGAAAGAGGAAGATGATGTAGAAAAATATACGATTGCCTTATATAAATATATACCGGATCCTGCTAATTTTGTAATCTTGACGGATGCTTATACGGATAATGGCGTTCCTGTACATATATTCGCAGAACAGGGGACGATTTCTTCAGGTACAGCAACTGCTTCCAATGCACATTTTAAGCAAGTTTGGCAACGTCTTTATCAAGGTATTCGTCGCTGTAATGTCTTTTTTGAGAATATAGGGAGTGTTGATATGGATGAAGAACAAAAGAAAGTTTATGTTGGAGAGGTTGAGTTTTTGAGAGCTTTTTTTCATGCATCTTTATTAAAGTATTATGGTGGAGTTCCTATATTAACCAAGGTATTAGACTATAATGATCAAATACCTCCTAGAAATACCGCTGATGAAGTTTATCAGTTTGTTATGAATGAATGTGATAAAGCTATTGCAAAACTACCTGTGGAACGTTCTGAAGTAGGACGGGTTACGAAAGGTGCTGCACTTGCTTTAAAGTCTCATTTAAGTTTTTTACAGAAGGATTATCAAAAAACAGTTACTTCTGTAGAAGCTTTAAAAGAATTGGGTATTTACCAATTGCATTCAAATTATGAACAGTTGTTCACTGCTGATTATGAAAATAATTCAGAAGTTATATTTGATATCCAGTTTATGGATGAAGCTAAGGATTATGAAAATGGAAGTAATATAGATTTGTATTTTGGGCCAAACTTTAATGGGGGGTGGGAAGCTTTATCTCCAACTCAAGATTTGATAAATGAATATGAGTGTATTGATGGAAAATCAATTGAAGAGTCTCCATTGTATAATGAATCAGAGCCTTTTGAGAATCGAGATCCTCGATTAAAAGCATCTATTTTAAGGAATGGCAGTGAGTTTGGAGATCAAATTTATAATACAGAAGGACTTATAGGAACGGGGAATGCAACTAGAACAGGGTATAATATACGTAAATATATAGATCCGAAAAATGTGGGATGTCAATTCCCTGGAAGAGTAAATTTTATAATTTTTAGATATGCGGAGATGTTATTGGATTATGCTTATGCATTGAATGAGCTTCAAGGTCCTTCAGAACAAGTTTATTCTGCAGTTAATCAGATAAGAGTTCGTGTAAATTTACCTAGTTTAAAAAAGGGGTTATCGAAAGAACAAATGAGAGAGGCAATTAGACATGAACGTCGAGTTGAATTTACATTTGAAGGTATTCATTTGTTTGATACTCGAAGTTGGAAAACAACAGAAATGTGTGTGGAAAAGCCTGTTTATGGAGAAAAACCGAATGGAGAAAAATTTTTAGTGGAGAAAAGGGAGTTTGACTCTAAACAGTATTTATGGGCTATTCCATTAACAGAAATAGATCTCTCAAAAGGGGTATTAACTCAAAATCCTGGATATTGATAACTTATTATAAAAAGATTATGAAGCGTTTATTATTTATTTGTCTATTGTTCTTTTCTTTTTTGAATGTGAAAGGACAGTTTATTGTTCCAGCGAATAGTCCAAATTTTGCTCAACAGCGAATGATTGATAGAGGTTATGGAATGTTTATAACTTATGGTATTAATACATTTGCTGAAATAGAGTGGTCTGATGGAACTATACCTGTGGAGAAATATAATCCAACAGATTTGGATTGTGATCAGTGGATTCGTGTAGCCAGAGATGCAGGTTTTCGATATATATTACTTACCACGAAACATCATGATGGTTTTTGTTTATGGGATAGTAAATATACTGAATATGATGTAGCTTCTTCACCTGTGAAAACGGATGTTGTTGCAGAAGTTGCTAAAGCTTGTAAGAAGTATGGCATAGAGTTTGCCGTTTATTATTCTTTATGGGATAGAAATGCGCTTTGCTATAAAGATAAAGATCCGGAAAAATATGTAGATTACATGTGTAATCAGTTGACAGAATTATTGACAAATTATGGTCCAATTTGTGAGGTATGGTTTGATGGTGGATGGAATAGAGCTGTAAAAGATTGGAATCTACCACGTGTATATAAGTTGATAAAGAAGTTACAACCCAATTGTGTCGTTGGGGTTAATCATACGATTGTTCTGGAAGAGGGAAAAAGAAATTTCGCTTTGCCGGATTCCATGGTTGTTGATAATAAGTATTACTTTCAGTATTTTCCCAGTGATTTCCGTTTATGGGATCCGAAGTTGGCTCATAAGTTGGATAAGAAGCAGTATATGCATGAAGGTAAATCCTATTATTTACCCTTTGAACATACAATTTGTATCAGTAAGTATTGGTCGTGGTACGCAAAGCAAAAACCTCAGCCAACACGTAGTTTAGATGAGTTGGAGGAGTTGTTTTACTGGTGTACAGACAATAATAATACATTGCTTTTGAACATTCCTCCGGATCAAACAGGGCAAATTAGGGAACATGAGGCGAATGCCGCTATTGCATTGAAGAACAGATTAGGTTTAGAGTATGGAAAGGCTTTGCCTAAAAATGGGAATTTTATTTCAATACAGAGTGAGGCCGAGGCTTCATCTTATATAAGTGATAAGACCGGGGTTCATGATGCGAGTCTGGCTGTTGATGGAGGCTTGCAAACTTACTGGGCATCAAAAGACACTTTGGCTTCATTAACGATCAATTTAAAAGAACCAGAACAAGAATTTAATAAGCTGAGTATATTTGAATATGGAGATCGGGTGCAGGAAGGAGGCGATTTTGCATCAGGTGATGGCTTTACTAATAAGAGAAAGAATCGAATACAAGAATATACTATATCCATAATGAAGCAGGGAAAATGGGAGATTATATATGTGAGCGATGAACCTATGAGTGATTGTAAGGTTATTCGTTTTCCGAAATCTTATAAAGCTGAAAAAATCCGGTTAGATGTATTGAAAGCATTAGCTCCTCCACGTATATATGAATTTAATGTGATAAATGAAAGTTAAATTATGCGAATCTGGAGTTGATACCCTGAAACGGTAGTATTACAGCCGGAAATAACGTATCAATCCCTCGAAGGTTGGGGCAGTTCGTTATGCTGGTGGGCTGCTCAGGTGGGAAAATGGGATGAGGCAAAGGTCGATTCGATTGTGAATATGCTGACTTCGCCGGATCAGTTGAACATGAATATTTTCCGGTATAATATTGGTGGCGGAGATGATCCGTCGCATGCCGACGGACATATGGTGAAAGGAAAGGGGAAAAGGGCAGAGATGGAAGGTTTCAAGGCCTCGCCTGAGGCTCCGTATGACTGGAATGCGGATGCGGCACAACGGAAGATCCTGCTCAAGATTAAGGAGAAGAGACCGGATGCCGTGTTTGAGGCTTTTTCCAATTCAGCGCCTTATTGGATGACGGTGAGCGGTTGTGCGGCAGGACATGCTGATCCTCTGAAAGATAATCTGAAGCCGGAATATGAAGAGATGTTTTGCCAATATCTGATTGATGTTTGCAAGCATTACAAAGATACTTATCAGATAGATTTCAAGACATTGGAACCATTCAATGAGTCGTATTCGAATTACTGGTATGCTGAGGGATCGCAGGAAGGTTGCCATTTTGAGCCGCAAACGCAGATACGGATTATCCGGAAGTTGTATCCGATGTTGAAGGAATCGGGATTGAAGACGGTGATCTCAGCTTCTGATGAAACGAACCTGAATCATTTCCTCAAGGTGCAGCAGGCGTATGAAGAAGCCGGTGATATATGGGAGAAGTTAGGACAGCTGAATACGCATACCTATAGTGGTACGAATGAAGAACGCTTGCAGGTTCGTGAACTGGTTGTCCGTGCCGGAAAGCCGTTCTGGCAGTCGGAGACAGGACCTTCAGGTGGCTCGGGGTTGGAAAGTAACTTGCTGCTCGTGCAGAAACTCTTTGATGATATGCGGATCATGCGTCCACAAGCCTGGCTGGACTGACAGATCATGGAAGAGCATAATAATGAATGGTGTGTTTTGCGTGGTAATTTCCAGACGCAGGTATACCGACCGATCAAGAACTTTTACGTTCGGATGCAGATTACCCGTTTCTTCAAGCAAGGATATACGTTTATCGAGTCTGGACATGATCAGGTCTTGGCAGCTGTTTCTCCGTCAGGAAAGGAACTGGTCTTTGCCTGGCTGAATACCTCAGAACAGGAACAGATGGCTACGATCTCTTTGGAGAAGTTCCGTTCTGCCAAGCCGGAAGTCCGAGTTTGGCGTACCAGTCAGGAGGAAGATTGCCAAGCCCTGCCTGCCATGAAGATTCGCGACGGTGTGCTTTCCTATCAGGCACCGGCCCGTTCGCTGACGACCTTTGTCGTGACATTATAGCTTATCCATGATTATACAATTAGCTTATAGCCGATTCCCCGGATATTGACAATCTGTACCGAGGGATCGGCTTTTAGTTTCTTGCGGAGCTTGGTGATGAAAACGTCCATGCTGCGGGCATTGAAGAAGTTGTCGTCGCCCCACAGTTCCAGCAAAACGGGACGGCGTTGCAGGACTTCGTTCTTCTGTTGGCAGAGCATCCGCAGGATTTCACATTCGCGGAACGAGAGATTTTCGGTTTGTCCGTCAATCTCCAAGGTCTGATGGCTTACGTGGAAACGATATCGCCCGATTTCGTATTCCTTCACTTCCTCCCGTTCGGGTACGGAGATAGGGCGGTGCGCCAATGCCTGGATACGTACCATCAGTTCTTCCATCTCGAAGGGTTTCTTCAGGTAATCGTTACCGCCTAACTTGAATCCGGTCACTAAGTCGTCGAGGGAAGAGCGGGCTGTCAGGAACAGGATCGGAATTTGCCGGTCGATCTGCCGGATCATCTTGGCGAGGTTGAAACCATCGAGGCGCGGCATCATCACATCGAGAACAAGCACATCGGGCCGGACTTGCCGGAACAGGTTCAAGGCTTCTTCGCCGTTGGCGGCGATACTGATCTGAAATTCGCCCCGGCTTTCGAGGCTGTCTTTAATAATCTTGGCCAAGGCTATTTCATCTTCTGCCAGTAATACGTGTATCATGTCTAAAAGGAATTATCAGGGTGAATGTACTGCCGTGGTGTTCGCGGCTTTCTACGTGGATGTTGCCTCCGTGCCGTTCGGCCATGTCTTTGGCGTAACTCAGTCCGAGGCCAAAGCCTTTCACGTCGTGTCTGTCGCCGTTCCCGATGCGGTAAAAGCGTTCGAAGATGCGTTCCTGCTGACTGGGAGCAATGCCGATACCGTCGTCGGTGACGCGTATCTCGGTTGTGTTCGCCGTCTTCCGGATACGGATGTCGATGTGGACTTCCTCACCCGAATATTTAACGGCATTATCCAGTAAGTTCTCTAACATCTGTTTCAGATGTAGCGGATCAGCATCTATTTCAGTCGGTTCTGTTTCATCCGTCAGCCGGATATGGACGGGCTTGGAAGCACGCAGCTCCAAAGGACGTATCAGTTGCTCGATGAGAGGAGCGAGGCGGAATACTTCGCGTTGCAGGCGGAAATTCTTCCGCTCGTCAACTGCCATGCTCAGGATCTTTTCCACCAGCTCTGTCAGATGCTTGAGTTGCTGCTTGCACAGGTTGAAATAGGCTTCGCGTTTCTCCTTTTGTTCCACCAGATTGAATGTCTGCAAGGCATCAATAGCTGAATAAGTTACGGTAATGGGTGTTTTCAGTTCATGCGTCATGTTGTTGACAAAGTCGTTCTTGATTTGCGCCACCGTCTTTTGTCGTAGGATGGTACGGATCAGATAGGCATAACAAGCCGACGTGATCAGGACAAAGAGAAGCGAGGCGGCAAACGAAAAGATCATCTGTTTATATATGATCCAGTTCGCATTGACAATATAACCTTGCAATCCGAATTGCTCAGTCATGGAAGTACTGATACGCTGTGTCGGGATGAGGTGTTTGGGCTCAAGACCAGGCGGACGGGACGAGTCGATAACTGTATCCCGACCAAACAGGGCGTCCACGAAATGTACAGCATGAATGCCTTCCTGCCGGAGATGAATACCCCACACACTGTCAATCTGGTTGATCTGTATCGGCTTCAGCGTATTGACCATCTCAAAGATACCGGCTGTCCCGGCCAGGCGCAGGGCGTCATAACTTTCCTTGTAGTATTCTTTGGTAAAGACCAGAGGGGCGTCGTTGCTCCCTTCTTCCGGATTGAATATCGTATTGCGGTAATAACGAACCACGCGTCTGCCCGGCTGACTTTGGGCACGGCTCAGGCTGTCGGCGCTGATGCCGATTTCGAGTTTCCCGTGGCGGGCAGTAGCCGAAGTGTCGCGTCCCATGTCTTCTACCTGAATAGCCAGTACCTCGGCAATGGATTGCTTGAATAACTGGTCGATGCGTTCGTGCATCTGCCGGCTTTCCATGGTATATTGGTTCCAGAGCCAATAGCCTTGGAAGAAGAAGATCCCCAGGATAGAGAGGGTCACGAATAGGATAATCAAGTGCATCTGTATTTTCATGCCGACAAATGTAACGGCTTTTGGCGAGGGTTGGAAGGGTGGTAACACTAAATAACAGTATTGATTCAGGAGACGCAACGTTGCGTCGACCGGTAGCGCAATAGTGCGTCGGGTGTCAGCACAGTATTGCGTCGGGTGTTAGCGCAATGGTGCGTCGAGTGTTAGCGCAATGGTGCGTCGGGCATCGACGCAATACTCCGTCGACACCCAACGCTATGTAACGTGGTTTTTATTCGACTTTCAATGCCACCGGACAAACCAGTGTGCGTGGATTTTTCAACATAGTGGATGTGTTTGAGAAATAGGTTTCAATCTCCAGCCGGTAATTGCCTGCCAATAAACCGGTCGGGAAGATGAAGATAATTTTCGACGGGTCATTCACTCCTAATACGGTTACTTCCTCAGGGGATTCGCTCTCATTATACAAGCGGAAATGACCGATGCCGCTACCATCGGCATTGAGGCATTTGATCTTCGAGCCGGTAACTTCCACCATGCCGCCCGGCGTAACGGTTCCATCGGTCTTGCCGGTGGTGAGGTCTTTCACGCGGTCAATCTTCGCGCCGCCCAGTTCCTGCACGCTGTCAATATAAAGCTTCACGCCGGCCAATCCGTCTTTTACAATCTGGTTGACGGTCACATTCACCCCACACTTCATGCTTTTGTCGTCCAGCAGTTCGCCGTGCGAATCGAACGAACCGGTGATGGTCGGTGCAAAACGCACATTCTCGGTCATGACCGGGTAGCCGGAATAGAGGATGTGGCGGATCTTCTCTTCCACCAGCTTCATGATGCTGAGGATGGTATCCTCTCGATATTCAGTACGTTCGCGCACAATCTCTTTGGCGATGTACTCCAGCGACTTGGTATCACTGAATGTCTTGACGGAAGCGGTATAATCGTCCGTCCGTTCCGTAATCTTGTTTTCCCGCAGTTCCACGGGCCAAACATACTCTTGTTTTTTGTTTTCGTCAGCCATGATATTAATGGATTTAGAAAGTTAATAATATGAGAATTTAGAATAAGGTATCAGCAAACGAGATACCTTATTCTTTATAAATCTTTAAAACGTATAACCGGCAGTGATGGAAATCAGGTTTTCGTGTCCCATCATGTCGCGCCGATACAAATTGGTCTCGTAATTAAGATTAATCGATAAACGATTGGCATGAAGAGACAGGCGAGAACTGAAACCGGCATCGAAGCGGTTATATTTCAACAGCACATACGGCGAATCAAATTGGAAACGATGATAATCTTGCTTCTTTTCGTCAACTAAGAAGGAATATTCGTCAATTCGATGTTTCCCGCTGATCCCCAAAGCTACGTAACCACCTGCTGCTGCTGAAATGGCATACGTATCGTTAATCTGCCACTTGTATTTAACCATTACTGGGAGTTGTAAATAATCACGACGCATATAAGTATCACTGGAAGTTACTTTTTTTAACGTCATATCATCTGTTGGTTTCCATTCATTGTATATGCTGCCAGGGGGTATGACGACTGGATAAGCAAAGTTTTCACCTTCATCATTCTGATATGTGTATCCTGCTAACGTGTAATACACTTTCTTTTGATAGAAATACAAGCCGGACATCAGTCCCCAGCCGTCCTTTTGCTGATTAAAGAAATAATCAACTCCAACACCTATCCGTGGAGAAACGGTTGCTTTCTCTTTGGCAGACCCATCTTTATAAATACTCGCACCAACTTCAGGCGTTATTTGGATTTGAGCATTAACGATAATAGGGGAAAATAAACTCAATAATATAAAGCTCTTCATTTTCATAAATAAAATTTCTATTCATAAATTATATTATTTGACTATCGTTAATTTATTTGTTATCAAAAACTAATCTCTCCATATACTAAATTTATTCCATCCGTTATAGAAACAGTACCATTCTGAACAGACTCGTCTAAAATTACCGTCCAATTAGGCGTATTGCCGGTAACTACCGTTTCCTGATAAACCGTTTTTCCAGACGTATCTGTCACGGTTATTACTACATCGCCTAAATCTTCCGTAAACGCTAACGTCAGTTCTCCGGTTGTTTCTTCTACATTTCCGATAATCGGTATGTTGGAATCGATTGAACGTCCGATCTTCCATTTTCCAAGCCAATGTACTTTCTTGGCAAATACAGGCCAAGAGCACAACATCAAGGCTATTGCCACCAAAAATTTCTTTGTCATATCATTTATTCGTTTTAAATTTCGGCGGCAAAGGAATAGACTTTTCGGATATAACACAAAGAAATGGAGATTTTTATTCAGGACAAGTCTAATTGATAATCAATAAGTTACAAATAATAATCAGGACAAGCCCTCTTGGGTATGGGTAAGAAATGTAATGGTTTACTGTTGATTAAGTGCCTTTTCTAATAGAACCTCGTATAGTTTCTTGTCTGAACCCGTCACAGACAGCTTTTGCCGGATACGTGTGTGGTTCTTGTGGGGAGTGTCCGGTTGTACTCCCAATAGCTGAGCTTCCTGCTTGGCTTCCAGACGGAAGAAGGATAAATAACAATATTTTTTTTCTGTAGGGGTAATCCCTTTAGCGGACAAAAATGTATCTAAATTCGGATACAAAATATCCAAATGAGCAAATATCTCTTTCCATATTTTTTCGGTCAACCAACTTTTTCCATCGGAACGCGGAGACTTTGTGGCTAATTTACTTATCTGCTTGTATATGTCCGAATGCAGAAATAAAAACTGGGATTGTTTGACATATTGCCTACTCAATTCGTTTACTTCTTGCTGCTTTTGTTCATGCTCTTGCAGCAATTGCTTGATCTTTTCTTGGTTGGACTCCTGCGTAATCTTTAATTGTTCATCCAAATTCTGTAAATCTGATTCTAATTTCGACATACGCATTTTCTTTTCTAAAAGTTCGTGTGTTTGCTGGTTCATCTTCTTGTTTTTACGTCCCAATCTATATTGATAGAGCGAAATCAATATCAATACAAGAAATAGCATTACAACCAGTCCATTTCGAGCTTGACGATATTTATGCATCAATTGCCTGTTCTCATGTACCATTTGTTTGCGATCGAACAAGGTTTCTACTTCCTGCAAATACGTCTCTTTTCTTGACAAGATGTCTGCTTCTGTGGAATCTACATATTGTCGCATATAGGCCAATGCCCGGTTTATATTCCCTTTCTTTTCTTCTAATTCCGACAAATGATAGTATAACTCGGTATGCGTATAAGGGTTTTCTGTTGGTCCTTTCGCTTTTTCAAAATACTGTTCGGCTTGTTCGATACTATCTATTTCCAAATAAATTCCACCTAATGCGGAATATGTATGTGCCGATTCTTCCGGACAGTAAGCAATCGATTTCTGTAAATATGCCTTGGCTATATCCAGTTCGCCTTGCATTGCATAGATATTTCCCCAATTATTATACAATGTTGATAAATCGCTCGAATCTCCCAATGCACACAAGACTGAATCCGCCTGGTGCATATATACAAAAGCAATCTGCATGGAATCCATTGCTGCATACATGTGGGCTGCATTTACCTTGGCAAAAGCTTTACTTCTGTTATTTCCTGCTTTCTCAAAAAAAGAGGCAGCTTCCAAGAACTTATCTTTTGCCAACAGGAAATCATATTGCTCATAGTATAACTCCGCAATATAGGTATAGATAAAACCCAATAACTCCATATCGTTTCCTGCAGAACAGAATTTGACAGCATCCAATAGAATCTTCATAGCCGGTTTTATCAATTTTTCTTCCTTTAGTTTCCTGCCTAGATAGTAGTAGGCTAAAGCTTGGTCGTGTGGTGAGCCTTTACTTTCCCAATAATACCGGGTCCGATCCAAATCATCCATAAGGGGCAACGGCGTACCAATCGAATCAGCCAGTTGGCATAACATGAGGCACCAGCGGGCATTGACTTCCGGGCTTAACAGTTCCGGATGGGTAACACTGTCTGCCAACAGGACATGAGCTACCTCGGGATCAGACTGCATCAAGGGAGCAGCCTGTTCCATCTGCCGGATGGCGTTGCGGTCTGCTTCATTCGTGCAGCCTTGCATGACCCAGCCCAGAGCGATGACTAAAAGTGCCAGGAAAATTTTCATGGGCACAAAGATACAACTTTCCGGATATTAACCAACTGCATTCCTGCTAACACTAAATAACAATACATCACAGACTGATAACCCAATCTTCGGAAAACGACTTCTACTTTCGCTACAGATTAAATACGAAAGAAGATGAAAAGAAAGATGATGGGAATCGTGGCCGGCTGGCTGTTGGTTTATGCCGGAACGATAGAGGCACAAACCGTTTCGGGGCGTGTAGTGGATGAGGCCGGGAAACCGTTGGAGGCCGTATCGGTGGTGTTGCAGCGTGCGGATTCAACGTTTGTCGGAGCCGTCGTGACCGACACAACGGGTATTTTCTGTTTTGATCCGGCGGTATTTCCTTACCGCTTGGTCTTGCAGCATTTGGCGTATGCCCCTAAAGAATGGACAGGCACGAGTGAACAAACCGGCGACATCCCTTTAACGGCCAACGACCGTGCCTTGCAAGAAGTGGTCGTCACGGCCGAACGCCCGTTGGTACAGGTGGAAGACGGCAAATTAGGATATGATTTGTCTGTCCTGGCAGAACAACGGATCGTCAACAATGCCTTTGAAGCTCTGGCCGAACTGCCGGGGATTACGGAGAAGGACGGGGCGCTGTCGTTGGCGGGAGCTTCGTCTCTGACCATCGTACTGAACGGAAAACCCACCACCATGACGGCTTCGCAATTGGAAACCTTATTGCGGAATACGCCGGTCGATCGGGTAGAAAAAGCTGAGGTGATGTATAGTGCGCCGCCTGAATACCATGTACGTGGAGCTGCTATCAATGTCGTCTTGAAGAAGGCAACCGATTATTCCTTTTCCGGTGAAGTCTCGGCTGATTATCGGAATCAGTATTTCAACGACGGGAATGCGAATGCGAACTTCCGCTATACAACTCCCAAGCTGGCAGTGGATGTGATGTATGGAACATCCAACGACAAGACGATGACGAAGATCGATTTGTATTCGCGTCATACGCTGCAAGGGCAAGTCCATGATATCCGGAATGAGGAAGAGATCCGGGAAAAAGGATGGGCGCATCATCTCCGTGGAGCCTTCGAATATCATCTGGATGACAAGAACCGGGTGGATGTATCTTACTTCGGCAGTTATACACCGTCGTATAAAGGAAATTCCTATACAACCGGAAACTTTCAGGAAAGCTTGCTGAACAAAGAGACTGATAAGCGACTGCATAATGTCTCTTTGCGCTATACTTCCGGTTTTGGTCTGGAACTGGGTGGCGATTATACGGCTTATCGGATGGACAATACGCAGCAGATGCAGGTGGATTATACCGATGGCAGCCGGAAATCATTCAATCTATCCGGTGGTCAGCAGATTGATAAATATACGGTTTATGGCGATCAGTCGCATTCCTTACCTGAAAACTGGACCTTAGGCTATGGCTTGTCTTATGATTTTGCCCGAAGTCGGGATTATCAGGTCTATCAGGACGTGCAGGGCGCTGTGGATGCTCAAGACACGCACTCCGACCTGAAAGAACATACGGCTGATTGGTATGTATCGCTCGGTAAACAATTCGGAAATGGCACTCATTTTTCCGTTTCGGCAACAGGTGAATATTATGAATTGGGCAATTACCGGCGATGGGCTTTTTATCCGCAGGCTTCGTTCCTTTGGATGATTCGGCCGGAACACATGCTGCAAGTCTCTTTATCGTCGGACAAGACATATCCGGACTATTGGTCGATGCAGTCGGCTGTCAGTTATCTGGATGGTTATTCCGAGATCCACGGAACACCCGGTTTGCGTCCGGCCAATCAATACGGTTTGTCGGGTACGTATATCTGGAAGCAGAAATATCTCTTGACAGCCTTCTTTGAACATACAAACGATTACTTTACGCAGTCGCCTTATCAGGCGTCCGATCGGCTGGCTTTGATTTACAAAATGCAGAACTGGGATTACATGCGGCAATACGGTGTGGTGGCTAATATTCCTTTTTCAGCTGGTTCGTGGTATCGGGCAAAATACAATGCTTTGGGAATGCGGATGCACCAGCGTTGTGATGATTATTTTGATATTCCCTTTAACCGGAAGAAGTGGGTATTCGTTACCTGGCTCGACAATACATTTAAAGTCGGAAAACATGTGTCGTTCGAATTGAACGGCCGGTATCAGTCGGCTGCCATACAAGGTACGTTCGATATCCAGCCGTTGTTTAACCTGGAAGCCGCCGCCAAGTGGACCTTTGCCCATGAGAAGGCTTCCATCTCTATCCGGGGGAATGATCTGCTGAATACCGGTTATCCCCAAACCGAGGTCCGTTTCAAAGGACAATATCTGGACATGGATAACTCCTTTTATAACCGGAGTGTGACCATCCATTTCGTGTATCGTTTCGGTGGTTATAAGGAAAAGAAACAAAAGGAAGTCGATATTTCCCGTTTCCGTCTTTAATGATTATCTTTCAGACCTAAATTGAAAAAGCCTATGAGACAGTTGGTGTATATTTTCGTTTTGTGTGGATTCTTCTCTTGGGAGAGCTGGAGTCAGTCCTTAACCGAACAGGAACAATTGCTACGGGAAGGACGCCGGTTGGAAGAATGCTTGGACTATCAATCCGCTTATCCGGTTTATCAGCGTTGCCTGGTATTGGATTCAACTTCCGTAGAAGCCATCAATGCGATGGCGCGTGTTTCGATGAATGTGGGAAAGACAGGCGAGGCCCGTTTGTATTTCCAAAAGACACTTCGGCAGGATAGTACGAATTTTTATGCCAACTATCAGCTGGCGCGCCTGTATGCGATGGAAGGAAACTATCCGCAAGCGATCAAGCAATACAAGTGGATTCAGCAGCAGGATACAACACAGGTCAATCCGTTGGTATATAGCCAGCTGGCCGATTGTTTCTTGAAGATGGATTCATTGTTGGCAGCAACGGCCTGTTATTATAATGCTTTCATGGCAAACCGGGAACATGTAGGTGTAGCCAATGGCTTTGTCAACTGCCTGCTTCGTTTGGGCGATGCGAATATTGAAACAGCCGTGCAGGTGTGTGATACCGCTCTCAAGTATAATCCGGGCAACCGGGGCTTGATTAAAAGTAAGGCGATGGCCTGTTTCATGCATAAGTCCTACGATGAGGCCGATTCATTGTATCAGTACTTGTTGCAGGAAGGCGATTCTACTTTCCTAAATCTGAAATATGCAGCTGCTTCCCGTTATTATGCCGGCCGGCAATTACAATCCATCCCTTTGTTGGAAAAAGCCTATAGTCGTGATACGAAAGATATTGAAACCACTCTGCTATTGGGGGCCGCTTTAGGAATGACCTACGACCGGAAGCAGGCCTTTCGTCTGTTCAAGCAGGCAGAACAACTGATGCAACCGGCTCCGGCCTGGGTCAATCTGTTATTGGTTTCCCGGGGAGAAACATTATGGCGAGACGGAAAAGAACAGGAAGCCATCCTTCTTTTCTATCAGGCCTGGAAGAAAAATCCGGAGCGTCTGGATTATCTATATCGGATCGATGCCCACTTACCCAATCGGGGCGATGGGTATAAAACCGATAAAGAACGGGCGCAGGCATGCTTCATTAAATATAAATACGTAACGGAATGGATCAAGACCGGGAAAAACCTGAAAGGATTCCAGCGCTATCAGCCCTTTTTCCAATACATCTACGAAGAAGCCTTCTTTCAAGGGAAGCAGGAAATCCTTTTACTCTCACCAACCGGCGAACAAGAATCCATTTCAATCACTGCATTCAAAGAATTAATGAATCTGTTGGAAGTGTATGGGGGAGAAGAGGGAAATTAATTATTATTAAACTCTGTTTATGTGATAAATATAATAGGATATAGATCTTGATTTTTTTGTGTAATAAAATAAACTTGCATTTTAATGTTATTTGCAGTAAATATCTTTGATTTTGTCATATTTATGTTTATTTTTGCAGCATAATCGTTTTGACAAAATGTTTGATTGATGCTGTTTTAACAGCCTTAATAAATAGTTGTTGTGTAATTTTAATGATGTGATTATGGTAAGCAAAAAGAAAATTTTTATTCCGAGGTTACTATTCTCTTTGTCATTAGCTTGTATAGCTGGTGATGGGTATGCAAATGGAATTATAGATGACATTTCTCCAGTGGTGATGCAGGATGGCAAAACCCTTTCTGGTCTTGTTTTGGATGAAACGGGCCCTGTTATTGGGGCATCTGTGATTGTAAAAGGGACGACAGTAGGAACTGTAACAGACATGGATGGTCATTTTTCAATTCCAGGGGTGAAAAAAGGAGATGTTATACAAATATCTTATGTTGGTTATTCAACTCAAGAAAGCGTTTGGGATGGAAAGAGCCAGTTGAAAATAATACTTAAAAGTGATTCTCAGGATTTGGATGAAGTCGTTGTTGTCGCGTATGGGACAGCCAAGAAATCTTCGTTTACAGGTTCAGCTAGTGTTGTTAAGTCTGATCAGCTTGAGAAAATTTCTGGAACAAGTTTTGCTGAAGCTCTTCAAGGTATGAGCGCCGGTGTAAATGTTTCGAACAATGAAGGTAATCCAGGTGGTGATACCCGAATTCAGATACGTGGTATTAGCTCTATGTCTGGTCAAACAACGCCATTAATTATTGTTGATGGAATGCCTTATGATGGAAGCTTAAATACAATCGCTCCATCTGACATAGAATCAATGACTGTTTTAAAGGATGCAGCGGCAGCTTCTCTTTATGGTTCACGAGCAGCAAATGGAGTTTTAGTGATTACTACTAAAAAGGGAAAATCCGGGAAACCTGTGATTAATTTCAGAGGTGCTTGGGGTACTTCTGATAATGCGGTAAAAAATCCGACAAAAGCAGATCCTTATCAGCAATTGACAAATACTTGGAGAGCCATTTATAACGATAAGTATTATTTGGAAGGAATGGATAAACAGGCTGCGGGCGATTATGCGTCTCAGACTGTACTTGGTCACATGGTTAATCCGAGAGTCAATTCTCAAGGTGAAACAGTGTATGTGACACCTTTTAAATGGACAGGAGATGCGTCAAATTATGTTTTACATGATGGTAACGGTAATTGCTGGACTAATCCTGATTTGGAGATGGTTTGGGATGAAAGTGATTATGACTGGTATGGAGCGGTGTTTTCTAGAAAATTGAGACAGGATTATGGTATTGATGTAAGTGGTGCGACAGAAAATGGAAAAACGAACTATTATACATCTTTATCTTATTTGAATGATAAAGGATATGCGAATAAGCAATATTATAAACGTTATTCGTTTAGAGCAAATGTGACTTCTGAGGTAGCAAAATGGTTAACAATGGGCGGTAGTTTAGCTTATAGTTATTACCGGCAGAATACATCGGGGGCCAATCGGGCTTTGGTTTTTTCAAATACATTGAACTCTCCTTGGCTTAGAAATGAAGATAATACGGACTGGTATTATTCTGAGAAGACTGGTGATCGAATTTATGATTTTGCAGAGAATAGTTCTAATTTCTTTGGAATTCATGTGTTGGCTAATGGAGGTGATTATTGGAATAACCCTAATGATGAAGATTTTGATTGCTATGATGGAAATATGGTAACAGCCCATTATTTTGCAGATTTTAATTTACCATTTGGTGTAAAATTTAAAACTTCAGCGAACTTAGATGATATTACAAAAACTGAGTATGTTTATTCTTCTGCTATTCATGGCGATGGTCAATTAAAACCATATGGTGTGACTGTAAAAACCTCAGGTGGAACAGCGACAAGAAATACTTGGAGAACAACTTCTTTAACATGGAATAATGTTTTGAATTGGGATAAAACATTTGGGTCGAATACTTTTAATGTAATGTTGGGCCATGAACTGTATTCTTATAATAAGACATATAGCCATTCTTATGGAGAAGGTATAATGCAAATGGAGCAATATGAACTTGCATCAACAACGAAAAACTGGGAGTCTAGCTCTTGGAGAAATAGATATACATTGTTGTCTTTTTTTGGAAAAGTCGATTATAATTGGGATAATAAGTACTACATATCTGCTTCTTTACGTAGAGATGGTTCATCTAGATTTAGTCCAGATAGTCGTTGGGGAAATTTCTTTTCGGTAGGTGCTTCTTGGCGTATTTCTAAGGAGAAATTTATGGAAGATTTAGAATGGATTGACAATTTATCTCTCCGGGGAAGCTATGGAACATCAGGAAATGATAAACTAATTCCACGTAATACAGGAACAGGAACTTCTTCGGCAGATGATGAGATTCTATATGCTTATCAAGGATATTATACATCTGATAACTTATATGGAAATGCGGGTTATAAGCCTAAGACAATAGCAACTCCTGATTTGAAATGGGAGAAAAATGAACAATATAATATTGCGTTGGACTTCTCTTTTTTAAATCGGATTAGTGGAACCGTTGAATATTATACTCGTAACTCAAAAGACCTTTTGTATTATAAAGCTTTGCCGTTGTCTGCTCAAGTTGGTGATGCAACTGGTTTTAATACTAATTTAGGTAATATTCAGAATAGAGGTGTTGAACTTACGTTAAATGCAGTCCCTGTACGTACAAAGAATTTCCAATGGAACATCGATTTTAATTTTTCTACCTTAAAAAATGAGGTGACATATCTACCTGATGGGGCTTATACGTATGCAAACAGAGGTGCTGGATATAAATTGGAGGAAGGTTATTCGATCTTTGAATTCTTCATGGTTAAGAATGCTGGTGTAAACCCAGATAATGGTAATATGCGATATTGGGTTAGAGATGATAATGGAGGTTGGACTACAACTGAGAATTATTCAGATGTAACAGTTGATGATTACCAATATTGTGGAACTGCAATACCTAAAGCTTTTGGATCTTTAACTAATTCATTTAAATTAAATGATTTTGATTTGTCTTTTATGTGGTATGCTTCTTTTGGTTCTAAAATGTGGGATTACCAATATCAGGAAAGAACGACTGTTCGTGATGGTGTTGGTATAATTCAAGATTTAGTGGAAGGTGAAGTTTGGATGGAACCAGGAGATAATGCTAAGTTCCCGCGTTGGTCTGCTTCAAATTATTCAGATACACGTAGAAACTCTGACTTCTATTTGTTTAATAATGACTATTTACGCTTGAGAAACTTAACATTTGGCTATACATTACCTAAAAATCTGACACAAAAGATAGGTATTTCTAATGCCCGTGTATATTTGTCTGGAGACAATTTGCTGACTTTTGGATCTGCAGCCAAACGTCACACTGAACCAGAAACAGGATTGTCTGGTAACAATTATAATGGAAATGCTGATACTGATAATGGTATTCAAGGTTCTAGACGAGTATATATGGCTGGTATTCAAGTTACATTTTAAATAATTGGATTATGAAAAGAATTTTAAGAACGATTAGTTATATTATATGGGTTGTTTTTGTTTTAGGTTTGACAAATTGTAATGATGAACTAACAACCCGTTCTTCAACAGATGTAGAAGAAGAAACGATATTGTCTAGTACAACAGGTCTGAATATGGCACTAAGGTCTGCGTACCATTATTTGTTAATGGGGGAATCTTCTTCTAGCCAAAATGATATTTGTTATACGGGTATGCCTGGTTTAGCAATTTGGTTCGATGCTGCTGGCGAGGATATTATTAGTACCAAAAACTATGGTGGATCTCAGGAAGACGCGTATAATTTTGCTCCTGACCGGACTCGTTCTTCTGGAGTTTATGCAAAACGTATTTGGGGCAACTTTTATAAAATAATTAATCAGTGCAATATCATTATTGACGCTTTACCTGAGGCAACTGGAACAGACGAGGAAAAGTCTGAAATAAAAGGACAGGCCCTTGCTATGAGAGGATTGAGCTATTTTGTTTTACTCACAACTTATCAGCAGACTTATGCGATAGCAAAGGATAAACGCGGAGTTATTTTGAGAACATCGGCTGATGATCCTGATTCGATGCCTTTTTCAACTGTAGAACAATGTTATCAACAAGTTGTAGCAGATTTAAAGGAGGGTGCTTCATTGCTTTCTTCTTTTGAGAGAACTGAAAAATGGCAGATAGATGAAGATGTAGCCAAGGGTTTTCTTGCCCGTGTTTATCAAGTTATGGGTGATTGGGAAAATGCCTTGTTATCAGCTAAAGCAGTTTATGATGACTATTCAACATTGATGACGCGTGAACAATGGTGTAGTGGCTTTGATAATTTTTTGACAGATGGCTGTCCTGAATTAGTTTGGGGAGTGAAATATACGAATGTTTCTAATATTAGCACTTGTACGATTTTTAATATTTGGTATAATCAGGATCCTAGTTATGGTGAAGGTATGACCCAAGGTCCAATATATAGCTTTATTAATTTCTTCGTTGATTCAAAATATGTCGATTTGTTTGATGATACCGACTATAGAGGAACAAAGTGTGAAAAAACGGATGGTGTTACGGATGAGGATGAGAAAAATGTGATGTTCTGGCATCGAACAAATAATGGAGATGCAGAAATTAAAGCCAAATGGGCTTATAATAAATTTAAGTATTATGGAGATGCTGATGGTGCTCCTATGGGAAATACATATCCCGAATTACCTCTGATGAGAAGTGCTGAAATGTTATTGATTATGGCTGAGGCTGAAGCGAATTTAGGTAATGTTACTTCTGCATTATCTTATCTTAATTTGTTACAATCAGCTAGAATGGTGTCAAATCAGACAACCTCAGTTGCGAAGGAAGAATTATTGGAGGAAATATATAAGGAGCGTCGTAAAGAATTATTGGGAGAAGGAGTTACTGGTACGTATGATTTACTTCGATTACAAAAGCCATTGTATCGTTATGCAGCAACAAGTTCTAATCCGGCAGGTCATTATTCGTGGGGACTATTATATTTAGATGGTTATAATGCTTCAGAAAGTCAACCTTATGCATATTTACCATCAAATGATTATCGGTTTATTAATCAAATACCAGAATTAGAATTAACTAATAATACAGCCATTAGTCAAAGTGATCAAAATCCTTTTAGTGGTCAGTAAAAATAAGATTGACGAATAAACTGAAATATAGATGCTGAAAAGTTATTATATATAGTATCGGTTAGAACTAAACGGGAATCGAAAGTAAATCCAGTGAGGATTGAAATTGATTCCCGTTTATTTGTTTTTAGAAGATAGGCATAAAAAGAGAAAAAGCCGGCGTCTTTTGTTGAAAAGCCGGCGTGAAATGATAAAAACACGCCGGCTTTTTGAGAATTTGTGAAGGAGAAATAAAAAAGGGAGAGGAAAGTAAAAGAACGGAGAAAAGTGTATTTATAAATCGCTGACAATCAAGTAAAGTAAAAAATAGTTGTAAAAAAGTTGGAGAAACATTTGGAAAATATGTTTTACAGCAGTACTTTTGCACCCGCAATCGAG
>ERZ836877.1260-NODE-1260-length-39392-cov-14.482650_pt1 | contig 39392 bp, 38 predicted proteins | sample MGYA00519469_ERZ836877 | MGnify/ENA primary metagenome ERZ836877 (study PRJEB31850, sample SAMEA3708809) | human gut metagenome | biome: human gut; feature: human-associated habitat; material: faeces | place: China | collected 2014 ...
GAACAGGTTGTGAGCTTTTTGAAGTATCAATTTTCGTAGCTGTTACTGCAAAAACGGAAGATGAATTAAATGAGCTTACTCGTTATGTACAGAATAAAGCTAAAGCACACCAAGTAGTACTTGATACTCTTACCGGACAACAAGCAAAGGACTTGATGCTATCACACCATTTGCATTAAGTAAATTCAATTCAAAATTTAATAATAATATAAAGACATATCTTCTTAGCGATGCTGCTGGGGTTATGATACCGTTCTCTCATGTTGAACATTTTGCAGAGGGCGGTATTTTTTATGGAGAAAATCAGATTACATAGCTAAAAAGTGCCTTTTTTTATATAAAATTTAGGTATTCAAAAAGGTATACCTTTACGGATATATTGGAGGAAATATTAAAATGAGCGAAACAAGAACTTATTACTATGCTCGTGTCAGCACAAAGAAGCAGAGTTTAGATAGACAGCTTGAAGCGTTTCATCAGCTTGGTGCGGAAGAAAAATATATCTTCGCAGACAAGCAATCAGGAAAAAACTTAGAAAGAACCAACTATCAGATTTTGAGAAACAACATACTCCGAAGCGGTGACACCCTTGTTATAAAATCTCTCGACCGCCTGAGCAGAAATAAGCTTGACATAAAATCTGAGCTTGAGTATTACAAGCAATACGGCATTCGTGTAAAAGTCATAGATATGCCTACAACTATGATTAACCTTGAGGGACAAGAATGGATTATCGAAATGGTTAATAATATCATTATTGAAGTCCTATCTTCTGTCGCAGAGCAAGAGCGTCAAGAAACGAGAAAAAGACAAGCCGAAGGAATAGCCTCAGCAAGAAAGCGTGGACAACATCTCGGAAGACAAGAAATAGACTTCCCCCCTAATTGGTTTGAGGTTTACATCAGATGGAAAAAGAAAGAAATCAGAGCTAATACAGCTATGGAAATCTTAAATCTGAAAAGAACAACTTTTTATAAGCTTGTTAATAAATATGAGAAAGAAAATAAGTGGAATATAATATTAATGATGTTCGATTACTCATCTTATCGTTGAGTGTTTCGCCACTTGTAAAAGAGCGAGTGCAAAAGTAATCAAAAGCGGGTATTGTTACCCGCTTTTTTAATTTAGAAAATTGAGGTTATATAAAATGAAAATTGCATTTTATAATGTTAATTTAGATTATATTGATTATTTAAAAAAGTTTGAATCTGCTCATCGTGGTTTTACCAGAGTTCCAAATATTCAATATCGAAGTGGAAACAATAAGTTTTTCTATGGAACTGTTTTAAATATCCAAAGGATTGATTACTTTGTGCCTATATCATCTAAACAACACAATAGAGAAGATGATATTCAAATAAAACCAAAAAATGATAAGTATTGTAAAGAATATGCTACTTTGAGATTTGTATATATGCTTCCAATTCCTCACCAATGTATAACGATGCTTAATATTTCTGAAATTTCTAATAATACACAAAAAGAAAGAGTAAGAAAAGAATTTGCTTATTGTTGGAAATTTAAAACATAAATTATAAAGAAAGCCGTAGCATTGCACAAATAAATACTTGCAATGCTACGGCTTTTTTGCATAACTGAGAATTCAAGTCCCAGTTATAATTTTGTTTGTAAAAATAAATGGATAATTAATTATAAATTTTTATTGACAAATATATCCAAAATCAAGTTTCGTAGATATATTATTATGGAACTTGATAATATTGTTTAAAGGCAATAGGTATACACCTATTGCCTTTGAAGTTTGGTGACCCATCGGAGATTCGAACTCCGGACACCTTGATTAAAAGTCAAGTGCTCTGCCAACTGAGCTAATGAGTCATATTGGTTGGGATGGCTGGATTCGAACCAGCGAGATGACGGAGTCAAAGTCCGTTGCCTTACCGCTTGGCTACACCCCAGAAAAAATTTTCTTCAGCATACGAACAGTCATATGCTGAACGAAAATCAAAAAATATTGGGGTGGATAGTCGGATTCGAACCGACGCTCTCTGGTGCCACAAACCAGCGCTTTAACCAGCTAAGCTATACCCACCATATGGCGCGCCAAAAGGGACTCGAACCCCTGACCTACTGCTTAGAAGGCAGTTGCTCTATCCAGCTGAGCTATTGGCGCATATGGAGCGGGTGATGGGAATCGAACCCACACAACCAGCTTGGAAGGCTGGGGTTCTACCACTGAACTACACCCGCGTTTCGTGACAAATAGTATATTATCACATCATCCTTTAAATGTCAATAGGAAATTTAAAATTTTTTCTATTTTTTAAAAAAATTATTTTCAAAGAAATCACTTGACAATTTCATGACTTTATTGTATACTAATTAAGCATTATTTGCCGGTGTGTCGGAATTGGCAGACGAGACAGACTCAAAATCTGTTATCCGCAAGGGTGTGTGGGTTCGAGTCCCACTACCGGCACCATATAAGAACCTCACGGTTGATAGAAAGGTATCTTCCGTGAGGTTCTTATTTTATTTGTACCAATGTTTTTTTCGACTTTTATGCCTTGCGTAAAGTCTCAAAAAGTACCGCTTGAAAATTGCTGTGCAAGATAATTTTCCGCTGTTGGCAAAAATGTAACAGCGGAATTATAAAAAAACTTTCGCACAAAAGTGTACAGCCTGCGGACTTTTTGTTTATCTATCTTCTATTCAACCTTTGAGCCGTCTTTGAAAACAAATACTACCTTGTCATGGAAATAAACGGTCATGCTGTCAAGCATTATATTCCACAATCCTTGTAATTGTTAAATATTCCTGAAAGCTGGGATTTGGTACGGCTAAGAAGCATTTAGACCAAAGATTTTGATTTTTTCTTTTTATAATTTTTTAGATTTTATAAATTATCCTCTAACTTTTTAGTGATTAAAGCCTTTTCTTAAAATCTTCATATCCGAATTTTTTCCACAATTCAAAATCACCGTTTTTGTGAGAAATTGCAATAGAGGGAAGTGGCATACCGTTAAATGTGTTATTCTTAACCATAGTATAGATAGCCATATCGCAGAAAAGAAGTCTATCACCTATCTTCAACGGCTCATCAAAAGAATAATCACTGACAATATCTCCCGCAAGACAGGTAGGTGCGGCAAGACGATAAGTATACTTTTTCTCTCCAGCCTTTCCTGCCCCAATTATTTCAGGACGGTATGGCATCTCAAGGACATCTGGCATATGGCAAGCAGCAGATGCGTCTATAATCGCAATATCCATTCCGTTATTAACGATATCTAGTACCGTTGTAAGTAAATATCCTGCATTAAGTGCTACTGCCTCACCAGGCTCAAGATATACAGTAACATCATATTTGTTCTGTATATAGTCAATACATTTGATAAGAGTTTCTATATCATAATCATGACGAGTTATGTGGTGTCCGCCACCAAAATTAACCCATTTCATTTGTTTGAGATACTTTCCGAATTTTTCCTCAAAATATGGAATAGTATGCTTTAGAGCATCTGAATTTTGCTCGCACATAGTATGGAAATGTAAGCCAGAAATACCGTCAAGTTCACTTTCATCAAAATTTGCAAGAGTTATGCCCATACGGGAATTTTTTGCACAAGGATTATAAATTTCCGTTTCAATTTCAGAATATTCAGGGTTAACACGCAAGCCAAATTCTATTTCAGGGTGTTTCTTTGCAATAGTTTTAAAATGCTTCCACTGAGAGAATGAATTCAGCACAATATGATTGCAATATTTCAGAAGTTCGTTAAAATCACTATCCGAAAAAGCCGGTGCAAAGACATGAACTTCCTTGCCCATTTCCTCAAAGCCAAGCCTTGCCTCATAGATACCGCTTGCCGTTGTACCATCAAGATATTTAGAAATAAGCGGATATAATTTATACATAGAAAAAGCCTTTTGTGCAAGCAAAATTTTACAACCTGTACGCTTTCGGATTGATTCAAGTATTTCAAGATTTTTAATCAATGCACCTTCATCAACAATATAGCAAGGTGACGGAGCATTAGGAAATTCTAATTTTTTCATTATCAACACCCTTTCATAACATAACAAAACTACCACTTAGCGAACTAACTATCCTAAGATAATTAAAAGTTTCGCTGCGAGCCTTTTCAAAGGCTCGCAGTTTCCAAAGGCAGAGCCTTTGGTCGCTCTCCGCAGAGAGCGAAACTCTTTTGGGCGAAGCCCAACATTTATTTTTCCCTAGCGGTGGACTTTGTCCGCCGCCTTTTCTTTTGTAATCAATAAACTACTGGTTCAAATGTAGGGGCGAACTGTGTTCGCCCGTTCGATAGTCTACCAGCAATATTAGCCATAAAGTGCGGACTTTGTCCGCACTTAGAGAGAAAAAGATGTTAAGGGCTTTGCACTTAAAACCCACGAGGGACTCCGTCCCTCGACCCTGCGAGCCTTTAAAAAGGCTCGAGCGAAACTTTTAATTGTCTTAGATAGGTGCGTTAGCTAATCGTAGGAGCGAACTATATTCGCTCGATAGTTTCATCGACCGCGTCAATCAACTTCTCTCACTCACCATGAGCGAGACTTGTCGAGCGATTACGCGTCTTGACGGCGGCGGCTCGCCGCCTCGAGCGAAACTTTTAATTGTCTTAGATAAGCAAAAACTAATTTTTATTATAGTGCAGAAAAAGCTAAAAATCAACAACATTAAAAATATGTTGACAAGTTCTGAAAACAAGCCTATAATTAAATCATAAAAGTTAAATAAGTTTACGAACCGGGGAGTCAATCAAATTGTTCTGAGAGTGAGGTAGTGCCTCTTACCCGTTGAACCTGACCGCCGTTATTGCGGTGAGGGAGTTTTGTAGTTATCGCTCTATGCGTATTTTTGCAGAACTTCCTTTCGGGGAGTTCTTTTATTTTGCCTTTTGCTGAATTTTATTATATTTTTCGGAGGTATTATACTATGGAAGATAAGTTGATTATCGGAGGTCACGAGTTTAATTCCCGTTTTATTCTTGGTTCAGGTAAATTCTCGCTTGAACTTGTAAATGCAGTCATTAAGCATGGCGGTGCTGAAATAGTTACACTCGCATTAAGGCGAGCAAATAAAGGCGGAGAAGAAAATATTCTTGATTACATTCCAAAGGGTGTCACACTTTTACCAAATACATCAGGTGCAAGAACTTCCGAAGAAGCTGTTCGTATCGCAAGACTTTCAAGAGAGCTTGGCTGTGGAGATTTTGTCAAGGTAGAAGTTGTGCACGATTCAAAATACCTCTTCCCTGATAACTATGAAACCATTAAGGCAACAGAAATCCTTGCAAAAGAAGGCTTTATTGTTATGCCATATATGTTCCCTGACCTCAATGCTGCTCGTGATTTGGTCAATGCAGGTGCAGCAAGCGTTATGCCTTTAGGTGCTCCTATTGGAAGTAACAAGGGACTTGCTACAAAAGATTTCATAAAGATTTTAGTTGATGAAATTGATGTTCCGATTATTGTTGACGCAGGAATCGGCAGACCATCACAGGCTTGTGAAGCTATGGAAATGGGTGCAGACGCTGTTATGGCTAATACTGCTGTTGCTACTGCTGGTGATGTCGCTACAATGGCAAAAGCATTTAAGCTTGCTATTGAAGCTGGCAGACTTGCTTATCTTTCAAAGCCTGGCAGAGTTTTACCATTTACAGGTGAAGCATCAAGCCCACTTACAGGTTTCCTTGCAGACTAATATTAAAACAAAAGAAGGATTTTTATTATGCCTAATGAAACAAGTATTATGGAGCAGGTTCTTGCATTTCACGATAAGTATGATTTTAATTCATTCACCGCAAAAGATGTACAGAACGCTCTGAATAAAGATAGAATTGATTTTTACGATTACGCCGCCTTACTCTCCCCTGCCGCACTTCCATTTCTTGAGAAAATGGCTAAAAAAGCTCAGCTATGTACGAGGAAGCAGTTCGGCAACACAATAGCTCTTTTCACACCAATTTATATTGCAAATTACTGCGAAAATCAGTGCGTTTATTGTGGCTTTAACTGCAAGAATAAAATTCATCGTGCAAAGCTGAATATGGAAGAAATAGAAAAAGAATATCAAGCTATTGCAGCAACCGGTTTGAAAGAAATTCTCATTCTTACAGGCGAATCCCGTTCTATGTCTGGCATTGAATATATCGGTGAAGCTGTTGAGCTTGCAAAGAAATATTTTTCACTTATCGGTCTTGAAATATATCCAGTTGAAGTTGATGAATATAAATATCTCCACGAAAAGGGTGCAGATTTTGTTACCGTTTTCCAAGAAACCTATAATACAGAAACCTATAAAAAAGTTCACCTTGCAGGTCAGAAAAGTATATTTCCATATAGAATCAATGCTCAGGAAAGAGCCATTCTCGGTGGTATGCGTGGCGTAGGCTTCGGTGCATTGCTCGGACTCGATGATTTCAGGCACGATGCTTTCTGCGTTGGTGTACACGCAACTCTTATTCAAAGAAAATACCCTCACGCAGAAATTGCCGTTTCCGTTCCAAGACTTCGCCCATACATCAATGGCGAAGAAACAAACCCTCGTGATGTTCACGAAAAGGAACTTTTGCAGATTATGTGTGCTTATAGATTACTTATGCCTTTTGCAAGCATAACAATCTCAACTCGTGAAAGATCAGATTTCCGAAATAATGCCGTAAATATCTGCGCAACAAAGATTTCCGCAGGTGTAAGCGTTGGTATCGGCGGTCACTCCGAAAAAGAAAAGGGCGATGAACAGTTCGAGATTTCCGACCCAAGAAGTGTTGATGAGGTTGTTGACGCACTTCATCAATATGGCTTACAGCCGTCATTCAACGATTACATAAGACTTATTTAATATGAGTATGCTTTTTGTAATTACAAGCAGTAAATCGTGCAAAGAGGATTTTCTCACACGAATAAAGCGAATCGCCTCTGCAAATCCAGACAGAATAATTCTTCGTGAAAAACATTTAAGTCAAGATGATTTGCTTAAGCTTGCCATAAAATGCAAAGAAATTTGCGACAAATATTCCGTTGCATTTTCTGTCAATAGTAACATTGAAGTTGCTCGTAAAGTTAATGCTGATATACATTTGCCATATAAACTTTTCGTTGAGAACAACGAAAATATAAAAGATTTCTCCACAATCGGAGTATCTGTCCATAGCATTTCAGAGGCAGAAACCGCTGAAATGCTTGGTGCATCATATCTTATTGCAGGACATATATTTGCAACGGATTGCAAGAAGGGTCTTAAACCTCGTGGTATTGAATATCTTTCAGATATTTCAGAAGCCGTTAAAATTCCTATTCTTGGCATAGGAGGAATAAGCCTTGAAAGACTTTCCTCCGTTTTACAAACAGGTGCAGCAGGTGCTTGTGTGATGTCACATTTTATGAATTGTGATAATCCTGAAAGTGAAGTATCAGCATTCAAAAAATTTGCTAACGACTAAAATTCCTATATACAGCAAAACCACCGTTCCGAAATCAATCGAAACGGTGGTTTTGTTTATATGGTAAAAAGCTAAGAAATAAGCTTAATGCTTATTTTATAATTGATTCACCTGTCATTTCAGCAGGCTGTGGAAGTCCCATAATCTTGAGCATTGTAGGAGCAATGTCTGCAAGTCTGCCGCCCTCACGGAGCTCGCAAGGATAGCCTACTACACAGAAAGGAACAAGATTTGTTGTATGAGCTGTGAATGGAGAACCATCAGTATCAATCATCTTATCAGCATTGCCGTGGTCAGCAGTGATAAGAGCAACACCGTCCATCTCACGAATAGCTGTAACAACCTTACCTACGCATTCGTCAACAGCCTCAACTGCCTTAACAGCAGCCTCAAATACACCTGTGTGACCAACCATATCGCAGTTTGCGTAGTTAAGAATAATCATATCATACTTACCAGTCTTAATAGCAGCTACGAGCTTATCTGTAACCTCATAAGCACTCATCTCAGGCTGTAAGTCATATGTTGCAACAGCAGGTGACTTAACAAGGATTCTGTCCTCGCCCTCATATGGTTGCTCAACGCCACCATTGAAGAAGAATGTTACATGGGCATACTTCTCTGTTTCAGCAATTCTAAGCTGTGTCATACCCTTATTGGAAATATATTCACCAATTGTATTTTTGAGTGACTGTGGCTTGAATGCAACTTCAACATTAGGCATAGAAGCGTCATACTGTGTCATACAAACATATGTTAATGGGAAGAAGCCATTCTTTCTCTCAAATCCCTTGAACTCAGGGTCAACGAAAGTACGAGTAATTTCTCTTGCTCTGTCAGGTCTGAAGTTGAAGAATACGATGGAATCTCCAGGCTTAACTGTTGCATTTTCTTCACAAACTGTTGGAACAACAAATTCGTCTGTTACATCGTTTGCATAGCTTTCTTCAACAGCCTTAACAGGGCAGCAAGCCTTGTTGCCTTCGCCATAAACCATTGCAGAATAAGCCTTTTCAACTCTATCCCAACGATTATCTCTATCCATTGCATAGTAACGACCCATAACAGTTGCAATCTTGCCAAGACCGATTTCCTTGAGCTTGTTTGCACACTCTTCTACGAAATCCTTACCGCTTGTAGGAGGAACATCACGACCGTCAAGGAATGCGTGAACATAAACATTCTTAACGCCCTTCTTCTTAGCAAGCTCTACGATAGCATACATATGAGTATTGTGGCTGTGAACACCACCATTTGAGAGAAGTCCCATAATATGGAGAGCCTTACCCTCTTGAGCCGCATTATCAACAGCCTTGAGGAGAGCCTCATTCTCAAAAAATTCGCCGTCTTCAATAGACTTTGTGATTCTTGTAAGTTCCTGATAAACTATACGGCCTGCACCAATATTCGTATGACCGACCTCACTATTACCCATCTGTCCGTCAGGAAGACCTACATCAAGTCCCGAAGCACCGATTTTTGTAACAGGATTTTCTGCAAAAAGCTTATCAATATTTGGTTTCTTAGCGGCTTTGATTGCGTCTCCACGCTTTTCAGCCTCAAGACCTACGCCAAAGCCGTCAAGAATCATAAGAATTACAGGTTTTTTCATTATTTAACTTCCTTTCGTGATTGCCAATAAGCTGAATTATTCAGCTACGCTTGTTTCAGTAATTATAGCGGAATACAAAAACAAGCCTAAGGTAATACTCCGTTTGCCTCAAAAGGCGAACCCATTACACCAGATATACGGTGTGTGGATACATATAACAAGACGCATAATCGACTTATATTTTATGCAGATTAAGAAATTCCCAATGAACTACCGAATTGCGAACTTCATTCGCAATTTAAAAGAAAGAGATGTTAAGGGCTTTGCCCTTAACACCCACGAGGGACTCCGTCCCTCGACCCTGCAAGCTTTTGAAAAAGCTTGAGCAAAACTTTTAAGTGTCTTAGGGCAATTCATTAGCTAATCGGTAGAGCCGAACAGCGAAGCCTGTTCGGCTACGGTAGCTACTTCATCCGCGTCAACCAACTTCTCTCACCCACCACGAGCGAGACTTGTCGAGCGATTCCGCGTCTTCGCCGTGGGTCGGCACCCACTTATTTTGAAGCTTCTTCGAGGAGAACGCCGAAATCTGCTGCCTTGAGTGATGCACCACCAATAAGACCACCGTCAACATCTGGCTGTGCAAGAAGCTCTGCTGCATTCTTTGGATTCATAGAACCACCATACTGAATTGTCATACCGTCTGCAACTGCCTTGTTGTATCTCTTTGCAACAACACCACGAATGAAAGAACAAACCTCGTTTGCCTGCTCAGCTGTTGCAGTCTTGCCTGTGCCGATAGCCCATACTGGCTCGTAAGCAATGATAACATTCTTAGCGTCTTCTTCAGAAACGCCTGTGAATGCTGCTACTGTCTGAAGCTCAACAACATCTTCTGTAATGCCGTCTTCACGCTCAGAAAGCATCTCACCAACGCAAAGGATAACCTTAAGACCTGCTGCAAGAGCTGCCTTAACTCTTCTGTTTACTGTGAGGTCAGTTTCACCGAAATATTGTCTTCTTTCGCTGTGACCGATGATAACATATTCTACGCCCATTTCTGTAAGCATATCAGCAGAAATTTCGCCTGTGAAAGCACCACTCTTCTTGAAGTGAACATTCTCAGCACCAACCTTAATGTTTGTGCCCTTTGTAAGTTCTACTGCTGTTTCAAGGTTTGTATAAGGTACGCAGATAACTACGCCACAAGTTGCTTTCTCAGCAATTGGCTTTAGGTCTTCAATAAGAGTCTTAGCCTCTGAACGAGTCTTATTCATTTTCCAGTTTCCTGCGATAATAGCTTGTCTTAATTCTTTATTCATTATGATTATCCCCTTTAATTTAAATATTTTTAACAGAAAATCTCTGTTTTCATAGGGAAAGGGCAGAGCAATGCCCTACCCTTCCTTTTAAGCATATATTAGTCCTTATCGTTGAGGCAAGCAATGCCTGGAAGAACCTTACCCTCGAGGAATTCAAGAGATGCACCGCCACCTGTTGAGATGTGTGTCATCTTATCAGCAAAACCGAGGTTTTCAACAGCAGCAGCAGAGTCACCACCACCGATAATTGAAATAGCGTCAGATTCAGCAACAGCCTTAGCAACAGCGATTGTACCCTTTGCAAAGTTAGGCCACTCAGAAACGCCCATAGGTCCGTTCCATACTACTGTACCTGCATTCTTGATAGCGTCAGCAAAGAGCTTAGCTGTCTTTTCACCGATATCAAGACCCATCCAGCCGTCAGGAATGTTGTCAGAATCAACTGGCTTAAACTCAGCGTCAGCCTTATATTCTGTTGCAACAACATTATCCTGAGGAATGAGGAAGTTTACACCCTTTTCCTTAGCCTTAGCCATAATATCCTTAGCAAGCTCTACCTTATCAGACTCACAAATAGAAGTACCGATAGAATAGCCAAGAGCGTTCATAAATGTATAAGCCATACCGCCACCGATGATGAGTGTATCAACCTTATCGAGGAGGTTTGTGATAACACCAATCTTATCAGAAACCTTAGCACCGCCGAGAATAGCAACAAAAGGTCTCTTAGGGTCAGCAAGAGCTCCGCCCATAATTGTGATTTCCTTCTGAATGAGGTAACCGCAAACTGCTGGGAGGTAATCAGCAACACCAGCTGTTGAAGCGTGTGCTCTGTGAGCTGTACCAAAAGCATCGTTTACATAGATTTCTGCAAGAGAAGCAAGCTCCTTAGCGAATGCAGGGTCATTCTTTTCCTCTTCCTTATGGAAACGAACATTCTCGATAAGCTCTACTTCGCCGTCCTTAAGAGAAGCAGCAATGCTCTTTGCACTCTCACCGATAACATCTTTAGCCATCTTAACTTCCTGACCAAGAGCCTTTGAGAGGTACTCAGCAACAGGAGCAAGAGAATATTTCATATTAAATTCGCCCTTTGGACGACCGAGGTGTGAACAAAGGATAACCTTAGCCTGATGGTCAACAAGGTACTTAATTGTCTTAAGAGCTTCGTTAATACGCTTTGGGTCAGAGATATTTCCCTCTGCATCAAATGGTACATTGAAGTCGCAGCGAACAAGAACCTTCTTGCCCTTTACATCAATATCTTCAACTGTCTTTTTGTTTAAGTAGTTCATTATATTGCACCCTTTCAAATTCATTGTCCCCGCAAAAGGATTAATTGCGGTAAACTTATTGATTTTATTTTATAACAAATCCTAAATTATGTCAATCCAGTTTTAATAAGTTACCGCAAATTTTTACATAACTCTCTTATTTTACCCACAAATAAGCTATATTATTCAGTTTAAAGCAATAATTTCCAATTTACTTTTCATATCATTAAGCTCAACTTAAATCTTACTATAATCATCAGTAAATTTTAATTTTTAAAGACTTTGCAGTGGCAAGCAGGCGAGCTGACAACAAAAAAGGAGCGAACATTGTTCACCCCTGAATATCAAACAAGCATTATACCTTAATAAATTTATGAAGTCTGTTGACAAGCACAGCTGAAACAGCAATCTTAACTGCATCAAAAGGTAGAAAAGGAACTACACAAAGTGAAAGTGCATTTGCAAGGTCCATACTCTTGCCAGAATTATTATAAAGAATAATAAACCAAGCTGTTCCGAAAGCATAACATACAAGTACGCCAATAACCATTGAAACAATAAGAATCCAAAGTTTTCTTCCGAATAGTTTTACTGCAAGACCGATAATAATAGCTGTAAAAATGAAGCCTACAATATATCCGCCAGTAGGAGAAATCAATTTTGCAAAGCCTGATGTTCCACCCGCAAAAACAGGTATTCCGATAAGGCCAAGAAGAATATAAATTACTACGCTGATTGTACCCTTTGCCAATCCTAAAAATCCTGCTGCAAGACATATGCCAAGTATCTGAAAAGTTACAGGAACTTCTCCTATTGGAATTGAAATAAGCGAGCATACCGATATAATAGCTGCAAAAAGTGCAATATATACTATATCAAGTATACTTTTTCGGGAATTCACTTTTCCCTTAGTTTTCTTTGTTTCCTTAATGTTATCCATCTTTTATTCCTCCAATTTTTTCAATAAGCATATTATATCTGATTTCTTTTTAATTGTCAACCCTATTTTAAATTATAGTTGACAATTAAAAATCTTTCCTCTCTTGCCTAAACAATATTTTTGTAGTATAATTTCTATGGATAATGCCGTAAGAACTGCGGTATAATCAGAAATAAGGTGTATTATGGAAAGATTTGAAAATTTCGTCTCTAATAAACTCGTCAAAGATGAATTGAATACAGCTATGGACGCAAATTCTCTCCCCCACGCTATCATAATCGAGGGTGATGAAGGTACTGGCAAAAAAACTCTTGCCAAAATTATCGCAGAATATTGTGTCTGTTCATCAGATAAAACAAGACCTTGTGGCATATGTAAAAACTGCATTAAAGCAAAATCTCTTGCACACCCTGATATTAAAATTGTTGATGCTAAAGAGGATTCTCGTTTAATAAATGTTGCATCTATAAGAGAAATTCGCTCTGACGCTTATATAGTTCCGAATGAAGCCGAAAGAAAAGCTTATCTTATACTCAACTGCGATAAAATGCTTATACAGGCTCAAAACGCATTTTTAAAGGTTTTTGAAGAGCCTCCACAAAATGTTATTTTTGTTTTAACCTGCAAATCAGCAACCTCTCTGCTTGAAACAATTCGTTCTCGTGCAAGAGTATTGTCACTCTATCCTGCCGATGAAAATGAAGCTATCGAGGTAGTTCAGGAGCGTTTGCCTGATGCGGATAAAAGTGATGTCATAAATGCAGTAATAAAATGCGATGGCAATATCGGAAAATCTATTGAGTTTTTAACAAATGGCAGTGGCACTGAGGAACAGCTTATTGCTGAACAAATTGCACAATCTATTCTTTTGCCCAAAAAATTTGAACTTCTCAAATGTTCAGCTAAGCTTTCATCAGATAGAGCCTTTGCAGACAGAGTTTTATCCAAGCTATATGAAATTCTTGCAGAGGCTGTAAAAATAACTGCTGGTGCAAATTCAAACAGTATAGCCGCAAAACCTCTTGCAGATAGGCTGACACGCAAAAGACTTTTTGAGCTTATGAATAAGGTTTCTGAGGCAAGATATCGAATCGAACGAAACATAAATATGAATCTTTTCGGAGCGTGGTTCTGCTCTGAAATGAGATTATAAAGCTATGGAGGAAATATGGCAATAATTATAGGAGTAAAATTCAAGGGAGCGGGTAAAGTTTACTACTTTGACCCTGATGAAGCGATTTTAAACGCAGGTGACTATGTTGTTGTAGAAACATCTCGTGGAATAGAATGTGGAACCGTCACCTTTGGAAACAGAGAAATAAATGATGATGGCTTAAACCGTCCACTCAAAAAAATAATTCGTCCTGCAACAGCCGAAGATATAGCTCATCTTGAAGACAATCGCAAAAAAGAAGAAAAGGCATACGGAATATGCTTAAAGAAAATTATTGAGCATAATCTTAAAATGAAGCTTGTAACAGTAGAATATACCTTTGATAATAATAAAATTCTTTTCTACTTTACAGCCGATGGCAGAGTTGATTTCAGAGAACTTGTAAAAGACCTTGCGGGAATTTTCCGAACAAGAATAGAACTTCGCCAAATTGGTGTAAGAGATGAATCTAAAATGCTCGGTGGATTGGGCATATGTGGCAGAGAATTTTGCTGTAAAGGCTTTCTTTCTGATTTTCAGCCTGTTTCTATTAAAATGGCAAAGGAACAGGGAATGTCACTTAATCCTGTAAAAATATCTGGTACTTGTGGCAGACTTATGTGCTGTCTGAAATATGAGCAAGAAGCATATTCCGACCTTCTCAAGAAAACACCAAAAATCGGTGCATATGTTTCCACTCCAGATGGCAAAGGTACTGTTGTTGACCAAAATCTCATCAAAGGTATTCTCAATGTTCAGCTACAAAAAAATCCAGATTCTCCGCCTAAGTCGTATAAGGTTAATGAAGTCAAGCTTATAAAAGATGGTCAGATTAAGATTAACAAGAACGAACAAGAGGAGTTGAAGGGTCTTGAAGGGTAAGAAATCAACAGCAAAGACTTTTATGTTTGTAATGCTTGGAATTTCAGTTGTTATCAGTATTACAGCAATTATTCTTATGTTCACAATGAAAGAACAAAGTATACTTGCAAGAAAGATAATGTTTTCGGGTGTTATAGCTATACTTGAAGTATGCTATATAATAAAATTCAATATTATCGACCGAAAAAACGCAAAGCTTAATACAGCTATTATGACAATCCTTATGATTGCTCTTGCTGTATGCTTATGGATATTTTAAGTAATAAATTATAATCAAAAAACTAAGCACTTCTTAATCTCAATGAGAATTAAGGAGTGCTTTTATGTTATCTTAACATAAATTTAAAACTACTAAGCGGGCGAACACAGTTCGCCCCTACGATTTGTTAATAGATTTCCCTAAGACGCTTAAAAGTTTCGCTCGAGGCGGCGAGCCGCCGCTCCCGAGACGCGGAATCGCTCGACAAGTCTCGCTCGTAGTGTATATACTAAGTTTGTTGACGCGATTGAAGTAATTACCAATGGACTACCGATTAGCTAATGCACTTATCTAAGACAATTAAAAGTTTCACTCAAGGCGGCGAGCCGCCGCTCCCGAGACGCGGAATCGCTCGACAAGTCTCGCTCGTAGTATATATACTAAGTTAATTGACGCGGATGTGGAAACTACCGATTAGTTTACCGACTTTTCTAAAACACTTAAAAGTTTCGCTCGAGCCTTTTCAAAGGCTCGCAGGGTCGAGGGACGGAGTCCCTCGTGGGTTTTAAGGGCAAAGCCCTTAACATCTCTTTTTCACTAAAGATGGACTTCGTCCGCCCTTTATATCTAATGCTACTAACAAGAAAAAATTAAGCGGTGGACTTTGTCCACCGCTTTAGAAGTAAAGAATGTTGGGCTTCGCCCAAAGGTGTTTCGCTCTCTGCGGAGAGCGTCCAAAGGCTCTGCCTTGGGAAACTGCAAGCTTTTGAAAAAGCTTGAGCAAAACTTTTAAGTGTCTTATGGAAGTTTATTAGCTAATATGCTAACTTATCTCTTTTTTCTCGAAATAACAGCTATTCCAAGAACATAGAACAAAATTGATGTAGCAATTAAAATAAGTATGCTTGCAAGTGTAGAAACCTCCCAAGAGCCTATCGTAAAATCAACGCCAAGCTCTTCTCTTATTGACGGTATTGCAACATCTGAAACCATAGCTGGTACACCGTCAAAAGACCTTTCAAATGGAACCTCCATAAATATCTTTCTAAAAATAGACGCTGCGTGAGATATAGGAAAAATCTTAACAGCTGTAGCAACACTTTCAGGCATAGAACCAACAGGAAGATATATTCCAGTAATAAAGCCAATCAGTGTTCCGATAACTGTACTTGCAGTTGCAAACGCATTTGTACTGCTAAAGAATGATACCACAAAAAACATCATTGAAGAACCTGCAAGAACAGTAAGAAGAATCATTCCGAGAACCTTCAAAATTGAAACGAAAGGTAAAATCTCTCCACCGCTTGCAACTATGTAAAGCTCACCAACTGCAAAAGCAATAACACTCATAATCACACCAATAACAAATGCACTTATGATATATCCGCCAGCAATAGAGCTTCTTGAAACAGGTGAACAACGAAAATCCTTTTCTATCTTCTTAGCCTTGTCATCAACAATAACGCCAAATGCACCTAAGGTCGTAGAAATTGATGTTACTGCAAGAATTCCTGCAATAAGCCAGCTATCCATCAGAAATTTTGTACCCTCAATCTTAATACCAGAAACATTATCAAAGCTGTTTACAAGTTGGTTACCAAGAAAAAACGCATATAAACCTATAACAATTAAAACTGCAAGCAAAGAAAAGAATACGGAACTCTTATCTCTGAAAAAAAGTTTTAAATTTCTCTTAGCAAATAGAATCATTCTCTTATCTCCTTTCCTGTTATTGCAATAAAGGCATCGTCCATAGTTCCGTTTAATACTTCAAAGCCATCTATATAATCTCTGCAAGCATCAAGAATCGGCAAAGAGTCCATAGTACTTTTAATATTAATTTTTATATCTGCTCCAACCTCGGCAAAAGCAAGCTTATTATTTTGCAGATATTCTTTAGCTCCAGTATTATTTTTCTTTGGCGAGATTATTAGAATATCCCCTGCATATTTTTCTTTAAGTTCAGCCGGAGTACCTTTTGCAGAGATTTCCCCTCCGTCAATAACAACAACATAATCTGCCTCAGCAGCTTCCTCCATATAATGTGTTGTAAGGAAAACTGTCATTTTTGTTTCCTGTTGAAGCTTGCGAATGGTTTCCCATACAGATTTTCTCGTCTGAGGGTCAAGACCTGTTGTCGGCTCATCAAGAAAAAGTATCTTAGGTGTATTTACTAAGGCTCTTGCAATATCTGCCCTTCGGCGTTGGCCACCCGAAAGCTTACCATATCTTCTATTCTGAATTTCAGTAACACCTGTAACAGTCATAGCCTTCTCAACATTTTCACGAAGTTTATCTCCGCTAAGTCCATAAAATCCGCCACGAATCATAATATTTTCTTTGATAGTGAGCATTTGGTCAAGAACTCCGTCTTGAAAAACTGCACCTATCTGACTACGGATTTTATCGTCCTCGTGTCCTAATTTTCTTCCACAGACAATAACTTCTCCACTGTCTGGTTTCAAAAAGGTAGTAATTATATCAATAGTAGTAGATTTGCCAGCACCATTCGGACCTAAGAACGCAAATAGCTTTCCGCTCTCAACATAAAAGCTAAGTGATTTAACCGCTTGAACATTACCATATGATTTTTTCAGATTTTTAACTTCAATTATCTTTTCCATTGTTTTTCCTCCTGTTTTTTATAATCTTATTTATATTATTCGCAAATTGTCTTTCTTGAAAGAATGTTATTCCATAAACAGCAAAATAGATAATTAAGTCAATAACAATAATTTCTAAAATCCATTTTATACTCATAGGAAACCACTGATACCATAAGCCGCCCATAAGTATTACACAAGCTGAAACTTCTATTATGCCAATAAGTATATCTAACCATTGCGGAATAGGATTTGAAATTTTCTCTGAAATTATACCAGTAATAAACATCAAAAAAGAAATCACAAAGCAAAGAAGTGCCATTTGAAATATCCATTCTATTCCTATTCCATTTGCATAATATGAATAGTTAAAAACTGCAACCACCAATGAAGCTATCGTATATGATGAAAAAAATATATTAACAAAGCGTTTTAATCCATTCATAATTAACTCCTCCTATAATCCAAATTTTTTCTTAAAGTCTGGCACATAGTGACGATTTATTATAAGCTTTTCACCATTTATCAATAATACCTCATATTTGCCATTCAACATCGGCTTTACTTTCTCAATAAAATCTATATTTAAAATACACGACTTACTTATACGCACAAAGCTTGAATTTATAAGAGCCTCTTCAAATTCAAAAAGTTTCATTTTACTTTCATAAACATCATTTTCACAATATATAAATGTTTTCTCATCTACACTTTCTATGTAACAAACAGCTTCATGGTTGATTTTTTGTAAATATCCGTCCTTATAGGCGGTTATGGTAAAGGAACATATTTTAATCGCATCTATAATCTTTTGCAGTTCAGAATTTATTACAGAACAGCGAATAACTATTTCCGTTTCTTTTAAATTTCTGTCTTGTTCTATCACAAGCTTCATCTCATAACCTCCTTACAAATAAACTATATCACATAAAAATCGCTGAGTAAATCAAATTCAGGTAAAATGCACTTAATGGCATATAAACTGCATTTAAGCTCACTATTAAATGAATTTTTCTAAATAATCTGGCTAAAATAAACCCAGTACAACAAGAAAAGAGGAAAATTTGTGGATTTACTTAATATTGCACTAACCTCAATAGGTTCTATTATAGTGCTATTCTTGCTTACAAAGCTTATCGGAAATCGCCAGATGTCAGAGCTAAATATGTTTGATTATATTAATGGAATAACTATTGGTTCTATTGCCGCAGAAATGGCAACTTCTCTTGAGGGCGATTTTCTCAAACCACTTCTTGCAATGATAATCTACGGAGTAATAACTGTTTTAATTTCAATTCTTGCAAACAAAAATATAAAACTCAGAAGGTTTTTCAATGGTAAAACCCTCATATTATATAAAAACAATAAGCTTTTCTACAAAAATTTCAAAAAAGCCCGTATAGATATGAACGAATTTCTTTCACAGCTAAGAATTAATGGATATTTTAACCTAAGTGAATTAGAAGCTGTTTTTCTTGAGGAAAACGGAAAAATTTCCGCCTTGCCAAAATCCGAATCTCGTCCACTTATTCCTAAAGATATAGCACTTTTTCCCGATAAAGACGAACCTCTTATAACACTTGTAATTGACGGCAAAGTTCTGACAGGCAACCTGAAATTTTCTGGAAAAGATATTACTTGGCTAAACAAAAAGCTCAAAGAGCAAAATATAAACAGAATTTCTGATGTATTTCTTGCGGTTTGTGATAGCAATGATAAAATTACAAGCTATAAAAAAATAAAAAATAAACCTGATAGAGATATGTTTCAATAAGGCTCTGTATTTGAAAACTACAAGCTTTTAAACTTATTACTAAACCAATATTATAATAAAAGCCTCTTGATGTTTTGAACTAAAAAATTCATTTACATCAAGAGGTTTTTTGAATTTATTTTTTATATTCTTCTATAATATTGCAGGTTTTTTCTATATCTTCATCAGTATGAGCTACTGAAACAAACATTGCCTCAAACTGTGATGGTGCAGTATATATACCATTACTTTGCAAGTAATTAAAATAATCAGCATATTTTTTCGTATCTGCCGATTTTGCAGTTTCATAATCTGTTACAGACTTATCTGTAAAGAATGCAGTCATTATTGAACCTGCACGATTTACATTAAGACCCGCTTTACGCATAGCTGATTCTATTCTTGCGGATTTCTTCTCAAGCTCTGGATAAATAGTATCTTGATTTTCCTCAAGAATTTTAAGTGTAGCAAGACCTACACTTACAGCAACAGGATTTCCTGAAAGAGTTCCAGCCTGATATACTGAACCAAGTGGCGAAACACATTCCATAATTTCACGCTTGCCACCATATGCAGCTAAGGGCATACCTCCACCAACTATTTTACCTAAGGTTGTTATATCAGGGCAGACACCGTAATATTTTTGAGCACCACCAATGCTTAAACGGAAACCTGTTATTACCTCATCAAAAATCAACAATGCACCATATTTTTCAGTAATATCTCTGAGAAATTGCAAGAAACCGCTTTTAGGCGGAACTACACCCATATTCGCAGCACAAGGCTCAACTATAACACAAGCTATATCCTTGCCATATTTATCAAAAAGCTTTTCTACTGATTCAACGCTGTTATACTTAGCAAGAAGCGTAGTTTCTGTATAGCCTTTCGGAACACCCGAACTATCAGGAATAGAATTTGTCAGCAAACCAGAACCCGCACGAACCAACAAGCCGTCAGAATGTCCATGATAACAGCCTTCAAATTTTACAATAAAATCTCTTTTAGTATAACCTCTTGCCGCTCTTACCGCACTCATAACTGCTTCCGTACCAGAATTTACAAGTCTTAACATTTCCATAGACGGAAAATTTCTCTTTATAGCTCTTGCAAGCTCGATTTCTCCACTATGACAAGCACCAAATGTCAAACCCTTTTTGCAAGTATCTATTACAGCATTTATAACTTCAGGATGAGTATGTCCAAGAATATTTGGTCCCCATGAGCATACATAGTCGATATATTCGTTTTCGTCAACATCGTAGATTTTGTCACCCTCTGCGTGGTCTATGAAAACAGGGCTTTTGCCAACAGATTTCCAAGCACGAACAGGACTATTTACACCACCCGGCATAAAATCAAGTGCTTGCTCATAAAGCTTTTCAGATTTCGTTGTATTCATAATTTATACTCCTTATCTGTAAAATTCATCAATCCACCTTGCAACATCAAGTGCGTGATATGTGATAATAATATCCGCTCCCGCTCTCTTAATAGCAATCATATTTTCGCTTACAATTTTCTTTTCGTCTATCCAGCCATTTTGGGCAGCTGCTTTAACCATAGCATATTCACCGCTGACATTATAAGCAACAAGTGGCAAATCAAATTTTTCTCTTGCTGATTTAATTATATCTAAGTAGGCAAGTGCAGGCTTGACCATAACCATATCAGCACCCTCAGATATATCGTCTGCAATTTCACGAAGTGCTTCTCTGCCATTTGCATAATCCATTTGATAAGTTTTTCTGTCACCAAATTCGGGAGCGGATTCTGCGGCATCTCTAAATGGTGAGTAATAAGCTGATGCAAACTTAGCACTATATGAAAGTATCGGCGTATCAATAAAGCCATTTTCATCAAGAGCATTTCTTATTGCTGAAACTCTGCCGTCCATCATATCTGAAGGAGCTATAATATCAGCACCAGCTTTTGCAAGACTTACAGCCATCTTTGAAAGCAAAGGAAGTGTTTCATCATTGAGAATTTTTTCTCCGCAAACGACTCCGCAATGTCCGTGAGAAGTATATTCGCAAAGGCATACATCGGCAATTATAATAAGTGACGGATAATTTTTCTTTATATATCTTACTGCCTGTTGTGTAATACCATTATCGTTATATGCCTCTGTTGCATATTCGTCCTTATGCTTTGGAACACCGAAAATTAAAATTCCCGAAATACCACTTTTTTCAACTTCATTAAGAATTTCGTCCATTCTATCGAGTGAATATTGATAAACATTTGGCATAGACTCTACGGGATTTTTTATATTTTCTCCCTCAACAACAAACATTGGATATATCAAATCACTTTTACTTATTCTTGTTTCTCTTACCATACTGCGTAGATTTTCGCTTGCTCTTAATCTCCTAAATCTTTTCATTGCTATTCTCCTCAACTATTTTAAGAATTGTATCTGTTATACCCTCAACTGTCTTTGTCTTTGAAATATTAAATCCACTCACGCCGTGCTTAATTAAGGTTTCGGCGGTTATCTCGCCAATGCAAACTATTTTGGTCTTTGATGAAATTGTAAAACCGCCCTCATAGAAAGCGTCAACTCCCGATGAACTCGCAAAAGCGATAAAATCAGTATCTATCATTTTATTGGCTTCTGTTTTATAATCAAGCTGAACGCCATATGTCTTTATATCATCATACTGAATATTATTTTTATCAAGAATTTCTGTTAGAAGTAAAGAACCCTTTTCCGCTCTTAGAATAAGAAGTTTTTCATCACTATGAACCTTTTTTACGAGAAGCTTTCCAAGAGCCTCTGATGTAAAATCATTTGGAATAAGCTCTGCAAAAATTCCATATTTTTCAAGCACAGAAGCTGTTCCCATGCCGATAACTGCAAATTTAATATTTACAAGCTTTCTTATATCTATCTTTAATGCTTTTAGTTTGTTAATGAAGATTTCTGCTCCATTCATACTTGTAAAAACGATATAGCTATATTTTTCTATATCATTAAGAGCCTTATCAAATTTCGGATTGTTTCTATATTCGATAATATTAAGATGATTCATATGGTTAATATCTGCACCATAGGCAGAAAGCTGTTTTGAAAGCTTTGAAGAAAGTCTTTGTGTTCCTGTTACTGTAACAGAAATATCTTTTAAAGGCTTTTTAATGGTCGGCGAAAAATCATATTCCACAGTTTTTCCGACAGCTATAATAACAGGTGGTTTAATCTCGCTATCCTCTGCTACCTTACAAATATTTTTAAGTGTAGCTTTAACTGTCTGATTTTTCGCATATGCTCCGTTAGAAATAATCGCAATAGGAGTATTTTCCGACATACCATTTTCGATAAGACTATGCACTATTTTAGGAAGATTTTTAAGTCCCATAAGGAATATAAGTGTTCCTTCACATTCAGCATAGGCTTTCATATTTTCAGGGAGAATATCCTCTGCTGTATGCCCAGTAATAACATGAAAGCTTCTGCTTGTAAGTCTGTGTGTAACGGGTATTCCGGCAAGCTCCGGAACAGCAATAGCTGATGAAATTCCCGGAACTATATCAAAAGGAATATCACCCTCTTTGAGTGCGATTACCTCCTCCCCACCTCTGCCAAAAACAAAAGGGTCGCCACCTTTAAGCCTGACAACTGTTTTATTTTCATGAGCCTTTTCAATCAAAATGCTGTTTATAGTTTCCTGAGTTTCACTATGTGCTCCAGAACGCTTTCCAACGCAAATTTTTTCTGCGTTTTCGGCATATTCAAGAAGTTCCTTATCAATAAGACTGTCATATATAAGCACATCACATTTTTTTATAAGTTCCAAGCCACGAAGCGTAATCAAATCATAATCTCCACAGCCTGCACCTACAAGATATACTCTGCCTTTATTCATAGCTTTTTCGTCAACTCCTTTACAAGCTCAAAGCTTTCTGATATATCTGCGCTTTTAGATAAAATATTGCAATTTTCACCAGAAACATAGAGTGTAATTTTATTGCTGTTTATCTCGGAATATGCACCCAAAGGCATGCCGCAATCTGCATTTAAAATTTGCGGGACAGTCCTTTCAAGCTGAAATGAGTAAAAAGTTTTCTGATGATTTACAAGATTAATATAGCTTTTTAGTCTTTCGTCATTTTTACGGCTTTCTACAGCAATTATCCCCTGACAAGGCGATGGCAAAAACTCGTTATAATCAAATGGTGTGACTGTATATTCTTTGCTATTATAAATTCCGAGTCTTTCAAGACCTGCCGACGCAAGAATTAAAGCGTCATATTCACCATTCATAAGCTTACGCAATCTGGTATCAACATTACCTCGTATATCCTTAACTGTAACTAAAGGATATAGCCTATGCAAAAAACTTTTTCTGCGTATACTTCCTGTACCAACAACAAAATCACTAATGTTTTTTATCGGTGAATTATTTTTTGTAACTAAAACATCTCTATAATTTCCTCTTTCAAGTACAGCGGATATTTCCAAGCCTTCTGCAAGCTCTAAGGGCAAATCCTTTGCACTATGAACAGCAAGGTCTATTTCACCAGAAAGCAATGCAGACTCAAGCTCTGAAATAAACACACCCTTTCCGCCAATGGACGAAAGTGATTTATCAAGCACTTTATCACCCTTTGTGGATATATGAACTGTTTCTATTTCTATATCATTACAGACAGATTTCAGCTTTGCTATAAACATTTCTGTCTGTGCAAGTGCAAGCTTACTTTTTCTCGTTCCAATTTTAATTTTCATTATTAGCTTCCTCTATCAATTTTGACACAAGGTTATCGTCTATTTCATCTCTTGAAAGACACAATGCAAGCAATCTTTCAAAAACTATTTTTCTGTCAGCTTCGTTTTTGATTTCAGATTTTATACGCTTTCTATATTTAAAAAGTGTTTCTGTAATATCAGCATTACCATCAAGCAAATTTTCAAGTCTTTCACGAATATATTTCGCATAAACAGGACTTTTTCCTGAACTTGTTATTCCTGCCGTAATTCCATTTTTATTAACCAATGCCGGAAAAATAAATCCGCATTTATACTTATCATCAACTGTATTAACAAGGATATTCTTTTCACTGCAAAGCTTGAAAATATGTCCGTTTACTACTTCATCATCAGTAGCACTTATCGCACAAAATATATTGTCAATGTCGTTGTCTATAAATTTTCTTTCTATAATAGAAACACCAAGCTTTCTGATTTCGTCACATATAAAAGGTGCAATAACAGTTATTTCAGGTTCAAACGGCAAAAGCTTTTCGACCTTACGAAAGGCAACCTTTCCACCACCTACAACAAGAAATTTCTTGTCCTTTATATCTATATAGAACGGAAAATAAGCCATTATTCTACACCTCCAAAAGTTTTATATACATTCAGAATCTTTTCAAATTCTTCTGCGGATAATTCCTCTCTCAGCTTATATAAAAGCTCCTCAAAGGATTTTTCTTTAAGTTTCATCTTTACTGCATCTATATATGGCAAAAAGCTATGAAACAGCATATCCTTTTTTAGGGCTTCAATTTCTTCCTCAATAATTTTCTTAGCCTCATCAATGCTGCTTAGTTTGAGAGAATTATTTTCCTTAGCAAGGGTTTTGAAATAGTCTACATCAACAAGCCTTATACCCGATATTTTTTCAATTTCTCTATCTATATCAGGCGGAACAGCCAAATCTATAAAAAGTCTGTTCTTATTCTCTTTAAGGCATTTCTGCAAATCATAATATGTTATTGTATAATGTGGACTTGAAGTCGCACTTATAAGGCAGTCGACCTTATCAATATATTTATATCTATCGTTATATTCTACCGCAGAAACATCATTTCTATATGTCAAATCATTATTATGATTTCTCAGTGTGGTTATAATGCTTATATTTTTATGTGAAACAAGATTTTTAACAAGGCTTGTGCCAATCTTTCCTGTCGCACCTATTACCATAACGCTTACATTTTCGCCAAGTCTTGCAACCTCATTTGCGGCAAGTGTTGCCATAGATACAGATGTTTTAGAAAGAGCGGTTTCTGTTTTAATGCGTTTCGCACAAGCAATAGCTGCTTGAAAAACTGTGTTCAATTCATAGCCAGTAGTTTTACATCTTTGAGCGAAAGCATATGCTCTCTTAATCTGACCAAGAATTTCGTCCTCGCCTATAACCATAGAATCAATACCACTTACAACATTATATAGATGAGAAATAGCCTTATCATCATAGAAAAGAAATATCTGCTTTGACAATCTTGAAACTTCAAAGCCTGAATATTCTGCCAAGGTATTTTTAGCAAAGCTTACTGCATTTTCATTTCCGACAAAATATAATTCCATACGGTTACAAGTGCAGACTATAAGGCACTCATTTATAAAGTCAGAAATTATAAGGCAATTAAGTAAAGCTTTTTGAGTATCTTCTGAAAAAGCAAATTGTTTTCTTATTTTCAAATCTGAATTTTTATGGTTAATACTTATACAATACATAATTTCATCTACCAACACCTCAAAAAACATCCCTATGGCATAAAACAACGCACAAGCATTATTTTAATACCACAGGGACTCAATGTCAACGGTGGGTGCCGACCCACGGCGAAGACGCGGAATCGCTCGACAAGTCTCGCTCGTAGTGAGTAAAAGAAGATGCTTGCCACGGATGAAGTAACTACCGTAGCCGAATTGGCTTTGCCATTCGGCTCTACCGATTAGCTAACATACTTACATTAAGTCATTAAGAGGCGGACTTTGTCCGCCTCTTAGTGAGAAAGAGATATTAAGGGCGTTGCCCTTAATACCCAACAAAGGCTCGAGCGAAACTTTTCATTGTCTTAGGAAAACTTTTTAAGCTAATCATACTTTATATAATAAATGAATCTTCGTTAATAGCCTCATTATCGAGTATATATACCGAATTGCCTTTTGTAACGAATATCTTATATACAAACACATCAACTTTTTCGCCTACTCTTACCCCTGCTTCGTTAAGTGTTCTTTTGGCAGTAAGCTTTGTGCCATTTACAGCTATTGTAAGCTCTGTATTATCGCCTCTGAAAGCTACTCTCTCAACTACTCCCTCAGCCGCAGAACTCTTATATTTTTGATTTTCATTCTTTTTAGTAACATCTAAAAATTCAGGTCGGATTATAGCCTTATCTGCACCATCAATCTTCTTAAATGTACTGAATTTGCTGTAATCATAAACAAATGAAGCTTGTCCAAAAAATGATGCTGTAAAAGCTGTCTGTGGCTTTTGGTATATCTCTATTGGAGAACCCTTTTGCTCTATTTTGCCATGATTAGTTATAATAATCTCATCAGCAACTTCTATCGCTTCATCTTGGTCATGAGTTACAAATATGCTTGTAACACCAAGCTTTTCTATCATTTCTTTCAACCAGCTTCTAAGTTCCTGCCTGACCTTTGCATCAATAGCCGCAAAAGGTTCATCAAGAAGTAAAAGCTGTGGATTCGGTGCTAATGCTCTTGCAAAAGCTACTCTCTGTCTTTGACCACCAGAAAGCTGGCTCGGATACCTCTTTCCCAAGCCCTCAAGACCGATAAGCTTTATAAGCTCGTTTACTCTTTCCTTGATATATTTTTTATCAGCTTTTTGAACTTTAAGTCCGAAGGCAATATTATCATAAACTGTCATATAGCGAAAGAGTGCATAATTCTGAAAGACAAAGCCTATTCCACGCTTACTTGCAGGAATATTATTAACAATCTTGCCATCAATAATTATCTCTCCACTATCGGGATTTTCAAGACCTGCAATCATTCTTAATATAGTTGTCTTACCACTGCCACTCGGACCTAAAAGACCGATTAGCTTTCCCTTTTCAATTCCGAAATTAACATTATCAGACGCCTTAAAATCGCTAAAGGTTTTATTTATATTTTTCAGTTCAACATACATTCTATATATCCTTCTTTCCTTTATATTCAACCACACTTCTTATTATCAATATAACAATCGCCATAATGACAAGGATTGAGGATACTGCAAAAGCAGGGACATACTGAAATTCATTAAAGAGAATTTCTACATGAAGTGGAAGTGTATTTGTTTTTCCTCTTAGATGACCAGATAATACAGAAACCGCTCCAAATTCTCCCATAGCTCTTGCGGCACACAAAATAACACCATAAAGGAAAGCCCATTTTATATGTGGAAAAGTTATTCTGCGGAAAATTGTAAAACCATTTGCACCCATAAGTGCTGCCGCTTCTTCTTCGTCTGTTCCCTGAGCTTCAAGGACAGGTATAAGCTCTCTTGATATAAACGGAAATGTAACAAAAACTGTTGCAAGAACTACACCAGGAACAGCATAAACTATACTTATGTCAGCCTGTTGTAAAAGTGGATAGAGTATACTCTGTCTGCCGAATGTAAGTATAAAAATTAAACCAGCAATAATAGGAGATACTGTAACTGGCAAATCTATAAGAGTGGTAAGAACTTTTTTGCCCTTAAATCTGAATTTTGTTATAGCCCAAGCTGCAAATACTCCGAATATTGTATTTACAGCTACTGCGATAAGAGTTGCTTCAAGAGTAAGAATAGTTGCTTTTATGGTATATTCATCTGTAATGGCTTTAATATAAACCTCCCAGCCTTGTTTAAAAGCCTCTGAAAAAACTGTTATAAGGGGCAATATAAGCATTACGAATAGAAATAATATACTTATTCCGATAAGTAAGCCCTTGACTATTTTTGAGCCTAATTTATTTTCGTGCATTATATTATCCCCCTTTCAAAATCTTTGTATTTCTTGCCTGAATAAGATTTATTACAAATAACAGCAAGAATGATACTGCAAGCATTACAAGTGCTATTGCTGTTGCACTTTTATAGTCGAACTCCTGAAGCTCTGACATTATTATAAGTGGTGTAATTTCTGTTTCGTAAGGCTTATTTCCTGCGATAAAAACTACACTGCCATATTCGCCAAGGCATCTGCCGAAAGCAAGTCCAAAACCTGTAAAAACTGCAGGTCTTATTTCAGGAAAGATTATCTTCCAAAATATTCTTGTTCTGCTTGCACCAAGAACCCCTGCGGCTTCTTCATATGATGAATCAAGCTTTTCGAGTATCGGCTGAACCGAACGAACTACAAAAGGTATACCTATGAAAATAAGAGCAATCGTTATACCAACCTGTGTATAAGCAATTTTAATTCCAAACTTATCGAAAAAGCTTCCTATCAAGCCATTATCTGTTGTAAGCGATGTAAGAGCCATACCAGCAACCGCTGTCGGAAGTGCAAATGGAAGTTCTATCATACCATCTATAATTTTCTTTCCCAGAAACTGATACCTTACAAGCACCCATGCTATAATAACTCCCATAACAGCATTTATAAGAGAGGCTATAAAAGCTGTTATAAAGCTTACTTTAAAGCTTGCAAGAACACGCTCACGAGTTATAGTCTGAATAAAATCGCCAAAATCCATTTGAGCTGTATATATTACAAGTGACGCAAGTGGTATCAGAACCACAAGACTAAGTATAGAAAGGGTTACGCCCATAGACAACCCAAACAAGGGAATTACTCTTTTTTTCGCTTTTTTCATTATTACACCTTATTTTTCATAAATTTGGTCGAAAACTCCGCCATCTGCAAAGTGTTTCTCCTGAACCTTATCCCAACCGCCGAAATCTTTAATAGTAACAAGATTAAGATTGAGGTCGAAAACATCTGAATATTGCTTCAAAATTTTTTCATTTGATGGACGGTAATAGTTATCAGCGGCAATCTTCTGTGCCTCGTCTGAATAGAGATAGCTGAGATATTCAGTAGCAACTTCTCTTGTTCCTCGCTTATCTACAACATCATCAACAACTGCAACTGACGGCTGCGCGAGAATACTTACACTTGGTGTAATTATTTCATAATCATCTGGATAATCTCTTTTTGAGAGGAATGCTTCATTTTCCCAAGCAATAAGAACATCTCCTTGGCCATTCTCTACAAATGTTGTTGTAGCACCTCTTGCACCTGAATCAAGCACAAGAACATTTTTATATAGCTTTTTGATGAATTCCTTAATCTTTGTTTCATCACCGTTATAAGCCTTATCCGCATAAGCCCAAGCAGCAAGGTAATTCCATCTTGCACCACCTGATGTCTTTGGATTTGGTGTAATAACTCCAATGCCGTCTTTTGCAAGGTCGTTCCAATCCTTAATATTCTTTGGGTTGCCTTTTCTAACGAGAAAAACTATTGTTGAAGTATAGGGTGAACTATCGTTATCAAAATTATCTAACCAACCATCTTTAATTAAACCTGCATTCTGAATAGCCTTGACATCATATTCAAGTGCGAGTGTTACAACATCTGCATCAAGTCCATTTGCAACCTGTAATGCCTGCTTACCCGAACCGCCATGTGATTGAGTAACCTCAACATCTTGTCCCTTCTTTTCTTTCCAATGCTTTGCGAAAATTTCATTATAAGCTTGATAAAGCTCTCTTGTTGGGTCATATGAAACATTTGTAATAGTTACTTTTCCCGAATTTTCTGCTTCTGATAAAGAACTTGCACCGCAACCTGCAAAAGCTGTTACTGTCAACGCTGCTGCCAATATTATACTTAAAACTCTTTTTTTCATTTTAAATCTCTTCTTTCTAAAATTTTATTATTTAAAGTGGTTATATTGAGTATAGATTGACAACATCGACTATCTCTTAGTTCAAAATTCCTTATAGGTCTTATAAATATTTTCTTCATTCTATAACCTCCTGAAATTTAAAGTTTATATCAACAGAGGAATCACTCTGTCAACACATAAAATAACCGAGAAAGCACCATGCTCCCTCGGTTAATTGTTATAAAACAATTAACACTGCCTCATAGGGAACATATTACTAAGCATAACCTTATGGCACATACAATTTATAATTTTCATTTTATATTCCCCTTTCGATAGTGAATTTTATGGTAAGAAAATTTCCAAAATATAAAGCATATAATTTCAATAGGTTTTGTATGCGTTAATAATATCACCTAAAACTAAATTTGTCAATGCAATTTTTACTATTTTTTTGAAATTCGAAAATTTGCTAAATACCCTCCAATTGCAGAATAGATTTACAATATTTTTTGGCATATTTTCACAAAAATAACAAAAAAAGTCCTGAGCAGATTTTTCTGCTCAGGACTTTTATTTCTTATAGTATTCTACAAAAGCCAATTACATTGGACTCAATCCTTATCTGAATTTCTGAATCACCCACTATCATAATCCAAACGCCGTCAACAGTCCGCAGCCTTCTGAAAAATGACCCTCTATGAATAATCCGTATTAAAATTAAGAGTCAGCATACACTATGCCATAGGACTCAATCCTTATCTAAATAAATTCAGTTTTCGACGGACGAGTCGAAATCCGATATTCGCAAAAACGAAATGCGTCCGAAACAAAATATATATAGCACTCACTATTCGATTCGACTGCCTGCTTTTATACAAGCCATAACGCTTAATTCAAACCATTCTGCGAAAATGGACACCCGATAAACAATTTATCCAGCGGAACTTTCGTTGCGAATAAAAAATCAACTATAAATAACATATGCTCTGATAAGCTTCCTAATATTAAGATTTAGGCATTCACCGAATGTCAATCGGCATATCCAACGCATATAATACTAAATAAAGTCATATATCGTGGAAATATTAAGTTGTAATCTGCGTTATGAAGTATCTATCATCACGACAGGACTAAAACGCTCCTATCCGAAATTGAAATCGTTTCAAAGCATTTATGCCACATACAACGGCTATATGTAATAACCTGATGCTAAAGAGCCATAATAAATATGGAATAGAGCATCGCTCGGTTAAAGAAAAATTCGCTTTTACTTGGAATTTCTTATTTCGGAGACCTCAATCCTAAATGGCTCAAGGTCATTTAAACTAACTGGTTCTGTATCGCCCATAGGACTGCCTCCTTTCAGAAATTGAACAAGGAACTTCAATAAACTAAATATATAAAGCATCTCTCGATATTGACTTCTACCCTATCATCAAACTTGATAAATATAACTAAGGTTAAAGTCAATAGAGTGAGCATTCAAAAAATTAATTTCAAGCTCTATGCTTTAAAAATAATTTAATGGAACTTTCTTTGATTTAGTTCCTTTCCTTAAGCTCAATTACATTATATCACATTCTTAGCAAATGTCAATAGTTTTTTTAAACTTTTTTTATTTTTTGTAGATTTAATAAACTATAAATAACCTCTTGACTTATATGATATTTTGTTGTAAAATAACATTGCAAACAAAATACGATATTAAATTATGAAAAGAGGCTTTGGCTATGAGCAACGAAGAATTTGAAAGTTTTGAACCAGACCTTATCTCCCTTTTGGACGAAGACGGTAATGAATATGAATTTGAAATCCTCGATGAAATCGACTTTAAGGATTCCCATTTTTACGCACTTATGCCATTATTCGACCTTCCAGAACAAGATATAGAGTCTGAAAATACATATATGATTTTTGAAGCTGTTGAGGACGAAAAAGGTGAGCCTCAGCTTGCTGAGATTGAGGACGATGCTCTTATCGATGAGCTTGCTGAAATCTTTGAAAGCCGTTTTGATGAAGCTTATGACGAAGATATTGAAAGCAACGACGAATAATTTCATCTTCTCCAAGCATAATATTTATAGCAGGCGGTTTTAAGACTGTTTGTTTAAAATTGAATTTCTGCCCGATTCGTGGACTGTGTCTAAATAACCCTACAACTTTTTTCTCGGGAGTTTACCTCCTGCGGCGGATTGCAGACCTCCCGCTTTTGCGGAAGAAGGGAGCGTGAACCCGCAAGGGTGACACCCACCTGTCTAATCCAGTAGGCAGGTTATTATTGACACAATACGGTCGGGTGGATTTTTTATTTTGCAAAAAATTTTTAAAAAATTATTTTTTCTCTTGATTTTCTCAAAACATTAGTGTATAATAGCAAAGTGTTAAAAATTTGGAGAGTTGTCCGAGCTGGCCGAAGGAGCACGATTGGAAATCGTGTAAACGCCAAAAGCGTTTCGAGGGTTCGAATCCCTTGCTCTCCGCCATAAGTCCACCGTAATTTTGATAGAATTACGGTGGACTTTTTCTATGCCCGAAAACCGCTTGAAATAAGGCTTTTCGGCTGTTCAGGCACATAAGTGAACCCCGCTACAGGCAATTCTGCAGCGGGGTTTCGTCCGTTTTATAGGAATTGTGGCTTTCTGCGCTGCTGTAATCGTTAAACAGCCGAGTAATCGTTGAACTGCTGGAGGTATTCGTTAAACCGCTGAGTTCTGATAATTTAATTTTTCATCGGAATAAAGCATGGAATTATCTCATGCCCAGCAGTTCTTGTTTGATGTGGTCAAACTCGCCCATAATGTCTCTTGTTCTGATACCATCAACAGTAAGTACGGGAGTTGGATCATTACTTCTATGAGAAGATGCCATCAAAGCTACACCGCATCCAACTCTAAATATCCACAGCACATTGCTTTGCCATCGTGAGTTTTGTTCCGGGATAACCACCGCAAAAAAATGTTCGTTTTCAATCGGTTCCAGTGGTATTGTTGTTGCTGTTGGAATTTTTGAGGTAGTCATAATATCTCCTTTCACTTTGCGATACATTACCAATTGATAATAACGAACTCCTCAGCATTTTCACGGATAACTTTATTGTAATTCTGCACAGCTTCGTCAGTAATGTGCGTGATGTAATAAGAGCTATCGTTATCCGTATTTTTGCCTTGCACCATTAAAATCTGTGGAGTAATCGGTAAGAACCCAACAAGAGCATTATCTGGTCGCTTGTAAATAAATGCCGGAGTATCGCTGGTTATGAACATAGTCGGGCCATCCGAAACTAGGAAATGAAACGAGGTGTGTTTCAGATTAGCAAGCGCTGCTTGATAGATAACGCCGGTATCGTTTAAATACTGACGATAATACTGCAAAAGCAAATTATGACGCATTTCGTCCTCTGCAGTTTTTAGAGAGGGTAGTATGCGATTCTCCTCTGGAATATCTATATCCCCCAGTTTCATAATGTCATGACACAACCACGAGAGAGTACGTTCAAATTGAGCATTTGAAGTAAACCCGCGCCAATCTAAAGCAGTAAAGAATTTCATAATATATTCGCAGTCAAAAGCGGGTATGGAATCTACAGAGGCATTAAGAATCTTTTCCTCAATAATAGATACATGGGTTGACCAAGTATTTTCATATTTTTCAGACCAATTGGCCTCAATGTCCTTGATTTTCACTTGCTCTATTTCATGCCGAATTTTCTTCTTACTTGCCGATGTTCCATCTGGACGAGTAATTTTCCAATTATCAAAATCGTAAAAAAGCCTGTTCAATTTGAACGTATCCTGGATTACCTCACCATCATAGGAAACAGTATAAGGCAAAACGGAAGCGAAAATTAGATTCGTGTCCGCTTGTGTACAGATCGGCATTCCCGCCTTTATGGAATGGAAGTCAGTGATTCCGGCGAGACGTTCTTTGTTTCGCTCTTCAATAACGCCAGGGTTACTCTTAAATTCAACTCTAAGCGTTCCGTTTCCACGACTCCAAGCAGCCATATACGTTTGCGGAATGAGGTGATGATATTTTGCTTTTGTTGCATTTGGCATAATCCACCTCCTAAATAATTAAGCAGTGGCAAGTTGGTAATGTGGGCCAAATTGCCACTGCTTTTTACAACAATGCATTGCTTAAGTATTCTCTTACCCGTCGATCCAGTTCTTCAGCCGTGAATGCACAAGGTTGAAGGCGCTCTGCCCAAACTCGACCAGGATGCATGCAATCCCACATAGGCATCTTTCCACTATGGCGTCCTTTGCCTGGGTCATGGTTACCGAAGCCATCCAGCACCCGATTCCAAACAGGCTTGAACCGCTCAATAAGCAATGATTCCGTAAGAGGAATCCAAATGTCATCAACAGACAGAAAACGGCAACGAAAGTCTGCTAGGTTGAGATTGGTAGCTGCTTCAACGGACTTTGCGTGATCAGTCAATCTTTTGAAAAGCGCAGTTCCGGGATCAACATCATCACCTTGCCCGCCTTTTCTGGCCCCATCCGGTACGGCCTTTCCAACATAGATAGGGCAGGCGTATTCTTCATTACGGTTAACTTCCGCCAGAACTTCATAAGCAGGAAAATCACCGATATAATAAAGAGCATATACACCAGCGCCAATGAAGGGTTCCGGTGGAAGCGGATAGGTATCAGACTCTAGGAGAGCATTTGCAACACTAGTTCCCAAATGTCGCTTATCCAACGGATTGAAGGGTTCAAATACAGGGTAATCAGATTTTTTAGCCATTGCACATCATCCCTTTCATCTGTGTAATCACGGAATCACCCACAGCCTTTGCCAGTTTGACTGGCACTGCATTTCCTATCTGTCTCATGCTTTCTGTCCAAGATGCGCTGAACAAATAATCATCCGGAAATGTCTGAATACGTGCGCTTTCTCGGACGGTGTAATACCGTACACTACCATTATCCAGTACAATCATATTCTCGCCACCAGGAACCCCGTGAGCTCCTGCCTTTATGGTTTTTGACGGTTCATCCAGCTTGCTACCGGAATGTCCAGCATACACTCTAGCACCGTCACGAAATTCATGGTTGTTAAATAGCGTTGCTTTGCTTAAGTCAGTCGGATCAGGCAAGTCACCGATGGCATCACGAACGGTCTGCCATCTAAAGAGCGGAGTATCAGTTTCTTCGACCGCACAACGAATAGAACGTAACTGTTGTGCAGACAAAGGCATTTCGGAAGGACGCTTCATGTTGTGTTCCTCCCAATACTCGCCAGTCACCCATTTGGAGTAGAGTAATGCCTCTTGAGAGTGGGTAGCAAGCGGAAAACTCCAACTTGCATTAAAATCGCTTCTAAAGCCAACAATAATGACTCGATGCCGGGACTGCGGTACGCCATAGTCAGCAGCATTCAAAAGTCGGAATACAACATTATAAGAAAGACCGTCATCATGCCCTGAAGTATGATACTGTTCAAGTAATGTCAAATGATCCTCCCAAGTCATTGTGGGTTTCTTTACAACTTCAGGATGTTGAAGTTGTAAGAGAATGTAATTAAAATAAGAGCTAAAGGACTTGCGAAGCAATCCTTTGACATTCTCAAAAATAAATGCCTGCGGCTGTGTTTCCCTGACAGCTCTCACGGCCTCTGGAAACATATCGCGCTTGTCGTTGTATGCCTGGTGCTTTCCGCCCAAAGAGAAGGGCTGGCAAGGCGGACCGCCAGCAACAAGCTGAATTCTATCTGTGTAACCATCATATTTGACAGTCCGGACATCCGATTGGAATACCGTCCAGTCATTCACGCCGGGGTAGCCATTGGCGATATTTCTTTTTATATTGTCGCAGGAATCTTTGTCCCATTCAAAAAGCGCTTCATGGTCGAACCCCGCCTGTTGGAGACCGAGCGCAAGCCCGCCCGTTCCGCTGAATAATTCTATCGATTTCATATTGTACCTCTTGTTCTGACAAAGTCAGTTATCGTTGCTTACTGCGTGTATCACTTCAACCATTCATAAAAAGAGACTAACTCTCTGAGGTGATTGTTTCATCATTGATGATTTCCATGATATCCTCCACACGGCAACACAGCGCAACACAGATTTTTAGTATCACATCTGTGGTCACATTTTCTCCCTTGCCAAGTTTAGCGAGGGAAGATGAACTGACGCCTGCTACTTTCCGCAGGTCTGACTTCTTCATATTTTTGTCAATCAGCAACTTCCAAAGCCTGTTATAGCTCATTTTCATATTAGTTTTACTCCTCTTTGTTCCAAGGTCTACCATAAAGCTCGCAGTTTCCATCAGACAGCCTTAAAACGCAATTGCGCTCCAGAATGGTTTGTGTATCGACCGTGTATGCGGCCTGCTTATCAAAAGCGATAAAAATCTGCTTTTCGCTTTTCTCATAAATCTTCATGATTCCATCAATTGCACCATCGCTGATGTTTTTCAAAATGAGCGAATCGTGTGCTATCGCCGGCAGAGCAGTGGTAAATAGCACGGCCAGATCGTAGATGATCATGCTTCTGAAATTAGCGCCGGTGCCTGTGTCGTCAGGGGTTTCAAACTTGTATCTGTTATAGCTGTCAAAACGCAAATATGGCGGTTTGCGAGGTTCTGAGTGCAGCTGTCCATCAAACTCTCGCATTTTGTCGTTCAGCTCGGTCTCAATTTCCAGGAGAATGCTCTCAATTGCCTTCTTCAGAATTTCATCGGCTCTGGCTTTAGCATCTTGTAATCCCTTCAATGTAAGAAATGCTTCATTCTGTACTTTCAGAGCATCAATTTTTCCCTTAATTTCAGCGTGCTTGTCTAAGAACTCCTTTGAGATGTTGCCAATGAACCCCAGGGTGCTTATGTGGGTTCTGACTTCTGCAAGCTGCTGCTTCAGGGAATCGATTTCACCTTCTATGGATTGCTGCTCGGTAGAAAACTGCTCATCAAGGATTTGCGCCAGTTTCTGATGGTATCGCTCGACCTCATACAGTTTGCGGAGGTTTACGCCTGGAAAGAACTCCTGTAGCGCAGAGAGATCAGCTTCCGTGGGATAAAGTCCATACTCCAAGCTCATTGTCACCAGCTTTAGTTTACGCTGCTTGGATTGCAACTCAGTTTCAAGCATCAAACGTTGGGCATCAAGCTGGGCTTTCTCCTTGCCTTTCTCGATTTCTTCTTCGGTATGCCCTTGATCTGCCTGCTCTGTAAGTGTACTGAGTTGAATTTCGAGATCCCTAATGAGAGCGAGGTTTTCCTCGTATTTATCCTTGCCGCCGACAAGGCTTGACACAAAGTGGTATTTCTGCGCCTCTTTAAAGACATCGAGCTTCTTCTTTTCCTCGGCAAGGTTCTGACGGTATACTTGGATGTCCTTGTTCCTGTCAAACAGAGCAACCAACAGGGCAATGGATTTTTCCATATCCTGTCCCGGGATACCTCTTAGTGGTCGGCGTTCATCTGTATTATCCTTGCCGTAGATTCTGAAGAAACTGCTCAATGCTATTCTGAAAGACAAGCCATCGAAGTCCATATGATACTGCACTTTCAACCAGTTTACAAACTCATCTTTCGTCCAGTATGGTCCCATCAAATCATAGTTCTCTTTGCAAAGGAACACCTTATCGGCATCCTCTGTAGCACGGGCAAAATAGTGCTTTTGACCACAGAACTGGAATGCGAAGAATATAGTATGGTGTCCAATGTGTTTTACGCCATCACTTTTCAGATAGGTGTCGCCTCCAAAGACAAAATCTATTGCCAGCATAGCAGAGGATTTTCCGATAGAATTTGCGCCATCCTCTTTGCCAAGCACGACATTCAACCCCTTTTTGAATCGAATCGGAGGACGAATTTCACCCTGGTCCATAAATACTGGGGAGAACATCTCTACAAGCATATAAACACCTCACCTTCATCATTAATATCTGCTGCCCGCAAAGCATATAGGCAATCCATGACGGATAAAAAATCTGTCGCATCATTGAGTTCCGGTTTCAGTTTATCATATAACTCAAACAAAGGAACAGGACTATCTTTGAGTTCACTCAGCACTTTTGGTATTAACACCAAGGTGCTGTTTTTATATGAATATAATTTATTCGGTAATTGCATCGAACACCTCGCAGCTCTGAACGAAATAGGAAACAACGATCTGACAGTAGATATCTTCCTGCAGACTTATTCGATAGATTTTTGCAACGATCTCGTTAAATATCTCCATATTAGTTTTTCCTGCTTTCTTCAGGCGTCTGTATATAGCTTTCATCTGATCCTGTACTTCTTCGTAGTCGATTTCGCCACGTTTATCGAGGCTAATCATAATTTCTTTGATTTTCACGAAATACGTGGTTACATACAGATTTACAGTTTGGTATAAGGCGATGTTGTCCGATGGCCGTAACTTCTTTCGGATCTCTTTCGGATCAAGGGAAGCATCTGCGAGCTCCTTCTCATTTAGCTTTTTGATTTTACCGATAGCTCGAACAACACCCTTTTCCAGTGGCAAATCATCAATTAGGCTCAGATTTTGGGTGCGAGTTTCTAGAATCTTTTTTACATTCAAAAGTTCTTTGCTGACTTTAGAGTTGTCATCAATTGAATATGTAGCATAGCACTGTGGACACAGCGCCAGAAGGTTTCGTACCTCTGGTGCTTTCTTTTTATCTATCACACTGACACAATAGGCATCTGCGGCTTTTCCGCCTTTGGAAACAGTTAACGGCCTGCCGCACCCTGGAAAAGGACAGTAGTGGCCGACTTCATTCAGAAGGTAGTAACCGTATTGATTTCGCAGGTCGGTTTCGGCTTGTTTCTGTTTTTGCTTTTCCAGTTCACTCTGCTGGATAAGTCCAGCACGAGTCTGGATAATTTCAACCATCCAATCCGCAACTTTTCCTGCCACAGTCTCCGCATTCAGTGTGGCATCGTAGCCGTACAGATCCGAGGCAAGAAGATTCTTCACTGTTTCGCTTTTCTCATTGATACGTTCAACAAGAATTTCCGGAGTAAGCCTGTAAACGATGGTCTTTGCCAGCTTCTGCGAAATCCCTCGTTTGGCATAAGTCCGTAAAGTTTCATCTTTTGCCTTTGCTGAAGGGTCCTTACTGGACCCCCATTCTTCCTCAGTAACGGTAGTAATCATAGCCATCAATTCACGAAAGAAGTATGGTACATCGGCACCATCCGCCAAATATTTCTTCAATATTGGGAACAGAGTTTTAAATTCCACTGCGTAGTCTCCTTTTCGTAAATTTGAACCTTGCTGAACTGCGGTGAACCATTCTATCCCTAAATCACAGATCCCCACTTTATATAATAGAGTCGACATTCGGGGCAGTTTCCATCTGCTACAAACAAAGATTGAAAATATTATAGCACAGACATGTCCGATTGTCAATCTATCAGCGTGAGATAAGGACATTACAAAGCTGTAAAGGACACTCTCAATGCGAAAACGACTTCCCTTGAGCGCGACATGAAATGACCTAATCTCAGCCGCTAGTTACCGCATCACCTGATCACTGATGGCTCAACGGTATCTGGCGGAACAAGTAAATAATGTAGCTGCCTTTTGAGCGGGTTTGCTGCAGACCGAAACGGAGGTTTCCGTTTGGACTGTGGTTTTTTCACTATGCCCAAAGCAGCTGCACCGAATTCCTCCGTTTCGAGAAATCAAAACGGAGGATTTTTTTATGAAAATCAAATACGCATTCTTGGACGGAACAGTGACGGAGGTCGAGGTTTC
>ERZ836877.1266-NODE-1266-length-39300-cov-6.764352_pt1 | contig 39300 bp, 34 predicted proteins | sample MGYA00519469_ERZ836877 | MGnify/ENA primary metagenome ERZ836877 (study PRJEB31850, sample SAMEA3708809) | human gut metagenome | biome: human gut; feature: human-associated habitat; material: faeces | place: China | collected 2014 ...
ACTCGCCTACGAAGACTTCCTCAACAACCCAATGAGAGCCGAACGCTGAAAGAGAAGATCGATTATCTACAGATAGCGGCCACAATCGCCTGACGATTGTGGCCGCTGTCGTTTTATATGAAAAAAATCAGGCCGTCTCCGATGATTCGGGACGGCCTGTCTTTCAAGGTTAGGATGCAAATTTAATACGGAAAAGGCGTCTCGCCTACATATATTCTGAAATTCTTGATTGCGCCCGGTACTTCGCTTTCCATACGCGGCAGATACTGTATAGCGCTGATATTATGGCTTGCGCCAAGATCTATCTGGATTGCATGTGGGAACGGTGTGCCCGGGACAGTGCTCCAGTATGTTGATTCCTGAAGGTCGAATGTCTTGTCGGCAGAGCGGTTCACGCCTTTCATATCCTCGCTGTCAGCGTAGAGCACAGTCCATGGTTCGCGGGACAGACGCTCGCCTTTGTCATCGAGCACATACATTTCGGCAATAGCGGCAACATCCTTGCCGTCGATGGCATCAAGAGCCTCCACCACGATATATCGGCCTTTGACAGGAGCTTTGAGATCGGCCTGTTGCCAGCCGTTGCCCGGCTTGAATGAACCTGAGAGGACGGGCTTGGCTCCGCTGAGATCAAGATTCTCGCCTTCGTTGCGGTGAGTAAGAGGCTTCTGAACAAGAAGCTGGTCGAGCAGAGGCTGTTTAAGACCTTCGGAGCGCGCTTCTTTCGGGCCGAGAATGTCGAATACTACGACTTCGTTCTCACCTTTCTTAAGCCAGCATCCCGGCATATAGAGCGTCTGTTGCGGACCGATTTCCCAGATTCGGCCGAGAGGATATCCGTTGACATATACAAGTCCTTTGCCCCAGGTTTCGAAGTTGAGGAAGGTGTCGGACGGCTTGTTGACAGTGAAGGTTCCGCGGTACACACCGCGTGGAAGTCGACCGTCTGCACTTTTCTCTACAGAAGCGACCGGTACAAAATTCATGGAAGTATAAGTGTCAAGTTCGTCCTCGATATTGAATACCTGCCAATTCTTAAGGTCGCATACGAAAGTATGGCCGTCGCGGTTTTCAGTAATGGTTACTTTATCGGTGATGCCTTTGAAGTCTTTGATGGCGCGGCCGAAATTGATACGTCCCATAGCTTCTACAAATATATCGAGAGTGGCGCCCTTCTTGCAGGACGGAAGCGTGAGTTCTTTTTCTCCGTTCCGGCGGTCGAGTTTGCCAATGTATTTGCCGTCAACAAATACCTGGGCGAAGTCGTGGGCATCATTCACGGTCAGGAGGGCCGGTTTTTCGAGTGCGGGGAGAGTAGTGCGGTAAAGTATGCTGCCGAATCCCTGATCGTATTCTTCCATGGTTTTGATATCGACATCTTCTTTGGGTTCGGGGAGATTATCGAATATCGGAGCAACTTCTGTGAACTCGAACGATTTCACTGCAATCGGTTTGATTGTGGCCGGAACGGCTGCCTGCTTTTTGCCGTTCATATATTTGGCCAGGGTCTTGCGGAGTTCCCAGTATTTGGGTGTGGTCTGCCCCGATTCGCTCAGAGGAGCATCATAGTCGTATGATGTCACATCGGGTGCGAAGCCCGGCGAGTTCGCTCCGGCCCAATGCCCCCAGTTGGTGCCTCCGTGAGTCATGTAAAGGCTGAATGAAATGTTCTTGGAAAGCATTTCGTCAATCCCTGCAATCATGTCGGCGGCCGGACGAGTCTCGTGGTTGGCTCCCCATTTATCGAACCAGCCGCTCCAGAATTCAGAGCACATGAGAGGGCTGTCAGGGCGTACTTCCTTAAGCTTTTCAAACTGTTGGTCGATATTCGCGCCTGTACCGAAATTCATAGTCCAGACAAGATCGTCGAGACCGTTGTTGAGGAAATTCGACGACCAATCGCACTGGAAGAGTGTCACATCATTGCCGAAATTCTTGCGGAGCATGTCGCGTATCTGGGCTACATAAGGCTTGTCGATACCGTATGAGCCATATTCGTTTTCGACCTGTACCATGATGATAGGGCCGCCGTCGGCTATTGTCATTCCTCCGACCTGATCGGCTACTGCTTTCTGGAATTTGTCGACACGTTCGATGAAGTAGGGATCCGATTCGCGCAGTTTTATATCTTTTTTCTTGAGCAACCACCAGGGCAGACCGCCCATTTCCCATTCGGCACATACATATGGACCCGGGCGCAGAATTACATACATACCGTTTTCTTTACAGAGACGTACGAATTCAGCAAGATCATTCTGGCCCGTAAAATCGAACTGATCGGGCTTAGGCTCATGAGCATTCCAGAATACATACAGGCATACGGTATTCATGCCGAGCGCCTTGCACATTTTGATGCGCTGATCCCAATACTGGCGGGGAATACGGGGGTAGTGAAGCTCGGCTGCCTTGACTACGAATGGCTCGCCGTTGAGCATAAACGAGCCTTTGCCGGCTTCGAAGGTGCCCTTGGCGGTTTCGGCTGTCTGAGCCGGTGCTGCGCCTGCCGTCATACCGGCCATGAGCAGCGATAGGGCTAAGATAAATGGCTTCATTTATATGGATTGTGTTGGTTGGTATTAGAAAGATATCTTCACAAAGGTAATAAATAAAAGGCACACGAATGTTTCGTGCGCCAATAATATCGGTGAAAAGTGTAATTTTGACACAATAGCGACCGGCTGTGAATTATTTGTCCCCCCACCGGCTCCGATGGCGTTGAAGCATAATATCTTCGGCCGGATTGCTACCTGCATTCCAGAATTTTTTATCTGCTATGGCATCGGGTCGGAATTGTTGAACCACGAAGTTGCCGGGATAGTCGTGAGCATACAGATAATTCTGCCCGTAGCCCATTTTTTTCATGAGAGTGGTCGGTGCATTGCGCAGGTGTAGCGGTACAGGAAGATTGCCGCTCCGTTCTACCTCGGCGAGCGCCGAGTCTATGGCCATGTATGCCGAGTTGCTTTTTGCCGAAAGAGCGAGATAGATCGTACACTCCGACAGAGGGATTCGTCCTTCGGGCATTCCGATTTTACGTATTGCATCGAATGTGGCGTTTGCGATAAGCAATGCGGTAGGATTTGCGAGACCAATGTCTTCAGAAGCCACAATCACCAGTCGCCGCGCTATGAATTCGGGATCTTCACCTCCGGCAATCATGCGGGCGAGCCAGTAGACTGCCGCATCAGGATCGCTGCCTCGTATGCTTTTTATGAATGCCGAAATTATATCGTAGTGCATTTCGCCGTTTTTGTCGTAGGCCTGGGGATTTTCCTGAAGGCGTTCGGTGACGACACGGTCGTTGATCACTATCTCCTCGCCGTGCGGTGTCGACTGTTCGAGAAGGTCAAGTATATTCAGCAGTTTGCGGGCATCGCCTCCGCTATAACGGAAAAGAGCGCTTGTTTCTTCCACTCTTACCGGATTGCGCGACAGCACGGAGTCTTCTCTGACAGCTCTATCGAGCAGGGTCTGCAGATCGGCATCGTCGAGAGGCTTGAGTGTGTAGACCTGAGCCCGTGACAGGAGCGGCCTTATGACTTCGAACGACGGATTTTCTGTCGTAGCTCCGATAAGTGTTACCGTACCGTTTTCAACTGCTCCGAGAAGGCTGTCCTGCTGGCTCTTGCTGAAGCGGTGTATTTCATCGATAAACAGAATCGGTCGTCCGGCCCCGAACATGTTTCCTGATTCTGCACGGCAACGGTCGATGACCTCGCGCACGTCTTTTACTCCCGAAGTCACAGCCGATAGGGTGTAGAAAGGACTGTCCGTTGCGTTGGCTATGATTTTTGCAAGTGTCGTCTTGCCGACTCCGGGCGGTCCCCACAGTATGAACGAGGCTATCTTTCCGGATTCGATCATACGGCGCAGGATTGAGCCCGGGCCTACGAGATGTTGTTGTCCTATGTATTGATCGAGCGTTTTCGGACGCATCCGCTCGGCGAGAGGTGGTGTCATGAAATTTCGATTATTGAAAAACGAGAGCCTCAGGGACGACCCGAAGCTCTCGTGTTGTATATTTTAAGAAGCGTCTTTACTGAGCAGCTCCGGGATTGAGGAGCTTGTTGACATTGTTGTATTTCTCAATAAATTCTTTCAGCTTCTCTTCATTCTTCTGAGCGCTGTAGTATGCCTGTTCGAATGCGTAGGCATTCTTATAGAGATTGAGCTGGTTGTTGGGATTCTGAGGATCCATGTTTGCAGGATCGGCATCAAGAAGTTCGATCATTTTGTCGAGAGCGGCTACGGCCTCGGCATTGGGGCGCTTGTTGTTTCCTGCGATATTGAGGAATGCAAGGCGCTGATAGAACTGGGGGATAGGCTTGATATTGGGGTTTTCGATAACCTTGTTGATGTATACGATACCCTTCTGGGCAAGTTCTTTCTGCTGGATAGTGTCGGTTGCTGCACCGGCTGCCTGAAGGTAGCGGGTTGCCATACCATAGAAATCGTCGGGAGTAGGATTTTCCTGAAGTTCAAGATATGCGGCATAGGCATCGGCTCCGCGTGCATACTGCTTGTTCTTGTTGTATACCGAGCTGATTTCCTTGAGAAGTTCGTCGTTGCCGGGGAATTTCTTCACGGCTTCTTCATATTTCAGCACTGCGAGAGAGTCCTGACCGATACCGCTGAGCGCGGCGGCAAAGGTGGTATAGTCGTTTACGTTGAAGTTGCCGTTAGGGTTGGAACTGAAGAATTTCTCAGCATCCTTGACAGCCTGCTCATAGTTGCCCATAGCATTTTCTGTCAGGAAAAGCACTCGCTGGGTCTGGAAATTGGTCGGATCGGATGCGAGGATTTCTTTAGCGGTTGTGATAGCCTCGGGATAGCGTTCACCCCAGTAGAGGAGTACGGCATAGCGCGACTTGTCTTCGGGGAAGCTGTTGGGGTTCTGGATGTATTTGCCGTAAAGTTCGGATGCTGCGCGCCAGCGGTCGGCCTTGAAGTATTTTTCGGCAAGCTCACGCTGAACCATAGCCGATTCGGGGTGCTGTGCGAGATACTCTTCGAGTTTCTTGATCGCATAGTCTTTATTCACAAAGAAATATGCGTTAGCATACTTCACATAGCCTTCGGGATTGTTGGGGTCGAATGTGATGGCGCTTTCGTAGCGGCCGGCGGCATCTCCGTAATTCTGCTGGTCAACAAGCATGTCGCCTTCGAGAACGTAGATGGCCGGATCCTGGCTTTTGGAGTCTTTGCGGGCTTTCACCATCGCCTTGTCGATTTCCTTTGCATATTTCACAGGATCGGCGTTGTAGTAAGCGCGTGCGATCGCAACTGAAACTTCGGCATCTTTTTTTGCGAATTTCTGGGCGTTCTTGAAGTTTTCTGCGGCTGCTGATGCATTGCCGTTGAGGAGATCGAGAGCTCCGAGACCTACGTAGTTGTAAGCATTGTCGGAGTCAAGAGACATACCTTTGTCAAAGTAGGTCTTGGCCTGGGCCTTGTCGCCTTTTGCGAGAGCTATCTGGCCGAGATAATAGTTGGCGAGAGCTTTGTCGGTGGCACCGTCGTTGATGGTGCGGTCGAGGATTGTCTTGGCGTTATCGTACTGGCCGGCTTTGTAGTATTCAATGCCGTCCTTATAGCCCTGGTGCTGAGCCGCACCTACAAGGCTGCCGGCAAGCAGCAATGACAGGAACAGTTTGATTCTCATTGTTTAATTAGATGATGATTTATTTGTTTATTACTTTTTCCATTTCAGTGGTCAGCGTTCCGGCAGTTCAACCTGCTGGATGTTGACACGGGCAGGCATAATACCTGTCTTCATTATTATTTTTTGTCCGATAGGCCCGGTGACAAAAGAATAGAAACCACCGGCAACATTCGATGTAGAAGCTGTGGTTATCATATATATCTGACGGAACAAAGGATAGCTTCCGTCGAATATATATTGCTGATAAGGCTTGTAAGCCCGGAATTCATCGTCGCGGTAAACCTTAAGCACTTTTACGCGCTGGGTGAGGGTAGCGCCTTCGACAGCATCGTCGCCAAGAACGCTTTCGGCAAGTTCCTGCGGACTGACATCGGCAGAATCCATGTCCGATGTAATCCAGCTCACACCGAGGACACCTATGGCGTCGGGATTGTTTTCAACGATCTCGAATACCTTGGGAATGGAGCCGGCTCCGAATACCGTCGGGCCGAGTGGCTCGCCGTGCAGGAGCGAGTCCGTGAGATATGTGGCAAGGCTGGATCCGGTCTGGTCGAGAATCACGCGGATTTTGCCGCGGTCTGAGGGCTGGATTTCATTCCAGCTGGTTGTGCGGCCCGAGAGGATATCCGATATCTCACTCACAGTGAGTTTCTCACAGTTGTTTTTTGGATTTACTATGAGAGCGACTGCGTCTACAGCAATCATGGCCGAGCGGACGTTGACATTGGCATCCCTCTCGTTTTTGTATTTTGCCTTGAGGGCGCGTTTTTCCTCGGGAGTAATGTCGCGGGCCGCCACGATGGTACGTGTATTCATTGTAAACAATGAATCGAAGGCTTCCTGCTGGGTGGCATACCGCACAAGGATATGCGCGTCGGGATATTGATATTCGAAAACATCTACTTCCTGAGCGAAAATATTCTCGAAAGTGTTGTCACATACCATTGTAGTCGTGCCGGAAGTCGAGGTATTCGTCTTCTTCTCATATTTCATGCAACCAGTCATGGTTCCCGCAACGAGTGCGAGAACCATGACGGCTGCTATATTATTTATGTTGAATCTCATGCTGCAGGAAGTTTGGTAGATAAATCAGTCGATTCCTTTGACTTGTCGGTAGGCGCGCCACAGACCATAGATAATCAGGACGATGCCCACAACATAGCGTGTCCAGGCCCAGTCACCTCCCCAACCGAAGAAGTTGATGAGAAGGAGCACGCCCATGCCTACATAGACTATGATCATGATGATTCCGAAAATCGAACGCATCACTTTGTTTGCGCCATTGCTGCCGCTTTCTTCCATACGCTGGCGACGGCGCTCTTCTGGAGTGGGAATGTTGTTGTCCATATTCGTTTCTTTATAGGTTAAATGTTTTTGTCTTCGAACCGTAGCGCCATGGCCCGGTCTTTAGAAATTAACATTTAGATCCCATTAAAGTTCGATAAACCGGTGTCGTTGAAGCGGACTTCGGTTTATTAGCCGTAAAATTACTAAAAAAGGCGCTAACTGATATGTCTTGATGTGTGAAATATGCAAAATTCGAAAAAAATACTGTTAAAACAGCTATTCGAAAGAGGGTAGGGTGCCGTCTGAATCCGTATGGAGACCCCGGACAAAATCCGGTGCTGGCATCGCCTTTTTACCTGCTGGCTGTACGGTATCGAGTATGATGGTGTGTCCGTCGCCGCAGCCGCAGATTACTTCTCGGTTGATTACAGAGATCTCTCCTATTCTGAGTCCGGAAGACTCTGTATCGGGAATCCGAGTCTTCAATATTTTTACAGACAGGAGGTTGCCGTCGTTCTGACGGAGTTCGGTCCAGGCTCCAGGGTGCGGCGAGAGGCCGCGAACATGATTATGAATCTCCGTTGCTCCCCGCTGCCAGTCTATACGGCAGTCTTCCTTGAAGATTTTAGGGGCTGCAGTCGGTTCAACATCGTTCATTTTAATCTGTGGAACAGCTTCTACGCCTCCTTTTGCAATCATTTCGACAGTGCGGCATGTCAGATCTGCGCCTATTCCCATCAGGCGGTCGTAGACAGACCCGGCGTTTTCATCGGGGCCTATGGCGATTTTTTCCTGACCTATTATATCGCCGGTATCGATTTCGTGTTTGAGGAAGAATGTTGTTACACCTGTTTCAGTCTCGCCATTCATCACAGCCCTGTTGATAGGGGCTGCTCCGCGATATTTTGGAAGAAGCGAGCCATGAAGGTTGAACGTGCCCATCGGTGGCATTGTCCATACGATTTCAGGCAACATTCTGAATGCGATGACAATGAAAAGGTCGGCTCCGATAGCGCGTAGCGCTTCGATAAACTGCGGATCTTTTAACTTCTCAGGCTGTAACAATGGCAGATCATGTGCCTCTGCATATTCCTTGACAGCCGAACGGATCACTTTGTGACCGCGTCCGCCGATTTTGTCGGGCATTGTCACGACTGCGGCGACATCGAAACCATGGCTGATAAGACGGTCGAGACTCGCTACTGCAAATTCAGGTGTCCCGAAAAAAACTATCTTAAGATTTTTCTTTTCCATTATTCGGATCGGGTTGCTCCCTCCTCAAGGGCTTTCCAGAGAGAATCGCCGGAGGGTACGGGTGCTGTTATGTCGATTTCTTTTTTAGATACCGGGTGCACAAAGCGTATGCGGCGTGCGTGTAGCGATATGCTTCCGTCGGGATTGCTGCGTTTAGCTCCGTATTTCAGGTCGCCTTTCACGGGACAGCCTATTGACGACAACTGTACGCGGATCTGATGTTTGCGTCCTGTCATCAGATTAACCTCAAGAAGATTGTAGCGTTCAGTTGAGGCGATGAGTCTGTATGTCAGACGTGCTTCTTTCGCACCGGGACGTGGCGTCGGCGAGGCATAGGATTTATTGTTGCGTTCGGTGGTGGTGATGTAGTGAGTCAGAATCGCTTCCGGTTCGGCGGGAGTACCGCCGGTAACGGCCCAGTAGGTTTTATGCACATCTCCGGAAGCAAACATGGCATTAAGCCTTGCGAGAGCTTTGGATGTTTTTGCGAATACCACAACCCCTGATACAGGACGGTCAAGCCGATGTGCCACACCGATAAAAACATTGCCGGGTTTGGCGTCTCGTTCCTTTATGAATCGTTTCAGAGTTTCCGACAGAGGCTCGTCGCCGGTTTTGTCGCCTTGTACGATTTCTCCGGAACATTTGTTGACTATGATGATATGATTGTCTTCGTAGAGTATCTCCATATTTTCAGGTAAGTTGCAACAAAGATACGCAAAAAGCCGTATTCGAGCAAATACACCTGTCGACGTACGCGACAAATTGGCGCATCCCATCCTGTTGGCACGGATTTTGCAATATGGGTTGATGAGACGGCCAAACCAAACGGCTGCGTCGCTTGTTAAAGTTATTAAATTGTCAATAACGAGAAATAACATTCATCTCTACTCATATATATTATGAACTTCAATAATTTCACCATCAAATCGCAGGAGGCTATCCAGAAAGCCGTCGAGATTACCCGCGGAGCCGGTACGCAGGCGATAGAGCCGGTGTGTCTGCTCAAGGGCATTATCGAGGAGGGCGAGTCGGTGGTAAACTTCATCTTTCAGAAAATCGGTGCTAATCCAGCCGCAGTGGTGCGACAGGTCGATTCTGAAATCGCCGCACTGCCTAAGGTCTCGGGTCAGGAACCATATCTGAGCCGAAGTTCCAACGATGTTCTGCAGAAAGCTCTCGACATAGCCAAGAAAATGGGCGATGAGTACGTGACCCTCGAGGCCTTGCTCATGGCTATCTTCGAAATAAATTCTCCGGCTTCTACCATTCTTAAAAATGCCGGTCTTGGCAAAAAAGAACTTGAAGCTGCCATTGAGGAATTGCGTAAAGGCCGTAAGGCGACCGATCAGGGCGCTGAAGAGACTTATAATGCTCTTTCCAAATATGCCATAAACCTCAATGAACGCGCGCGGGCCGGTAAACTCGACCCTGTTATCGGACGTGACGAGGAAATCCGTCGAGTGCTCCAGATCCTCAGTCGCCGTACAAAAAACAATCCTATGCTTATCGGTGAGCCGGGAACCGGAAAGACAGCCATAGCCGAAGGCCTTGCTCATCGAATTGTCCGCGGTGATGTGCCCGAAAATCTCCGCACAAAGCAGATATATTCACTCGATATGGGTGCCCTCGTCGCCGGTGCGAAGTATAAAGGCGAATTCGAAGAGCGTCTTAAGGCAATTGTCAATGAGGTGACAGGAGCCGACGGCGAGATCATACTTTTTATCGACGAAATCCACACCCTCGTGGGTGCCGGTAAAGGCGAAGGCGCTATGGATGCTGCAAACATCCTCAAGCCGGCTCTCGCACGCGGCGAACTCCGCAGCATTGGCGCGACTACCCTCGACGAATATCAGAAATATTTTGAAAAAGACAAGGCTCTCGAGCGTCGTTTCCAGAAAGTGATGGTCAACGAGCCCGACGAGACGAGTGCCATAGCCATACTCCGCGGCCTCAAGGAACGCTACGAGAACCACCATAAAGTCCGTATCAAAGACGAGGCGATTATTGCTGCCGTGCAACTCTCCGAACGCTATATCACCGACCGTTTCCTTCCCGACAAGGCCATAGATCTTATCGACGAGGCGGCATCCAAACTCAAACTCGAGATCGACTCCGTGCCGCAGGCTCTCGACGATATAACACGCCGTATAGCCCAGATGGAAATCGAGCGGGAAGCCATCAAGCGCGAGGGTATGGACGACCGTGTGAAGGAAATAGAGCGCCAGATAGCCGAACTGCGCGAGGAAGAAAAAGAATATTCCGCCAAGTGGCAGGCCGAGCGCGATCTCATTGCTCGCATACAGCAGAATAAGATCGACATCGAACAGCTCAATTTCGAGGCTGACAAGGCCGAACGCGAGGGAGATTACGCCCGGGTGGCAGAGATCAGGTATTCAAAGATCGCTCAGAAGCAGACAGAAATAGAGACCACGCAGGAACAGCTCCGCATGATGCAGGGCGAGCGCGCTCTCATAAAGGAAGAAGTCGATGCCGAAGATATTGCCGACGTTGTTTCGCGTTGGACAGGTATTCCCGTCAACAAGATGGTGCAGAGCGAGAAAGACAAACTTCTCCATCTTGAGGAAGAACTTCATTCGCGTGTTGTCGGTCAGGAAGAGGCTATAGCAGCAATCGCCGATGCCGTGCGTCGCAGCCGTGCCGGCCTCAACGACCCGAAGCGCCCCATAGGCTCTTTTATATTCCTGGGTACTACCGGTGTGGGCAAGACCGAGCTTGCCAAGGCCCTTGCCGAATATCTTTTCGATGACGAGAATATGATGACACGTATCGACATGAGCGAGTATCAGGAGAAACACTCTGTGTCGCGACTTGTCGGAGCGCCTCCGGGATATGTAGGCTATGACGAAGGCGGCCAGCTTACCGAGGCCGTGCGCCGCAAGCCATATTCAGTAGTGCTCTTCGATGAGATCGAGAAGGCTCATCCCGACGTCTTCAATATTCTTCTTCAGGTGCTCGACGACGGTCATCTTACTGACAATAAAGGACGCAGTGTCAATTTCAAGAACACGATAATCATCATGACTTCCAACATGGGTTCGAGTCTGATCCGCGATAATTTCGCCAAGATGACCGAAGAAAACCGTGTGGAGACAGTCGAAAAGACCAAACAGCAGGTGCTCGACATGCTGAAACAGACTATTAGGCCCGAGTTCCTCAACCGTATCGACGAGATTATCATGTTCACGCCTCTCAACCGTCGGGAAATCGAGGAAATAGTCGGTCTTCAGCTCAAGGGCATACAGAAGATGCTCCGTCACAGTTCCGGCATAGAACTGGAAGTTACGCCTGCGGCTCTGAGCTATCTTGCCGACGAAGGCTTCGACCCGGAATTCGGCGCCCGTCCTGTAAAGAGGGCTATACACCGTCTTGTGCTCAATCAGTTGTCGAAAGATATTCTGGCTCAGAAGGTGGATCGTACTCATCCCATCGTTATCGATGTGGACGGCGATGAGCTCGTATTCAGAAACGGTAATTAAAATTACAGATATGTGCAACTATAAAAACAAAACAAGAATCATGAAAAAGTATCTCCTCTTCCTGCTGGCTCTTCTGCCGATGACCCTTGCGTTTACAGCATGTAGCGACGATGACGATTTGCCTGATGTGGATTTCGATATCACTTATGAAGGCGCTACCAGCGTTGATGGCGTTCTCTATGTGGTCCAGGGTACTCCGTTCGAAATTACAGGCATTACCGTCACCAACCGCGAAGAAGGCAAAGGTGCCGGTATCAGCGCTGCCGACTATTACTGGGATTATGTCTATGTAGGTACTTCGATCCAGCCTCCCTATGGCTTTGAATTCGATGTTACAGAAAATACTCCTGTCGGACGCCATCAACTCGATATACAGAGCACCGTCTTCGCCGTTGACAAGACCATCGCGCAGGCTGTATGCTCCTTCCAGGTTCAGGTTGTGGCTTCTGCCGACGATATTCCTGCAGGCGGTGAGTCTACCACACATGTGACTCCGAAAGTCACTACGACTACAGACAAATAAAGAAAACGTTCAGGATTAGACACTCTAAAATGGCCCGTCGGTATTTCCGGCAGGCCATTTTTTTTCTGTAATTTTTATTGAGAGGACTTTTGCAGGTATTTCATACTGCTTTTTTTGTATGCAGGAATTTATTCGAGAGCCAATCGCGGACGGGTATGTCATAAACTTTGACACTTGCATATGCAATGGCAACGGCAGCAATGAAAATACTTACGGCTACCCATATGTGGGTGCCCAGAGGCGCGTCCGCATGTTGGGCGGCCCAGTTCATCTGTACATAAATCATCGGATAGTGAGTTATGTACAGAGGATATGAGATCATGCCGAGAAATTTGCAGACGGCTGTTGTTCTTTTACCTTTGAGTTCGCTTCCCGCTCCGGCTGCGACTATTGCCGGGTATATGAGTAATATTACGACCGCACAGTAAAGACCATTGATCCATTGGTGGGCTTCACCTCCGATATGCGGAATAACAAGTGTGACAGCGACTGCGAGTGAACACCACAGCATGGCGCCACGTTTTAAGCAGATACGCCATTTGCCAAGGCGATATAGAAGCAGGCCTCCGAAGAAAGGATAGAGCAGACGGCATATACCTATGTATATCTGATCGGGAGTAAGACCAAAACCGCCGATGACTGTGTATTTTGCATATTCCCGTATCTCAAGCAGTCCTGTCACGTCGAGATTCATTGTCAGATCTATGGTCAGGAACGCTGAAAGAAAAACGAACACCGCGAGAACGAGCGTACTGAATCTGCGAATGAGAAGGGCGTATAGGATATTGGCTATATATTCCCATAAGAGTGACCACTGCGCCCCATTGAGGGAGTTAATTTCTTTCCAGCCGCGAATGTCCATAGATGGAGGTGTCGGAAACATTATGCATCCGAGCACGAGTATAAGAAGCAGTTTCCACCAAGGGGTCTGCATTACAAGTTCGAACCCCGGAGCACCGCTGAAGTAGAACCAGAATGCCCCGATAAGAGATCCGAGTATTACCATCGGCTGGAGACGGATCAGACGGCGTTTAAAAAAGTCGCAGGTACTCATCTTGTTCCAGCGGTCGTCGTAGGCATATCCTATTACGAAGCCAGAAAGAACAAAAAAGAAATCTACTGCAAGATATCCGTGGTTGAATATCTGGTCGTTCGGGCCGCTTGAATATGTCTCAAAGAGGTGGAATGCCACAACTATCATGGCAGCCACTCCTCGGAGTCCGTCGAGGATTTCAAATCTTGGTTTTGAGGACAGCGGAATTATTTCTGAGTTCATGCAAGTCTGTGTTTTTGACTGCAAAATTACTGTTCTTATATTTCATCGTATTTGTATATATTTCAAAATAATTGAACTATATTTGCAGATACAATGAAGAATACCGCATTCATCTACGACTATGTGTGTCTGCCTCCCGCTCGGCAAATAGGAGAGCATTCCCAGCCGACATGGGAACTTGTAGGGGTGGTGTGCGGTGCCGGAACTCGCACAGTCGGAGATCAGACAGAGCCAATGACCGTCGGAGAAATCATTCTGATCCCACCCTATATCCCGCATGTGTGGAGGTTTGATCCGTCGGTGACCGATGCGGACGGCAATATCGCAAATATGGCGGTATTTTTCGAATCATCTGTTCTCGATGGTCTCGAGATGATTTTTCCAGAGGTGAGACCGTCTGTGAATCGGCTGAAATCGTTGAACCGGGCTGTGGCCTATACCGGAAAAATTAAAAGGCGTATATATGAGCTGCTTTATGCGATGCGCGATCTGACGTCGGAGGCACGTTTGCCCATGATGATCGAACTTCTGTTATTGGCATCAAATACCGATAACTGTTCGGTTGTGGGCTGTCATAAGGTTATTCGCAAGTCGGAACAGCGTATGGAAAATATACGTGTGTTTTGTTCTTGTAATTATGCCCGTAGTATAAGCCTTGATGAAATTGCCTCATATGTGGGTATGAATAAATCGGCCTTTTGCACTTTCATGCGGCGTCATGCCGGCAAATCTTTTTCGGAGTATATTAATTGCTATCGTCTTGAGAAGGCATTTGAACGGTTAAAGCATACAGATGACGATATTGCAGCCATTGCATACGACACAGGCTTTGCAAATGTGTCGTATTTCAATCGTCTGTTCAAGTCTAAATACGGGTGTACTCCACGGAATGTCAGAAAGTATAAAGATTCGCAATGATTTATGAGATATATTATAGCGGAAATGCATTCCGGTTGTGAAAAATTCTTGCTGAAATAATATGAGTATAGAGGAAGTAAGAGAATATTGTCTTTCATTGCCGTATGTTACTGAGGATATGGCATTCGGAGAAGAGCATGTATTGTTTCGGATATTCGGAAAGATATTTGTCTGTATATCGCTGGATAGAAGCGAATATGTTACGGTCAAGTGCGAGCCGGTCTATGCGCTTGATCTTCGCGACAGATATGAAGAGATCGAACCTGCATGGCACTGGAACAAGAAATATTGGAATCAGATCTGTCTGCGCGGAAATCTTTCCGGTGAGTTTATTCGCTCTCTTGTGCGTCACAGCTATAGTGAGGTCGTCAAGAAGTTTACAAAAAAGACAATATCCCAGTATCCGGAATTGCTTGAAATAATAGAATGAATCACCCTGTCGGAAATCTGATATTTGATTTTGACGGTACTCTTGCCGATACAAGCCGACTCATTGTCGCTACAATGCAGGATGCCATCGGAAAACTTCGGTTGCCGCCTCGCTCCGAAGCGGAGTGTCGGGCTACTATAGGCTTGCGTCTGGAAGAAATCCCTGCTGTATTGTGGCCCGGAATATCCGACCTTAGTGTGGAATATGCCCGATGTTATCGGCGTTGTTTCGAGGAACTCAAAAGCCGGATTTCTATAGATTGCTTTCCGGGAGTGGCCGGGACGTTGGATCGCCTTTGGTCTGCAGGATATAGGATGGCAGTGGCGAGCAGCCGTAGTCATAAGTCATTGGCAGAATATAGCGTATGGTTCGGGTTCGAGAAATATTTCTGTATGTTGGTCGGTGGAGATGATGTCGCTCATGGAAAACCGTCGCCTGAACCTGTTGTCACAATTTTGAAGGCATGCGGCTGGAGCCCTGAAGAAACTCTCGTCATCGGAGACGCCGCTGTTGATATTAGGATGGGACGTGCGGCCGCATGTCGTACATGTGGCGTGACATACGGAAACGGAACCGTCGCGGAATTGCGCGAAGCCGGTGCCGACATGATCATCGACTCATTTGAAGATATAGAGGGTGTCTCATAATTTATCGGTCGTTAAATAATATGTAAGTGAATCTACGTCAAGGTAATAATGCGCATTTTGTCGTGCGATGGTCGTACTTTGTCGACAAAGTCCGTTTCTATAGAAGTGCCCAAGAGCTTCAGCGTCGGCTGGGTTCAAAAAGTGATGGTCGACGGCAAACAGGTTGCTGAAATCTGCCGTGAATATATTAAATCCATTACCGCTCAGCGCGATGTCATATATCCTTGCGATGAAAACGGCCGTGCCGACCTTACGAAAGGCGTGACTACTCTCGGAGAGACAGTCGTATGGGATCTCACTGCCAATACCGCCACAGTGGAAGGGTCTCCGGCTTCGGAAGCCGCTGTTACCGTATATTACAACGATGGTGAGATTACTCTCGCTGAAGTCGAAGGCGCGGCATCCGCTACTGTAACTCCTGATGTTATCAGCGACCGCCGAGGAACAGAGCTAAATACTTATACTATCGTGAAAATCGGCACTCAGTACTGGATGGCTGAAAATCTGCGTGCTACAAAATTTACCGACGGCACGGCTATCGAGGCCATCTCTGAATCAGGCACCGATGCATGGAAGGCCAACACCACCGGTGCATATCTTACGGACGCCGATGCCGACTGGGTGAAAATGGCCGGTTATCTTTATAACGGTTACTGTGTGACATCCGACCATGGTATCGCTCCTGAAGGCTGGGCTGTACCGACAAAAGCCGAACTGACAAAACTTCGTACAGCGGGTGGCACGGCTGCCAAAAATTTCAAATCCTCTGATCCCGGCACATGGGCTGTAGGGAATACCGGCACTAATATCAACGGCTTTACAGCTATCGCTAACGGCTATTACTCGACTGCTACCAATCTGACCGGCATGCAGACCGAAGCATATTATTGGAGCTCGACCACCTTCTCTGACTGGTTGACCCGTCAGACAGGTCTTGAAACTCTGCGTATCAACGGAACGGCCACCAATGTTGCTGTCAGCAACGAGTCCGGTCATGCGTTGCCTTTCGGTCATAGCATACGCTGCATTCGCAAATAAAGATCCTATACTTAAAAAAACATGCGCTCCTGATTTAAAAACATGGGCGCATGTTTTTTTATTTGATGGAATCATAATGCTGAATCTTAAATGTTAAATAAATTAAAATAGTTTACATCTAATTGTAAAATATTTGCAAATGGTATTAAAAAAATGCTATATTGCAGCCGAAAAAGATCGTAGACCAATGGTGGATATATCTGACGGTTGAGCCAAATTCTCTGTAAACAGGAAAGAGTTGATAATCAATAACTATAAGTGAGTATGAAAGTAATAATCAAGGCAATAATGATATTGTCGTTGGTAGCCGTTATCCTGCCGTTGACATCTTGTGAAGAAACTTATGGAAATTGTGAACCAATTTCGTGGCGTATAGTTTCTGTCAGCGATGATAATGCGATAAAAGCTGCCGTTAACAAGGCGATCGCCAATGTGACTTGCGGGCCTTCCGGAGGTGTAGTCCTGCTTAAAACATCAGCTTTTAACATGGTAATGTATACCGAATCTATTGAAAATCTTGAGATGGATGAATATGGCCGCGGTATATCCTACCGGAATGACTGGTGTGAGATAACAAGAGAGCTCGCAGAGGACGGTACTGTTTTCAGAATCTGTTTCAGTGAGTATAAGCCGGAAAAGGATACTGAACTTCATCTGGACTTATCTGATTATCAGGGCGGTTTTGGATATGGAGATATCTATCTGCGCCGGATTCCATGAGATTTGGAGCAAATGAAAAAAAACAGGCGTTCTCCGTGATTTCGGAGGGCGCCTGTTTTTTGATTATGGAACGACATTTCAGAACATCTTGAGGGCAAGATCGGTGAGCCATATCCACAGCGGGCAGAAACCGATGAAGAGTATTACCGACAGAGTAAGAGACGATGTACCTGTTGCTACATAGGTGTCGTATTCGTCGGCGATGATGATACCCGAGAAAGCCGGTGGCAGGGCTGCCGCTACGACAAGCATTTTGAGGTTGAGAGGATCCATATGGCAGCACAGGCCCATGATGAGGATTACGAGCGGCATCATCACCATCTTGAGGATAGAACCGAGCACAGCCTGCCAGTTGATCTGGATTTTGATTGCTGAAAGAGTTATACCGGCTGAGAAGACGGCCATAGAAGCATTGGCGCCTTTGATAAGGTTGAACGACGGGCTTGCCCAGTCAGGCCAGGGTATACCGACGAGCACCCAGATTACGGCAAGGATAGGAGCCCAGGCCACAGGTTGCTCCAATGCATGGATCACAGGCTTCCAGGCGCTTTGCTTTTTGCCGGTAGGGTGTTGTTTTTCGAGCGAGGCATTCATGAGTGACAGACCGACGGGAATTCCGACGGCATTCACCACAATACCTACGATAGCTACTACGAGGGCGACCGAAGGATTTGTGCCGAAGATAGGTTCGAGCACGGCGAATCCGAGGAAGCCGATAGTCGGGGAGCCGCTGATAAGGGCCGATACGGCGGCATCAGCGCCGGTGTTCTTTTTGAACATCAGGAACACGAAGTAGACAATCATGAAGCAGAGCATGATGCCTATCAGTGACACGAGAGACAGCTTGATGTCTTTTGCGAGCATTTCGCGGCTCGCCTGGGCGATAGAAACGAAAAGGGCTGCCGGCAATGCATAGTCAAGCACTACCTTGTTGAACTTCTTGGCGTCCTCGCCTGTGAAGACACCCTTCTTGCCCGATATGTACCCTGCCAGCATTACCACGATGATAGGGACAATTGCGTATAGAATAATGTGTTCCATAAATAATTGAAATTAGTTGGATATGTTTTCTGCGGTTTAAAAACATTTCATTCGGAAAGTCAGGATAATACCTCCTGCGGCAGTTCAAGTCTCAGAGCTATTATCCTGACTTTTTCGACTTCTTAAACCTTGGGCTTGCTTCAGACAGTGATTGTCTCGAGCGGGGTAGGATTGAGGTATCCTATATGACCCGATTCCTTGCCGGAGTCGGCGGCGAGCTGCACGTCGATCAGAGCCGGGCCTTTGAGGGCTATGGCTTCCTTGAATGCTGTTTCAAGCTCCTGAGGGGTAGACACGTAGTAGGTTGTGGCTCCGAAGGCATCACCGAGCTTGTCGTAGCGTGCATGGATGTCGAGTGTTGTAGGAGCCGGATCTCCGTCTTTGCCCATATTCACGCCGATACCGTTGTAAATGCCTCCGTTGTTGAATATTACCACGGTTACCGGCAGTTTGAAGCGGCATATGGTCGAGAAATCCATGCCCGAGAAACCGAATGCACTGTCGCCTTCGATGGCGACTACTCTCTGGCCTGTGGCGACAGCGGCACCGATTGCCGAGCCCATGCCCATGCCCATGATGGCCCATGTGGCACAGTCTACGCGATGACGCGGTTTCGACATATCAATGCAGTCGCGGGTATCGTCGAGTGTATTGGCGCCTTCGTTCACAAGTATGATGTCGTCGTTGGCCTCCAGTATCGGTTTGATTACGCCGAGGGCTGTCCAGTGATCCATAGGCAGCGTGTCGGCATTTGCCTTGAGGCGTTCGGCGAATTTGGCGTTCTTTACGGCGGTCTCTTTCTGCAGTTCGGGCACCCATGTGGGATCCATGCTAATCTTCACCTTGTCGAGACCGGCGAGAATGGCGTCGAGAGAACTTGCGAGATCTCCTACTACAGGAGCTGCGATGGGGCGGTTGCTGTCAATTTCTTCAGGATCGATATCGATCTGGATAAACTTGGTGTCGGGACTCCATTTGCCATGTCCGCGCGACAGAAGCCAGTTGAGGCGTGCGCCGGCAAGGATAACGACGTCGGCCTCCTCCATGATGGTGGTGCGGCACGACAATGCGCTCAGAGGGCCGTTGTCGGGCATTACGCCCTTGCCCATTGACATGGGGAAGTAAGGAATGCCGGTCTTGTCTATAAGAGCCTTGATCTTGTCTTCGACTTTAGCGTATGCGGCGCCTTTGCCTATGATGATGGCCGGTTTCTTCGCTCCGGCGAGGAGAGAGACTGCACGGTCTACGGCAGTCTGGGCCGGCGGCATGATCGGGCACAGGTCTACGGGCTGATAGAACAGCTTGTCGGCATCTTCGGCATTCATGATTGCGCCCATGCATGGAGTGGTGACATCGAGATATACGCCGCCAGGACGTCCGGAAATTGCGGCGCGGTATGCGCGCACCACAGCAGTGGGTATGTCTTCCGGTTTATTTACACGGTATGCCGCCTTGACGAGTGGTTTGGCGGCATTGAGTTGGTCGAGACCTTCGTATGTGCCTTGTTCCAGATCGATAGGCTCGCGTACGCTCGAGCCGCTTATCTGAATCATCGGGTAGCAGTTTACGGTCGCGTTTACGGTCGCGGTCAGACCGTTGAGGAAGCCGAGCGACGATACGGTCAGGAGTACGCCAGGCTTGCCGGTAAGGTAGCCGTGTGTGGCGGCTGCCATGCCTGCCTGCTGCTCGTGGCGGAAGCTTATGAAGCGGATGCCGCGTCCCTGGGCTATATAGGCAAATTCAGTCACGGGAATTCCGACCAGACCGTACATTGTGTCTATGCCGACCATGCGGAGCGCGCGTGCGAGAATATCCATGCCCGTAACCTGAGCGGGATATGAGGGCTTTGCCGGAGTTGTATTTGTAGTTGCCATATGGTTAGATATTTGATACGTTTATAAAAATTAAAAAGTCAAGATAATAGTTCGATTTCAGATTTGTTCCTCGCAAACCATTATCTCAACTTTTTATTTTTTATCGGTTTTGTGGTTTCGGTCTATTTGGTAGGCGACGATGTCTTTGGCATCGGGGCCGTGGTGCCGTTAGCTTTGAAGCGGGCCATATCTTCGGCTGTATATCCCAGCGATGCAAGAACTTCGTCTGTGTTTCCGCCAAGGGTAGGACACGGGCCGTAAGTAGGCTGATAGTTCGAAAGGGTGAAAGGCACACCGACAGTCACGAATTCGCCGATATTGCCGCCCTGGTTGATCTTGACGAGTGTGTTGCCGTCGTAAAGGCTCTGGTCGCTCATGATCTCTTTGGTCGACAGTACAGGGGCTACCGGTACGCCTGCCTTCGAAAGGAGTTCTGTGACTTCGAATTTGGTCTTGTCGATACAGAACTGCTGTACGCGGGCGTAGATTTCCTGTTTGTGACGGTCGCGGGCATCGGCTGTGTTGAAGTCGGGGTTGGTGAGCCAGTCTTCGAAACCGAGAGCCTTGCAGGCAAGTTCGAATTCTTTGGCTCCACGCTGCAGGATGACGTATGCATATGCGTTAGGATCGGTTTCCCATCCTTTGCACTTGTAGGTCCAGCCGAGAACGCCGGAACCTTCCTGGTTGCCGGAGCGTGGCACGAAGTCGCCGAATTTCTGGTTTGGATACTGCGGGAACTGCGTAAGGTATCCGATACGGTCGAGGGTAAGCTGGTCGCGGGTCTTGATACGGCAGAGGTTGAGGCAGGCGTTATGCATGGACTGATATACATACACTCCTTCTCCGGTCTTTTCACGCTGCATCAGTGCGGCAAGAAGACCGATGGCGAGGTGCATGCCGGTGTTTGAGTCGCCGAGGGCGGCACCGCTCTGTGTCGGCACGTCATTGTCGCCTTCCCACCATCCTGTGGTGGAGGCCGCGCCGGCCGTAACCTGTGCGACAGGCTCGTATGCTTTCAGGTTTGCGTACTGAGACGAAACCGGAAAGCCTTTGATGGTGCCATAAATACATCTCGGGTTCAGTTTGTGAACTTCTTCCCAGCTGAAACCAAGTTTATCCATGGCTCCCGGGTGGAGGTTTTCAACGAATATATCGCAGCCCTGAATCAGCTTGGTAAGAATTTCTTTACCGTCGGGGGTTGCGGCATCAAGTGCAAGCGATTTTTTGTCGGAGTTGAGCTGAAGGAAATAGTAACTCGGTTCGTTCGGGTCGAACTGGAGTTCTTTACGAGTCGCGTCGCCGGTACCGGGACGTTCGATTTTGATGACATCGGCGCCGAGCCATGCCAGAAGCTGTGTACACGAAGGACCTGACTGCACTGCGGTGAAGTCCACAATCTTGATTCCTTGAAGAGGAGCGTAGTTCATATCTTTTTGAATTTTGGGTTAACGGTTGTGATTTTCATATGCGTTTGTCCCGCATATTTTGATAATCAAACATTCCCAAATCCAAAAAGGTTCAGTATACAGGTACAGATGAATCAGTGTTCTGTCGTGTTCAATGAATCCTGAGCCACTGGGCCGGATCAAGCTTTTCTTTTTCGTGCCGTACCTCAAAATGAAGTCGTGTGCGGTTGCCGTCGGCGCTGTCAACAAATACCGTGCCGATCCGGTCGCCGGCGTTCAGATGCTGCCCTTTGCGTACAGCCAGATCCGAAAGCCCGGCATAGACCGTAAGATATTCGCCGTGACGTACGAGCACAACATTGTGATAGCCCTCCATTACTATGATCATGGACACTGTGCCTTCGTGGACGGCTCGTGCCGAAGCTCCCGGTTCGGTCTCAAAGTCGATACCGTTGTTTTGCATCTTGACTTTCGAATATTCAGCATGAGTCTGCAGGCCGAATGGCACTGCTACCGTCGCACTGCGGTCTACAGGTAATGGCAATCGACCTTTCATGCTGGCGAACGGCTTGCCGGGTTCCACCGTAGCGACAGGTTCCCGTGTTTGTTTCGGTGGAGCCGGTGATTTGGTTGGAGAAGATTCCTGCCGTTTTTTGCGTTCGGCTTCCTCCTGTTCTTTTTTTCGTCGAGCTTCTTCGGCCGCACGTCGCGCTTCTTCTTCGATAAGACGATTCAGTTCGCGGTCGAGTTTTTCGGCCTGACGCTGCTGTTCCTTCAACACCTTTTCGAGATTGCGGCCCTGACGTTTCAGCGATGCCACGACGGTCTTTGCCTCCCGGCTGTTCTGTTCAAGTTTGAGACGCTCTTCCGAGAGATTGTCGAGGTTGGATTTCAGTATTTTGCGTACCGAGTCGAGCGATGCTCGTTTCATATCGAGCGCCTTGGCTTCCCGTGCGAGTGCAAAGGCCGTGCTGTCCTGCCATCGGGCAAGATCCCGCAGATATGACGCTCTTCTCATAGCCTGACGGAAAGATTCCGATGAAAAAATAAAAGCTGTTGTCGAGCCTGCTGTCTGACGTTGCCGGCGCGCGGCTCTCAGAGCCGAGGCACGCGAACGTTTCAGACGTTCGACTCTTGCTGTTGCCTGCGCGACACTGTCCGCAAGAATTTTCGTCCGGTGCCTCAGGGAGTCGTTTCGTGACGAGAGACGGGCTATTCGTGCGTCATTGCTGCGTATATCGCCTTCGAGCGACGTCAGGCGGTTGAGTTCACGACGTGTGTCATCGAGGTTTGAAGTGATCTGACGACGCGTATCTTTTATCTTCCGTTCAGTGGCCTGTCGTTCGCGTCTGATGTCCTTGGAGGTCCGACGGCAGTATACCGTGGAAGTCAAGGTGATAAAAGCGAGAATTACAACAAGCAGACGGCGCATGGCGACAGGATTCACAGCTTTTTGAGCAATTCGAGAAGACCTTTTGTTGTCAGACGGTTGTAGCTGGAAGAAATTTTTGGTGCGGCTGAACTTATCCCTTTATTCCATTCGGCGCGGTCGAAGTTCCAGATGATGTTCAGTTTGAGGGAGCGTTTGCTCATCGTGGCCGAGAGATTTACTTCCGACGCAACAATGCCGGCCGAGGTGTCGGCATGCTCACCGAATATGGCCGAAAGCGGCTTCATGGCTGACGGATTCACAATCAGGGCCTGCAATATGGCGGCCAGGCCTTCCTCTGCCTGTGGATTTCTTCCCTCAAAATGCCACGAGACGTTTCGAGGCGTCTGGGCAGGTTTGAAAATCCATTCCTCGGCGTTTTCGCTTTGCTGGAGGCGGAAATTACGCTCTTCAGATAATGTCAAGGTACCTTTGCCCGGCACGAATGCCTGTCCTAAAAGAAGACTCTGTATATCCTCGAGGGTGAATCCGAAATTTCTGGAGAAGAAATCGAGAGATTCTACATAAGCCATACGTTGCATTTTCGATACTATGTAGATCGAGTCCTGATCCACATATATCGCTCCCAGTTCCATGCCCAGTATCCGCAGTGATATATTGACGGATTTGCCATGGACCATACTTGCTTTACCGCTGATCGAAAAGCGTTTCGGTTCTTTAAGTTCGAGTTTGACAGGCAGCGATACGTCCGTCCAGGGTTTATATGAGTTTGCCAGAGATGAGAATGCTCTTTTCAGAGGGTCTTTGGTCGTCTGTGTTTGTTCTGCGGAGGATTCGTATCCCGGTCGTGTGGCGGCTTTTTTGCTTCCGCAAGATGCGAGCAACAGCATGCAGAATACCGTTACCGCCGCAGCGGTTGTTCTTACAATATATTTTTTCATATCCTATTATTCGAAGAAATATGTGCGGTGTGTCACCTTTTTCTTGATTGCCTCGTTGTCGGGGGCCAGATTCAGTGCTTCTTTCCAGAATTCCACTGCCTCGTTATGGTCGCCAGTCATGAAGTAGATATCGCCGGCATGGTCGTATATTTCGGCGGAGGGTGCGTTTTCCGGATTCGCATTTTCGGTCATGACAGAATCGGAGGGTGTGATTCCGCTTAGCTGTAGAACTTTATCCATGATCTCGCGGGCCTTTTTATATTCCTTCTTCTTGAAGTATACCCATGCCTGGGTGTCGAGATATGTCACATTCTCGGGATCTGCCGCTGTAGCGATAGAGGCATACAGTTCGGCTGTGGTGAGATCAGTGCCGCGTTCGCTCATGAAGTATGCCGCATTGTTCATCGCCATATAATTCTGCGGATTGAGCTCTATCGCACGCCTGTAGTCGGCAAAGGCGCTGTCGGCCATTCCGACGGAATAAAGTATGTCACCTCTGGTGCCATATACAAGCGATCTTACATTGTCGTCGGTACGGCTCATGTCGATGGTGTCGAGTGTGAGAAGCGCCTCATCGGTTCGTTTGAGCTGAGAAAGGGCCGCGGCGGCCGAAAGCGGGAAATAAGGTGTATCTGCGAACCTGTGAGTTGCTTTCTGAGCGGTCTCTGCCATTTTCTCCAGTTCTTCGAGCTGCCCATATATACCGGTGAGATTCTGCCAGGTCTGTTCATTGTCGGGCTCGAGGTCTATGCTGTAGCTGTATTGTTCGGCAGCTCCGGCGAGATCGCCTATCGTGGCTTTGTAGTCGCCGTAGAAGGCATGGAGCACACCTTCACCCGGATTTACCTCCTGAAGCACTTCGAACATATGGTCGATCCGCGGACGCAGAGTGGAGTCTGCATAGAGTTTTATTACATAGTCGGATAATAGCTCGAATTTGGGCGCGAATTCGAGTTCCGGAGATTCGAGCGCACGGAATACCTCGCGGTCGTAGGCGGCGCTGTCGCCGCGGGTCTGGAAGAATGATGCCCGGGTTAGGTAGACCAGGCCGTTGGTCGAATCGGTCTCGCAGGCGCGGTCAAAGAAGCGCATGGCTGAGTCGGGCATCGACAGAGAGTGATATACCGTTCCGATGAAAAGAGCGGCCTGAATGTCGGCCGGGGCGTCGGCATACAGTTTCTTCAGTTCGGCGACAATGCGGGCCGTATCGCTTTTTGCCGCGAGCGCGTTGATTTTGCGGGATATAAGCTGTACGTTGCCTTTAAGACCCTTCTCGAGCCGGTTGTAGATTTCAAGAGCACGGTTTATGTCGGAGGTATCGGGCTTTGTGCTTCCTCTGGCTACAAGAGCCGAGGCCAGATTCATAGCCGGATCGGTACGGTCGGGCAGCAGACTGTCGAGAGTTTCCCATACATATATTACATCGTCGATACGCCCGGCGCTTTTTGCCACGGAGGCAAAGACGGTGGCATTGTTTTCGTCCGAAGGGTTGGCGAGCCAGCGTCGTTCGAGATCGCGGTAAGCGCCCTCCATAGTCAGGGAGTCGCTTGTGCTGTTGGCGAGCTTGATTTCGGCGAGTGCTCCGGCAATAAACGGATCGGAAGGATCAAGAGCCGCCGCGCGGTTCAGAAGCATGAAGTAGTCGTCGTATCTTGCTTCGGTGTATGCGTTGGCAGCCTCAAGGAACAGATATTCGGCCTTGCGTCTGTCTGCATCCGTCGTTGCTGCCGGTTTTGCCGCGAAGGAAAGCAGTGTACCGGCAGCTATGAGTAGCGTCAGAATATATGATGTGTATTTTCTGTCCATTTTTTAACCTATTTGACTCCGCTGTGGCCGAAGCCTCCCTCGGCACGTTCGGTGGCGTCGAGTGTGTCGCATTTTTCCCATACCGCATGGACTACCGGAGCTATCACCGCCTGACAGATTCTGTCGCCGTTATTGATTGTGAAAGGTTCATCTCCGAGATTTGCTATTATTACACCGATCTCGCCGCGGTAGTCGGCATCGATGGTTCCGGGTGTGTTAAGTAGAGTTATTCCGTTTTTGAAGGCCAGCCCGCTGCGGGGACGGAGTTGCATTTCGTAGCCGTCGGGTATTGCTACCTTCAGACCTGTGGGAACTATGGCACGTTTACCCGGATTGACAGTCATGGGAGCGGCGAGCATGGCGCGCACGTCCATGCCGGCTGCCGATGGGGTGGCATATGCGGGAAGTGGATTGGCCGAAGTGTTGACCACTTTTATTCTTATAGTGTCGAAACTCATTGGGTCGGTATGTTTGTATGTAGCGTCTTGGTTGTGGTACCGGCGCGGAATGTCTTGAGATTATAACGCACGAGACATCGTTAAAGATTGATGCGGTGCGTCGCGGTATCGGTCTTAAGTATATATACGCCGCGTGTGCCGAGAGTCAGCCGTACGGTGCCGGGCGATATTTTTCGTTTTGTAATCAGCTGACCTAAAATTGAATATACGCTGATCTCGACTGGCCGTCCTGTCGTGATATATATCTGTCGGTCACGGGTGGTGACTTCTATCGGGTCGCTCTCTCCGGAAGGTGATTCGTCGCGCACCTCCACCGTCTCCCATTGCGGCACACGAGCGGGGGCCCCGGCCGAAGGTATAGCGGCCAGAGTGAGGATTATAATCATCAGCGCCAGAATCCGTTTCATGATTTTGTGTCTGACAGACTCATTTCTCCTGCAATCGACTGCGTGAGCCGTTTCGATACTTCCTGCGCATCATATCCTTGTCCGAAAAGGAACATCATTTTGGTGATGGCGGCCTCGAAAGTCAGATCGTCGCCGGACACAACTCCGCATTCGGCCAGTATATTGCCGGCCACGTATCGTTGGGGATGAACGCCTCCGTTGAGGCATTGTGTGACGTTGAGAATCACACGTCCGCTGGCTATGCATTCGCGCACGGCGTCGATAAACCATTGGGCTGTCGGGGCATTTCCGGCTCCGTAGGTACGCAGGACTATGCCCTTTACTCCTGGGGTAAACAGCTGATGCCGCAGTATCTCGGCGCTGAGCCCCGGAAAGAGATCTATCGGCATTACATTGGTGTCGAGAGTGAAATGCGGCTTTAGCGGCAACTCTTCAGACACTTTATGGAGTACGTCATGGTTGAACTGTATGCCCAGTCCTATTTTGGCGAGTTCGGGATAATTGTTGCTTTTGAATGCGTTGAAATTGTCTGCGCTGCGCTTTGTCGATCTGTTGCCTCTCCACAGATAGTTTTCGAAAAGGATCGCCACCTCACGTACGGTCGGCTTACCGTCGGGATCGCGGTCGGCGGCTATCTGCAGGGCTGTGATGAGGTTCTCTTCGCCATCGGTGCGCACTTCGCCGATCGGTAGCTGCGAACCGGTGATAATTACCGGTTTATGCAGATTCTCGAGCATAAAAGAGAGAGCCGATGCGGTATAGGCCATAGTGTCGGTGCCGTGAAGTATCACGAATCCGTCGTAATCGTCGTAGTTGTCGGCTATGGCATGACATATCTGATCCCAATGGCCTACATTCATATCCGACGAGTCGATGGGCTGTGCGAACTGGATATGGTCTATTTCGTAATCCAACATCTTCACTTTCGGCACATTTTCTATCAGATGGTCGAAATTGAAAGGGCGCAGTGCCTTGGTGATCGGATCTTCGATCATACCGATGGTTCCGCCTGTGTAGACTATGAGTATTCTGGGCTTCATCAAGGAAAAGACTTATCTGGGTTTGCATAGAGTCCGGAGAATCGATCCGGACTCTATAAAACTGTGCTATTTGACTTGTGCGCCTGGTGTGGCTTCTGTCGAAGGGGAGGCGACGGTGAGGCTTCCGTCGGCATTCAGTGCCGACAGAATCATGCCTTGCGATTCGATTCCACGTATTTTGGCCGGTGCGAGGTTGGCTACGAATATTACCTGCTTTCCGACCAGAGCTTCGGGTTCATAGTGGCGCGCTATGCCCGATACTATGGTGCGCGGTGTGCCTGTACCGTCGTCAATGCTGAATTTCAGAAGTTTGTCGGCTTTCTTCACTCGTTCGCATGTTATGACGGTTCCTACACGGAGGTCCATTTTGCCGAACTCGTCGATTGTGATTTCAGACTGTACGGGTGCCGGTTTGAAGTTGCGTATGTCATTCTGGCGTTTGGTTTCCACCAGACGGTCGATCTGTGCCTGAATTGTTGCATCGTCGATTTTCTCGAACAGGAATTCGGGCTTGCCGACGGTGGTACCTGCGGCTACGGGTTTCTCTCCGATCATATCCCAGCTGAGTTTGCCGAGTCCGAGGATTTTGCTCAGTTTCTCGCTCATGAAAGGCATGAACGGCTCCATGACTACAGCGAGCGAGGCGCATACCTGTAAGCAGACATTGAGCACGGTCTCCACTCTGGCCGGATTTTCTTTCCAGACTTTCCACGGTTCTGTTTCCTGAAGGTATTTGTTGCCGGCACGGGCGAATGCCATGGCATCTTTCAGGGCTTCGCGGAAGTGGAATGTTTCCAGATTGTCGGTCAACGACTTCTTAAGGCTGTCCATTTCGGCAAAGAGAGCCTTGTCGATGTCTTCGAGCTGTCCTTCGGCAGGGACAATGCCGTCGAAATATTTGTGCGTGAGCACTATGACTCGGTTGATGAAGTTGCCGAGAATGGCCACCAGCTCGTTGTTGTTTCGGGCCTGGAAATCGCGCCATGTGAAGTCGTTGTCTTTCGTCTCGGGAGCGTTGGCTGTGAGGACGTAGCGCAGCACATCCTGTTTGCCGGGGAAGTCGGCCAGATATTCGTGGAGCCATACGGCCCAGTTGCGCGATGTGGATATCTTGTCGCCTTCGAGGTTGAGGAATTCATTGGCAGGAACATTGTCGGGGAGCTGAAAGTTGTCGCCGTAGGCCATGAGCATGGCCGGGAACACAATGCAGTGGAAAACGATATTGTCCTTGCCGATAAAATTGATAATACGGGTCTCGGGGTCTTTCCACCATGTCTCCCAACTGTCGGGATAGAGTTCCTTGGTGTTCGAGATATAGCCGATGGGTGCGTCGAACCACACGTAGAGCACTTTGCCCTCCGCGCCTTCAACAGGCACAGGAACACCCCACGACAGGTCGCGGCTCACGGCGCGGGGCTGCAGACCCATGTCGAGCCACGATTTGCACTGGCCGTAGACATTGCTTTTCCACTCTTTGTGTCCTTCGAGAATCCATTCGCGTAGTGCCGGCTCCCAGCGGTCGAGGGGCAGATACCAGTGGCGTGTCGGGCGTAGCTCGGGCACGCTACCGGTTATGGCGCTTCGCGGGTTGATGAGGTCGGTGGCGTTGAGCGAAGTGCCGCATGCCTCGCACTGGTCGCCATATGCCTTGGGGTTATGGCAGTGGGGGCATTCTCCGGTCACATAGCGGTCGGCGAGGAACTGCCCGGCCTCGGCGTCGTAGAGCTGCATCGATTCTTTCTCAATGAACTGGCCGTTCTCATAGAGGCGAGTGAAGAATTCCGAAGCTGTCTCGGAGTGTATGTCGGATGTAGTGCGCGAATATACATCGAAGGAAATACCCAGCCCCTCGAACGATTTCTTGATAAGGGCGTGGTAGCGGTCGACGATGTCCTGCGGGGTCACACCCTCGGCGCGTGCCTTGAGGGTGATGGGCACACCGTGCTCGTCGCTGCCGCCGACAAGTGTCACCGGGCGGCCTGCCAGACGCAGGTAACGTGCATAAATATCGGCCGGTACGTACACGCCGGCGAGGTGCCCGATGTGCACGGGACCGTTGGTGTAGGGGAGTGCTGTGGTTATCAGCGTTCGCTTATATTCTTTGCTCATTTTCGATCGGTTACTTTGAGGGTCGGAATGCACCCTCGTTGAAACCGCAAATTTACAAAAAAATACGAAATGCGCAAAGCCGTAGGCGAGCCGCCCTGTTGCATAGCATTGAAAAAGTTGATTTCAAGTAGGAAAGCCATGAATTTATGATGTTATATATGTAGGCTTTTTTGTATTTTTGTGGGAGAATATGATAAAAGATATTGAACTGAGGCGCGAGGATGTGACGCGCTATATAATGCCTCTTCGCGAGGGCGGATCGTTGCCGGCCCTCGCCGAAGCGGCCGATGGTTTCCGCTACGTTCTGAAATTCCGTGGCGGCGGCCACGGCTCGAAGACCCTTGTGTCGGAACTTATAGGCGGCGAAGTCGCGCGCCGAGTCGGTCTGCGTGTGCCCGAACTCGTTTTTCTGGATCTTGACGAAGATTTCGGTCGTACCGAGGGCGATGAGGAGATTCAGGATCTTCTTCAGGCCAGCCGTGGACTTAATCTTGGCTTGCATTTTCTGAACGGTGCTTTTGCATGGGACGTAACTGTCAACAGGCCCGAGTCGTTTGAGGCGTCGAAAATCGTATGGCTCGATGCGTTTCTGACCAATGTAGACCGAACTGCCCGCAATACCAATATGTTGCTGTGGAATCGTGAATTATGGCTTATAGATCACGGTTCGTCGCTTTATTTCCATCACAACTGGACTGGCTGGGAGAGCGCTGCCGTGTCGCCGTTTCCTTATATAAAGGATCATGCATTGCTTCCTCATGCCACAATGATGGCCGAGGCCGATGCATATATGCGTTCCCGTATCGACGACGGGTTTATAGACTCTCTTGTCGCATCAGTGCCTGACGAATGGCTTATTCAGGCCTCGTCCGAAATATCTGTTTCGGAGCAGAAGGCGGTTTATTCCGCTTTTTTGAAACAACGTCTTGCCAACTCTGAAATATTTGTAGACGATGCCGTTGAAGTCCGGAAAAAACTTGTTTGAATATGCCGTGGTGCGTTATGTCCCCGACATAGAGCGCGGTGAGTTTATAAATGTCGGATTAGTGATGATGTGTAAGCGCAGACGCTGGCTGCAGTGCCGCATGCATATTGCCGCCGATCGGATCGTGGCATTGTTTCCTGAGGCTGATCTGGAGTTGCTCGGCCTCCAGCTGGACTCTTTCCGGAAAGTATCTGAGGGCGATTCATCGCCGATAGGATCGCTCGAGGCTCATGAACGTTTCAGGTGGCTCACGGCTGTACGTAGCGCGTGTATATCTACGTCCCGACCGCATCCTGGTGTTGCGGAAGACCTTGATTCTGCGTTCGACACTCTTTTTAACGTGCTTGTTCTATGAAATCTGTCGAATTTTCGCTAATTTTGTGAGGTTTTTTCATGATTATATGCGATTCTCCAAAGATATTCCGTCATTTCATCTGCGTGGGCTGCTCGCCCTTTCTCCTGCAATAGTTTTTCTGTCTTTATATCTCGGGTCATCATTACTGCTCGGAGATTTCTATGCGGTGCCTATATCTGTGGCGCTTATTGCGGCGTCGGTATGGAGCATAGTGGTATTCCGCGGGCAAAATCTTGTCGGGCGTGTAAAAGTGTTTTCCGAGGCCGCAGGCCGGGAAAACATATTGTATATGGTGTGGATTTTTATCCTTGCCGGAGCTTTTGCTTCTCTCGCCAAAGGCATGGGAGCTGTCGATGCGACCGTTCGGCTTACACTGCATATCTTTCCGCCCGGTTTCGTGCTTCCGGCTGTTTTTATAGCGGCTTGTCTTATCAGCATGTCGATCGGTACGTCGGTCGGTACGGTGGTGGCGCTTACTCCTCTGGTGGTCGAGCTTGCCGTGAATTCGGGTTCGGAGGTCGCACTCTATCTTGCGGCGGTACTGGGGGGAGCCTTCTTCGGAGACAATCTTTCCTTTATATCCGATACCACTATTGCGGCCACACGCTCGCAGGGATGCGAGATGGCCGACAAGTTCAAGGCAAATCTGCGTATAGCCCTTCCGGCCGCTCTTATCACTTTGGCAATATATACATTCATAGGTTTTGGTGGCAGTCAGTCGGTTGATGCCGGGATGCTTTCGTGGTCCGATATACGTCTTGTCGCACCCTATATTCTTGTCATAGGCATGGCTGCCGCCGGGGTAAATGTCATAATGGTACTTGTGAGCGGTATCGCGCTCGCTTTGTTGTGCTCAATTCCTTTCGGCATGCCGCTTCTCGAGGCCGTATCTCTGCTTGGGTCGGGGATAAGCGGTATGAGCGAGCTCATAGTCATAACTCTTCTGGCTGCCGGAATGCTCGGGGTGATCAAATCAGCCGGAGGTATAGATTATCTTCTCGGAGCCATTTCGAGTCGTGGCCTCGGATATCGAGGTGCCCAGGTCGCCATGTGCGTCATTACCGGGGCTGTAAACATGTGTACGGCCAACAATACTGTCGCCATACTTACAACCGGATCCCTGTGCCGCAGTCTTGCAGAGCGATACGGAATATCGCCGAAACGTGCGGCATCGCTTCTCGATACGTCAAGCTGCATCATGCAGTGTCTTATTCCCTTCGGGGCGCAGACTCTCCTTGCCACAGGAATGGCCGGGGTATCTCCTGCGGCACCGTGGCCGTGGCTTTTCTATCCGTGGGCCTTGTGTATCTGCGTAGCGGGTGCGATAATGATCGGACGTCCCCGTCACAAGATCGCCCCTGTTTCCGATCTCTGATGTGGCGTTTCTGAACCAATTCAGGCATGTGTGTGTTGTCTTGATACTAACATATTTCAACTATTGTTATGATCAGGAAATTTATCGTATGCCTTGTAGCGGTTTTCGCGACACTCGGCCTCTCGGCCCAGAAAGCCGAAATCACAGCTTCTTACGGAGCTTACACACAGATGGACGCCACCAACATGCACGACAGCTGGAAGCATGTCAATACCGCGTGGGGCGCTTTGAATCTCGGTGTTAATTTCAAAGTGGCGCCGAAAATATGGATCGGGCCGTCCTATACTTTTTCATCGACCAGTACGAAAGGTCCCGACGCCAGCCATATCGCGTATCATGCCGTTATGTTCAATGGCCGCTATGAGTATTATCGCAACAGCATTGTAAAACTCTATGCCAAACTCGGACTCGGAGTTGAATTCTCGTATATGCAGCCTAAAGGCGGTGACAATTATACAAAGTCGTATTGTGCCTTCCAGATCGTGCCGATCGGAGCTCAGGTCGATCTTTCACGAAGTGTCGGAATGTTTGCTGAAGCCGGTTTTGGCGCTCAGGGTATGTTCCAGTTCGGATTCCGTTTTAAAATTTAACATTTTGAAAAACGCTATACTTTAACCAGTTGCAAAAAATGTGAAATTTTACAGTAAAAAAACTTGCTGAAAAATTTGCACGGAATCAAAAAAGTGCCTACCTTTGCAACGCTTTTGAGAAACACGGGGTGTAGCTCAGTTGGTTAGAGTACGCGTCTGGGGGGCGTGAGGTCGCTAGTTCGAGTCTAGTCACCCCGACAAAAACAAAAGCACAGAGAGCCTGATTCGTTGAGTCAGGCTCTCTGTTTTATCTCTCTGTAATACTTGTTGAATGGTTCGGAAAATAATACATATCGACATGGATGCGTTCTACGCTTCGGTCGAACAGCGCGACAATCCTGCTCTCAAGGGCAAGCCTTTGGCTGTCGGGCAGGCCGACGGCCGCGGTGTTGTGGCAGCGGCAAGCTATGAGGCGCGGCGCTATGGCGTGCGCTCGGCCATGTCGTCGTCTAAGGCACGGCGCATATGTCCCGGTCTGATATTTGTCGACTGCAGGTTCGATGTCTATAAGGCAGTGTCGGCACAGATTCATGAGATTTTTCATGAGTATACCGATACTATCGAACCCATTTCTCTCGACGAGGCTTTTCTTGACGTTACTGAAAATTTTACCGGACATGAATTCGCTGTCGACATTGCCCGGGAGATAAAACAGAAAATCCGCAGCCGTCTCGGACTGATCGCCTCGGCCGGAGTGTCGTATAATAAGTTTCTTGCAAAGATAGCCTCGGATTATCGCAAGCCCGACGGGCTGTGTGTTATCGCGCCTCAGCATGCGATCGATTTTATAGCCCGTATGCCGGTCGAAAGTTTCTGGGGCGTCGGGCCGGTCACCGCCTCCAAGATGCATGCGCTCGGCATTTATACCGGAGCTGATCTCCATAAATTTTCGCAACCCGAATTGCGACTTCATTTCGGCAAGGCCGGCCCCCTTTTCTACAATTTCGCACGTGGTGTAGACGAACGTCCTGTCGAGGCATACCGTATACGCAAATCCGTAGGGTGTGAGCGAACCCTTAAGGACGATATAAGTGCCGATGCCGATATCCGGGCAATGCTTGAGAGTGTAGTAGGTGAATTGTCGGAGCGTATTGCCCGCAAGAGTTTTAAAGGCAATACATTGACATTGAAGGTGCGTTATACGGACTTCACCAATATCTCCCGAAGCATTTCGGGAGTTGAGGACGACTATAGCCCCGAAGCACTGCTGCCTTACGCTCTTCAGCTCCTTGAGAAAGCTGAGATAGAGAAACCTGTCCGCCTCATGGGGCTTACGCTGTCGAGTTCGGTTAAAACCGAAGACTCGGGAGACTCGCGTCAGCTACTGCTCGATATTTAAAACAACATTTTCCTAATTTATATCAAACAAAAAGAGGCAGCCCGCTGCCTCTTTTTGTTTGATATAAATTAGTTCGTGGTACGTCACCGCACGACGACTTTCATACTGCGTAATCCTGCGCGTACAATATAAACACCGGGAGTGAGCGGGGTGGAGAAAGAACCGCTGGCCCTTGATGCAAGCTTTTTGCCTGTGGTGTCGAAAACCTCTACCGGAGAAGCGGCCGATACGGTAAGAACACCGTCGGCTGTACTTACATGCATATCGGAGCCGTTGGGAGTGATATTGTCGATTCCGGAAGTCTCCAGCGGTCGGATATCGGTGAATTTTGAACCCCAGGCAGTGCGATAAGATTCGACAGAATTTTCGGGAACATAGAGAACGCAAGAGGCGGGAACTTCATTGAAAGCTCCTTCCACATCATTTTCTTCCTCGACCATGCCGAGACATTTCGGAGGCTCAGGGTTCAATGATATGAGTTTGGTGAGAGCTGAGCAGCGGGTAAAAGCAAAGAGATCTATAGTCTGGAGATTTTTGTTGAGAGTGACTGTCTTTAGACCGCGGCAGCCATCGAAAGCGCCGCTTTCGATAGTGGTCACATTATCGGGAATAACGATCTCCTGTACGAGGCTGCCATAAGAATAGATGAAAGTACCGCTGAAAGCATAAGTGCCTATGCGGGTGAGCGTTGAAGGTAGATCGACTTTTTCAAGCATATAGCTTGACGCGAGTATGTGATCAGGCAGAACTGTCATGCCTTCAGGGAAACTTACCGTTTTCAGACTGCGGCAATTCTGCAAGACTGCGCTGCCGATGTTCTTGACGGTAGCTGGAATCTCGAAAGACCGCAGACGGGTATCCATGAAAGCTCCTTCGCCTATGCTTGTGATTTGTTCGGGAATATCGAATTGAGTCAGCCATACGCTGCAGAATGCATAGTCGCCTATGGATGTCACCGTTTCAGGAAGCTGGTAATTCCCGAAATCCTTGCTGTTGGGAAAACTCAGAATCGCTGACATGTCTTTGGTGTAGAGTATGCCGTCCAGGGCTGTGTATGCCGTACTTGCCGCATCTACGACAAATTCTTTCATTGTGCAGTAGAAGAATGCGTTGCCGGCAATTGATGTCAGAGTGGCGGGAAGCGTGATTTTGTCGCATTTCGAGCGGTAAAACGCTTCGTTGCCGATTCCTGTCACGGTATATGTGGTGCCGGTGGATTCATCGGTCACTTGCGCCGGGAGCACGAAGTCTCCTTGATAACCATCATCGATAGGCATAAGCGACACTGTCGCATTATTTTCGGCGTTGACCTGATAGCGGATGCCGTCGGTCTTGAATACGATCGGTTCGTTGGCTTCCTGCGCCAAAGCTGGAATAGTCGAGGTGGCAGAAAAGAGTAAACAGAGTAAAAGTCCTTTCATTCGAATGTGGAATTATAAAAAGTTGTTAATTAATTGATTGGCTGCGTTTGCTTTGTTTTATAAGGTTCGACAGATACAAAAGTAAGTTTTTTATTCTACAAAACGCATATTATTCTCTGTTTTTTGTTATCAGAAGCGGTCGCGGGTGGTTATGGTGTCAGGCCAATGATGATCTTTTGGGAACGGCTGTCCGCTCCATGCCTTCTGTGCGGTTCGGGGAAGTGCGGCATCGGTCCAGTACGGGTCGGTTGCGGGAAGTCCCAGAGGCAGGAATGCGAGAGAGGTCATATATAGAGAACCGTTGTTGGTATACCAGTCGGCGATGTTCGGCTGCCGCCCTGCGAAGCCGATGGTGAGGAATCCTGCTTCGTTGAAATTTTCTTTTCCGTCGAACATACGGTGCATCACGTCGGTAAGTGCTCCGCGTACTTGGCCCGGTGCAAGGCCTTCGGGGAGCCGTCGGTACCATGCAGTGAGCGCGAGAGGCTGCATTGCCGCCATACGGTATGGAATCGAGCGCCCGAACACGGGAAACGTTCCTTCAGGCGAAATAAGCCTTTCGAGTACTATGCTGTATTTCTGCGTCCGGCGCAGTGCGCGGTCGTAATATTTATTGTAATCTATTCGGCTGTACTTGCCAGAATCCTTCATATTCTGCAGAGTCTCGAGATACATCGGATGGAACACATAGCTGCTGTAGTAGTCGAATGCGAATTCGGGGCCGTCGGCATACCATCCGTCACCGGTATACCATTCCTCGACCTTGCGGATGGCCGAATTTACGCGATATTCGTCGAAGGGGGCACCGGCCTTTGCGAGAAAGCTTTCGATGGTCGATGAGAAGAGAAGCCAGTTGGTATAGGGCGGATCTATACGGCGCAGGCGTGTGAATTCGTCGATATAGCGCTGTTTCACAGTATCGTCGAGCGGTTTCCAGAGGGCATCGTATCCGCGTATGAAGGATTCGGCTATATAGGCCGCGTCTACAAGAGTCTGGCCTTCCTGACGCCAGAGAAGATAGTCCGGGTTGTCAGGATCGACGGCATTGGCATAGGCTTTCAGGGCCCATTCGCGGAGTTGTCGGCGTCTCGCGCCTTCGGCCGTATTGTCGTCGGGAAGGGAGAGCCATGGTGCTATGCCGGCCATAAGCCGTCCGAAGGTCTCCATGTAGGCTACCTTTATATTGCGGCCGTCCCAGTTTGGACTCACTTCGACAAGCATGTTTTTCTGAAGATTGCCTTCGGCCATGTTGCGGAGCACAGGCTCCGCCATCCTGTATGCCAGATCGGTCCAATAGTCGCGGTCTTCGTTGTTTTCTTTTTCCAGAAAACGCACATATTCACATGCGGCCAGCAGAAAGGCGCCTGTACCGAAGTTGGATACCGACTTGCGGTCTACGATCTGACCCGGAATGGCCTTTTCGCCGATTGGCTGCACATTGCCGACGGAGCCGTCTTTCTGTAGGGCTGTCTTGCTCAGATATTCCCATCCTTTGCGGGCGGCCGTAAGATATTTCTCATCTTTGAGCAGTCCGTTGTTGATACCCCATAGAAGACCGTAGGTGAAAAATGCCGTACCCGATGTCTCGGGGCCGGGAGCATGTTCGGCGTCGAGCATGGAGCGCGTCCAGTATCCTTCCAGTTGCTGCGAGGCTGTCACTGCATCGGCGAGCCTCACGAACTTTTCTTCGAAAAAGCGGCGCTGCTTATAATCGGCAGGGAGGTCTTTGAGAACCTTGGCAAGACCGGCGAGAACCCAGCCGTCGCCGCGTGCCCAGAAATCTTTTTTGCCGTTGGCGCTTTTGTGAGCCGGATATACATATTTGCCGTCGCGGTAGTATAGCCCGGTCTCCGGATCGAGCATAATGCTGTCGCTATATTGTATGTATTCGTACAGTTTGTCGAGATATCTGTCGTTGCCGGTTATATTGTAAAGTTTTGTCATTACGGGCATTACCATGTAGAGGCCGTCCGCCCACCACCAGTAGCCGTTTTCAGGAGTCGACATCTGGTATTCCATCACTTCGCGTGCGCGGCTTATCTTTCTGTCGTCCGGCAGCAGACGGTAAAGGTCGGCATATGTCTGGAAACAGATCTGCCAGTCGCCGAACATAACATGCTCGTCGTCTTCGCCGTATGTGGCAAATTGCCATTTGCTTTTGTCATCGCTTTTGGCTCCTTTCCACTGGTTATGCTCGGCCCAGCGTTCCGAGTAATCGCGCCAGGCCTCGTTTCCAGTAAGGAAATAGGCCTCCATGTTGCCGGTATGATAGGCGGCGTTGTCCCAGAAAGCCCATGTTTCGGCCGGATGGTCTGTCTGCCAGCGGTCGTTGACTCTGGCGATGATCTCACGCACCTGTTTTGATTCTTTTGTGGGAGCTGCAGGCAAGGCCGTCGGGAGCAATGTTGCGCAACATGCTAAAAGCAGATATTTTATTTTCATGATATTTGATAATATGTCGGTAAAAGTGAATCGTTTGCAAAGATAAATAAATGCATCGAATAAGCAAAACGCTTCGCTTTGCGGCGTTATAATCCAAGAGCTTATACATATAATAAAAACGGCCGCATGAGGCTCTTCCGATTGTCAGGAATGCTTCATGCGGCTGTTGGTGGCAGCTACCGGATCAGTGGCGCGGACGTTTGCCGTACTGGCCTCTTTCGCGGTTGGCGAGTGGCTTGGCGTCTTCGGTGAGTCTGAGTTCGCTGCCATTGGACAGTTCGATCTCATATCCGCCGCGTTTTCGCGATATCTCTACGATTTCCTGTCCGGCATAGTTTTCCTTTACATGGGCGGCAATGGCGGCAGGTACTACAGCGGCGGGTACAGTGCCGCCTTTGGCTGCCTTGATGTCTTTCCAAGAGCCGTCCTCGTTGAATTCGACTTCGGCGCCTCCGGTAAAATCGACTTCATATTCGGCCCCGCGGTGCCCCTGCTCCTTTTCCACTTTGCGGATATTTTCATCGTGATAGTACTTTGCAATGAAATTGCGGGCCTCTTTGGGAAGTTGATCCTGTTTGATGGGTGTGCCGGCATATGCAGCGGAGCATACGGCAGACAGGGCGATAAGAGCCGGGAGAATAATTTTCATTTTTGTATCGGTTTGTAGATTTCAAATATCATTAAGAATCCTCTTGGAGAAGGATTCGTTGTACTTTCGGCCGACAGGTATTGGGGCAGTGCGTCCTGTGATATAGATCTGGCGGTTAGAGAAACGTTCGATGGCTTCGATGGCCACGATATAAGATCGGTGTACTCTCGCGAATCTTTCCGGAGGTGGAAAAGTCGGTGCAGATTGACCCCTGTCGGCGGAAAAAAATTGACCCCCTCGTCAAAATAAGATTGACCCCTGAAAAGTCCTGGCGGCGGGGGTCAATTTAATTTTGTCGATTTTATATCCGGCTTACTTTTTAGCCTTGAGTTTTCGCATGCTTTCTCCGGAGAGTTCGATGGTATGGGCGGAGTGGACTATGCGGTCAAGGATAGCGTCGGCCACAGTCGGATCCCC
>ERZ836877.1274-NODE-1274-length-39191-cov-3.821239_pt1 | contig 39191 bp, 40 predicted proteins | sample MGYA00519469_ERZ836877 | MGnify/ENA primary metagenome ERZ836877 (study PRJEB31850, sample SAMEA3708809) | human gut metagenome | biome: human gut; feature: human-associated habitat; material: faeces | place: China | collected 2014 ...
CCGCGGGCAGGGCGGGCAGGTCCGCCGCCGGGCCGCTCAGCTCCGTGCCCAGCCGCCGCCGGGCCGGACCGGCCGCCGCCCAGATGAGTTTGGAGCCCTCGTGCAGGTCCACGCCCGTGTAGTCCAAGGTGTCGCCTGTGCTGCGGGTGATGTAGTGCAGGTCGCGGGCAAAGTCTGTGCGCTCCAGCACATGACGCAAAAAAGCCGGCACGTCGTGGGCCGAAAGGCCGGGGGCGTCTTCGTGCGCGGCCAGGAGCACGTACTTGGCCAGGGCGGTCTGGGTGGTCCCCAGTAAGTGCAGAGCGGCGGTGAGCAGTTCGCGTGGGCGACGGATTGCTTCATACGGCGTATAGCGCTCACTGCCCAGGGCCAGCAAAAGGGGATGCACCCCGGCGGCGTCCACGGCGTGCACCTCGCGTACCCCGTGGAACACGCGCGGCACCAGCGGTCCGGTGAGCTCGTGGATAAAATCGCCGAAGACCGTATCCTCCTGCGGCGGGCGGCCCACGGCCGTGCAGGGCCAGACCGCGTCCTTGCGGTGGTATACGGCCTCTACCCGCAGTACGGGAAAGTCGTGGGTCAGGCTGTAGTAGCCCACATGGTCGCCGAAGGGCCCTTCAGGTTTGAGGTCGGGCAGGATGTGCCCGCTGAGGCAGAAATCCGCCTGGGCAAGCACGGGCAGGGGCAGGTCCGGCATGCGCGCAAGGGCGCAGCGTCGTCCGTCCAGCAGGCCGGCAAAGCGCAGCTCCGAAAGCCCTTCCGGCAGGGGCATGACCGCCGCCACGGTGAGGCCGGGGGGACCGCCCACATAGACGTGCACGGGCAGGGCGCGGCCTTGCGCCAGGGCGTGGGCATGGTGCACGCCCAAGCCCCGGTGGATCTGGTAGTGCAGGCCCACTTCGTCCGGCGCATAGGCATTGCCCGCCATCTGCACGCGGTACATGCCCAGGTTGGCGGCGTCGGGGCCGGGGCGGTCCGGGTCTTCGCTGTAGACCAGGGGCAGGGTGATGAAGGGGCCGCCATCGCCGGGCCAGGCCGTGATTTGTGGCAGGTCGCGCAGTGTGCAGCGGCATTCCAGCACGGGCGCGGCTTTGGCCCGCTGTGCGCCGGCCCGCTGCACGTGCGGCAAAAGGCGCGGCAGCCCCGGCAGGGCCGTAAGGAATTTCCATGGACGGCGGGCCACGGCGGCGGGGTCGGCGGCGGCCCGCAGCACGGCGCGCGCCGCAGGCAGGCTGTGGCGAAAAATGTGGTAGAGGCGTTCCCGCGTGCCGAACAGATTGGTGAGTACGGGAAAGGACGTGCCGTTCACGCGGGTAAAGAGCAGGGCCGGGGCCTTGGCCCGGAAGGCCCGGCGCTGAATGGCGGCCAGTTCCAGATAGGGGTCCACGGGCGCGTCCACGCGCACCAGCTGACCGTGGGCCTCCAGATCCGTGAGGCATTCCCGCAGATTGCGCCAGCCGGCCATCAGGCCTCCCCGCCGGGCGCGGCGTTCAGAGGCACAGGGGGCTGCAGCCCGGCCAGGGTGCGTTTTCCGGCGAGCACCAGGCAAAAGTCCGTCAGGATATCCGCATGGTCAAAGGCCAGGGGCGTGGGCAGGGCCTCAAGAGGATAGAAGGCGGCCTGGGCCGCGTCGTCGCCGGCGCGGAGGGCTTCGGGGTGGAGGGGGCGGCCCGTAAAGACCACGCTGAGGGTGTGCTGTCGGGGGTCGCGATCGGGCCGGGAATAGACGCCCAGCAGGCCGGTAAGCTCCACCACAAGGCCGGTTTCTTCCTGCGCTTCGCGCAGGGCGGCGGCTTCGGCGGATTCGCCCTCTTCGATAAAGCCGCCTGGCAGGGCGTAGCCCAGGGGCGGATTGGCCCGGCGGATGACGACTACGCCGCGCTCCGGCGTGTAGATGATCACATCCGTGGTGGGCGTGGGGTTGCGGTAGGCGGCATAGGCTTTGCCGCAGTGCGGGCAGCGGACCTGGCGTTGCATGGGTATCTCCGTGGGGCATTTTCTTTCCTGAAAAGTCCGGAAGAAACGCCTGCGGACATAGTAAGCCAGGCCGCGCCGCGCCGCAAGGAGTGCCCGCAGCCCTGGTGAGGGACGGGCGGCAAAGACGGTATATTTTTAGCGTATATATATGGGAATATTAATGATAACATCCCTGGTGAATGTAATCATGCGTTCCATGAGCCAGGGCAGGGCCAGGAGCAGGGCCAGAAACATGCAGACGATTTTGGGGATGAAGGTCAGGGTCATTTCCTGAATCTGGGTAGCGGCCTGAATGACGCTGACCACCACGCCCACGCCCAGGCCCACGGCCAGCATGGGCAGGGCCATCATAAGGCAGAGTTCAATGGCTTGGCGGCCGAAGCCGATGACGAAATCGGGGGTCATGGGCGAGATCTCCCCGCGCCGGGCGGCGCGCGTTGCGGATTATAACAGAAAGCTGTTGACCAGGGAGCCCACCAGCAGATTCCAGCCGTCCACCATGACAAAGAGCAGCAGCTTGAAGGGCATGGAAACCATCATGGGCGGCAGCATCATCATGCCCATGGCCAGCAGCACGCTGGAGATGACCATGTCCAGCACCAGAAAGGGAATGTAGATGAGAAAGCCGATGGTGAAGGCGGTTTTCAGTTCGCTGATGACGTAGGCGGCGGCCAACAGCATGGTGGGGACTTCTTCCTTATTGCGCGGCGCTTCCATGTTGCTGATGGCGTAGAAGACTGAAAGGTCTTTCTCGCGGGTATGCTTGAACATGAAGGTGCGTAAGGGAGCCTGGGCGCGGTCCAGGGCCACCTTGTAGTCGATTTGTTCGTTGAGGTAGGGCTGCAGGGCCTGGTCGTTGATTTCCTTGCCCACGGGGAACATGATGACCACTGTCATAAAAATGGCAAGGCTGGCCAGAATCTGGGTGGGCGGCAGCTGCTGCACGCCCATGGCCTGACGCAGAAAGCTGAAGACAATGATGATGCGGGTGAAGCTCGTGACCGTGAGCATGATGGCCGGGGCCACGGAAAGCACGGTGAGCAGGAAGAGAATTTCCAGCAGGACCGAGACTTTTTCAGGAGATTGGGCCCCGCCCGAAAGGGTCAGCTGCAGCGCGGGCAAAGAAATATCCTGCGCGGCCAAGGCCAGGGCGGGCAGGAACAGCAGGGGCAGACTAGCCGCCGTCAACGTCGCGACGGGCTTTATCCATAACCTGTTGAAAAGGGTTTTCCGGTGGCTCATGGTGCGCCTCTTCCTCGCTCAAAAGGGTAATCCGCTGGTCGGTAACGCCCAGCAGCAACCTTTTATTCAAGAAGCGTACCACCATAAGCCCCTTGCGCGGTCCCAAAGGCAGTTGGGCCTCCATGACCAGCGCGCCGCGCGGCAGCGCGCCCGGACGCGGCAGAAAATTGAACTTGCCAAAGCGCCGGGCCAGCCAGACGGCCAGCCAGAGCACGCCCAGCAGCAAAAAGAGTATGCCTATGGCTTGGGCGTAGCCGCCCCAGGTAAAGGCGCTTTGCCCCAGCATTGCGGCCTGACCTGCGGCCTGCCCCGCCGCTGGGCCAGCGGCCTGCCCTGCAGCCGCGCCCGAACCCGCGGCGGCCTGGCCCCCGGCGTCGGCAAGGCCCACAGCGGCCAGAAGCAGGGGCGCAGGGCTAGCCAAGCTGTTTGACCCTCTCAATGGGGCTGATGATGTCCGTCAGGCGCACGCCGAATTTCTCGTTAATGACCACGGCCTCGCCGCGCGCTACCAGCTTGCCGTTGACGTAGACTTCCAGCGGTTCGCCCGCCAGTTTGTTGAGCTCCACCACCGAGCCCTGCCCCAGCTGCAGCAGCTCATTGATGAGCAGGCGGGTGCGCCCCAGTTCCGCTGAAACGTCCAGGGGAATGTCCAGAATAAAGTCCAGCTCGCGTTTGAGCTTATTGTCGCCGGGTTGGCGGGCCATTTCCGTCATGTCCTGAAAATGGGCGTCCGTGGCGTGCCCGGCCAGACCGGCGTTGTCCTTGGGGGCGGATTCCTTGCCCTCTTCATCCTTGGCCAGGGCTTCAGCCCACTGGGCGGCCAGGGCCTCTTCGTCCTGCTTGGCGTCGCCCGTCGGTGCAGCCGCAGTTTGCCCGGCCGCGCCTGGTCCGCCGACAGGCTGTGCGGCTGCAGGCTGTGCGGCCGCCGGGGCCGCATCGCCGCCCTGCGCTTCCTTTTCCAGTTCCGCCGCCCATTGGGCGGCCAGAGCTTCCTGATCGTCCTGCGCCATGTGTCTACCTCACGCCGTCCATCCGGGTTGAAAAGCCGGACAAACGCTGCGGCCGGAGTTGTGCTCCGGCGTTATTCCACAACAAAATCGGTAAAGTATACGCGGATAACCCGCTGCGCGCCCAAAATCTGGTTCAGCCGCGCCGCCACCTCGGCCTTGAGCAGCACCTTGCCCTCCGGCGAGGCCACGTCCGCGTACGTCTTGCCCGCCAGAAGCATGATCACGGCGTCGCGCACCCGTGCGCTGTTGCCCTGCAGCTCTTTGGAGACGTCGGCGTTGACCTCCACTTCCATGCCCAGCTTGAGGTAGCGCCGTCCGGCGGGGTCGGCCAGATTGACGGTAATGGCCGGCAGGGGCAGCACCAGCCCGGCGCTGCGGGGCAGGTCGCTCTGCCGTTCTATGCGCGCGCCTTCAGGGCCGCCCTGGCCGTTGCCTTGACCAGCCTGGCCCGCTTGGCCTGCGGGCGTTGCGCCGTGGCCGGCCGACGCGTTGGGCTGCGCCTTGTTCTGGGCGCTGGCCGGGGCCGTGGCGGCCGGGTCTTCCGGCGCGGCCTCGCCCGCTGCGGGCGTGCGCAGGTAGAGCCACCAGTATGCGCCCAGGCCGGCCCCGCTCAGGGTCATGAGCAGAATGGCCGCAATAATGATAATGCGCTTGAGGCGCGAACGCTTCTTGGGATTTTCGGCCTGCCCCTCGGGCAGGGCCGGCGCTTCCTTTTCCTTGGCCGCCATAGCGTACTCCAGAACGTTTCCGTCTGCCCCGGGCTGGCCCCGCCGGTCATTTGCCCTGTCAGGCTTTGGCGGGACGCGGCCCGAAAATATCCGTGCCGATGCGTACTAACGTTGCCCCCTCGGCCACGGCCCCGGCAAAGTCGCCGCTCATGCCCATGGAAAGTTCGGGCAGGGGCAGGCCTAAGCGTGTACGCAGGGCGTCGCGCAGGCCGCGCAGGCGGGCAAAATAGGGCCGGGCCGCGTCGCCCGCGTCAAACACCGGGGGCAGGCACATGAGCCCCTGCAGGTCCAGATGCGGGCAGCTTTCACAGACATAATCGGCCAGAGCGGGCAAATCCTCAGCCCCCAGGCCAGATTTTTGCGCCTCGGCGGCCAAATTAACTTCAATGAGCACGGGCTGACGCCGGTTCTGCTCCGCCAGCCGCCGTTCCAGCGCTTCGGCCAGACGGCGGGAATCTAGGCTGTGCAGCAGGTGAAAGGCTCCGGCCACCTGCGCCGCCTTGCGGTGCTGCACATGGCCGATCATGTGCCAGCGGACGTGCCCGCAGGCCGGGTTCGCCGCCAGATCGGCCTGCTTCTGCAGAGCCTCCTGGACGTAATTCTCGCCAAAGTCCACCTGACCAACGTGGGCCAGAGCAGCGATGTCCGCTGCCGGATGCAGCTTGGATACGGCCACCAGAGTCACCTCGGCGCGGGGGCGTCCGGCCCGGTCGCAGGCGGCCTGCAGCCGTTCCTGCAGGTTTTGGTAGCGTCGCAGCAGTGCGTCGTCCATGCCTTTATTCCGCCATGAGGCCCATGTCGCGCAAAAAGGCCACGTCTTCAGTCCAGTGCTCGCGCACCTTGACCCACAGGTCCAGGTGCACCTTGCCGCCCAGCAGTTCCACAATGTCCTTGCGGGCTTCGGTGCCGATTTCTTTGATGCCCGCGCCGGCCCGGCCGATGACCATGGCCTTGTGCATGGGGCGGGCCACATAGATGGTGGCCTGAATAAGCGTCTGCCCGCGTTCCTGGTCTTCTTCCCAGTTCTCCACATCCACGGCCACGGTGTAGGGCACCTCCTGCCGCAGGTGCAGGAAGAGTTTTTCGCGGATGATCTCCGCCGCCATGAAGCGCAGAGGCGCCGTGGAAATCTGGTCTTCGGGAAATTCCGCCGGGGCTTCGGGCAGGCGGGAGCGCACCAGGGCGGCCAGTTCAGGCAGGCCGTCGCGCAACAGCGCTGAAGCAGGAAAGATTTCCGATCCGGGCCACATTTCGTGCAGCTGGGTGAGCAGGGGCAGCATGCGGCTTTTGTCCGCAAACAGGTCCACCTTGTTGACCACCACGATCATGGGGCGCGTGTCGCTGGCAAGCGCCTGGGCCACGGGGGCCAGGTCGCGCTCCAGAAATTCCGGATGGCGGATATAGAGGTGCGCGTCCAGCACGGGCATGATCACGTCCGCCTGGCTCAGGCTCTGCCAGACGGCCTGGAGCATGGTCTTGCTCAGGCGGCCACGCATCTGGGTGAGGCCCGGCGTATCCATAAAAATGATTTGCGAACCCGGGTCCGTGAGGATGCCCACAATCTGGTTGCGCGTGGTCTGCGGTTTGGGGGTGACAATGGTCACCTTTTGCCCCAGAAGGGCGTTGAGCAGGGTGGATTTGCCCGCATTGGGCGGCCCCATGAGGGCGACCCGGCCGCAACGGTGGTGCTGGTCCGTCATGCCTTCTCCCGGCCGGCGGGGCCGGCCTTGCGCCCGCTTTGCGGGCCTTGTGGAAACAGTGTCAAAACAGCCTTTCTGTCCCACATCCGCGCGCCGGGGTCAAGCGGCGGTCTTGACGCCGAAGCGGGCGGCGCTTACTCTGCCTTTATGTTTACGCTGTTTACCTATATGGCCCTTATTGTGGGCGTGAACTGGGGCTTTGCCGTCACACCGCTTATCGCGCTGCCCAACGGCGAAATGTGGCCGCCCATGTCTCTGGTGGTGGGCTTCATCTTTGTGGTGCGCGATTACGCCCAGCGTCGCGTGGGGCACAAGGTGCTTTGGGCCATGCTGGTGGGGTGCGTGGTGAGCTGGTATATGGCCACTCCGCAACTGGCCGTGGCCAGCGCCGCAGCCTTTGCCGTGGGCGAACTGGGCGACTGGGCCCTGTACACCTTTACCAACCGGCCTTTTTCGCAGCGCATCCTCATTTCCAGCCTGGTCAGCGCGCCTCTGGACAGCATCGTGTTTCTGGGGCTTATCGGTCTGGCCACGCCTTGGTCCGTCGTCATCATGAGCCTGAGCAAACTGGTGGGCGCGCTGCTGGTTTTCTGTCTGGTGCGGCGGCGCGAACAGCGCGCATACGCTCTGGTCGACCCGCGTTCCTGAGCCGGGGCCGCAGGCTTTGCAGCCTACTGCAGCCCGCGTCATCGACGTGGCGCATTCCTTTTCGTCCGCCCTGGCCGGATGTCCCCAGGTACTGGGCGGGCCGTGGGCTATACTGTTATGGCGCGCACCCCAGCGGTTTTCTGCGCGCAGGAGAACCCCCCTATGAAGAAAGCTCTGCTCCATTCCCTCATGCCCTTGTTGCTGGCGGGTGTCGTTGTGGGCTGCACCACCTCCGGCCCGCAGAAGGTCCTGGACGCCCAGGCCGACGCCCTGAACAAAAACGACAGTACTGCCTTTCTTGCCCAGATGGATTTGAAGACCTTTGCCGCCAATCAGGTCAAAAATATGACCCGCAACGATCAGGCCCTGAGCACCCTGGATTCCATGGGCCGCATGCTGGGCCTGGGCGGCATGGATTCCCTGCTGGGCAGCGTTCTTGATATGGAAGCCCGCCTCAACAAACAGTACACCCGTGGCGTGAGTACGGGCGAACTGGCGGCCCAGTGCCGTGCGGCGGCGACCCCGGACTGCCCCTGGGTACCGGAAAGTCTGCGCAAGGCGCAGGTCACGGAGCTTGGGCAGGACGCCGCTGTGGCCAAGGTGACCACTCCTGCGGGCATGACCAGTTGGTTGGCCTTGCGTAAAAAGGGCGACCGCTGGTTGGTGGTGGGGCAGGCCATGCTGGAAGGTACGGCCAGGGAATATGCCGCGCAGACGGCGCCGCAACCGGAAGCCGGGCCGCAGCAGGCCCCGGCCGCGCCCCGGACGCCTGGGCAGGGAGCGCCTGATCAGGATGCGCCTGCGCCAGACACACCCGCGCCCACCCCGGACAACCGGGCCGACAATCAGGGCGTGACCAAGCTGTAGAGCTGCGTGTCGGCGCGTTCCGGCTGGAGAGCCCTGGGGTGCAGGCTTTCGCCGCAGCCGGTCTGAAGCGCGGGCAAGCGCGGTGGAAGGGTGGAAATGCCCCTTGGTCGCCCCACTTGAACAAAAACAGCCTTTTTTGCGCCCACGGCGTCAACGGCGCGGTTTTGCTGCAGAAAGCCCCCGGCCCCGCGTAAGGCGGGAACGGGGGCTTTTGCCGTGGGGCTAGAGCCGTTAGCGAATGAAATGCGCTAACTGCTCTGCAAGGATTTTCTTGAAAATCCTTGCCACAAAATGCGAGAAGGCAGGCTTTTGCCTGCCGTAAGCGAGCATTTCAAGTGTTAAATGCGCTAATGCGGGCCCCTGTCGTCATGGCTGGCCGCGCGTCAGGGCGGTCCTGCCGGAGTGCCTTTATTTGCCTTGCAGCATTTTCACGGCGCAGAATTTGCCGCACATGGCGCAGACTTCTTCATCTTTGTGGGCTTCCCGGCGTTTGGCCAGCGTGCTGGGGTCCAGGGCGGCCTTGGCCATGCCGTCCCAGTCCAGGGCGCGACGGGCCTGGTTCATGGCGGCCTCGCGGGCCACGGCCTGCGGACGGCCCAGGGCCACTTCGCCCACCTGCGCGGCCACGCGGGAGGCCATGACCCCGGCGCGCACGTCGGCCTCGTCGGGCAGGGTCAGGTGTTCCGCCGGGGTGAGGTAGCAGAGGAAGTCCACGCCCGCCTCCACGGCTAGAGCGCCGCCGATGGCGCCGGCAATGTGGTCGTAGCCGGGGGCGCTGTCGCAGCACAAGGGCCCCAGCACATAGAGCGGGGCGTTGTGGGTAAGGCGCTTGATGCCCTGAATCTGGGTGCGCACCTGATTGAGCGGTACATGGCCGGGGCCTTCGATCATGCACTGCACGCCGCGCTCCAGAGCGTAGCGGGCCAGCTGCCCCAGGTTGATCACTTCCTCCCACTGGGCCGCGTCGCCCGCGTCCACGCCCGCACCGGGGCGCAGACCGTCACCCAGAGAGAGGGTGACGTTGTAGGGGCGGCAGATTTCCAGCAGGCGGTCAAAGTCTTCCAGCAAGGGGTTTTCGCGGTCGTTTTCCAGCATCCAGCGGGCCAGCATGGAGCCGCCGCGGGAAACAATGCCAAGGGCACGCTTGTCCTTGACGGCCATTTCCGCTCCGCGCCGGGAAAGACCGCAGTGCACGGTCATGAAGTCCACACCCTGACGCGCCTGTTTGGCGATTTCGTCAAACAGCTGGTCCGGGTCCATGCTGGCGATGTCTTTGTCCGCATCCAGGATGCGCTGGCCCACGGCATACAGGGGCACGGTGCCCAGGGGGCGGGGGCAGGCGGCCAGCATGCCCGTGCGCAGGGCGTCCAGATCTCCGGCGATGGAAAGATCCATGACCGTGTGGGCTCCGGCCTCCAGAGCGGCCTTGATTTTGCGCTCTTCAGTGTGGGGGCAGTTGCACAGGGGGGAGGTGCCGATATTGGCGTTGACCTTGACGCTGGCGGGCTGCCCCACCAAAATGGGATCAAGGCCGCCGTGGGCGGGATTGCCCAAAAGCACCATGGCACCCGCTTCCAGGGCGCTGGTGACGGTTTCGGGGGCAAGCTGCTCCTGGCTGGACAGACCGGCAAGGTGCCGGTCGAGCAGCCCGCGCAGGGCGGCGTTCTGGGAAAGGAGTTGCTGGGACATGAGTGCCTCGCGGGTTGCGACGCAGGGCGCTAAAAAAGCCACAAGCAGCGGATGACAGCATTGTGGCCGCGGCTTCCCTCCGGCAGTGCGAACTGCGTCAGGTTCATAGGGTCTGGGTTGGCCCACTCTCAGCCGCAGGGCCCGGTACGGGCGGCTTGCGGCTCCCCTAGCTCGAAGTGCAACATAGCCCCGCTGCGTCCGCTTGTAAAGACCCCGGCTTGCAATCGCGCCCGCCGTGGCATACATGGGGGCATGCGCCGCAACCGTCTGTTCAGCCCCTTCACCTGGCCGGTATATTCTTTTTTGCTGGTCATCGCGCTTGGCGCGCTGCTGCTGCACCTGCCGGCCAGCTGCCGTTCAGGTCAGAATCTGACGCTGGTGGACGCTGCCTTTTTATCCACCTCGGCCGTATGCGTCACCGGGCTTTCCCCCGTGGACGTGGGCGCGGTGCTGAGCCCCCTGGGCAAGATTGTGCTGCTGGCCCTCGTGCAATTGGGGGGGCTGGGCGTCATGACCTATACGAGCATTATTTTTCTGCTCTGGCGCAAGGCCGTGCCTTTTTCCAGCCGAGAGGCCGTGAGTCAGGCCCTGCTGGGCGGTGATTTCAGTCTGCGGGCTTTTTTGTTTCAGGTGCTCGGCCTGGTGCTGGGCATTGAAGCCGTGGCGGCCCTGCTGCTCTACTGGCACGACCCCGTGGCCTTTTATCCCTTCAGCGCGGTGTTTCACGCGGTTTCGGCCTTCTGCAACGCCGGTTTTTCGCTTAATTCCAACAATCTTATGAGCTTTCGGCAGGATTGGGTGGTTATCCTGATCATCTGCGGCAGCGTTCTTCTGGGCGGCATCGGCTTCGGCGTGCTGCGCGAGGGGCTGGGCTTGTGTACGGGCGGCAGGCTGGGCGCGCCGGTGCGGCGTTTCAGCCGCTTCAGCCGGTTGGTGCTCAAGACTACCTTGTTTCTGGTGATTTTCGGCGCGGCGTTCATCTACGGCATCGAGCATCTGCGCGTGGGCAATGAAGCCGACCTGGGCGAAGGCGCGACCCTGGCCAGCACGGCCCTGTTCCAGTCCGTAGCGGCGCGCACGGCGGGCTTTAATCTGGTGGACACCACAACGCTGAGTGAGGCTTCTTTGCTGGTGCTTATGGCCCTCATGTTTGTGGGTGGGGGGCCCGGTTCCTGCGCCGGGGGCATCAAGGTGGTGGCCTTTCGGGTGCTCACGGGCTATGTGGCGGCGCAGTTTCGCGGCGACCGGCAGATTGTGCTGGAAGGGCGGGGCGTGCCTACGGATAACGTCACCAGGGCGCTGACCCTGTTCTTCGTCTATTCTCTGCTCATCGGCCTGACCACCTTTTTGCTGAGCATGACGGAACACGGCATTCTGGGCGGCGCGCAGCCGGGCGGGCCCTCCCTGCTGGGCATTTTGTTCGAGTCCGTGTCCGCCTTGGGTACGGTGGGGCTTTCACTGGACCTCACGCCCCAGCTCAGCCCGTGGGGCAAAGGCATTATTATGGTCAACATGTTTGCGGGGCGTGTGGGTCTGCTCAGTCTGCTCATGGCTGTGCAGAGTCTGCAGCCGCGCAAAGCCTATGCGGTGGCGGAAACCGAGCTGCCCATCGGGTAGCCGCCCCGGCCTTGCGCAGTGGGAAGGACCAAAGCGGGAGAGAAAACATGGCGGAAAAAAAATTGGAAATAGGCGTCATCGGCCTGGGCAAGTTTGGGCTGCGCATGGCCACCACCCTGGTTTCGTTGGGGCATACCGTGGTGGGCATAGACCAGGCCGAAGGCCCGGTGCAGCGTGCCGAAGAGGCGCTGGATTCGGTCTACAAGGCGGACGCCACCAATATTGCCGTGCTGCGCTCCCTGCATGTGCAGGATCTGGACTGGGTGGTCATCAGCGTGGGGCAGAGCGTGGAGCAGTCCTTGAGCATCACCCTCAATGTGCAGGAGCTGGGCGGCCCCAAGATATGGGTCAAGGCTTCCAATGAAGAGCACAAAAAGATTTTGCAGCGCCTGCGTGTGAACCGCGCCCTGGTGCCGGAAATGGAAGCCGCCGTCATGGCCGCCCACCAGCTTACCTACCCCGGCATGCTGGACCTTATCCCCAAATACGGCGGCATAGCCATTCAGGAACTGCGTGTGGACCAGTGGGATGGCAAGACCCTGATTGACCTTAACCTCATGCAGCGCTTCAACGTCATGGTGCTGGGTATCCGCCCCGTGGGGGAGTACTCCTTTATGTTTGTGCCTCCGGCGGTGACCGTGCTGCACCGGGGCGATACGCTGGTAGTGGCGGGCCGGGCCAACGCCATGCGCGAGCTGCAGCCCTGACGCAAAAGCCTTGCAGGCGTGAGGCTTTTTTCTGATTACGGCAGAGGGGGCGCCACACGGCTTCGTGCCTTGGGCGGCACCGCTGTCCACCCCGTCCGACCTTCTCCTCCTTCCCGCAAAAACCGTCAGCCTTCCCTGTGCAGAGCCCAGCGGGGCAGGCTGCGCCAGGCCAGGTTGAGGGCTTTTTCCTGTTCCGGCCAGCGGGGGGAGTAGCGCGCCAGTTCAGCGCGGTAGGCCGGGGAGTGGTTCATGTGGCGCAGGTGGCAGAGTTCGTGCCAGCAGAGGTGTTCCAAAAGGGGCGTGGGCAGGAGCAGGGCGCGCCAGTTGAGGCTGATGCGGGCGGCAGGCGTGCCGTCCGAGGCGGGTTGCCTGGTGCAGCTGCCCCAGCGGCTGCGCTGGTCGCGCACGCGGGTTCTTTCAAGGGCGAAGCCGCCGCGTTGGGCCAGGTTTGCCACGCAGGTGGGCAGGAAGGCTTCAGCCTGTTTACGGCACCAGTGCTGCAGGGCCAGGGCGCAGGGTTCTGCCGCTGTGGCACCATAGAGCCGCAGCAAGCCGGGCGTTTCCACCAGCAGGACGCGTCCTGCCGAGGTCTGCAGCAGCAGGGGCCGTGCGTTTGCGGCCATGGCCGCCGCACGTCCGGCGGCCATGTTGCCGTCGTGGACCACGCCGCAGTGCGTGTCCAGAGGCGGCAGGCTGATGGCCGCGGGCAAGGCCGGTTCCGCCGTACGGGCGTGGTGGTTCGTCCAGGCGCGTTCCAGCCAAGGCAAAAATTGGGGCAGGCTCATCTCAATCAGCTGCAGGGACAGGCCTTGCGGCACGGTCAGGGTCAGCGCGCCACCGGGGCTGAGCGAGAGGCGCGTGCGCCGGGCGCGGGCCGAGGTCCGCACTGTGGCGGTCAGCAGGGTGCCGTCGGCCAGCAGAAAAGGGACGCTCGCTGGCGGGGAGGGAGCGGCAAATTTTGCAGCCATGCGGGCCATGCTGCCACAGGGGGCTGAGGCTGTAAAGGTTGACTGGCGGCGGTTTGCCGGCTTTGGGCCGAGCTATATGGCTTGCGGCATAATTTTTGCTTTTTGTGCGGAGCCTGGAATAGGGCGCGAAAATTTTTCCCGGCGGGCATACGGGCGGACGGGCGTTGTCTGCGGGGCAGACGGCGATGGTAAACGCACAAGGAGAGCCTTATGAGCATTGGCAGCATCAGCGGCAGCAGTGGCGTCACCAGTATTGAGGAAATTTTCGGCATTAACGGCACGGGCAGTTCAAGCAGCAGCACAGCCGGCGACACGGCTTCCGGCGACACCGTGGATATTTCCGACGAAGCCCGCAAACTCTTTTCGGAGAGCATCCACAAGTACGATTCGGGCACTACGTCCACGACCTCCACAAAAAGCGAAAGCGAAGATGCGGACAGCTCTGCGTCTGAAGAAAGTTCCGGCAGCGCCGGCAGTGCCGCCGCAAGCGGCTCCGGCGGGTCTTCTTCGAGCAGCGATACGGTGGAAAGCATCAAAAAACAGATAGAATCCATCAAAAGTCAGCTGACCAGTCTGGCCAATCAGGCCGGCGCGGGCGCGGACCAGGCCGTGGAGAGCAAGATGAATGTTCTGCAGGCCCAGCTGGCTGCCCTGGAGGCCCAGCTGGCGGCGGCCCAAAGCTGATGCCTTGACAGGCATTCCTAACGTACTTATTTCAAACCTTGGAGGGGATGGCGGCGGCTATCCCCTTTTTGGCGCGGTGTATACTCTTGCAACTAATCCTCAACCCTGCACTTTTTGTGCAAAGAGAGGCAGCGATGAAATCCTTGAAAGGCAGCCAGACCGAGAAGAACATTCTTACGGCCTTTGCCGGCGAATCCCAGGCCCGCAACCGCTATGATTTTTTTGCCGGTCAGGCCAAAAAAGACGGCTATGTGCTGGTGCAGGAAATTTTTCAGGAAACAGCCTTGCAGGAAAAGGAACATGCCAAGCGTCTGTTCAAGTTTCTTGAAGGCGGCGAGGTAGAGATCCAGGCCGGGTATCCCGCAGGCGTCATCGGCGCCAGCGAAGCCAATCTGCGCGCGGCTGCCGGCGGCGAGAACTACGAGCACACCACCATGTACCCCTCCTTTGCCGCCACCGCCGAAAAGGAAGGCTTTGCCGAAGTGGCCGCTGTCATGCGGCACATTGCCGTGGCCGAAGCCTACCATGAAAAGCGCTTCCTGAGCCTGGCCAATGATATCAAGGAAGGCCGCATGTTCGTGCGTAACAAGCCTACAGTCTGGCGCTGCCTTAACTGCGGCTGTCTGGTGGAAGGCGAGCACGCCCCCGAAGTCTGCCCGGCCTGTGCGCACCCCAAAGCCTATTTTGCGGAATTGAACTACTCCTTTTAGAGCATTTCACCTTTGAGAATAGACATTCTCAAAGATTTTACTACGTTCACTTCGGTGGTTACCAGCACAAATATATTGTGCCGAGACCGGCTGGCGGGCGCCTGCTTACGCAGCCGCCGGAGTAATTTCAAAATGAAATTGTTCTGCATGCCGGAGTGGGCGCAGTACCAACGTTGATAGTGTAACGTACCAACAGTACAATATTCTTGAGAAAGAAAGCGTTCTTGAGAAAGAAAGCGTTGCGGGGCGGGAAGTTTTTTTGAAAAAACTCCTCGCCCCGCAAAATGTTTGCGGCTAAACGCCCAGGTAGGCTTTGCGGACCTGTTCGCTTTTAAGAAGATTGGCGGCCGTGTCGTGCATGACGATGCGGCCGTTTTCCATGACATAGCCGCGGGTGGCGATGCGCAGGGCCTGGTTGGCGTTTTGTTCCACCAGAAAAACAGTGGTGCCGTCGGCATTGACCTTGCGGATGATGTCAAAGATCTGCTGGATGATGATGGGGGCGAGGCCCAGCGAAGGTTCGTCCAGCAAGAGCAGTTTGGGACGGGCCATGAGGGCGCGGCTGATGGCGAGCATCTGCTGTTCCCCGCCGGAAAGCGTGCCGCCCAGCTGGCGGCGGCGTTCGGCCAGGATGGGGAAGAGGCTGAAGACGTAGTCCTGGTCCTGCTTTATAGCGGCGGCGTCTTTGCGCAGAAAAGCGCCCAGGTCCAGATTTTCGCTCACGCTCAGGTCGGGAAAGATCAGGCGGCCTTCGGGCACCTGCGAGATGCCCAAAGCCACTATTTCGTGCGGCGGCAGGGTGTGGATGGGCTTGCCGTACCAGAGTATTTCGCCCTGGCGGGCCCGGTTGATGCCGCAAATGGTCATAAGCGTGGTGGATTTGCCGGCGCCGTTGGCCCCGATGAGCGTGGCGATGTCGCCTTCCTCTACGGTGAGAGAAATATCGCGCAGGGCCTGGATATTGCCGTAGTAGGTATCCACATGGCTGAGCTCAAGCATCGCTTTCTCCCAGGTAAGCCTTGATGACGCGGGGGTTGGCGCGGATTTCCGCCGGGGTGCCCGTGGCGATGCAGGAACCGTATTCCATGACATAGATGCGGTCGGAAAGAGACATGACCATGCTCATATCGTGCTCAATGAGCAAAATGGAGATTTTTTTGGCGTCACGGATGGAGAGGACCAGGTCTTTGAGTTCGTTGGTTTCCTGAGGGTTCATGCCGGCGGCGGGTTCGTCCAGCAAGAGCATGCGGGGTTCCGTGGCCAGAGCGCGGGCGATTTCCAGGCGGCGTTGTGCGCCGTAGGGCAGGTTGTGGGCGGCTTCGTTCCAGAATTCTTCCAGTTGTACCAGTTGGAGCAGGGCATAGCTCTGGTCAATGCTCGCTTGCTCTTCCCTGCGGGAGCGGCTGTCGCGGACCAGCGCGCCCCAAACGCCCGTGCTGGTGCGGCAGTGGCGGCCAATCATAACATTTTCCAGCACGGTCATTTCGCCGAACAGGCGGATATTCTGAAACGTGCGGGCCATGCCCATCATCGTGATTTTGTGCGGCTTTACGCCGTTGAGCAAATGCTGTTGCCCTTGCGCGTCATAGAGGTGCACCTTGCCCTCGGTGGGGGTGTAGATGCCCGTGACGCAGTTGAAAAATGTGGTCTTGCCCGCACCGTTGGGGCCGATCAGGGCCACAATTTCCCTTTCCTCGACCGTCAGGGAAACTTCGTTGAGGGCGCGCAGGCCGCCGAAATCCTGGGTCAGATCCTGTACTTCCAGCACGGGGGTCACGAGCGTTCTCCTTTGCCTTCGCCGTGCGGGGCGCTGATGTGGTATCGCCGCCGTTCGCCGCTGATGAGCCCCTGCGGACGGAAGAGCATCATGATCACCATGGTCAGGCCGAAGAGCAACATGCGGTATTCGGAAAAGGCCCGCAGGTATTCCGGCACCAGAATGAGGATGAGGGCCGCGATGACCACGCCGGTAATGGAGCCCATGCCGCCCAGCACTACCATGGAAAGGATCATGGCCGATTCCATGAAGGTAAAGCTGGAGGGATTGATGTAGGTGGTTTTGGCCGCGAAGATGACCCCTGCAAAGCCCGCCCAGCAGGAGCCCAGGGCAAAGGCCGAGAGCTTAACGCGGGTGATGTCTATGCCCATGGCCTCGCAGGCAATTTCATCCTCGCGCAGGGCCTGCAGGGCCAGCCCCACGCGGGAGTTCTTCAGCCGGCTGATGACCACGATGGTTACGATGACGGCGGCCAGCACCAGATAGTACACATAGGTAGTGCTGGCGCTGATGTCCATCGCTATGCCGAACAGGCTGGGCCGGGGGATGTCGCCGATGCCGCGCGGCCCGCCGGTGACGGAGGTCCAGTTCTGCAGGGTCAGGCGCACGATTTCGCCAAAGCCCAGGGTTACGATGGCCAGATAGTCGCCGCGCAAGCGCAGTACGGGAAAGCCCAGCGCCAAGCCGAACAGGACGGCCATGACCCCGCCCACGGGCAGGCAGGTCCAGAAACCCAGGCCGAAAAACTGGTTAAGCAGGCCGTAGGTGTAAGCCCCCACGGCGTAAAAAGCCACATAGCCCAGCACCAGCTGGCCGGCCAAGCCTACCACGATGTTCAGGCCCAGGGCCAGCATCACGTAGAGCAGAGCCGAGATCATGATGTTGGTCTGGTAGAAGGAGCTGATCCAGGGCATGATGACCATGACGCCCAAAAGCGCACCCAGCGCCGCCGCCAGCACGCGGGGCCGCTCACGCAGCAGGGCCAGACGGGCAGGAAGGCCGCCCGTGTGCGGCAGGGAGAGCAGGGGCAGTCCGCGGGCCTTGCGGGTGAAACACCAGTCCCAGATCAGGGCCAGGCCGAAGATGGCCACGCCCAGAATAAGGATGCGGTCGAAACGCCAGCTGACGGTGCGGTCCACGGTGTTGAGCTTGATGCCCAGCACCGGCAGGGTCAACAGCATAAACCAGACTGCGGCAATGGCGGCTTTACGGATGCGATGCATGGCTAGACCTTCTGCACGGTGGCTTTGCCCAGAATGCCCTCGGGCCGGAAAATGAGGATGAGGATCAGGATGCCGAAGGCCAGGATGTCCTCATAGTTGCCCGAAAAGTATCCGGTAGTGAAGCTCTCGGCCAGGCCCAGCACCAGGCCCCCCAGCATGGCGCCGGGAATGGAGCCGATGCCCCCCAGCACGGCCGCGGTAAAGGCCTTGAGCCCGGCCAGAAAACCGATGCCGAAGTTGACCTGCCCCATGTGTGAGGCGATGAGTACGCCGCCCAGGGCTGCCAAAGACGAGCCCACAATAAAGGTAAGCGAAATAATGCGGTCGGCGTTAATGCCCAGCAGCAGAGCCATTTTACGGTTCTGCGAGGTGGCGCGCATGGCCTTGCCCATGCGGGTGTAGCGGATGAACAGCGAAAGGCTGACCATGGCGATGGTGCTGACCAGCAGAATCAGAAAGTCGCTGGGGCCCATGACGTAGCCGATGTGTTCCAGAAAATCCATTTCGGGCAGAAGGTTGGGAAAAGGCACGAAATCCGAGGTCTGGGCCAGCAGCACATAGTTCTGCAAAAAGATGGACATGCCGATGGCCGAGATAAGCGGCGAAAGGCGTGGCGCAGTGCGCAGGGGCTTGTAAGCCACCTTTTCCAGTGTGTAGCCATAGGCCGCACACCAGACCATGGCCGCCAGGGCCGCCACCACCAGAATGCCGGCCGCGGGAAAGCCGTAGACCCCCAGTACCCCGGCTACCAGCAGGGCCGTGAAGGCCCCCAGCATGTAAATCTCGCCGTGGGCAAAGTTGATGAGCCCGATGATGCCGTAGACCAGAGTATAGCCCAGAGCGATAAGGGCATAGATGCTGCCCCGGGTGAGGCCGCCGAAAAAAAGCTCTATGAAAAATTGGATGTCCATGCCGTCCTGCGCGCGTTGCGGACCGGCCCGCCGGGCCGCACGCCGGTTCTTGTGCCCATGACGGGCGTCTGCTGACCCCTTGCCCACCAAACCGCGACAGCCTGATCGCGGGGGAGGCAGGGGGCGGATATGCGGGAGGGCGCGCAGCAGCCCCTCGCCCTCCCGCAAGACGGCCGCAGGTTAGTTCAGCGTAATGCTGTGGTCGAGTTCCACAAACTTGCCGCCCTGCACCTGGTAGATGGAAAGGCCCATGCCGGCGGCGTCGCCCTGGGCGTTAAAGTTGATCTTGCCCAGAGGCGTGTCCACGAGGTTGTTGCGCAGCACTTCCTTGAGCTTGGCCGTATCCGTGCTGCCGGCCTTTTCAATGGCGGCCAGCAGGCACTGGGTGGCGGCGTAGGCATTGTAGTAGCCGAAACCGGGCTCGCTGCCGAAGGCCTTGATGTGGGCCTCGCGGGCTTCCTTGTACTGGGGCAGGGCGCTGGTGTCCTTGGGGTAGGATGCGTAGGTGCCTTCGCTGTCCTTGCCGGTCATTTTGAGGAAGGTTTCGTCCTTTACGCCGTCGGGGCCGATAAGCGGCACCTTGAGGTGGTCGCGGCGCATCTGCTGGATGAGCTTGGAGGCCACGGGCTGGTAGCCGCCGAAGACCAGGATGTCGGGCTTGGCGCGGCGCAGTTTGCGCACCACGGCCGAAAAGTCCACGGCGTCGGGGGTCACGGCTTCAAACAGCACGGTCTTCACGCCGGCTTTTTCCAGAATGGCGCGGTTGTTGTCGGCAAAGCCCTTGCCGTAATCGCCGTTGTCGTGCAGATAGGCCACAGATTTGGCCTTGAGCTTGTTGAGGACAAAGTCGCTGGTGAGCTTGGCCTGGGCGTTGTCGTTGGCCACGGTGCGGAAAAAGAGCGGGTTCTTGCCGTCCTCGGTCAGGCCTGGCGTGGTGGCTGTGGGGGAAATAGCAATAATTCCGGCCTGCTGGAACAAGGGCAAAGAGGCTTTGGTGGGGCCGGAGCAGATGGGCCCGACCACGGCTACGGCCTTGTCGGAAATCAGTTTGGTGGCCGCGTTGGTGGCCATTTCGGGCTTGCACTGGTCGTCCTGAGAGATGACCTCAATTTTGCGCCCAAGTACGCCGCCCTTGGCGTTGGCCTTGTCAACCACGATTTTCACCGCGTTGAGGCTGGGCACGCCGTAGGAGGCCAGGTCGCCGGAATGAGCGCCCTGCACGCCGATTTTGATAGAGTCCTCCGCCGCCAGGGCGGGCGCGGCGGTTGCCACGCAAAAGGCCATTGTCGCAAGCCAGGTCACAGCTTTGTTCATTATGCCCCTCCCACGGGAAATAGAGGTGTGCGCACGCGCGCAACGGGATGAAGGCTTTTCTATTGCCCCATTGCTGGCGTGCTGTCAATGCGGCTCATGCTTTGGCTGCGCCGCGCTGGCCTTTATCGCCGCCTTTTTTGTGGCTGGAGCGCAGGTGCAGACGCATGGGCGCGTGGGTGATGCCGAACATCTGCCGCAGGCTGCGTTCCAGGTAGCGCACGTAACTTTCGGGCACGCGTTCGGCGTCGCTGACAAAAAAGACAAAGGTGGGCGGCTCTGTTTCCGCCTGGGTGAGGTAGAAGAACTTGGCCCGCACGCGTTTGACCACCGGGGGCTGGTGGCGGGTGAGCACGGCTTCCATGGCCCGGTTGATCTGGCCGGTGGGGATGCGCACGGAGCATTCTTCATGGATTTTGCGGGCCAGGGGCAGGATTTTGCCCAGGCCCAGGCCCTTAAGGGCGGAAACCGTGAGCAGGGGCACATGCGGGCAGAAGGAAAGAGCCTGACCCACATTTTTTTTGAGCTGTTCCAGCGAGGCGCGCGGCACCAGATCGCACTTGTTGATGACCACCATGAAGGGAATTTTGCGGGTATTGAGCATGTCCATGAGCCGCTTGTCCTGCTGGCTGACGCCCTCGGTGGCGTCCAGGGTGAGCAGGGTCACATGGGCCTTGCTGCCGGACTTGATGGCGGCGTTGACGGAGTAGCGTTCCACACTGTCGGTGATCTTGGTGCGGCGGCGCACGCCGGCTGTATCCACAAAGACGTAGTCCAGGCCGTCGCGGGTCAGGCGCACATCCACGCTGTCCCTGGTGGTGCCCGCCACATCGGAAACGATCATGCGTTCCGTCCCGGCCAGGGCATTAACCAGAGAGGATTTGCCCGCATTGGGGCGGCCCAGCAGGGCCAGCCGCAGGGTCGGGGGCTCCGGCGGCGCGGCGTTTTGCGCGGCTTCTTCGGGCAGCAGGCCGGCCAGGGCCGCCGCCAGAGCGTTAATATTGTGCCCGTGCTCAGCAGAAACGGAAAGCAGCGGAAAACCCAGTACATGAAATTCGGCCAGGTACTCGTCCTCGCGTTCCGCGCCGTCCACTTTGTTGACCACGCACAATGTAGGCAGCCCCTTGCGCCGCACATGCGCGGCCAGGTGTTCGTCCAGGGGCAGCAGTCCGTCCCGGCCGTCCACCACAAAGGCCACGGCCGCCGCCGTGGTCAGGGCTTCCTCCGTCTGGGCCAGAATGTGGCGCTCAAAACCGCGAATGCCTTCGGGGCCCTCCACCACGGCGGCGTGGGCGTCCAGGGTGATGCCGCCCGTGTCCACAATACCAAAGGCGGGCAGGCCATTGCGGCGCACCAGGCCTTCCATGCGGTCGCGGGTGATGCCCGGCCGGTCGTGGGTAATGGCGCGGTTGCTGCGGATGAGACGGTTGAAGAGGGTGGATTTGCCCACGTTGGGGCGGCCCACCAGAACGATGCGGGGCAGGGTGTCGGCCATGATGTATCCTTGGAACCGCGTGATCGGGACGGGGCGTCCCACGCGCGGCAGCCGCGGGCGGGGCCGCCGCCCGGAGCGGGACCGGGTAGGGGGCGTTACTGCAAGGGCGGATTTATAGCACGATTTTTGTCCGGAGGAAAGGGCCCTTCGGAGGCCCCCGCCGGGCCGTACGGCAAGGGATCGGGCATCTGGGTCAGAGCGTGCGGCCCTGTCCAGGGGGGCAGGCAGGCAAAGGCGCGGCCGTCGGGCAGGACCAGCCGCAAGGCGTGCAGCAAGAGCGGGCGGCTGCGTTCCGCTGCCGGACCGTATTTGCCGTCGCCCAGCACGGGGTGATCCAGTGCGGCCAGTTGCGCCCGGATCTGATGGGTGCGGCCCGTAAGCAGGCGTACCTGCACCAGGCTTTCTTCCTGCCCGATGCGCAGGGGCCGGGCCAGGCAGAGGGCTTCGCGCGCGCCGTGCGCGTCGGGGGCCGCCGTGTGCATCTTTTCCTGCCCCAGCCGACCTTCCTTGCGCAGATAATGACGCAGCAGGCGGGTTTCCGCATGGGGCCAACGCCCTCGCACCCAGACCACATATTCTTTGACCAGCCCGCCACTGCGCAGGGCTTCCTGGGCTTCAACCAGGGCTTCGTAGGAGGCCGCCACCAGCAGCGCGCCGGAGGTGTCTTTGTCCAGCCGATGCGCAGGTGTGGGGCGGAAGGGGGCGGCGGCAAAATGTCTGGCCAGGCGCGTGGCCAGGCTGTCTTCATGGCCGCTGCCGGGGTGGGTGGGGAGCCCTGCGGGCTTGTTGAAGACCCACCAGTAGCCCGATGTGCCCAACAGAGGGGGCAGGTTGCCTTCCGGAGCGCAGTCGGGGACATCGGGCGCGGCTTCGGCCGCGGCCATTTTCAGGGCAAACGGCGGCAGGCGTACACTGTCGCCCGTGTTGACGCGGGGAAAAGGTTTGCAGCGGGCGCCATTGACGCGCACTTGTCCTGTGCGCACCCAGCGGTGCAGCATGGACTGGGGCAGTCCCAGGCGGCGCTGCAGAAACTGGAGCAGCTTCTGACCGCTTTCGGGCTCGCTGACGGGGGGAAATGCGTCGTCCGCCACAGGCATGGATGCCGCCGCCGCAAGGGGGGGGAGCCGGGCGTTGCCCTGGGGGGCCGCAAAGGGTTCCCGCTCGGAGGCCGGGGCGTCCCCTGGGTGGGGGCGGGCCGCTGCCGGAAAGCGGGACAAGGGTGTAGGCGGAGGATTGTCTTCCGATTGCATGGCTGCAGTCTGGCCCAAAGAACAGGCCACGTCAAGGGCCGACGGCCACAATCCGCCCCAGGCTGTTCCGGACCGGAGTCGGGAGAAGGGTTTGGCGTCGGATCAGTTATAACGACTGTCGTCCAGACTGACCGTCACGTCCTGATGGTTTTCGATCCATTTTTTGATCCGCAGGTGCATCTCCGAGCGGGTGGCGAACTTGTGCCGCAACATGGCTCGGTCGGCGTTGGCCAGAGTCTGATGGATGTTCACGTCCTGGCTGTCCGTGCCGGCACAGCCGATGGACAACAGGGTGGGCACCTCGTCGGGGGTGGCGGCGTTGAAGGCTTCCTGCCGTTTGCGCAGATCGTGCACGATGCTTTCGGCTTCTTTCGGCGAGCAGTGGGGCATGAGGACCGCGAACTCGTCTCCGCTCATGCGGGCCACACAGTAGGAGGGGGAGAGGTTCGTGCGCAAAAAAAGGGCCGCACGGCAGAGCAGGGCGTTGCCCTGGGGGTGGCCCAGATAGTCGTTGACTATCTTAAGGCCGTTGACGTCGGTGACGATGATGCTCACGGGCCGGAGGCCCTGCTGCTCCAGCCTGTCCGCCTCCATGCCGTAAAAGGTGCGGCTGCGCAGGCCGGTGAGGGCGTCGTTGCGGACCATATCCTCCAGTTTGGCTCTGTCGCCCTGCGCGGCGCTGATGTCTGTATGCAGGCCGATGATGCGGGTGGCCCGGCCAAAGGCGTCGCGGTGGGTCACGTACCCGCGTGAGAGTATCCAGGCCCAGCGGCCATCCCTGTGCCGCATGCGGTAGGTGTAGGTAAAGGTGTCGCCTGCGTCGGGCGAAGTCACCATGCGCAACTGCGGCAACATCACGTCGTCGTGGTCGTCGGGGTGGATTCTTTCGCTCCAGGAGTCCAGCGTAGGGGCGAATTCACCGGGGCTGTAGCCCAGCATATTCAGATAGGCGGGGCTGTAGTAAACCTCGTTGGTGAGCGTGTCCCAGTCCCAAAGGCCGTCGCCGGTGGCGTTGAGGGCCATGAGCAGGCGCCCGGAGTCGTGCGGGGGGTTGGATTCCAGCACCTCCTTGGGGTGCGGCGCGGCCATGATCTGCTGGCGCTGGCAATCCACCTGCGTGCCCGCCATGATGCAGGTGCTGCCCACCACGCGGGTGGCGCGGCCGGCGCTGTCGCGGGCCACGACCAGCAACTGACCGCGCACCAGTTTGTCATGCATGGGAAAGATGCACTCCATGTGCGGGCCGCTGAGGCCGCAGAGCACGTTTTCCAGCACCTGCAACACGCGCACCAGGCGTTCCAGGGGGCAGTGGGTCAGAAATTCCTGCATGCTGCGGGGAGGATCGCCTTCCAGTTGCAGTTTGCACAGGGCGCCGGCGCTGAGAAACAAGCTGTCGGAAGGGACATGCCATTCCCAGATGGGGTCTGGAGAATCCATCTGGATAAGGCATTGCGTCGGGCAAGACTGGTCTGGCATGCGTTGGCCTCCAGCCGCATAACGCCGGCCCGGGCCCCTGTGCCGGCCGATGGGCGCGGGCGGGAGCCGTGGGCTGACGGTCTGAAAATTGGGCGAATACAAGAGCTGCGGTTGACAATAAACCGCCTTGGGGGAAAATGCTAGCCGTGATCGTGGGGCCGGTTGCCCAGAGGGTGGGCGTGCAGATGGGCGTGGGCCAGGGAGGGGGCGCAGGTGTCCAGGCGGCCGTTATCAATGGTAAGGTAGTGGGAAGAGGTGCGCTCCAGAAAGTCCCAGTCGTGCGAAATGGTGATCCGCGCCGTGTCCAGTGTTTGTAGGATTTGAATGATGCGTTCGCGGGCTGCATTGTCCAGCCCGTTGGTGGGTTCGTCCAGAAGCAGGGCTTCGGGCTTCATGGCCAGCACTGTAGCCAGGGAAACCAGTTTTTTTTCGCCGCCTGAAAGGCGGTGGGTCAGGCGTTGTTCAAAGCCCGCGAGCCCCAGGCGTTCCAGCGTTTCCAGAGCCCTGGCGCGGGCGGCTTCGGGCGTAAGCCCCAGGTTCAGCGGGCCAAAGGCCACGTCTTCCAACACGGTGGGGAAAAAAAGCTGATCCTCGGCGTGCTGCAGGACAAAACCCACGGCGCAGCGCAGGACGTAAAAATCTTTTTCGTTGTGCAGCGCGCGTCCGTGAAAACGCACTTCGCCCCGTTGCGGCCGGGCCAGACCGGTGATGCAGCGAAAGAACGTCGTCTTGCCGCTGCCATTGGGGCCGTACAGCCCCACATGCTGCCCCGGCCGAAGGGCAAAGTCCACCCCGCACAGCACGCGCCGCGCTTCTTCTCCCTGCCCGTAGGCGTAATGTACGCCCTCCAGGCAGAAGATAGCCTGCGTCGTTTCCTGCGTTTCAGGCATGCGTCCTCCCCAGATGTTCCATATACAAAATGGCCGTCAGGGCGGCCAGAACCCCCAGGGCAAAAAGCGCGTCCACAGGGCGGGCCCGGAATGCCGCAATCGAGCGAAAATGCCCGGTAAAGCCCCGCAGCACCATGGCCTCCCGTACCCGCAGGGCGCGATCGTAGCTGCGTACCAGCAAAAGTCCCAGCAGGGAAGCCAGCGTGCGGTAAGTGCGCAGGTCGCTGCGGGGGCGAAAACCGCGCAGCCGCGCCGCCACCAGCAGCGTGTGCCACTCCTGCGCCAGCACATGAATATAGCGGGCCGTGAACAGGAACAGAAAGACCAGCTTGGGCGGACAGCCCAGACGTTCCAGGGCGTGCCCGGCCGTGGGCGCGTCCATGCTGGCTGCCAGCGCCAGAAAGGCGCAGACAATGGCGTTGGATTTGACCGTCACCAACAGGGCCAGACGCACGCCCGGAGCCGTAACGCTGAAAAAACCCCACTGCGCCAGAACCGGGCCGGGCATGGTCAGGGGCGTTACACACCATAAAAACAGGATGAAGATGTTGACCGCGCCCAGACGATGCGCCAGGGGCAGGAGCGGCGGCCGGGCAGCCGCCAGAAGAACGCAGCCCAGGGCCAGGCCCAGAGCGCAGGCCGTGAGGGTCTGCAGCGGCGCAAGACACACGGCAAACAGTCCGGCGCAGGCCAGACGCACCCGTGGGTCTACGCCCTGCAGGAGCGAGGGGCGGACAAAGGGCTGGTCAAACACCTTCCCGCCATTACCCCCGGCGGCCTTTGAAGTAAAGCCCCAGACCGGCCAGGCCCACCAGCCAGCCTATGCCCCCCACTATTTCCGTAAGCCGGGGGCCCTGGGCCCGCAGCTGGGCCAGGTCCCGGCGCAGGGGGGCCAGCTTTTGCTCCAGGGCCGTGTCCACGATCTGCCGGACAGTCTCGGGCGAAAGGGGAGCGGAAGCGCCGTCGGCCACGGGCGCGGGGGAAGCGGAATCGGCAGCCGACGGCGCAGAGGGGGCTTGGGTTGCGGCAGTTACGGCGGAGGCGGGGCTTGGGGCAGAAGCCGCCGCCTCCGATGCCGTGGGTTGCGCTGTGGCGGCCAGTTCGGCGGCGTCCAGAACCCACTCGTTCTGGTGCCCCTCCCCGGCGTTGACGCGGATGCGCAGGCCGTGTTGCCGACCTTGCGGCGGCGCGTCAAAACGGAAATTTCCCTGCTCGTCGGTGCGGCCTTCCAGCAGTTTTGCGCCGGTGGCGGCGTCAAAAACGGTGATCAGCCCGTGGCGCACGTTGCTGCCGCCGCTGAAACCGCATTCTACAGCCACCTGCCCGCCTTCCGTCCAGGCAAAGACATTGACCCTGTGGGCCATACCGGGGGTCGGAAACAGCAGCAACAGGCACAGCGCGCCAGACAGCACGGCGGCGGAAAAAACGGCAGGAAGAAAAGAAAAAATCGGCGCACGGAACAGGGACATGGTGCATTCTCCAGACGTATGCAGACCCTCAGACAGCCAAACGCAGCAGCTCTGGCCGGACTTTGGCGATAAAATCCACGGTGAACATGGTGATCAGCCCCTCTACCAGCATGATGGGCAGGTGAGCCAGAAAAAGCAGCCTGGCGGCGGCGGCAAAGCCTTCGTCGCTGGCGCTCAGGGCCAGGGCTGTGAACAGGGCCGCCGCCAGCACGCCACAGCAGAAGGCCGCTGCGCGGCGGCCTCCGGCCGAGGGCATGATCCGGCACAGACCGCGAAACATGTACCAAGAAAGCACGGCGGCAAAGCCCATGGTGGCGGTGTTTACGCCCAGCACGGTGAAGCCGCCGAACTGGAAGAGCAGGGCCTGCAGGGCAAGGCCCGCCAGAATGGCGGGGATGGCCGCCCAGCCCAGGATGACCCCCAGAAGCCCGTTGAGAATGAGGTGGGCGCTGGAAGGGCCAATGGGCACATGGATAAGCGAACCCACAAAAAACGCCGCCGCCAGGATGGCCACGGTCATGAGACGGTCGTAGTCCAGCCGCCGCAGGCCCACGGCCGTGCCCGCCGCGGTAAGGGCATAGCCCGTGAGCAGCACGGCGGGGGAAAGGACACCTTCGGCAATGTGCATGGTTGCGCCTTTTGCACAGACGGCCGACCGGGGATATCCCGCCGCCGGTCGGCCGTCTGTCCGGGGAGGTATTACTTGCGGACCGGTGCGGCAAAGTTGGTCCAGAGCACCGCGCCCAGTTCAATGGGTTTGGCCGTGCCTTTGTAGTCCAGCGTTTCCTTGGCCGTATTCAGGGCGGCAAAGCCCCACCAGCCGGCCCAGGGTACGCCGTAGGCGAACACGCCGTTCTGGTCGGCCCTGACCACCTGGGTCACATACAGCTCATTGGGGGCCGCGTATTTCTTGTCCTTGTTGTAGTATTCCACTTCCACTTCCGCGCCGGGCACAGGCTTGCCGTCCAGCAGCACTTGGCCGCGAAAAACGTTGCCCGCGTAGTTGGCAAAGGGGCGGGTCAGGGGCACTATTTCGGTCTTGAGGCCCAAGGGTTCGGCCCAGCCTTCCTCTTCGCCGAAGGCGGCCACCACGGTCTTGGTGTAGTGAACGATATAGGTGTCTTCCGCCGGCTCAAAGTAGGGGGCGGGCTCCACGGCAAACTGGTACACGCCGGGGCGGGCGATTTTGTAGGCGGCCTGCCAGGCCTTGTGGCCCATGATGGCGGCGGGCTTGAGGGTGGCCTTGAGGTCTTCGGTCTTGCCGTCGTGCGTGACGGTAAAGGCTTTGGGCACGGCCATATCCATGCCCTGCAGCTCCATAGGATGGGCAAAGGCGATATCCAGTTTGAGATCAGCGTCTTTTTTGGCGGAAACCGTGGGCGTCGAGGGAATGACCATGCCAAAATGGGCCTCGGCCTGGGCGCTCATGCAGAGCAGCAGGGCGAGCGCGGCACAACAGTTTTTCCACATGGGGGCATCCTGAGGTTGAAGGTGACGGCAGGCATCCCGGGTTGCGCAGCCGCAAACGTTGCTTGCTTGATAACACAAAAAATAAAAAGGTAGCAATAGAAAAAACAGGCATACGTCGGACATTGCGCTTGTGGGGCGTCCGGTTTATAAAAAAATAACGGCGTCGGCGCTTGCGCGCTGGCCCGTTCCTCCTTCCCCCCCGTGACAGCGCGGAGCGGCTTTTTGTTGCTGGCTCCCCAACCCTTTCATCTTCTGTGGAGACGCTTATGAAGCGGTGTGTGGCGGTGCAGCATGTGGCTTTTGAATCTCTGGGCGCTTTTGTGGCCCCGCTGGAACAGGCGGGCTACGCCATAAGCTATGTGCAGGCCGGGGTGGTGCCCCTTGGCCCGGAAATCTGGCACGAGGCGGACCTGGCCGTGGTGCTGGGCGGTCCCATAGGCGTGAATGAAAAGGACCGCTACCCCTTCCTGGGCGCAGAACAGGCCTTGGTGGAGGCGCGTCTGGCTTCGGGCCGCCCCCTGCTGGGCGTCTGCCTGGGCGCGCAGCTTATGGCCGCAGCCCTGGGCGCGGCCGTGTACCCCGGCCCGGCCAAAGAAATAGGCTGGGGCGGCGTGGACCTGACCCCGGCGGGCATGAGCGGGCCCCTGGCTGAACTGGCGGGCGCGCCGGTGCTGCACTGGCACGGCGATACTTTTGACCTGCCCCGGGGCAGCGCCCTGCTGGCCTCCAGTCGGCTCACGCCGCACCAGGCCTTCCGGCCCGGGAAGGGGCAACTGGCCCTACAGTTTCATGCGGAAATGGACCCGGCCATGATGGAAACATGGCTCATCGGCCATTGCTGCGAACTGGCCGCCGCCGGGCTGGACCCCCGTACCATCCGGGGGGACGCCCAAAGCCTGGGCGCGGCCGCCCGCACCGCAGGCCTGGCCTTCTTCCGTCGCTGGCTGGCCGAAGAAGTGCTGGGGTAGGCGGGAAGCTGTATGCGCGGAAGGGGCGGTTGAACGCTGCTGTCTTCGCCCGTAAATTTTACGGTCGCAGGGCTGAGGCAGAACAACAGTTTCCTTCCCAAACCCCACATCTTAGCTTTTTTGCATTGCTGCCGCGGCGTTGCTGGCTGCGGCCTCTTCCTTTTTTTCTCCTTCCTTGGTATGTTATCTCCATTTTTTACAGGAAGGAGGGCAGTTGTCGTGCATAGAACTTTCGATTGGTGTGACAGGGTGGAGAGTGTGACGTTTCTGCAGGCCAAGCGGCAACGACGCGATCCGCGCGCCTTTGCTTTGGGAAAACAGGTCGAACCTGCTGTCAATCCATATTTTTTTGCGCGACGGCGCAAGGGCAACCTGCCATTGGCACAGACGGCAGTTGCGTAGAAAACGCATGGGCAGAGGGTTCTGCCCGCCGCGACCTCCATCGGACACTTGAAAGCTGACTTCTGTCTAGCCCGCAACTATCTCAAAGGCACAATTGGCGATGCGATAAACCTGCTTATGGCCGCTCAGCCTTCAACTGCGCAAGATAGATGAAGGCTATGGCCAAAAGCCTATTTTTTGCACTCGTAGTGCTATGGGGATTCATTCACCGAGATAACGACCACATACCTATAATGGAATGAAACCGTTTTTTAAGGGGCGATTATTTATCCAGTATTGAACAATGATTGTAATCTGTCAATGCGCTCCCGGCGAACAGGTGCCGCCGTGGTTTGGGCAGGCGGCAGCCTGGGGCACTGCACCGTTGAAATGCCTTAAACGGGATGGCGTTTGGGGCGTCAGACCTGTACGGTAGCATGCGGAAGGAAAGCGCGGCCTGGGCTTGGCGGCGTTTGCAAAAATCCGGAGCGTTAGCGGACGCAGCAGCAGTCTGTGCCGTCTGCCTGGCAGTGTTGCGACAAAGGCCGCATGAAGACTCCGTGGCGGCCGTGAGGTAAGCCCCCGGTTATTGGGCCGGGCATGCCGCAAGGGGATCGGCTTCCTCGCTGGAGGCCGTTGCAGGGGCTTCACGCGGAAACGTGGATGCCCTCGGCGTCCTTGGCGTGAAAGTACAGGCGCAGCCCGTCCCGCGTGGAACAGACCACAGGCGTGTGGTGCGCAAAGCTCATGACCTGCGCAGCGGAGACCTGCACCAGGTTCAGCCTGCTGCCCACACGAACGCCCGAAAGCTCCAGGCTCTCGCCGGCGTGCGCGCCCCCCAGAATCTTGCGCACGGTAAACTCCTCGCCCACGCCCACAGAACAGAACTGGGCCGGGCCCAAGGGCGTATCGCCAAAGATTTTTGCAGCCAGGCCCTCGTTGATCTGAATGGTGGTCGTGTCATCCACCACGGTCTTGTACAGCATGGGGGGCAGCCGCCGCAAAAAGGTGATGCGGTCATCCTCCTTGATGCCCAGGGTAGCCAGGGTTTCTTCAACTCCACGGTGACCGGTAATGCCCTCCACATGGCCGCTGTCGCCAGGGCTGCACTCCAGCAGAGGCTGGCGGCGGTCGTTGTCCAGGTGGATGACGACCCGTGCCGCCATGCCGCCGCCCAGGGTCACTTCCCCGTGCGGGCCGCGAATTTTTGCGGGGCCCACGGCCACACTGTCGTCCAGGCGCGTCAGAGACACGCCTTCATAAAGGCCCAGGCGCTGCAGGCGGGCCGCAAACTCCGGCCCCACAATGCGCTCAATAACCAGCGGCATGCCCACAGGAGCGGCGGCAAGCGTTGTCAGCATAGTTTCTCCTTACTGGGAACAGCGACGGCTTCTTTGGCGGATTCTTTGATGTCCAGGGGGCGGGAGGCTGCCATGGCCGCATAGCCCAGAATGCCGATGGTCGAGGCGTTGTGCAAGAGCGCGGTGACCACGGGCGGCATGCCGGCGGTGGCCATGAGCATGATCAGCGAGTTGCAGCCAATGGTGGCCCCGAAAGTCTGCCGGATGATTCTGATGGTGCGGACAGCCGCCTCGCGCGCCACGACCAGCGTGTGCAGGTCTTCCTGCAACAACAGCACCTGCGCCGCCTCGCGGGCCAGGTCCGCCCCCTTGGGCATGCATACGCCCACATGGGCGGTGACCAGCGCGGGGGCGTCGTTTACGCCGTCGCCCACAAAGGCCAGGACGCGCCCCTCTTGCTTCAGCCGGGCAATGACCGCGGCTTTGTCTTCGGGCTTCAGCTCGCTGTGCAGCTCGTCGATTTGGGGCAACTGGCGGCGCAGGGCCAGCCCCGTATCCTTATGGTCGCCCGTGAGCACCACAATGCGGCTGACGCCCGAAGCCTTAAGCGCCGTGAGCGCCGCTGCGGCCTCTGGACGCGCTTCGTCGCGCAGGGCTATGAGCCCCACCAGCAGGCCCTCCCTGGCCACATAGAGCAAGGATTTGCCCTGTCGGCGCAGTTTGGCGGCGGCCGCTTCCACTTGGGCGCAGGCCACGCCTTCGTCCTCGGCCACAAAATGGTGGCTGCCCACCAGCACATGTTTGCCGCCAATGGAGGCCGCCACGCCGTGGGCCACGATAAAGTCCACCCGGCTGATGGGCGGCAGGGCTATGCGACGGTTTTGGGCTTCGCGCACCACGGCCCTGGCCACGGGGTGGTCGTAATGCTCTTCCGCGCCGGCGGCAAGGGCCAGCACTTCTGCCGCGTCATAACCTTTCTGGGGCAAAATGTCGGTGACGGCGATGACGCCTGTGGTCAGGGTGCCTGTTTTGTCAAAGACGACGGTATCCACGTCGTACAAGGCGTCCAGCGCCGCCGCGCCTTTAAGCAGCACGCCGGCCTTGCCCGCAGCGTACATGCCGGAGCGCACGGCCACGGGACTGGCCAGCTTGACCGCGCAGGAAAAGTCTACGGTCAGTACTGAGGTGGCGCGCCTTACGTCATGGGTGACCAGCAGCATGAGGCCGCTGAGGCCCAGGGTTATGGGCACCAGCTTGTCGGCCAGGGCGGCGCTCTTGGTCTGAGTTTTGGATTTGCCGCGCAGCGACTGGTCGATAAAGCGGCCGATGCGCGCCATGGAGGTTTCTGCCCCTACCCGTTCCACCGTGATGATGAGCCGTCCTTCTTCAATGATCGAACCGGAAATGACCGGATCGCCGGGGCGGATGTGTACGGGCACGGATTCTCCGGAAATGGAGCTCTGGTTTACGGAGGCTTCGCCCTCGGCTACCACGCCGTCGATGGGGATGAGTTCGCCCGCGCCGCAGACGGCCTTGTCCCCCAGCTGCACTTTTTCCACGGGCAGTTGCTGTTCCACTCCGTCGCGCACTACCCAGACGCTGTCGCCGCCGGGGCGCATCAGGCCTTTCAAAAGTGCGGTAGAGCGTTGTTCGCTCTGGCCTTCCAGATACTGCCCCAGGGCCAGCATGGTGGTGATGGTGCCGGCAGTGAAGTAGTTGCCCCGCAGCAGGGCCAGGCTTATGGCCGCAGCGTCAAGAGTCTCCACAGTAATGCCGCGGGAAATAAGACTTTCTATGCCTTTGATGATGTCCCCGACGGCCATGCCCCAGCCCAGGGCTGCCGTGGCAGGGGGGGGCAGGGCCTGGGAAACGAGCGTGAGCAGGGCTTTGGCCGTCACCGCTGCACCGCTCACCGTCTGCTCGGCGTCGTGGTCCGCGGGGAAGGCCTCCTCAGGCATGTGTTTGAGGTTGAAGGCGATTTTTTCCCATGTGGCCGGTTGGCCATCGTACGCGACCACCAGGCTGCGCCCGGCGGCGTTGACGCGCGCTTCGGTCACGCCGCCCAGCGATTCCAGCAGCGCCTGAAAGTAGACGGCGTCAAAGGCGGGGTCGGCCAGCAGGGGCGACTTCAGCCGCACTCTCCGGGGCAGGGTGTGGGCCACCCGAAAGTGGCCCACCCGTGCCCCCGGCTCTGGAAAAGCCCGGGCTTGCTTCATGCCTTGCGTCCTTTCATGTGGGCGTTGTTTTGGTACAGCGTCACATGCCAGTAGGAAAAGCCGATGAGCGCCGCGCCGGAGCAGACGTGCAGCGCCCTGGCCCCCTGCTGCCACGGGCCGTTCAGGCGTGAGAGAATGCCGCTGGCCACCAGAGCACCAAGCGAGAGCGTCATGCCCAGCTTGGCCTGTCTGCGGCGCAGAGCTACGGCGTCGTTATTTGGTATTGGCATCGGCTTTCATGCTCATCTCGGCCTTGATGTCCTCAATCTGCTCCTTTACCTCTTCAACGCTGCCCTGCACCGAGGACCACAGGGCCACTGCGCCCTTGACTACGGCGCGCTGCACCTTGGGGTTGGTCAGCAGGTAGGTGGCGGCCGCGCCAAGCAGCAGCCCCTTGATGTAGCCGGGGTCGTTGAAGGCCAGCCAGCCTTGTGTCCAGGAGGTCTGTGGAACGGGCGCGTAGGCCTGTGGAGCGGGGTAGCCGGTAGGGGCGGTCTGTGCGTACTGCCCGCTGCCTGTCGCATAGGGATAGTTGGGATACTGCGTAAATGTAGACATGACGTTTTCCTGTTCAGGCTTTTTTGGCGGCGGGCTTGGTTGACGCCGGGGCGGAGGCTTTTGCCTCGCAGGCAGCATTGGTCAGCCCGTCGTAAAGATATTTTGTGCCTATGCCCACAGCGGCCATGGTGGCCAAGGCCAGCGGACCGCTGCGGAAAAATGCGCCGGCCGCGGCCGTGCCCACGGCGGTGGCCAGGCCTGTGCCTACGGCTTCTTTAACCACCGTGCCCGCGACTTCGCCCCGGGTTTTTTCTCCGGCTTTGAGGGCCCGCATATCGCGGGCTGCAGTCACGACGCCGCCCAACATGGCGCCCACCATGCCCATGGTGGCGATGGCCCCCACCGGGAGGTTGGTCAGTCTTTGCTGCAGGGGATATTGCTGATTGTACTGATAGGAGGGATACATAGTTGTTCCTTTCCGGTTAAGGATTGGCGCGGGCCGTTCAGGCCGCGGAATCGGGCTTGTCGCCGCCGAAAATGGCGGAAAAAGTTTCGCCCAAGGCGGATTTGACAGAGCTGTTGGTCAGCACAAAGGTCAATAACGCGCCCACCAGAGCGCCTTTCCAGAAGTGCGTGCCGCTTGCCGTGAGAAAAGAAAGGATTTTTGAAGGATCGGCCTTGCCCTGCATGAGTTCGGTGCACATGTGCAGCATTTGCCCGTACTGGTTCTGCAAATGCTGTGGGTCTTCGCCGTACTGTCCGGCCATGGCCGCAAAGGCGGGAGCGCCGAAACCGGGGAAGCCGAAGGGGGCGGCGGCAGGCCCGCTGTGCCCGCTGCAGCCTTCGTGTTCGGGCTGCGGCGCGGGGCCGGTCGGCTGGAATTGCGGCCCGTAAGGCATACCGGGCTGTGGGCCATAGGGCATGCCGGGATTGGGCCCGTAAGGCATGCCGGGAGCATAGCCGGGCTGGGGAGCATAGGGCATGCCGGCAAATTGGGGAGCGCCCTGCGGTGCGCCGGGAAACATGCCGGGCTGCGGACCAAAGGCCATGCCGGGATTGGGACCGGGCTGCGGGCCGTAGGGCATGGCGGGGTTGGCCCCTTGCGGCGCTTCGGGCGCGGCAGAGTGGTGGCCGCAAGTGCATTTGTGCTCGGAGGGCGCGTGCTCTGCCGGGCCTTCAGGATGGCTGTGGGGCGTGGCGGGCCCTTGTGGGGCCGCAGAACCCTGAGGTGCTGCATAGCCCTGAGGGGCCGCATAGCCTTGGGGAACGCCGTAGCCCTGGGGCGCGGCATATCCCTGCGGTGCGCTATAGCCCTGGGGCGCGGCAAACTCTTGCGGAGATGCAGCATTGCCGTAAGGAACGCCGTAGCCCTGAGGAGCTGCATAGCCTTGCGCGGGGCCGCCCTGAGGCGCGTCCGCAACAGAGGAAGGGTGCGCGCTGCAGCCGCCTTCGGCCGCAGGTTGTGGCGCGCCCTTGGGGGCCGTTGCAAAACCCTGGCCGATGGAATCCGCCGCCTGGGGCTGGTGTTGCGGTTCGCCCTGCTGCGGCGTGGCCGCCTGTTCGGACCGGCCTGCCGTTTCCTGCCGCGCTGCGCCCTGGGGGCCGCCCGTAGCCGGGGTTTGGGCATAGCCTTCCTGATACGTGGGGCTTTCCATTCCGATTTCTCCTCTATGATTGAGGTGTTACGCCAAAAATTTTGGCGAATTGCTCGGCCAGCGCGGCAACGCGGGCGTCGTCCGTGCCGGCCAAAAATTCTTCCAGAAGGGCTGGAGAAATTTTTGCGCTGTCGTATTCAATGACCAGAGAGCGCGCCAGGGGGTTCAGGCGTGTGGCCAGGATACCGTGCTCATTGGCGCGCAGGTTACCCAGTTCGGCGGCGGCCGGCAGGGAGCGTACCTGTGGGTCCAGCCGCAGGCGCACGCGGCCTGGAACATGGTGCGCCACTGTAATCAGGGCGCGGATAGCGAGAATTTCTTGCAGAGTCATGCTTTGGCTGATTCCTTTGCTGTGGGGGCGGTCGTTGCGGCGGGCACAGACGCCGCAGGTGCGGGGTGGAGCAGCAGCAGGCGTGAGGAATTGGCCAGCACGCCCAGGGTGTGGACAATATGGATGAGCCCCGCAGCCACGGGAGAGAGCACGCCCAGCGCCCCCGCCAGGGCCCCGCCCAGATTGGTGGATGTGGCTATCCAGAAGTTTTGCCGGGCTATGCTGAGGGCCTGGCGACTCAGGCGGCGCACGTAGATGATGTCGGCCAGATCGTCCCGTACCAGTGCTATGTCTGCCGCTTCAATAGCCACATCGGCGCCGCTGGCGCTCATGGCAATGCCGATGTCGGCTTCGGCCAGGGCCAGGGCGTCGTTGATGCCGTCGCCCACCATAATGACTTTGTGCCCGTCGCGTTGTAGGCGGGTGACGATTTCGCCCTTCTGTTCGGGCAGAATGGAGTGGTAGCACTGGTCGATGCCGAGAACGCGGCAGAGGTCGCGGGCGGTTTTTTCCGTATCGCCGGTAACCAGCGCCAGAGTGCTCACGCCGCCGGCCGTAAGTGCGGCCACTGTGGCGGCGGCGTCGGGCCGCAGCTCGTTGGAAAAAGCCAGGGCAGCCAGGAGCTCTGTATTCTTTGCCAGAAAGATGACGGTCAGCCCGCGTTCAATGAGCCCGGCCACTTCCCCGGTGCGTACATCGGTGTTGATGCCGTTTTCGGCAAAATATTTTTTGTTCCCTAGCCGGATTTCGTTCCCGTTGATCACAGCGCGCACGCCTTTGCCCAGGGTGAATTCGCACACGGCGTGAGAGATAGGGTCGATTTCCCGGGCCACGGCCGCGTTGCGGATGGCCAGGGCCAAAGGGTGGTGGTTGTGCATCTCTGCCGAGTAGGCCCAGCGCAGCAGCTCCGTTTCGTCATGAGCGGAAAAATTGAGAATGCATTCAATGCGGGGCTGGTTACTGGTGAGCGTGCCGGTTTTGTCAAAGCAGACTGTGTCCGCCTTGCCCACGTCTTCAAGATAGCGTCCGCCCTTGATGAGAATGCCCCTTTTGGCGGCGGCGGCAATGGCAGCGGAAACGGCCGTCTGGGCCGAAAGCACCGTGGCGCAGGGGCAGGCCATGACGAGCATGACCGTAAAAGCCCGCCATGCGCTGCCGGTGATCAGCAGGGTAAGGCCGGTGGCGGCCAGACCCAGGCGCACCATGGAGCGGGCCAGGCCGTCGGCCACGGATTCTATGGGGGCTTTGGTGTCCAGCGAGTCTTCCACCTGGCGCATGATGCGGGCCAGGTAGGTCCGGTCGCCTACGCACTGGGCGCGCACATGAATGATGCCCTGGCGCACGTAGGCGCCCGCAAAGACCTTGTCGCCCTCATGCACATGGGCCGCTTCCGCCCGGCCCGTAATGGGCGAATCGTCCAGCAGCGCTTCGCCGGAGACCACGCAGCCGTCCACGGAAATCTTTTCCCCCGTATGCAGCACCACGATGTCGCGCGGTTTGACGGCGGTGACGGGCACTTCCACTTCCACATCTCCCGCCAGAATAAAGGTGTTTTTGGCGGTGAGGTCCAGAATGGCGGAAATGGACTTGCGGGAGCGTTCCGAAACCCAGGCTTTGAGGGTTTCTGCGCCGCTTTGGATCCACAGGATTTCCAGGGCGGTGAGGGCCTGACCGGAAAACGTGGCCGCGGCGCAGCCAGCCGCCAGGAAGCCTTCCAGTGTAAAACGCTTTTCCCGCATGTGGCGCAACGATTGGCGCACAACCGGCACGGCGGCCAGCAGAGAAATGACGCCCAGAGGGGACAGGGCGGTTTCGGCCACGGCGGTTTTCAGCAGCACCTTACGCACAAAGACATAGGCCATGACGCCGGTAAGCGTAAGAAATCGCACCAACTGTCCGCGCACACCTGTTCCCGCAGGCTGGGGCGCAGCGCAGGCGCAACAGCTCGCGCGCGGAGCCGGGGCCCGACTATCCGGCTGCCGCGGTGCGGCAAGGGCCTGCAAAATGGCTTCGGCACTGGTCTGCGCAGGCTGGTAGGTCAACACTACGGCGGCGCAGGCAGGGTTGACGCGCACAGACTGCACCCCAGCCAAGGACCTGCATACTTCTCCCACCTTCTGCGCCTGCGAGGGCGGGGTTACGCGCAGACGCAGGCGACCTTCCATGGCGTGTCGCAAAAAAACTTTGACAGAAGCGGCGTTGTTTCCCATTCCTTCTTCCATGTGTTGTGGCAGCCGCGCAGCAAGACGCCTTTGTGTTGAGGCGCCGTTGCAGGATGCTGAATAATATATAGTTGACGTATTCTATCCTGATTGTACTAATTTAGTCTGATAATAATAGATAATTTAACAACGATTGCACTGCAGTATGTTGCATATGCCGGCTGTTCCCGCAATAGTATTGCTGGATTTAAATGAAAGATAAATCCAATTTTGATTTTCTGTCAATGGTCATTAAATTATATATAATAAATCATGATAAAAATAATCAAAATATAAAAGTTGTCTGTAGGAGCGCAGTCTTGCGTAAGAGTGTCGGTTAACGCCTACCTGGCGGACTGTGCGGCCAAAGGGGGAAAGCCCACGCTTGTTTGCGGTGGTGAATGAAAGGAACTGCCGGGAGCTAAAAACCGCGTACGAGCGGCAGGCAAGGGTGGGGCAAGGGGCAACCCGTCTGATAAATCACCTTGACATGATATCATTAAACAATATCATATCTACATGAAGGGCAAACATGCAGCCACCCCCGCGCAAATTTTTGCACGGCCAAGTTCCCAACGGCATCCGGTGGGCAGACATTGAAGCGCTGTTTATTGCGCTTGGGGCAGAAATTAGCGAGAGAGAAGGCTCAAGGGTAAGCGTGTTTTTGTTCGGCGAGATCAAAGTTTTTCACCGCCCACACCCTGCGCCAACTACAGACAAAGGGGCGGTTGCCAGCATCATGCGCTGGCTGGAAGCACACGGAGTAGAACCATGAAGAACGTAATGAACTTTGAAGGCTATAAGGCTGTTATTGCCTATGATCCGGAGATAGAGATGTTTCGCGGTGAATTTGTGGGCCTGAGCGGTGGCGCGGATTTTTATGCAACTGACCTCGCCGGCCTGCGCCATGAGGGTGCTAAATCCTTGCGCGTCTTTCTTGACGAGTGCGCCAAGCATGGCGTTGAGCCACAAAAACAGAGCCGGGGGAACTTTGCCCTGCGTCTTGACCCCGAAGTATACCACCGGGCCAGCATCGCAGCTGCGGCAGAGGGCAAATCTTTGAACGCCTTTATTGCCGACACGGTAAAGCAGGCCGTCGCGCAGCAATAAAGTAGCGCAGCAATAAACGTGAAGGCCGGGTTGCCCCGGCCTTTTTTGCACCCTGCGTCGGCGCGCCGGGCAGTCCCCTCACCTTACCCCTAACGGACGCATCCAGAAGGTCTGGTTGTTCTCCCGCTCCACGCGCCTGCGGGTGCGGGTAAAGAACCCCGGCCGCAGGCTTTCAAACATGGCGTAGCCGATGGCGTAGTCAAAGGCCGTGCGAAACCACCACAGGTTGTTCCCTGGCACGGAGTTCAGCCCAAAACGTACAAAAGGTGTGCAAGATGATGTGTGCAAACAATAAGGGGTTACCCTAATTAAGGATAACCCCTTGATTTATTTGGTGGGCAGTGAGGGGCTCGAACCCCCGGCCTCCGCCTTGTAAGGGCGGTGCTCCACCAACTGAGCTAACTGCCCGGGAAATGCTGTGCCGGGCCGTTACTGAGCGCAGAGCTGCGCGGCGGGCAAGATGGTAAAGTTGTTGGCTTGCAGCACGGTGATGGCCTGTTCCACATTGTCAAAGCGGAAGATCATGACGGCGCTTTCAGCTGCGCGGTGCACAAAAGCGTACATGTATTCCACATTAATGCCGTGGGTGGAAACCAGCTGCAGGACGGAATCCAGGCCGCCCGGCGTATCCGGCACTTCCACGGCCACCACGCTGGTGCGGCCCAGAGTAAAGCCCTTGGCCTTGAGCACGGCCTGGGCTTTTTCGGCAGA
>ERZ836877.1277-NODE-1277-length-39143-cov-31.948143_pt1 | contig 39143 bp, 41 predicted proteins | sample MGYA00519469_ERZ836877 | MGnify/ENA primary metagenome ERZ836877 (study PRJEB31850, sample SAMEA3708809) | human gut metagenome | biome: human gut; feature: human-associated habitat; material: faeces | place: China | collected 2014 ...
AAGATAGGTAATGCCAACATTAGAAAAGCTCCATCCGATTGGATGGAGCTTTTTCGTGCTCTTTTTTCTGTCGTTTGTTCAAGTCCAACAGGGGGAGCCAAAGCCTCTGAAATCTTCGGGTTTCAGAGGCTTACTTTTTTGAAGCGATTTTGGGGTAAAAAACATCGAAGGGTATTTGATGGATTCTCAGTTTTATTCGATATTTTTAGAACATTTTTGACTGATAAAACAGGAATTTAGTCATGTTCGTGGATAAACAGAAACCATTATAATCCACTAAAGTACACCCAGTTCCAGATAGCGTGCAAAACTCAAAATCCATTGGGCTAATTCCCCGTGCGGGTTCGACCCCCGCCACCGGCACCAAACCAATATAATCCGAACCAAATCTTCCCTGCGGGAGATGGGTTCGGATTATTTGTTTTCTTTGGGAGGTTTGAGGAAACACATTTCCGAAACGGCGTTGTCAAGCGGGCGGAATCCAAGCCGCGAGGGTCAAGGAAAAAGAAACGGAATTGGATAGCCGGGGTACGATTGCCTGACAGTTCCTTTTTATTGTTTGAAAAACGCTACCACGACAGCGCCGGGACCTGCATGGGTTCCGATTACGCTTCCTACGGTCGTGTAGCGGACTTCTTGCAAGCTGCCTTCCCAAATGTGACGGCTGTCCTCAATATATTTCAGCAGCAGCGCGTCAGAGATCCCACTATAGCCGAGCAGAACCGGCTTGCTGAAATCAATGCCGCCGGCCTTATCAATCTCCTGAATGAGCAGATTGTTTCCCATTTTAGAGCCGCGCGCTTTTCCCAGCAGGTGGATCTCACCGTCAATGACGGAAAGCACAGGCTTGATATTCAGCACCCCTCCGGCGAATGCGGCTGTCTTTGAAATGCGGCCGCCCCGCTTGAGGTATTCGAGTGTATCCACCAGTGCAACAACAACGATCTTTTTTTCTCTTCCTCCAGAACCCGCGCAATTTCCTCCGCAGACATTCCTGCATCCAAAAGCCGGAACGCAAGCTCCACCAGAATGCCAGTGCCCATTGCCGCGCTTGTCCCGTCCACAACATAGACGTTTTCATAATCAGACGCCGCAATCATGGCGCTTTGATATGTGCCGGAAAACTTGGACGCGAGGGTAATGACAACGGCGGCCTCTTCCGCCTGTCTGGCCTTTTCAAATTCCTTCATAAAGGCATCCGGAGTTGCCTGACTGGTGGTAGGCAGCACATCGCTTTCGATGAGCTTTTCATAAAATGCTTTGTTGTCGATGGTCACGCCATCGATATATTCTTCCTGACCGAAATGCACGGTGAGAGGTACCGTATATACCCGCGCCTTGACCTCAGGAACCAGATCCGCAGTAGAATCAACGATAATCCTTGTTTTCAATTTCATTACATCTCCTTGCGTTCTTCGCTATTTTGAGCAATAACCTCAAGACTTCCGCTGATGGCAGAAAGGCTGCGGTAGAATGCCGCTCGTTCGTCCTCTGTGAGGGTATGGCTGATCGTATCCAGGACAGCGCCAATTTTCTCGGCAATTCTTTTGCCGACTTCCCGACCTTTTTCCGTCAGACGCAAAGGGCTTCTGTACCGTTTGGCCCGCTCGGAATCCCGGACGATGAATCCATTGGTTTCAAGATAGTCCAATGCACGGGAAATGGTCGCCTTGTCCTCCTCGCAGTGCTCGCACAGCTCTGCCGCAGTCACGCCGTCCAGCGAATATATGTAGTACAGGCAGGATACATGGACGCTTCTCAGATGATAGGTGGCCATCTCCTGATTTTTTATCCTTCGGATATCACGGCTGATTCGGTTGATCAAAACGGTAAATGTCTCAAATCTTTCCTGCATGGCTGCCTCCTGCCTTTGAGGATGTTGAAGTTTCAACAAACTGATTCTATCACAAGAATGTTGAAATGTCAACATTTTAGTCTGCCAGTTTTGGTACACTGTCACGTCATAACTCCAGCTGCCGCCGCCGGATGTCACGGGCAGGCAGATGAAGAAGGGATTCCAGGTGCATGAACACATGACCTTTCCTTTTTCTGAAAAAATGGTATCCTAGATGTGACTTTTCTGACGGAAAACCCTACTGCCAAGGTGAGGAACAAAGAAAAGGAAGTGACCCGAAGTGGAAGATGCCAAGATCGTGGAATTGTTCTGGGCACGAAACGAGGACGCCATAAAAGAAAAGGATGAAAATGATAAAACCCGTTGGACGCAGGCACGTCCAACGGGTATTGCCTTATACTGAACTTTAATTAAAATCTTAAAAAAAGATTTTAATTGCCCGAAGGGCATTTTGTTCTATGAGACTTGTTTTGTGATTTCTTTCCTTATAAATCACAAAACTGGCAGCGCCGTCAGGCGATGCCAATAGTATTACATATACATTTTATGCCCTGCGGGCAATCAAACAACAAGGAGTGTTTACAATGAAAGATACAAACAAGACAATGGCCAATTTACTGGATACATGCAAGCTGTTTGCCGCGGCCATTCTTGTGGCGGCGCTGCTCCTCGCTTTCGCGGGCTGCGAAAAAGGACGTGCTGACAATACGCCTACCCAGACAATTCCGTCCACCCAGCAGACGACCCAGCCGGAAACGACGCAGGCCCCCACAATAAAGGAAACCACCCCGGCAGTTGAGACCGCACCGGCAGCAGAGACGACCGCCAGCACGGAGGAAGCATGGAAGATCGAGTTTGAAAAGAGCCTGCTGGAGAACTACGGCGTCACGCCGGAATACTACGAAGATCTGGGCGGCGGCGTTTATCAGGTCTATGTGAAGATCGACGGCAAGATCGTCCCCTACGTTGCGGTGGACTCCGCGACCGGCGATTACCACGGCTAAACACTGCACCATCGCCAATGAATGCAAAATGCCCGGAATATGTTGAATCCCAACATATTCCGGGCATTATCCGTATCAGTAAATTACACGATTGCAGCTTATTTTTTCCGGACGAAAAGGACGCCCAGAGTGCCGGGGCCGCAGTGGCAGGAGACAGTGCATCCGGCCAGCGTTTCGTAAACCTTGTGGAAGTGACCGTAGGTGGACACGGCTTCCATCACGGCTTCATGGCACTCGTCGCTGACACCGGTGTGGGTGATGAAGAGAATGCCGTCGTCCAGATCGTCCCGGCCGTCAAGACGGTCTTTGACGTAGTTTGCCAGACACTTGGCGTATTTTCCGCGATACTTTTTCGCAACGCCCATCTTGCCGTCCTTCACCTCGATGCAGGGCTTCAGGTTCAGAAGGTTCGCGCCAAGTGCGGCGGCGGAGGAGCAGCGGCCGCCCCTGACCAGATAGTCCAGCCTGTCCACGAGGAAGCTGGCTTCCACACGGGAGGTGAAGTCGTCCAGCTCCCGCTTCAGCTCGTCCAGAGATGCGGCGGTTTTCGCCAGCTCGCAGGCTTTCAGCACCACCAGACCCTGACCGGTGGACAGGTTCCGGGAGTCAACCACCCGGACGTTTTCAAAATCCTCCGCGGCAATGCAGGCATGGCGGTACGTAGAGGAAAAGTCCGAGCTGATGCAGATATGCACCACGCCGTCATATTCGCCCGCGTATTTTGTGAAATGCTCCTGATATTCGCCGACGCTGACGGCGGAGGTGGAGCAGAGATCGCCGCCTGCGGCGACATGGGCGAAAATTTCGGCGGGGGTGATGGTCACGCCGTCAATATATCCCGTCCCGGCCTTGATGACCGTCAGGGGGGTGATGGCGATGTTGTATTCTTTCAGAATGTCAGCGGAAAGGTCGCAGGTGCTGTCAGCCGTGATTTTGATGTTCATAACAGTTCTCCTATCGGTTTGTTGGTTTGACGATGGGGTTTGTCCCCATCATGAAGCAGCAGGGTTCCGTGTCCTTCCGGCGCAGATAGTCCGCACCCCAGTCCCGCATGGCTACGAGAACGGGCATCAGACTGCGGCCGGTTTCCGTCAGGGAGTATTCCACCTTAGGCGGGATGACGGGATACACCTCCCGGTGAACCAGACCATTGGCTTCCAGTTCCCGCAGCTGCTGGGTCAGCATTTTTGGCGTCGCGCCCTTGATGACCTGACGCAGTTCCGAAAAACGGAGGATGCCCTGAGAAAGGTGCCATAAAATCAAAGCCTTGTATTTTCCGCCGATCAGCTCCAGCGTGGCTTCCACCGGGCAGTTGTCTTCGTTTGCCATTCCGTCACCTCCTTACGGTATCCAAAAGGGAAGTATGGCACATAATAGTGCATACTTGTTTTTTTGGATTATCATGGTAGAATGGTATCATAAATGAAGGGAATAGTCAATGAATTTATCCGAAATACGGGTTCATTTGATGAATTCCACTGAAATGGAGGGGGAATCATGAAACTCAAATTCAATGTCACCGGCATGACCTGCGCGGCCTGTTCCGCCCGGGTGGAGAAGGTGACGAACGCCGTGCCGGGCGTGGAAAAAGCGGAAGTGAATCTTCTTGCGGGAACCATGCAGGTGGAGGCGGAAAACGGGAATGTTGTTCCTGCCATCATCAAGGCGGTGCAGGATGCGGGCTATAATGCCGCCCTGCCCGGTGAAAAGAAAACGGACAAGGCAGAGGCCGCCCCGGCGGAAGCCGCTTTGAAGGAAATGAAAAAGCGCATTATCGGCAGCGCGATTTGTCTGGTGGTGCTCATGTATTTTACCATGGGACACATGATCGGACTGCCCGCACCCCACTGGTACCACGGCGTGAAGAACGCGCTGGTTGCGGCGCTGCTGCAATTTTTTCTGACCCTTCCTGTGGTGTACCTGAACCGGGTGTACTACAGCAGAGGACTGAAAGCCCTGTGGCACCGTGCGCCCAACATGGATTCCCTGATCGCCGTTGGCTCTTTGGCCGCGCTGGGATATGGCGTGGCGGCGCTGTTCCGCATGGCCTACGGCATGGGACATGAGGACTGGGAACTGGTGCAGTCCTACAGCGAGAACCTGTATTTTGAATCCGCGGCCATGATCCTGACGCTGATAACTTTGGGTAAATTTCTGGAGACCCGCGCCAAGGGCAAGACCGGCGACGCCATCCGTTCGCTGATGGATCTAAGCCCCAAGACCGCCTCTGTGCGGAGAAACGGGGAGATCGTGGAGATCCCCGTGGAGCAGGTGGCTGTGGGCGATGTGGTCATCGTCCGCTCCGGCAGCAGCATTCCCGTGGACGGCACCGTGCTGGAAGGCAGGGCGTCCGTTGACCAGAGCGCCCTCACGGGCGAAAGCGTCCCCGTGGAAAAGGGCGCGGGGGACAAGGTCGCCGCCGCGACGGTCAACACCGAAGGGTATCTGGAATTCCGGGCGGACAAGGTGGGCGAGGATACCACTCTGGCGCAGGTCATCCGCATGGTGGAGGACGCGGGCGGCTCCAAAGCGCCCATCGCCCGGCTGGCGGACAAGATCGCGGGCGTGTTCGTCCCGGTGGTCATGAGCATTGCGGCGGTGACGTTCATCGTCTGGATGATCGCGGGATACGGACTGGAATTCTCACTGAATCGCGCCATTTCCGTGCTGGTGATCTCCTGCCCCTGCGCGCTGGGACTGGCCACGCCTGTGGCCATCATGGTCGGCACCGGCCGGGGCGCCAAGATGGGCGTGCTGTTCAAGAACGCCGAAGCGCTGGAAAACCTGCACCGGGTGGACACCGTGGTGCTGGACAAGACCGGCACCCTCACCACCGGCAAGCCGGAGGTGACGGACGTCCTCCCCGGTGCGGTCAGCGGGGAAGCGCTGATGCGGATCGCTGCCGCGCTGGAAAGCAAGTCCGAGCATCCCTTTGCCAAGGCTATTCTGAATAAGATGGGCAGTGAAACTTACCCTGTCGCGGAGGACTTTGAAACCCTTCCCGGCCGGGGCGTATCCGGCATCGTGGACGGTGTGCGGTGCTACGGCGGAAACGGACGGCTGATGGAGGAGCTGGGCGTCAAAGTCCCGGCCATGCCGGAGCTTGCCAATCAGGGAAAGACGCCCCTGCATTTTGCCAATGAAAAGGGCGATTATCTCGGAACTGTTGCCGCCGCCGACGTGCTGAAAGCCGATTCTCAGGCTGCCGTGCAGGCTATGACAAAAATGGGACTTGACGTAGTGATGCTTACAGGCGATAATGAAGCTACGGCCAAGGCCATTGCCCGGAAGGCGGGCATTGCCCATGTGATCTCCGACGTGCTGCCCACGGACAAGGCCGGGGCGGTCGGAAAATTGCAGGCGGAGGGACACCGGGTGCTCATGGTGGGCGACGGCATCAACGACGCGCCCGCACTGGTCAGTGCCGACGTGGGCATGGCCATCGGCGCGGGAACGGACATTGCCATCGAGTCGGCAGACGTGGTGCTGATGACAGGTTCCCTTGCCGCTGTCAGCGGCGCGGTGGAGCTGAGCAAGGCCACCATCCGCAATATCCGACAGAATCTGTTCTGGGCATTTTTCTACAACACTCTGGGAATTCCCCTCGCCGCCGGTGTGCTGTTCCTGCCCCTGGGGCTGAAGCTCAGCCCGATGTTTGGCGCGGCGGCCATGAGCCTGAGCAGCGTGTTCGTGGTGACGAATGCTCTGCGTCTGCGCCTGTTCAAACCGAAGACTTCCCACTCTGTGGTGGAAGCCCCGAAACACGAAGAAATCAAAACCAAGGAGGATACAATTATGAAAACGGTTATCAAGGTCAATGGAATGATGTGCGGTCACTGCAAGGCTCACGTGGAAACTGCCTGCAAGGGTGTTCCCGGCGTGACGGACGCCGTTGTGGACTTGGATGCGAAGAATGTCACCGTCACCGGCGACGCCGATGTGGCGGCGCTGAAGAAGGCCATCACCGACGCAGGCTACGAGGTGGTGGAGTAAGTCATGAGAGAGGACTTCTGGTTTGATTCCTGCGGTGCAGGGAGGATTCACGTCTGCCGCTGGATGCCGGAGGGAGAGCCGAAGGCGGTGTTCCAGATCGTCCACGGCATTGCGGAGGTGGCGGAGCGCTACGACGCATTCGCTCAGGTGCTGGCACAGCGGGGCTTCGTCGTGGTGGCTGACGACCACATGGGTCACGGCCAGTCCGTAGGCGAAGGGGATACCAAGGGCTACTTCACCGGCGGCTGGTTCAGTGCCGTAGCGGACAGCTACCATCTGCTGGAATTGACCAAGGCGGAATATCCGAACCTTCCTTACATCCTGTTCGGTCATTCCATGGGTTCCTTCATGGCGAGAACCATTCTGTGCAAGTACCCGGACAGCGGTATTGACGCCGCCATCATCTGTGGCACCGGCTGGCAGCCTGCTTTTGCGCTGCCCGTCGTCATCAAGGTGGTGGAGAGCGTGTGCAAAAAGGTGGGGGAGACCAACCCCGACGAGACCCTCCACAAGCTGGTGTTCGGCGGCTACAACCGAAAGGTGGAGCATCCCCGCACGGAATTCGACTGGCTGACCCGGGACGCCAGAATCGTTGACGCCTACATCGCCCATCCCATGTGCGGCTTCACCGAAACGACGGGACTGCTGCGGGATCTGATGACGGGCATCCGCTACATTGAGAAGCCGGAGAGCCTTGCCGCCATGCGCAAGGAGCTGCCCGTGTTCTTCATTGCGGGCGGGGACGACCCTGTGGGCAACTACGGCAAGGGCGTCCGTCAGTCGGCTGACGCTTTCCGCAAGGCGGGGATGGCGGATGTCTCGGTGCACATTTACCCGCTGTGCAGGCATGAGATTCTCAACGAGATCAACCGGGAAGAGGTCTACGGGGACATTCTCCAGTGGCTGTCCTCCCATATGAAAAAAAGTTCGCCGTCAACCTAATTAGTCCGATTTATTGGACAGATAGCGTGTTATACTATGGCCAGAAACCAAAAGGAAAGGTTGATGGCTATGTTTCAGATGCGTTATGTAGGCGGACACGTTCAGGTGTATGACAAAAGCGGCAAGTTCCTGTTCTCGGCGGATACCGAACGGGAGGCCAGAGAAGAGATGGAGGATTATGCGGAATCTGCGGCTTGATATTTGCTACGACGGCACCCGCTACCGGGGCTGGCAGCGTCTGCCCGGAAGGGATGACACCATTCAGGGCAAGCTGGAAACAGCCCTTTCCCGGATTCTGGAGGAACCGATCGAGGTCAGCGGCAGCGGCCGCACCGACGCCGGGGTACATGCGCTGCATCAGGCGGCGAATTTCCACTGCGAAAGCGCCATGCCGGCGGGGGAGATTTTGTCCAAACTGCGGCAGTATCTTCCCGAGGATATCGGCATATATTCCTGTGTGGACGTGCCGCCCCGGTTCCATGCCCGCCTGAATGCCCGGGCAAAGACCTACCGCTACCGTATCTGGAATTCTCAGGAGCCGCGGGTATTTGAGCGGCGGTACGTGGCGGCCATGCCGGAACGCCTTGACCTGGACGCCATGCGCCGCGGGGCGGCACTGCTGACGGGGGAGCATGATTTCTCCGCGTTCTGCGGCAATGCGAGAATGAAAAAGTCCACCGTCCGCCGAATCGATTCCATCGACATTCAGCGGCAGGGGGAGGAAATCCAAATTCTGTTCACCGGTAACGGCTTTCTTTACAACATGGTGCGGATTCTGGTCGGCACGCTGGTGGAGGTCGGCAGGGGAGAGCGGGAAACGGAGAGCATTCCGTCGCTGTTCGGCGGCAAGCGGGAGGACGCGGGCTTCCTGGCTCCGGCGCAGGGACTGTGCCTGATGGAGGTAGTGTATTGAACATTCAGATTTTCGGCAAAAGCAAATGCTTTGACACCAAGAAGGCGGAACGCTACTTCAAGGAGCGGCGCATTCCATTCCAATCCATAGATCTGAAAACATATGGCATGTCCGGCAGGGAATTTGACAGTGTTCTCCGGGCGGTGGGCGGCATTGACAACCTCATCGACTGGGACGGCAAATCCCCGGATATCACCCTCATGAAGTACATGGACGACCAGCGTGCGAAGGAAGACAAGGTTTTCGACAACCCCGCTCTGATGAAAACGCCCGTAGTGCGCAACGGCAAGCAGGTCACGGTGGGCTATTGCCCGGAAGTCTGGGCGGCGTGGGAATAACATAATCGATCACGAAAGCGGTTCTCTAAAAATGGAGAGCCGCTTTTTTTATCATTTTTCCGATTTTTCTCTTGCAGTTTCAACAAAAAAGTGGTATGCTAGGAGGACAAAATGACCAAATACATTGACGGCCTGAATCGAATCGTCTGGGGTGCGCCCGCGTTGGTGCTGATCGTTGGCGTGGGGCTTTACCTGAGCCTGCGGCTTCGCTTCGCCCAGCTGACGCTGTTCCCCAGAGCATGGAGGCGCTTTCTTTCCATGCTTCGCCCGGGGCTGAAAAGCGGGAACGGGGTGACGCCCTTTCAGGCGCTGTGTACGGCGCTGGCGGCGACCGTAGGGACGGGAAATATCGTCGGCGTTGCCGGTGCCATCTGTCTCGGCGGGCCGGGGGCCGTTTTCTGGATGTGGATTTGCGGCGTTCTCGGGATGGTCACGAAATACGCGGAGGTCACGCTGGCGCTTCGCTACCGGGTGAAAACCCCGGCAGGGTGGATCGGCGGCCCCATGTATGTGATCACTCAGGGCTTGGGGACGAAATTTACACCTATGGCCGTCGCTTACTGCGTGTTCGGCGTGGTTGCGGCCTTCGGCGTGGGAAACGCCACTCAGATCAACGCTGTGATCTCCGGCGTAAACGATGTGGTGACCCGCTTCGGCGGCGAACAGACCAGACTTGGAAACCTTGTGATGGGACTGATTCTGGCCGCACTGGTGGGCGCGATGCTCCTTGGGGGCGCGAGACGCATCGGTATTGTGGCCGAGCGGCTGGTGCCGTTCATCTCCGCTGCATATATTCTGCTCTGCGCGGTGATGTTGGTGCTGCGCTGGCGGGAGGTTCCGGCGGCGTTCGCGTCGATCGCGGCGGGGGCGTTTTCTCCCCGGGCGGTGACGGGCGGGGCTTTGGGTTCTGCCTATCAGGCGCTTCGCATCGGATGCAGCCGCGGGGTGTTTACCAATGAGGCTGGCATGGGTACCGCGTCCATCGCCCACGCTTCGGCGGAGGTTTCCCACCCGGCGGAACAGGGGCTGATGGGCATTATGGAGGTTTTTCTCGATACCATCCTCATGTGCACCCTGACGGCGCTGGTCATTCTCGTCAGCGGCGTGCCGGTTCCCTACGGCAGAGACGTGGGCGTGGAACTGACGACGAAGGCGTTTGCTGCTGTCTATGGCGATTTTGCGCCGGTTTTCATTGCCGTGTCCCTCGTCTGCTTTGCCTTTGCCACGGTGCTTGGCTGGGGGCTGTACGGTGCGCGGTGCGCCCAGTTCCTCTTTGGCACCCGGGCGTGGAAGTTTTTTGTCGCGGCGCAGATGGCCGCGGTGGTCGCCGGGGCATGCCTGCAAACCGGCGTCGTCTGGTCGGCGGCGGAGGCCGTCAACGGCCTGATGGTGATTCCCAATTTGACAGCTTTGGCGATACTCACCCCGGAGGTGGTTCGCCTTACGAAAGAATATCAGAAATCCGGCGGAAGTACCGCCGGTGGAGGTAGTTATGCAGATATCCATCAACGCAAACCGGTGTGAACCCTCTCCCATGCGGAAGTTCCATCCCTACGCCGTGGAGGCCGAGAAAAGGGGAAAGAAAATCTATCACCTGAATATCGGCCAGCCCGACCTGCCCACGCCCACGGCTTACTATGACGCCGTGCGGAACTTTGACCGCAAGACTCTGGCCTATGCCGAGTCTCCCGGTATGCCTGTGCTCATTGACGCTGTGCGGGGCTATTATCACAAACTGGGGGTTGACTTGGCGCCCAACGACGTCCTCATCACCACCGGCGGCAGTGAGGCGCTGCTGATGACCTGCCTGAGCATCCTCGACCCCTATACCGAGGTCATCATCCCCGAGCCGTATTACCCCAACTACACCACCTTCGTCCATGCGGCCGGCGGCGTTATCCGTGCCCTGCCCACCAACCCGTGGGAGGGCTACCGCTACGCCAAGCGGGAGCGCATCGAGAGCCTGATCACCAAGAACACCCGCGCCATCCTGATCACCAACCCCGGCAACCCCACAGGCGTTGTCCTCGACCAGAAGGAAATGCGGATGATCGCCGACATTGCCAAGGAGCGCGATTTGTTCCTGATCTGTGACGAGGTTTACCGGGAATTCTGCTACGACGACAAATTCGGCGTGCCGACCATGGCGCACTTCCGGGATATCGACGAGAACCTCGTCATCATCGACTCCGCCTCCAAGCGCTTCTCTGCCTGCGGCGCGCGGGTGGGCTGCGTTGTGACCCGGAACAAGGAATTGCAGGCGGCGCTGCTGAAATTCTGCCAGTCCCGCCTGTCCGTCGCCACCATTGACCAGATCGGCGCGGCGGCGCTGTATACGGTGGATCCTGCGTTCTTCCGTCAGAGCAAGGAGGAATACCGCCGCCGCCGGGATACGGTGATCTCCAAGCTTCGCAAGATCCCCGGCGTGGTGGTGGAGGAACCCATGGGCGCGTTCTACGTCATGGCGAGCCTGCCGGTGGACGACGCGGACAAGTTCCAGTACTGGCTGCTGGAAAACTTCGACCATCAGGGGGACACCGTCATGTTCGCCCCCGGCGCACCCTTCTACGAGACCCCCGGCAAGGGCATCAACGAAGTGCGTATCGCTTACGTCCTCAAGCAGGAGGATCTGGAGCGGGCAATGGACGTGCTGGCGATCGGCATTTCCGAATACCAGCGCAAGGTCATGAAAATCACCCCCGTTCCTGTGGGATAACAAAATATTCCGATGCCGGACAAGCACAAGCTGCCTGTCCGGCATTTTTCGCCCCCAAACCCTACGGCTTTCCAGCCGCACTTCGACTGCTTGTTCTCCCGGGAAACGGTATACTGTAGCCAAACCGGGAAAGGGGAGAAGCGAAATGCTAAAACGGCTTGTATTTGCTTTATTGGTGGTTGGACTGCTGCTGGGAGGTGGCATTCCAGCCTACGCCGCCCAGACGGGTTCCATCCGGGTGGTTCCGGAGACGAAGCCGCCCGCCGACAGCGCCGTGACGCTGTACCATGCGGGCGTCGAGGCGGACGGCGGCTACTGGCTGGATGATGTTTACGGCGGGGGACTGGTAAGGTGGGGAGACCTGCCGTCTCTGACGCTGGCGTCGTGGCTGGCGGAGCATGAGGCAGCGGAGGGGACAACGGTTCCCTTTGACGCGGAGGGCAGTGCCACGTTTTCCAACCTGTCGCCGGGGCTGTATCTCATCAAACAGACCGGGATTTCAGCCGGGAATGACGCGATACCGCCCTTCGTGATCGAACTGCCCTACGAGGATATCTGGGAGATCACCGTTCGACCACAGTCGATGACTGGTGCTCAGGAGCCGCCCCCCACGGGACAGGAGCCGACGCCAATCATTGCCGCGCTGGTGCTGGTGGTTTCAGGAATGGGTCTGCTGGGAGTGGCTGCCCACACGAAGCGGAAGCGCGTTGCGGGCTGACAAGTGCTTCCACCCTCTCGCAGCTGCGCATCTTTTGGGAATTTTTTCTTGTATGGAGGGCACAAATGTGGTACACTTATGCCATCCGATAGAGAGGTGGAATGCGTGTGAAAAAGGTTTTTCTCGGTCTCACGGCGGCCACGATTTTGTACGCCATCTACAATGTCATCATCGACATAAGAGATGGCGTGTTTGACGGCCTCACCATTGTGGGGCTGCTGTTCCTGCTGCTGGTTGCGGGGGTGTTTGGCTTCCTCGCTTGGCTGTTTGACGGCAAATCCCCGGTGAAACGGACGGCAGAACAGGCAAAAAACGTCGTGAAGCAGGAGCAGGAAAAGTTTGATGCTTATGTGAGCTATTCGCCTGCCATCAAGCGGCGGATATGGAAGTTCCGGATCATTGGTCTGGGTCTGGTCGCGCTGGCAGTGTGGCTAAGTATTGCCGGGAACTGGGATACCATCCCGGTGTCCATTGCAACCGTAATTCTGATTATCGGCATTGCAGTGTTCAACATGGGTTCTCCGGCGGATTACAACGCCATGACGGACGGCGGAGCCATGATTGCCATGGATGTCCCCCGAAAGATCGAGGAGTTTCACCGCGCGTTTCAGAACGAAAAAACGCCCCTCGGCTCTGCGTATCTGGGAAAATTCTCCACAAGTCCCTATACCAGCCTGATTTTCGGGCCGAATGTCCGGGGAGAGTTCCTGTACTTTTACCTGAATCGCGACGGGATGATCGGCTTCGTGGGTTATTCCATGCTGGACTCTACCATTTCGGAGCGACTGACGGAACCTCGTTTTCCGGCGGAAGCGGACGCGGGGGAAGACCTTGCGGGGCATCTGGTCTATCATTCGGATGTTTTTCTGATGCGGGAATGGCTTCAGAAGAGCCTTGAACATTTCGTGAATACCGGCACGATTCTGCCCTTCCGGGAGATCTCTCCCTCTCAGATTTACACCTTCAGCGAGGATTTCAAGCTGACGGGGCAGCATTTCACCGTTCAGGATACGGACGGAAACACCCTCTACACCGTGGACGGCACAGCGCCGCTGGTGAAGCTGCGGGTGCTGGATAACTATGACCGTGAGGTTTTCACCATGACCAAGCAGTTGGGGCACGCGCTGGCTACATACAAGTTCTATCAGGACGGTGAACTTTACGGCACGCTGGAAAAGCAGTTTGATCTGGTGCGGGATCGCTTCACCATGGAGGTGACGGAAGGGAAACTGGAGCTGCGGGAGTACAGCGGCACCGTCGGTCACAACTACAAGGTCACGCTCAACGGCGAGATTCTGGGCGCCATCATGGACGACATGGACCTGACCGTCGAAAACGCGGTGTTCGACAACGCCTATCTGATCGTCTACCGGTCTGACAAGCTGCCGCTGCTGGTGTGTATGGCCGTGATGGCCGCCCGGGAGCTGGCGAGAGACAAAGAGGGCGCTGTTACAAACCAGATGTAGGAGGAAAAAAGAGAGATGAAAAAGGGAATTGCACTGATCGCGGCGCTTGTCCTCAGCGTTTTGCTGCTGGGATGTGAGGAAGCGGTGACCTATGCCACCGCCGACGATGCCAAGGCGGCGCTGAATGGACAGGGCGTTATCACCATCGACGGTGATTTTTCGGAACCCAATCAGGCCAGCGACATCCGTGTGAACAACGGTTTTGCCGGATTTATGCGGGAGACGGGGCTTATCAACGGTAAATGGACGATTTCGGCGAACTACGAGGAATGGTTCTACGCCAAGTACGTCACCGGCGAACCGGTGAACCACCAGGAGGGCGTCAATTCCGGCTCCACCCTGGGCTTTTATGACATAGACGACAACTGTCTCGGCTATGCCCAGGAGCGGGTGGACCCGAACTGGGACAACGCCTATATCGTCTATTTCCTCGACCCGGATTTTACCCCCATCGGACTGTACGCTTCGGAGGACTGCAAGACGCTGTGGGACGACAGCGAAACCGTGCTGGCCGAGGGCGATATCGATTGGAGCTATTCCAGCGATATGTGTACCATCACCATCACCCCCACCGGCGGCAAGGATGTTCCCATCTTTGCGAAAATTGCCATGTATGTCAAATTGTACTATGAAGCGAACATGCTGAAAATGTGATTCCATGACAAATGCCCCCAATATGCACAGTAAGCGTGCATATTGGGGGCATTGTGATATTTTCCTAGACGCGGGTGAACTCGTAATTTTCGAATTTCAGCTGATCGCCTACATCCACGCCAAAGGGCAGCAGTGCGATGGCGACCTCGGAGACAACGCCGGTATCATCGTACCTGACGTAAGCGTAATCGCCGCGAATGTCCGTGACGGTACAGAGCATAGTGACCGACCTCCTTAGCGGATGAAGTGGGTGGGGGTAACCGGGTCAAGCTCCGGCAGGCCGAATTGCGCCTTGCCGAGGGCGATGGACTTCATCAGAAAGGTCATGTTCTTGGCAAGATTCCGGACGGTGGCGATGCCCTCCAAGTCCTGCGCCGCTTCGCCGGGGGCACGGCCGTGGACGCTGTTCCAGTAATGGCTGGACGCGACGGGCATTCCGCTGATGGTGAAATACTTGTTCAGCTCGTCAAAGGTGGCAGAGCAGCCGCCCCGGCGGGCAACCACCACGGACGCGCCGACCTTCATCCGCTTGTCAAAGCCGGTGCTGTAGAACAGCCGATCCAGAAACGCCACCAGCGTAGCATTTGCGGAAGCATAATAAACCGGGCTGGCGGCAACCAGACCGTCAGCTTCCCGAAACGCTTCCGCCGCCTGATTGACCGCGTCGTCAAAAACGCACTTGCCGGTCTTCCGGCAGCTTCCGCAGGCGATGCAGCCACGGATGGGCTGATCGCCCACGTGGAGAATTTCGGCTTCGACGCCCTCGGCAGCAAAGACCTCCGCCATCTGGGAAAGGGCATAAGCCGTATTCCCGTTCGCCTTGGGACTTCCGTTGAGCAGCAGTACCTTCATATCATTCCTCCAGAAAAGTTTGGAAAACCCGCCCCCGTTACCGGGGACGGGCAGTTTTCATTAGAGCAGAATCGGAGATATTGGACGATTAGTCCTTGTACATCTCGACCAGCTTGTTCAGGTGCTCCCAGCGCTCCTTGGCGGCAGCCTCGTTCTTGGCGAACAGATCGGTTGCACGCTCGGGGAACTCGCGGGTCAGACGGCTGTAACGAGCCTCGTTCATCAGGAACTCCTGATAGCCGTCCTTCGGAGCCTTGCTGTCCAGCTGGAACTTGCCGGTCTCTTTGGAAGGATCGAAGCGGAACAGGTTCCAGTAGCCGCACTCAACGGCCTTCTTCATCTCGGCCTGGCAGTTGGTCATGCCGCCCTTGATGGAGTGCATCTCACAGGGAGCGTAGCCGATGATGAGGGACGGGCCATGGTAAGCCTCGGCTTCGGTGATGGCCTTGATGGTCTGAGCGGGGTTGGCGCCCATAGCGACCTGAGCGACGTAAACGTAGCCGTAGCTCATCGCGATCTCAGACAGGGACTTCTTCTTGGTCTCCTTACCGGCAGCCGCGAACTGAGCGACCTGGCCGATGTTGGAAGCCTTGGAGGCCTGTCCGCCGGTGTTGGAGTAAACCTCGGTGTCGAAGACGAAGACGTTGACGTCCTTGTTCTGTGCCAGCACATGGTCAACACCGCCGAAGCCGATGTCGTATGCCCAGCCGTCGCCGCCGAAGATCCACACGGACTTCTTGGACAGATATTCCTTCTTGGACAGGATGTCCTTCACGGTGTCGCAGCAGACCTTGGCTTCCAGATTCTCGATCAGAGCCTTGGTAGCAGCCTTGTTGGCCTCGCCGTCGTTGTAGGTGTCCAGCCAAGCCTGGCAAGCGGCCTTGCGCTCGTCGCAGGTGGTCTTCTCCATGACTTCCTTGACCTTGTTAGCCAGAGACTCACGGATGACGGCCTGTGCGGTGTACATACCCAGACCATGCTCGGCGTTGTCCTCGAACAGGGAGTTCGCCCATGCGGGACCACGGCCTTCAGCGGTCACGGTGTAGGGAGAGGTAGCGGCGGGACCGCCCCAGATGGAGGAGCAGCCGGTGGCGTTGGAAATGTACATCCGATCGCCGAACAGCTGGGTCACCAGACGGGCGTAGCTGGTCTCGGCGCAGCCGGCGCAGGAGCCGGAGAACTCCAGCAGAGGCTTGCGGAACTGAGAACCCTTGACGGTGTTGTCCTGCATGTCCTTCTTCTCGCTGACCTTGGAGACCATGTAGTTGAAGACGTCCTGCTCAGGCAGCTCGTTCTCCTGAGGAACCATGGTGATGGCCTTGGTGGGGCAGACGCCGACGCAGACGCCGCAGCCCATGCAGTCCAGAGGAGACACGGCCATGATGTACTTGTAGACGCCCTTGCCCTTGCCGGCCTTGACATCCACCAGACGGGCGTTCGCGGGAGCGGCAGCGGCCTCTTCAGCGGTCAGCGCGTAGGGACGGATGGTGGCGTGGGGGCAGACATAGGCACAGTTGTTGCACTGGATGCACTTGGTCTCGTCCCAGTGAGGAACGGTAACGGCAACGCCGCGCTTCTCATAAGCGGAAGCACCCAGGGGGAACTGGCCGTCGGGCAGATCGGCGAAGGCGGAAACGGGCAGGCTGTAGCCGTCCATTCTGCCGATGGGGTTCAGGATGGTCTTGACGACCTTGACGGTGTCGGGACGGCCTTCCAGAACGGTTTCGGGCTTGTTGTCCTCAGCGGTAGCCCAGGAAGCGGGAACATCGACCTTGTGGTAAGCGGTAGCGCCCACATCGATGGCGTTCCAATTCTTCTCGACGACGTCGCGGCCCTTCTTCAGGTAGGAGTGCTCGGCAGCGTCCTTCATGTACTTGATGGCATCCTCAGCGGGCATGACCTTCGCCAGAGAGAAGAAAGCGGACTGCAGGATGGTGTTGGTACGCTTGCCCATGCCGACCTTGATGGCCAGATCGATAGCGTCGATGGTGTACAGCTGAATGTTGTTGTTGGCGATGTAGCGCTTGGAAGCGGCATCCAGATGATGCTCCAGCTCCTCCAGATTCCACTGGCAGTTGATCAGGAACACGCCGCCGGGCTTGACGTCCTGAACGATCTTGAAGCCCTTGGTGATGTAGGAGGGGTTGTGGCAGGCAACGAAGTCAGCCTTGTTGATGTAGTAGGGGGACTTGATGGCCTTGTCGCCGAAACGCAGGTGGGAAACGGTGACGCCGCCGGTCTTCTTGGAGTCGTACTGGAAGTAAGCCTGTACGTACTTGTCGGTGTGGTCGCCGATGATCTTGATGGAGTTCTTGTTGGCGCCGACGGTGCCGTCGCCGCCCAGACCCCAGAACTTGCACTCGATGGTGCCTTCCGCGGCGGTGTTGGGGGAGACCTTCTCGTCCAGAGACAGGTGGGTCACATCGTCCACGATGCCGATGGTGAACTCGTTCTTGGGGGCGTTTTTCGCCAGCTCTTCGTAGACGGCAAAGACGGAAGCGGGGTGAGTATCCTTGGAACCCAGACCGTAACGGCCGCCGATGACGGTGACGTCGTTCCGGCCGGCCTTGGCCAGAGCCATGACCACATCCTGATACAGAGGCTCGCCCTGAGAGCCGGGCTCCTTGGTGCGGTCCAGAACAGCAATCTTCTTGGCGGTGGCGGGGATGGCCTCCAGCAGCTTCTCAGCGCAGAAGGGACGGAACAGGCGGACCTTGACAACGCCGACCTTCTCACCGTGGGCGTTCAGGTAGTCGATGACTTCCTCGGCCACGTCGTTGATGGAGCCCATGGCGACGATGATGCGGTCAGCATCGGGAGCGCCGTAGTAGTTGAACAGCTTGTAGTCGGTGCCCAGCTTCTCGTTGACCTTGTTCATGTACTTCTCGACGACTGCGGGCAGTGCCTGATAGTACTTGTTGCAGGCCTCACGATGCTGGAAGAAGATATCGTCGTTCTCGTGGGAGCCGCGCATTGCGGGACGCTCGGGGTTCAGGGAGTGCTTGCGGAACGCCTCAACGGCATCCATGTTGCACATTTCCTTCAGATCCTCGTAATCCCAGATGGCGACCTTCTGGATCTCGTGGGAGGTACGGAAGCCGTCAAAGAAGTTGATGAAGGGAACGCGGCCTTCGATGGCGGACAGGTGAGCGACAGCGCCCAGATCCATGACTTCCTGCACGTTGGTCTCGCACAGCATGGCAAAACCGGTCTGACGGCAGGCGTAGACGTCGGAGTGGTCACCGAAGATGTTCAGAGACTGAGTAGCAACGGTACGGGCGGAAACGTGGAAAACTGCGGGCAGCAGCTCACCGGCGATCTTGTACATATTGGGAATCATCAGCAGCAGACCCTGAGAAGCGGTGTAAGTGGTGGTCAGAGCACCGGCAGCCAGAGAGCCGTGGACAGTACCGGCGGCACCGGCCTCGGACTGCATCTCGACGACCTTGACGGTGTTGCCGAAGATGTTCTTCCGACCGGCGGCAGACCACTGATCCACGTTGTCAGCCATGGGGCTGGACGGGGTGATGGGGTAGATGCCAGCGACCTCGGTAAAGGCATAGCTGACGTGGGCGGCAGCGGTATTGCCGTCCATGGTTTTGAATTTTCTAGCCAAAATGAATACCTCCTAAAGTATTTCTAATTTTGTCGACCCCATTGTACCACTTTTCATGCAATTTGTAAAGCCATCAAACGACACTCATACAAAAAATTCACGCTTTTCCACGGGAAAGATATGGAAAAGCTGTAAAGTCCGCGGCCGGGGAAACCAAAAAGGGATTGCCTTTTCCCGAAGAATGGAGTATGATGAAAAACAAGAGAGAAAAGGGGGACGGAAACATGATCTGCAGCGTCCGAACGCTGGGTATCTCCGGGATACAGGGCAGCGCCGTCACGGCGGAGTGCTACATTTCTCAGGGACTTCCCGGATTTGATATCGTGGGACTGCCTGACGCGGCGGTGAAGGAAGCGCGGGACCGGGTGCGGGCAGCGGCGAAGAGCAGTGGACTGTCCTTCCCCGTGAGCCGCATTACGGTGAACCTGGCGCCCGCAAGCCAGAAAAAGGCGGGAACGCACTACGATCTTCCTATTTTATTGAGTATTCTCGCGGCCAGCGGAAGCGTCCGGCGGCCGAAGTCTACCAGCGCCTTTCTGGGGGAGCTGAGTCTGGACGGCACCATCCGTCCCATTTCCGGCGTGCTGCCCATGGCGCTTGCCGCCAAACGGGAGGGGATTCAGGCGCTGTTCGTCCCGGCGGAGAACGCCCCGGAGGCGACGCTTGCCCGGGGGCCTGCGGTGTATCCCATCCATACGGTGGCGCAGCTGGCGGCAGGACTGAACGGGGAGACGACGCTGGAGGAAGAACCGCTGTGGGTACCCTCCCGGGAGGATACCGTCATGCCGGATTTCAAGGACGTGCTGGGGCAGGAAAACGTAAAGCGGGCGCTGGAGGTCGCGGCGGCGGGCAGCCACAATGTGCTGCTCATAGGCCCGCCGGGTTCCGGCAAAAGTATGCTCAGCAAGCGTCTGCCCTCCATTCTCCCGGATATGACGTGGGAGGAATCGCTGGAGGTCAGTCAGGTGTATTCCGTCATGGGAATGCTGACGCCCCGGAATCCCCTTGTGACCCAGCGGCCGTTCCGTTCGCCCCATCACACGGTGTCCAATGCCGGACTCGCTGGCGGCGGCTCCAACCCAAGGCCGGGTGAAATCTCCCTCGCCCATAAGGGCGTGCTGTTTCTGGACGAAATGCCGGAGTTCCGGAAGGATACACTTGACTTGATGCGCCAGCCGCTGGAAGATGGAAAGGTCACCATCTCCCGGGTTTCCGGGGCGGTGACGTACCCGGCGGAATTTATGCTGGTGTGCGCCATGAATCCCTGCAAATGCGGCTGGTACGGCGACCCCTCCGGGCGCTGCCGCTGCTCCCAGCGGGATGTGGACAACTACCGCAGCCGCATTTCCGGGCCGCTTCTGGACAGAATTGACATTGTGGTGGAGGTTCCCTCCGTCCATTTTGAGGACTTGCGGGAACGGGCGGAAGCAGAGCCGTCGGCGTCGGTGAAGCAGCGGGTCAACGCCGCACGAGACGTCCAGAACCGGCGCTTCGGTTCCGGCGGAATGTGCAACGCCCGGATGGGGCCGGAAGAAATGCGCCGCTACTGCACACTCAGCGAGGAATGCGCCGAGCTGATGAAGGGCGCGTTTGAAACCATGGGATTGACCGCGAGAAGCTATGACCGTATCCTCAAGGTAGCGCGAACCGTGGCCGATCTGGACGGAAGCGAAGACATTCAGCCCCAGCACATCGCCGAGGCGATTCAGTACCGGGCGGTGAATCTGGGAAATCGATAAACAGGAGAACAAAAATGAAGGAAATTTTTCTATTGAAGCTGGGCGAGATCGTCCTGAAGGGCGCGAACAAGCGCCAGTTTGAGAACAAGCTGCGGCAGAACGTCCGCCGCCGCATGAAGAAGTACGGCAATTTTGACGTGTATATCCTCCAGTCCACGGTGTACGTAGAGCCGATGGACGAGGAAGCGGACGTGGACGGGGCATGGGAAGCCTGCCGCTCCATTTTCGGCGTGGTGAGCCTGTGCCGCTGCCGCCCCTGCGAGAAGGACTTGGACGCGATCTTTGCCGCCATCGAAAACTATCTGGGGGACGATCTGGACTGCGCCAAATCTTTCAAGGTCGAGTCCAAGCGCTCGGACAAGCGCTTTCCCCTGACCTCCATCCAGCTGTCTCAGGAGATCGGCGGACGGCTGGCGGAAGCCCACCCGGGAGTAGAGGTGGACGTGCATCACCCGGACTACACCGTGTACGTGGAGGTGCGGGACCTGTCCGCCTACGTCCACGGTCCCGCCGAACCGGGAGCGGGCGGCCTGCCCACCGGCGTTGGCGGACGGGCGATGGTGCTGCTCTCCGGCGGCATTGATTCCCCCGTGGCGGCCTATATGATGGCGAAGCGTGGCGTGGAGGTGGAAGCCGTTCACTTCTTCTCCTATCCCTACACCTCCCAGCTGGCCAAGGACAAGGTCATCGAGCTTGCCCGGCTGGTGACGAAATACTCCGGGCGGATGACCGTGAACGTGGTGTCCTTCACGGAGATTCAGGAAGCCATCCGGGACAACTGCCCGGAGGAGTTCTTTACCCTGATTATGCGCCGGTTCATGATGGAGATTGCCCAGCGTATTGCCAAGGGCGACGGCTGCGGCGCGCTGATCACCGGCGAAAACCTTGGTCAGGTGGCGTCCCAGACTATGGAGGCCATGACCGTCACCGGCGCGGTGGTGGACATTCCCATTTTCATGCCGCTGGTCGGCATGGACAAGAAGGACATTATTTCCATTGCCCGGGAAATCGGGACACTGGACACGTCGATCCTGCCTTATGAGGACTGCTGCACCGTCTTCACGCCGAAGCATCCCAAGACCAAGCCCACGCTGGGACAGGTCGTGAACGCGGAAAAGAAGCTGGACAGAGAAGCGCTGATCGCCCGCGCGCTGGAAAATGTGGAAAAGATTAAGGTGACGTACCATGATGAGCCTTTGCTGTGATGTGCTGAAAGCGCTTCAGGGGAAAACGCTGGTCACCGCCGAAAGCCTCACCGGCGGCGGCATCGGCGCGGCGCTGACGCAGGTTCCCGGCAGCAGCGAGGTCTACAAGGGCGGTGTCATCTGCTATACCAACTGGGTCAAGGAAAACATTCTGGGCGTGCCGGGAGAGATTCTGGCGCAGGACGGCGCGGTGTCTCTGCGCACGGCAGAGCATCTGGCTTCCGGTGCCCGGGCGCTGCTGAAAGCAGACGCGGCCGTGGCGGTCACGGGTCTGGCCGGCCCCGGCGGCGACGAATTCGGACACAGTGTGGGAACGGTTTTCATCGGCTATCAGGACGCGGCGCATTCCGACGCGAGGGAATATCACTTCTCCGGCGACCGGGAAACGGTGCGGAGTCAGACCATCGAAGCCGCACTGAGACTTGTTCTGGAACACCAAAAGTAAAAAAGCCCTCTGTTTTAGTGGGTGGTCGTAAAACAGATAATGGAGCGTATCGGTACAGATACGCTCCACTTCTCGTGCCGAAGTACAGCCCCTTGGCTCCTCCTCTGAGGGATGTCCACTTTTCAGGGATACCCCTCACCCTCCGTGTCCATTTTTATGGGTACAGTTTACTCGGCCGCCTCTCCCATAGGGAGAGGCAAGAGAGGTGCGACGTAAAGATAAAAATTATGCCCGCTGCTTTCAAAGCAGCGGGCATTTGCTGTGCTCAGGTCGGGTCGTAGTTGACGATGATGTCGTGTTCTCTCAGGGACGCGACGTCGGAAATGGGATTGCCGAACACGTTCACCTGCACCAGACAATAGCTGTCGGCGAGGGAATCAATGTTGCTGATCTGGTTGTAATCCATATAGATATAGGTCAGGGCTTCCATCTTGCTCAGATTGTCCAGACTGGTCAACGCGTTGTAAGAGCCGTCAATGGTCTGGAGCTTGCAGCCCTCCGGCCATTCGGGGAGCGCCGTGACCTGATTGGAGGCAAAGCTGAACCGCTCCAGATTGACCAGCGTGGAGAGGGCGGAGATGTCCGTCAGGGTGTTGTTGGAGATATCCAGCTCAACCAGCGTCGTGCAGACGGAAATGGGAGAGACATCCGTCAGCGCATTGTGGTTCACGGACAGACGGGTCAGCACCTGTAAGCTGCTCACGCCGTCCAGACTTATGATCTGGTTGTTGTCAGCTACCAGCGTCGTCAGTCGGGCGCAGCTGGAAACGGGGGCGAGGGTAGTCAGGGCGTTGTAGGAAACGTCCAGCGTTTGCAGATTGCTCAGACCGTCCAATGCGTCGAGACTGGTCACGGCGTTGTGTTGGAGATTCAGCTCGGTCAGCGTGGTCATGGAGGACAGTACGTCCAGATTCCGGATGGTGTTCTCGCCCAGATTCAGATAGGTAAGGCTCTTTGCGCCGGACAGCTTTTCGATGGTGCTCAGGCCGCATTCTACCATGCTCAGCTCGGTCAGGGCGGGAAGTTCCGCAATGACGGTCAGATCGTCCGGGCTGAACCGGCTGCCGCTGAGGTCAAGAGACGTAAGCTTGGTCAGAGAAGACAGGCTCTCAAGACTGTCGATGTCCTGATTGGCGATGGTCAGCTTTTCCAGATAGGGCATGAACGTCAGGTCGGTGTAGACCTTCGTGTCCTCGGGGACGGTGAATTCCGTGATCTGCCATAGCTGGCTGGTGTAGACGCTGTCGCCGTCTCTTGTGCCGGTCAGCTCCCGCAGAGCCGCTTCCACGGCCGGGTCGGCGAATTTGACTTCCTCAATGACGCCGGTCACAGTGTAGCCCAGAACCGTCAGGGGACTGACAAGACCGTTATCGTCCACGGCGATGGCGTAAATGGTCGTCTCACCGGCAGGGAGGGTAATGGGGCTTTCGTAAACGGGGTCCTTCACGGAGGGGTATTCACCGTTGGTGGTGTAGTAGAGCTTCCCGGCGGCGTACAGGGTGACGTCGATATACTGGCTGTAGTAGCCCGGCTCGTAGTTGCTGATGGGGGCGTCAGGCCGCTGCGCCTCGATCTTGGCCTTGATATCCGGGTTCGTGATCTTGTCCAGCAGAGAGACGGCGTCCAGCAGTTTGTCCTGCTCCACGTAGGTCTTGCACAGGGCGGTGAACAGCTCGGCGCTGGGTTCGGAGTTGATGGCATTGGTCAGGGTGTACTCGGCTTTCGTGTAGTTGTCGTCGGCCTTATACAGGTTCGCCAGCTCGATGGCCACGTTCTCGTCGTGGTGGGAGAAGTTGTAGGCAAGGTCATAGAACCATGAGGACAGGCGGGAATTGCCGTGGAGGTCATTGTATCGAGCCTGGGTCAGCAGGAAATCCCGGGTGAACCCCCGGTCATAGGTAAACAGGTACCAGCCGATGCTGGCGATGATCAGCACCGCAAGCAGGAGCGGCACCAGAACGCGGATAAACTTCTTCATAAAACTGCTCCATTCCAATGGAATTTCAAGAAATTATACAACAAAACGGCGATAAAGTCAAGCATAGGGGGAAAAGTTGCGGTTTTACGGAACTTCCGGGAATAATGAAGCTGAAAACGGACGGCTTTGGACGCTTGACAGGGATGACAGAATATGCTATAGTAGCATAAAATAATACTTTGCGGAGGAACTATGGAACAGCATAAGATCACCCGTCTGACCGACAGACCGGAATATAAGGAATCCATGGCGCAATGGTTCCACGAAAAATGGGGCATTCCCAAGCAGGCGTACCTCGACAGCATGGACGCCTGCCTGAAAGGGGAGAGCGCCGTCCCCCAGTGGTATGCCGTGGTGGAGGATGGCAGGATCATCGGCGGTCTGGGCGTCATCGAGAACGACTTCCACGACCGCAAGGACTTGTCTCCCAACGTCTGCGCGGTGTACGTGGAGGAAGACCGCCGCTGCCGGGGCATCGCCGGGGAAATGCTGCACTTCGTCTGCGAGGACATGAAGGGCAGGGGCGTGCCGGTACTGTATCTGGTGACCGACCATACGTCTTTCTATGAGCGCTACGGCTGGCGCTTCCTGTGCATGGCGCAGGGCGACGGGGAGTCGGAGCCGACCAGACTCTACATCCACGAAGCATAAAATTTCGGCTGCCGCGGGTTTCCCACGGCAGCCGATTTATCATTTTGCCTGTTTCATGGAAAGGCTGATACGGTGGCGCTTTTCGTCCACGTTCAGGACGACCACCTTTACCACGTCGCCGACCTTGACCACCTCGCTGGGGTGGCGCAGACGCCGGTCGCAGACCTCGGAAATATGCACCAGACCGTCCTGATGGACGCCGATGTCCACGAAAACGCCGAAGTCAATGACGTTGCGCACCGTGCCGGTCAGCTCCATGCCGGGCTTTAAGTCCTTCATTTCCAGCACGTCCTTGCGCAGAATGGGGGCGGGCAGCTCGTCACGGGGGTCGCGGCCGGGCTTGCTCAGCTCCTTCGCAATGTCAAGCAGCGTCGGCTCGCCCACGGCGCATTCCGCAGCGGCCTTGCTCAGGCCGTAGGCGTTCAGCTTTTCCGTCAGGGCAGAGAAATCGTCGCCCTTTTTGCAGCCCAGAAGGTTCAGCAGCGCCTTTGCGGCGGCGTAGGACTCCGGATGGACGCCGGTGTTGTCCAGAATCTCCTTGCTTTCGGGGATACGGAGGAAACCGGCGCACTGCTCAAAGGCTTTCGGGCCGAGCTTGGGAACCTTTTTCAGCTGGGCGCGGCTGGTGAAGGGGCCGTTTTCTTCCCGATAGGCGACGATATTCTTCGCCGTGGTGGCGGTCAGACCGGAAACCTGCTGCAAAAGGCTCCGGGAAGCGGTGTTGGCGTCCACGCCCACGGCGTTGACGCAGTCCTCCACCACAGCGCCAAGGGCGGCGTCCAGCTCCTTCTGGGGGCAGTCGTGCTGGTACTGTCCCACGCCGATGGCCTTGGGGTCGATCTTCACCAGCTCGGCAAGGGGGTCCTGCAGCCGCCGGGCGATGGACACGGCGGAGCGGAGATTGACGTCGTAATCGGGGAATTCCTCCGCCGCAAGGGGAGAGGCGGAGTAGACGGAAGCGCCCGCTTCGCTGACGATCATGTAGCTGGCCTCCGGGAAGGATTTCAGCAGCTCTACGGTCATGGCCTCGGTTTCACGGGAGGCGGTGCCGTTGCCGATGGCGATGTGCCTGACGCCGTATTTGCGCATGAGGACGGACAGGGAGGAAATGGCTTCCTGCTTTTTCCGCTCGCTGAAAGTGGGATAGACCACGGTGGTGGCCAGAACCTTGCCGGTGGCGTCCACCACGGCGACCTTGCAGCCGTTGCGGTATCCGGGGTCAAGACCCATGGTGACGAAGCCCTTGACAGGGGGCTGCATCAGCAGCGGCTTCAGATTCAGGGCAAAATTGTGGATAGCGCCCGCGTACGCCCGGTCGGACAGGTCGCTGCGCACCTCCCGCTGGATGGAGGGGAAGATCAGCCGCTCATAGGCGTCCTCAGCGGCGGCGCGGACGAAGGCGGAGACCTGCATGGTGGGCTTCAAGGCGGCACGGCACACCAGCGCGGCGCCCTCATTGCCCGCGAGAATGACGTTGGGCTTGAGAACGCCCTCTTTTTCGCCCCGGTTCATGGCGAGGATCTGATGATCCAGCACCCGGGAGATGGGCTGGGAGAAATCGTAATAGAGCTTGTAAACGCCGTCGGCCTCCGCGTCCTCGGCGGCAGTGCAGGTCAGCATTCCCCGGCGCATCACCAGCTCCCGCAGAGACTTGCGGATGTCGGCGTCGTCGGAAAGATCTTCGGCAATGATGTCATTGGCACCCAGTAAGGCTTCTTCTACGGAATTGACACCCTTTTCCGGATCGATATAGCCCTCGGCCAGCACGGCGGGGTCTTGTCCGTCCTGAGCGAAAATGGCCTCGGCCAGAGGCGCAAGCCCTTTTTCCCGGGCGATGGAGCCGCGGGTGCGGCGTTTCTGCTTGTAGGGGCGGTACAGGTCTTCCACCTCCGCCATGGTGGCGGCGCTGTCGATGGCGTCGGACAGCTCCTGCGTCAGCTTGCCCTGATTTTCGATGGACTTTTTTACCTCGTCCCGGCGCTCCTGAAGGTTGCGCAGATAGGTCAGGCGGGTCTCCAGATTCCGCAGCGTCGTGTCGTCCATGGCACCGTGCATTTCCTTGCGGTAGCGGGCGATAAAGGGAATGGTGTTGCCCTCGTCCATGAGGTTCACCACATTCTGAACATATTCCAGCTTCTGACCCAATTCCTCGGCCAGAATTTCGGGGATTGATTTCATGTTTACTGCTCCTTTGCGATCGTTGGGTGGTGTGAAAGAGATGATCGGAAATTCTATCCCGGGAAGTATACCATGGATTTGAAAATCCCGCAAGTTTTTTCTTGACAATCTTTTCCCACCGCGCTATAATGTGCAAGTACCCCATGGGCCTGTAGCTCAGCTGGGAGAGCGTTCGGTTCGCATCCGAGAGGTCGAGAGTTCGAGTCTCTTCAGGTCCACCAAACATAAGAAATCCGAACCTTAGACCGCAATCGGTCAGGGGTTCGGATTTCTTGTTTTTCCCAATGATAGCCGCGACGGTTGGCAGACAAGGCGGGCAGGCACAATCTTTGCCTGCCCGTCTGTATGAATTTGGAGATTTCCCTTACGGCTTTGTGAGAATGGCGCTCACGTCGGTCATTTTGTCGCCTAGGGTGAACGTGACGGCCTTGGTGTCGTGGGTGAGGCGGTAGGCCTCGCTGCTTTCGCCCTTTTCCGTCAAATCGGAGAGCTGGAAAGCTGACGCTGCGCCCCTGGTGACAAAAATGATTTTCTCCACGCCCTGCGCCTTGAGGGTGCGGAGGCCGCTGAGTCTGCCCGTGAGAATGGCGAAGTCCTCGTCAACGGTGACGGTCAGCACGCCGCCCGTTTGCTCCGCCGTGTAGGCGATGTCCCTGCCGTCCTTGTCGGTCACGCGGTAGAGGGGGAGTTTTAACCGGCTTCCCTCATCCGGTACGGTGTGGGTTTCCCCGCACTGGTCATACCGCACACACTTTGCGGTTTTCGTGCCGTCGCGCCCATAGGTCGCATCGTTGTTGGAAACATAGTTCTCAAAGAGATGCCCCAGCTTGCTGTCCGTGTCCGTTACCGTGTCTATTGCCATACAGCCGCCAGTGCCGTAGCGCACGCACTTTGCCGTCTTTGTGCCGTCCTGCTCGCAGGTGGCATTGTTGTCGGAAACATAATCCTCAAAGAGATGCCCCAGCTTGCTGCCCGTGTCCGTTACCGTGTCTGTTGCCATACAGCCGCCTGTGCCGTAGCGCACGCACTTTGCCGTCTTGGTGCCGTCCTGTTCGCAGGTGGCGTTGTTGTCGGAAATATACGCCTGCCCTGCAAAGCTGTGGTTCAGGGCGGGGATATCCTCGGTTCTTGTATGGGAGGAGCTGGTGCAGGTGTAAGTCCTAACCCCCTTTCCCGTGCAGGTGGCGGGCGTCGTCACCCTGCCGCTGTCCCATACAAAGTCTCCGGTGGGGTTGGTGACCGTTTTGTTGGGAGTTCCCGACATGGGTTTGCGGGGCGCGTAATATTCGATTTTTCCGCCGGGGTTCAGCGCGCAAATATCCGGCTCCACCTCTGCGCCGTCGGTGCCATAGCTGCCGCCGCCGCCGATGCCTGCGCCCGTTCCGTAATCTCCGTGGACACTGCCGCCCCGCACCTTCAACTGTGCATTGCCGGAAACGGTGATGCCTTCTCCCTTGCCATATACTCCGCCGCCGATGCCCGCACCGTTCTCGCCGCCGCTGGCACTGACCTCGCCGCCGGAGATGGTGATGTCGCTGCCATCTCCTGTGTGGCCGCCGCCGATGCCCGCGCTCGAATCGCCGCCGATGGCGTTGACCTCGCCGCCGGAGATAGTGATGTTGCTGCCACTGCCGTGCTGTCCGCCGCCGATGCCTGCGCCGTTGAGGCCGTTGGTGGCCCCGACCTTGCCGCCGGAAATGGTGATGTTGCTGCCGTTGCCGCCGAGGCCGCCGCCGATGCCTGCGGCGGCGAGGCCGCCGATGGCGTTGACCCCGCCACCGGTGATGAAGATGTTGCTGCCGTCCTTTCCGCTTCCGCCGCCGATGCCCGCACCTTGTTGGCCGCCCCAGGCGGTCAGCTTGCCGTTCTTGTCCTCGTCCGCAATGGTCAGGCTGCCGCCGTTGTTCTTTTCAAGGCCGGCATGCTCATAGCCACTCCTGAGCGTGCTTTCGCCGTTCAGCTCGATGCTGACATTGCCCTCGCCGGTGGTGGAAACGGCGGCCTTGCCCTTATCGCGCACGTCGATGTTCACACCGGAGAGTGTGACGCTTGCGGTCTGACCGCTTTCCGCGTTGATGGTGACGTTGTTTTCCTTAGAGGTTCCCGTAATGACGGGCGCGCTGTCCGGTACAGCGGCTCCGCCTCCCTGCCTGACCGTCTGTCCGCTGCTTCCGGCGTTTACGGTGATGTCGCCCTTGCCAATGTCCCAAGTCGCCGCCAGCGCCGACATGGGCATGCTGACGAGAAGCAGCAGCGCAAGGAGCGTTGATACGATTATTCTTCCCTTCATGTGTAAAAGCCTCCTTTGTTGTTTTGATCGATCGCCTCGATTCCTTTTTTACGTACACACTGTTATGTTATCAGACAATTCGGATATTTGCAAGAGCCTGTTCGGGCAAAGATTTGCTTTTATACGATTTTCTGATGAAACGTAAGCTTTTCTAGTATGAGACGCACTCTGCCGCTGCGGCAGAGTGCGCCTTTTGTATGACAGGAAAAAGAAAGAATCGTCTATGCCAGACCGTCCCGGGCGTTCTGGGCGCCTTGCAGGAAATTTCGGGTTTTTTCGCTTCTGGGATTGCCGAAAACCTCCTCCGGCGTGCCGAATTCCTCGATCACGCCGTCGGCCATGTAGATCACCACGTCCGCCACGGAACGGGCGAACTCCATTTCGTGGGTCACTACCACCATGGTGTTGTCCCTGCCCTTCAGACTCCGGATGACCTTCAGCACCTCCCCCGTCAGCTCCGGGTCGAGAGCGCTGGTCGGCTCGTCAAAGCACAGCACCTCCGGCTGCAAAGCCAACGCGCGGGCAATGGCGACCCGCTGCTGCTGACCGCCGGACAGCTGGTAGGGATAAGAATCCGCCTTGTGAGACAGTCCCACCCGGCCCAGCAGGGACATGGCAGTCTCCCGAATCTGCGCCGGGGTCCCCTTTTTCAGGAGACTTGGCGCAAGCATGATATTTTCCAGCGCCGTATACTGGGGAAACAGGTTGAAATTCTGGAAAACCAGTCCAAAGTGGAGCCTGTTCTGACGAATCTGATCGTCAGACAGGTTCTCCCCCGTCAGCAGCTTTCCGTTTACCCAGATCTCCCCCTCGTCCGGGGTCTCCAGAAAATTCAAGCACCGCAGCAGCGTGGTTTTTCCGCTTCCCGAGGAGCCGATGATGGCTAGCACCTGCCCCCGCTCCATGGAAAAGCTGACACCCCTGAGCACATCGGTGTCGCCGAAGCCTTTTTTGATATTTTTTACTTCCAGAATCGGCATACTCTCAACCCCTGAAATAGTTCAGTTTCTTTTCCAGCTTCGCAAACAGCACCGTCAGGACGCCGTTGAACACCAGATAGAACGCCGCGGTGTAGAACAGAGGCCAAGCCAGCCCCTTTTTAATGTAAGATTCGCCTACATAGACGATCTCGTAAATGGCAATGATCCGCGCCAGCGCGGTGTCCTTCACCAGAGTGATAAACTCGTTGCCCATGGGCGCGAGAATTCGCTTGACCACCTGCAAAAGCACGACCTTAAAGAAAATCTGGCTCTTGGTCATGCCCAGCACCTGTCCGGCCTCATACTGCCCCCGGGGAACGCTCTCGATGCCGCCGCGGTAAATTTCCGAAAAATAGCAGGCATAATTGATGACGAAAGCCACAATAACAGCTTCAAACCGTCCCAGTATGTGAATGTCGAAAAGCAGACCGGGGCCGTAGAAAATCGCGATCAGCTGGAGCATCAGCGGCGTGCCGCGAATGATCCAGACGAACCCCTGCGTCAGCCGTTTCAGCGGACAGAACCGGCTCATGGAGCCGAAGGCCACCACCAGTCCCAGCGGCAGGGAGAATGCCAGCGTCAAGAAAAAGATTTTTACGGTTTCCCAGAAGCCTCTGAGCAGCTCCATTGTCACCGGAAGGAACATAAATGGTTACCTCTCTCCAACGGGCGCCGGTGATGCCGCCGGCGCCTGTTTTTTTACTTTAATTGGATTCTATCAGCCGACCAGCGTCAGGCTGTACTTATCGGCCAGCGCCTGAAGGGAACCGTCGGCGAGGCACTTTTCCATAAACTTGTTGAAGGCGTCGGTCAGGTCGGACTCCTTGCGGAAGCCTACGCCATACTCCTCAGAGCTAAGGCTGATGCCGGAAGCGAGGTCATCGTAGTTGGTGCCTTCACCGGTCATGGCGTTGGCCAGCGTGATGTCCACGACGCAGGCGTCGGCAGTACCGGCGGAAACCTCCATGACGGCCTTGGTCTGATCCTGCACCGCCACGTAATCGGTGATGCCCAGATCCTTGACTGCGTCCTCACCTGCGGAGCCGCTCTCCACGGCGAATGTCAGGTCTTTCAGGCTGTCGGTGCTTGTGTAATTGCCAACCACGTCGGCCTTCATGATGACCACCTGCGCGTTGACCACGTAGGGGTTGGAGCAGTTGGTGTTCAGGGTCACCTCGTCGGTGATGGTCATGCCGTTCCAGATGGCGTCGATGTTCTTGGAATCCAGCTCGAAGAACTTCTGACCCCAGTCGGCGATGACGAAGAACTCGCAGTCCACGCCCAGCTCCTTGGCGAACATCCGGGCAAACTCGGCGTCGAAGCCGGTCCACTCGCCGTTTTCGTCCTTGTAGTCCATCGGCTCGTAGTCGGTAATACCGACGATAAGCTTTCCGTTCTTCTTGACGTACTCCGTGTCGGATTTCGCGGATTTGCTGCCGCAGCCTGTCAGAAGCGCCAGCATCATGATAACGGTCAAAATCCATGCAATGCTCTTTTTCATATTCTTTTCTTCCTTTCTGAATTGGCATCTGGTTGATGTCTGATGGCTGTATTATACTTCATCACACTAAAGTTGTAAAGTGTTATTTTGCATTTTCTTTAACTTTTGGCGAATTGAACAGTATGCACTGCACGTTTCCTTGTCTCCATTGGCAAAGCATAACAAAATCCGCCCCGGGCTTTTTGCCCAGAGCGGATTTTTAACCGCAATATTTCCTTTATTTTCCCTCCGGGAGCGTCTTTGCGTCCCCCGGCTGCATCCGGGTCCGCTTCGCCGCTTCCATCAGATTCTGGAATTCGGCAGAGAGGATCTGACGGGTCTCCGGGTCGTTGCCCAGCGTCTTGATATAGGTACGGATGTTCCGGGGATGGAAAATGTCCAGCGCCTTGTCAATGCCCCCCGTACCCAGCAGCCCGAACAGCGCGTCCACCAGACGGTTGCGCTCCTGTGTGTCCATGGAGGCAATCCACGCCTTGATGGTCTGGTTCACGAACTGGGAATCCGCCGTGATGGACTGCATCGGCACAAAGTTCGGCCCCATGACTTCCCACGAGTATGGGTCGTGCTGCAATACGCTGACCTGATTGCTCTTGATGATGGTGTAGGGTTCCTCATGCTCCAGCAGCATCCCGATCACCGAGGACTGGGGCACGTAGGTCTTGATCCGCGGCACCATGGCGAGATACCCGGGGTCACCCATGAGATAATCGGTGAAGCCGGGGCCGTCATTGTTGTAAACCTCCAGAATCCGCTGCTGAATGTCCGGCGTGCTTCTTGCGGCGGCAAAAACCGCCAGATTCCCGCCCTTGGAGTGGCCGCCCAGACGCAGCGGCATCACGTACTCCGCCGCCACCTCCCGGACGTAGTCCTGCGCCAGCAGCTGGGCGGGGACGGCCTCCTGAAAGGCCATGTTGAAATCTTCCTTCCAGCCCACCAGCGACCGGTCCGTTCCCCGGAAGGCCACGAAGGCCGTGTCGTCGGGAAGCAGAAATGTCATGGCCGCAAACTGTGTCTCCTCCTCCGGGACGAACTGATCCCGGTACAGCACCATTTTGCACCCGCCAAACCGCGCCGTCTCGGCGGCAGCGCGGAGCATCATCGCGTCGTTTTTTGCCCGGACGCGGCTTTCATAGTCGTCCAGCGACAGGAAATCCGCCGCGGCATCCCGCAGCGCGATTGGCTCATTGGGTGTCTCCGCCGCCTGACCGACGAAGGGGATATACGAGAGGGCACAGAAGATCAGCCCGTCCACCGGGTTCAGGGGGTCCTGCGCGAAGGACAGGTCGCCGCGCCATTTCAGATAATCAAAAACAGTTGCCATTCATCTCACCTCTTGAAATCATTCTAACAGAAAGATATGAATTTTTCTACTATAAATTGGCATTTTTTCGCCGCTCCAGCGCACATTCTCCGGAAGCTGCATAAAACCGCACGCCATGGAAAAACTTCCAAGGGGTGGTGTTCGCTATGAAAAAGAAAAGCTGGCTGGGCATGGCGCTTTCCGGTCTGGCGGCGGGCGCCGTGGCCGGACTGTTCGGTGCGGGCGGGGGCATGGTGCTGGTTCCCCTGCTGACCCTTCTGACGCCGCTGGAGGAATCCGAGGTGTTCCCCTCCTCCATCACCATCATTCTGCCCATCTGTCTGGTGACGCTGGCAGTCTCCGCCGCCGTGGGGACGATTCCATGGCAGGACGCCCTTCCATACCTGTTCGGCAGTGCCGCCGGGGGCTGGGCGGCGGGCATGTGGGGGCGGAAAATCCCGGTCAAATGGCTCCACCGAGGGCTGGGCATTCTGATTTTGTGGGGAGGATACCGGTATTTATGTTGCTAGAAAGCCTGCCTGTCGCGCTGATCGTCGGCACCGTGCTGGGATTTCTCACCGGATTGGGGGTCGGCGGCGGAAGTCTGCTGATCCTGTGGCTGACGCTGGTGCTGGAAATGCCCCAGACCGCCGCACGTGGTATCAATCTGCTGTTTTTTCTGCCCTCCGCCATGATTGCCTGTTATCTCCGCTGGAAGCAGGGGGCGGTAACGCTCAGAAAAGTCCTGCCCGCCATTCTCACCGGCTGTGCCGCCGCGGCGGTCTTTTCCCTCATCAGCACCCGGATGGATTTGGAAATCCTCAGAAAACTGTTCGGCGTTCTGCTCCTTGCCACGGGAATCCGGGAACTATGTTACCAGACAAAATCATAGCTCAGCCGTTCCTCTTCTTGTAAGCCAGATATCCTTCCAGAATCAGCGACGCCGCCACGGCGTCCACCGTGTCCTTCCGCTTTTTTCCATGGTAATTGTGCTGGGACAGAATATTGTGGGCTTCCACCGTGGTTCGGCGCTCGTCCCACATGCTTACGGGCAGGCCGGCAGCCTGAGCGAGCTTGTCCGCAAATTCCCGGCACAGCTCCGCCCGGACGCCCTCGGTGCCGTCCATGTTCTTGGGCAGACCGACCACGATCTCCCCCACCTGATTTTCCTGTGCCAGACGGACGATGTCAGCGATGGCCTTCTCCGTATTGCGGCTGGGCACCACCGTGGCAGAACCGACCAGCGTACATAGCAGATCGGAAATCGCAACGCCGGTGCGGGCGTCGCCGTAGTCAATTCCCATAATTTTCATTTTTCATTTCCTCCTGACTGTTTTGCCTCTATCATACTACAATTTCCCCAAAAATGGAAGAAAAAATAGTTGACTTTGCCCTCCCCCCATGATAGAATGTCCTTACCTGTGAAAAAGGGCTTTTTTTGTGCGCCTTTTTCAGCCCCGGGCGGTAATTTGTAGTTGACCGTTTCCTAAATTTTCTCTGGGCGGGGTGATACAGGGAGGCAGTATTTAAGGAGGTGCCGTTATGCGCGTAAAAGTCACTTTGAGATGCTCTGAGTGCAAGCAGAGAAACTACAACACCATGAAGAACAAGAAGAACGACCCTGACCGTCTCGAGATGAAGAAGTATTGCAGATTCTGCAAGAAGCACACCGTTCACAACGAGACCAAGTAAGGAGGCCCGAATCATGGCTGAAGTCAAAAAGGAAAACTGGTTCAAAAGAACCTGGGGCAAGGTCAAGAAGTACTTCCGCGAGCTGCGCAGCGAGCTGAAGAAGGTCGTTTGGCCCACCCCCCAGCAGGTGCTGAAGAACACCGCCATCGTCGCCTGCTGCGTCGTGGCAGTCGGCGTGTTCATCTGGCTGTTCGACTTCGTTGCCCAGGTCGGCATTGACGCCCTGATCGGACTGTTCCACTAAGGTACGAAGTTATGGCAGAGACTGCAAAATGGTATGTTGTGCATACCTATTCCGGTTATGAAAACACTGTAAAGGCCACCATCGAGAAGACCGTGGAGTCCCGCTCGCTGCAGGATCAGATTCTCGCCGTCTCCATTCCTCTGGAGACCGTCACCGAGATCACCGAGTCCGGCGCCAGCAAGACCTATGACCGCAAAGTCTTCCCCGGCTACGTGCTGGTGAAGATGGTTTACAGTGACGACACCTGGCATGTCATCCGGAACGTCCGCGGAGTAACAGGCTTCGTGGGCACTTCCAGCAACGACCCCACCCCTCTGACCGAAGAAGAGGTCTACGCCATGGGCGTGGAAAAGAAGGAGATTATCGTGAACTACGCAGTCGGCGATACCGTCCGGATCCTGGACGGCCCCCTGTCCTCCTTCACCGGTACGGTCGAGAGTGTGGACGTTGACAACAACGCGGTGAACGTGGTCGTGTCCATGTTCGGCCGCGAGACCTCCGTCGAGTTTGAGCTTGACCAGGTGGAGGTCGTTTCCCAGTAAACGCATCGGATCGATTTCTCGATCGGAACGTGGGAGGGGCGAACGCGCCCCGCAAAAAATGCGCCCAAGCGCATACTACCACATTTTATTCAGGAGGTGCTTATTATGGCACAGAAAGTCACTGGCATTATCAAACTGCAGATCAACGCCGCTAAGGCGACCGCATCCCCCCCTGTCGGCCCCGCTCTGGGTCAGCACGGCGTCAACATCGCCGCTTTCATCAAGGAATTCAACGCCCGCACCAAGGATATGGAGGGCTACAAGATTCCCGTCGTCATCACCGTTTACGCTGACCGCAGCTTTACCTTTATCACCAAAACTCCTCCGACCCCCATGCTGATCATGAAGGCCATCGGTCTGGAGAAGGGTTCCGGCGTTCCCAACAAGACCAAGGTTGGCACGATTACCAAGGCGCAGATCGCCGAGATCGCCAAGACCAAGATGCCTGACCTGAACTGCCCCACGCTTGAGGCTGCCGAAAGCCAGGTTGCCGGTACCTGCCGCTCCATGGGCGTTACCGTCATCGATTGATATTTGCTTGTCCGGGCAGTCTGACCCGGAAATGTGGGAGGATTTTTCCGCATCACCACTATAAGGAGGATAATTACATTGTTTAGAGGTAAAAAGTATCAGCAGAGCGCCAAACTGATCGACCGCTCTGTTCAGTATGATCCCACCGAAGCCCTGGATCTGGTCGTGAAGGGTGCTTCCGCCAAGTTCGACGAGACCGTTGAGCTGCACATCAAGCTGGGCGTTGACTCCCGTCACGCCGACCAGCAGGTCCGCGGCGCCGTGGTTCTGCCCAACGGCACCGGTAAGACCCGCCGTGTTCTGGTCTTCGCCAAGGACGCCAAGGCTGAGGAAGCCAAGGAAGCCGGCGCTGACTATGTCGGCGGCATGGATCTGGTGGAGAAGATCACCAAGGAGAACTGGTTTGAGTTCGACGTGGTCGTCGCTTCCCCCGACATGATGGGCATTGTTGGCCGTCTCGGTAAGGTTCTGGGCCCCAAGGGCTTGATGCCCTCCCCCAAGGCCGGCACCGTGACCCCCAATGTGGCCGCTGCCGTCAAGGAGATCAAAGCCGGTAAGGTCGAGTACCGTCTGGACAAGACCAACATCATCCACTGCCCCATCGGCAAGGTGTCCTTCGGCACCGAGAAGCTGTCCGAGAACATGGACACACTGCTGAAGGCCGTCGTGAAGGCGAAGCCCGCCGCCGCGAAGGGTCAGTATATCCGCTCCTGCACCGTGGTTTCCACCATGGGCCCCGGCGTGAAGGTTTCCACTTCCAAGTATCTGTAAGCTGATATGGTAAACCCCCGGATGCAAAAGCATCCGGGGGTTTTATGTTTATTCAGCTGAGGTTGCCGTTTTTGTCGCAGGACAGGGACATACTGACGGATTTGCTTGTCACAGTAATCCCAAGCTGCCTCTTTTCCATAGTTACGGAAGCCGAAGCTGTATTTCCACTCTTGTTTGAAGATTTAGAAGCAGTGTGCCAGGTTGAATCATAAATTGTCACATCCACGCGGGAAGATGTACAGGTTGCAGTAGAACCGTTATATGTAAAGGAACCCGTTAAAGTCGCTTTCCATAGTGTTTTTCCATCGCTGTCATAATATGTATACGGTTTGCTCCCCGATTTTGAACCAGAAGCACGCGCTCCATTGGTAATTACCTCTACTGTCATGTAGCTTCCATCTTCAAAATAAAAGGTTTGCACTTGATTCCCCACCGCACTTCCGCGGACAGGAATTGTGCAAAACAGCAATACTGCCATCAACATCAAACTGATAAAACGTTTCATCTAATTTTCCCCCGTTTATTTTATTTCAATTTCTTCAATTACGGTCACTTCACCGTAACGTCCATAGCCATTTATGCTTTTGTGAGAATCAATAGTAACAGCCAATACAAAACCCGCCCATATCAAAACAAGTACCAAGGCCGTCGCCCCGATAATATACACAATTCTCTTTTTTATCCGTAGCTGCTGTGTTAATTCCGGCGTACTCATTTCCTCAATATAGGACGCTGCAATTTGCTGGGGCGTCCCGAACCGTTGTGTAATAGCAGCATAGTCTGCATGGGGATTTTCAGTAACAAAGTCCCGGACGGAGGACTCCACCCTGGACAGGATTTGTTTCTTCTGTCTCCTGTTGCCCGGCAGTTCCCCGCGCACTTCCCATAGATACCGCAGAAGATGGACATTCCAAACCATCCATATCACATCCTTCTATAATCTGTAGTACACCATTTGTGATTTCCTCATATTCCTGCGTCAGTTCTTTTAGCCGCTGCTCCCCGGCGGGTTCCAGATGGTAATACACTCGCGTCATGCGCCTGCCCACCAGAACCTTCCGGTCGGAAATCAGCCCCTGATCTACCAGCTTGTAAAGCACAGGATACAGCGAACCTTCCTGCGTGACGATTCGTCCGCCGCTTTGCCGCTCCGTTTCCTGCACAAGCTGATAGCCATACATATCTTCCTTTTTCAGCAATCCCAAAATCACCAGAGACATCACGCCCCGGCGAAAGCTCATCTGTCCGTTATCTGCTGCCATGCCATCCCTCTCCCTTTACGGTATATTATAATACAGTGTTTTTGTTTCCGCAATACCTTTATATCAAAAATATTGTTGACAAGATTTTTATTATGTGTTATCATGTTGTTACCATTTTCAGGAAAGCATGACCTCAATCGGTTAAATACCCGCAAGTCAAACCATTCAGGCAGCGCGTTATTTTGAAAGGGTGTGGTAAAATGCGCTTGAACAAATTTGCCTGTATCGTCTTTGCACTGCTTGTCGTGCTGGCGGGCTGTTCGGGAAAAGCTACCGAAGTCAAACAGGCCGACTTTTCCTTCAATCTGCCGGAAGGGTATTCCCTTTCCGATGTGACCGATGAAAGCTGCAATATTGTCTCCGATGAGGGCGGCGCAATCATCGGCGGAATCACGGTAACGAGCCTGAAGCCCAAGCTGTTAAGCAATGAAAACTCCACCACCGAGATCATGACATATCTGCAAAATGAGTTCCATAAGACAGACAATGTTGAGTTCATTGCCCTTTACGGCGGGAAAGAAAACCCGTCCGTCACCATCAATCTGACGAAAATCGTGGATGATACCGGTGAAAAGGCCCATTTCCGCCATATTTTCTTTGAGAAAGACGCGGTTGTTTATCATATGTGGTTTGATCTGGATGTGGTCGATCAGCCGGCTGTGGACAAGATCGTTGCCTGTTCAACTGCAAATAAAAATGCGTGAGGTATTCCTATGAAATCACGAAAAATCCTATCCATAATCAGCCTGATTCTGGCCGCGGTTTTA